>ERZ773079.370-NODE-370-length-30002-cov-4.630881_pt1 | contig 30002 bp, 20 predicted proteins | sample MGYA00511355_ERZ773079 | MGnify/ENA primary metagenome ERZ773079 (study PRJEB29015, sample SAMEA2737979) | human oral metagenome | biome: human oral; feature: human-associated habitat; material: dental | place: China | collected 2117 ... | reverse complement strand
CTTCTCGTGTCGGCCTTCCTCATCATCGCGGGTGCCCCCTCTTCTTTTGCTGACCCGAGTCCCGACCCCGACCTCGCGCAGAGCGTTGCCGCGCACGAAGAATGGAGAGGCGATGCCAGCGAGATCGCCGTCGGGCACGTCGACCTCGGCCCCCGACTCATCGACGGGCAGTGGCGCGCCGGCCTGCGCCACGACGCTGAGAGCGGTGCCGTGTGGCGCGACCCCAACCAGACCGTCCTGCGGGTGGGTGATGCGGCCATCATGACCGCGCCCGACTCTGCCGACTACCCCTTCCTGGCTGATGTTGCTGGGAAGCCCGTGTACGTCGTACCCCAGACGCAGAACCCGGGCGTCGTGTGGCTCGGCTGGAACACGCAGGACCCCGCCGTCACCGCCACCATCGACCGCGGCCTCACCATGCGCGTCGGCCCCGTGAGCGGGCCCGGCCGCGCGTGGCTGTTCCTGCAGTCCGGCACCTTTGGCAAGCCCCTCCTGCTCGCCGACTCAGGCGCGGCGCCTGGCGACGTGTGGATCGACTCGGGCACGCACGTGCACGCCAACTGGGCGTTCTCCGCGCCCGGCACCTACACGGCGACCGTGACCTTCCTGGGCACGACCACCGCCGGCGAGGCCGTGAGTGCCTCCACGACCCTGCGCTTCGCCGTCGGTGACGCCGCCTCCGCGTCCGAGGCCCTGGCCATGGCCGCGCCGCCGACAGCCTGCGCAACATTAAAATCCCCCGCCGATGGCGCCTCCGCTTCTTCCTCTGCGTCTTCCTCTGGGGCCGCTCCCGCTTCTTCCGGGGCCGCTGACCCCGCGTCCTCTTCCTCTGCTTCGGGGGCCGCGTCGGGCGGGCTGCCCGACTGGGCCTTCCTCGCGATCATCGCCGTCGCCGCGGGATCACTCCTCGTGATCGGCGCGCTCGTCGTCGCCCGCTCGCGCCGCAGCCGCGCCGAACAGGCCGCCGCCATCGCCGAGGCCGACTCCCTCCTCGCGCCCCTGCCCACCGCGAAGGGTGAGGGAAGCGGGGAAGCGGCCCCGGCCTCGTCCCCCAGTGCCGGAGCACCCGGCGCGGGCGAGAGCGCTGAGGGTCCCGGTATCAATGATCGGGGAGGGGAGCAGTGAGCCAGCTGCGCGTCGCCGGGCTCGGCGCGTCCCTGGGTGGGCGCGCCGTCCTGGAGGGCGTCGACCTGGAGGTCGGCGCCGGGGAGCTCGTCGGCCTCATCGGACCCAACGGCGCCGGAAAGACCACGCTGATCCGCTCGATCCTGGGCCTCATCCCCTCCAGCGGCAGCGTCGAGACCGACGGCGCGATCGGGTACGTGCCGCAGCGGCACGAGTTCGCGTGGGACTTCCCGATCAGCGTGCGCGACGCCGTCCTGCAGGCCATCACCGTGCGGCGTGGGCTGCTCGGGCGCGCTCGGACCCCGCACTTCCGCGCCGTCGAGGAGGCCCTGTCCCTCGTGGGCATGCGCGACCTCGCCAAGCGTCCCATCGGCGAGCTGTCGGGCGGCCAGCGCCAGCGCGTCCTCGTTGCCCGAGCCCTCGCGATCCGACCCGCCGTGCTGCTCCTCGACGAGCCCTTCACCGGCCTCGACATGCCCACGCAGGAGATGCTCATGGACCTGTTCCGCGCGCTCGCGGACGGGGGGCGGGCCCTCCTCATGACCACGCACGACCTCATCGGCGCGCGCGCCGGTTGCGACCGCCTGTACCTGCTGCGGCGCACGATCGTCGCCTCCGGGCGACCCGACGAGCTGGCCGACGCCGACCCGTGGATCCGCGCCTTCGACGTGCGACCCGACAACCCGATCCTCGACGCCCTAGGAGTGCGCGCATGAGCACAGTGATCCACGCGGCCGGGGGTGGCCTCGCCGCGGCGGCGGACTTCCTGAGCCCCTACGACTTCTTCCGCGACCTGACGAATCCCGCGCTGGCGTTCCTGCCGCGCGCGCTGCTGATCGCGGTCGTCGCTGCGCTCGTGTGCGGCAGCGTCGGCGTGCACGTCGTCCTGCGCGGCATGGCGTTCATCGGCGACGCCGTCGCGCACTCCGTGTTCCCGGGCCTGGCGATCGCCTTCGTGTGCGGCGGATCCCTGGTGCTCGGCGGGGCGCTCGCGGGCGTCGTGACCGCCGTGTTGGTGGCCTTGTTGGCGCAGAACCGCAGGCTGAAGGAGGACTCCGTCATCGGCGTGCTCTTCGTCGGCGCCTTTGCGCTGGGTGTCGCGATCATCGCGCGGGCGCCCGGGTATGCGGGGAGCCTGCAGGACTTCCTGTTCGGCTCGATCACGGGTATCCCGGCGTCGGACGTGCCCGTGGTGTTGTGTGGCGCGTTGTTTGTGCTCCTCATGCTGTTCCTGGCACACCGGCCCATCGTCGCCGTGACCCTGGACCGCGAGAGCGCCCGGGCGGCGGGCGTGCACGTGCTGCTGGCGGATCTGTCTTTGTACGTCGCCGTGGCCCTGGCCGTCGTGATCTCCGTGCAGACGATCGGCAACGTCCTGGTGCTCGCCCTGCTCGTGACCCCCGCGGCCACCGCGCGGCTCCTGTGCGACCGCCTGGGGACGATGATGATCCTGTCGCCCGTGCTCGGGGCTTCCGGGGGCCTGGTGGGCCTGTACCTGTCGTGGGCGCTGGACGTGCCCACGGGCGCCACGATCGTCCTGGTGCTCACCGCGTGCTTCGGCCTCGCCTGGGTCTTCGCGCCGAGGCATGGGATCCTCGCGCGGAGACTGCGCGAGAGGCGGGGGGGAGTCTGCGCGTGGGGCGCCCGCGCGGTCGTCTTGGTTGAGGGGTGCCCGCGGGTGGCGTCTCCGAGGCCCCGTGAGCGGGCGTCTCCGAGGACCCGGCCCCGGCCTCGTGAACCCTGAACACGCTTGTTACTGTCAACGACTGGTCATATGCTTAGCGAGGTAGCACAGTGTTCCGTGGCCCACGTTTCGTGGGCGGAGGTGAGGTGACAGTGAAGCGGCGTGAGCGCAGCCGGTCGCGCGTGAGGAACAGTGTCGCCGTGGCTGCCGTGGGTGCGCTTACGGCGGGCATCGTGTCGATTCCTGCCGCCCCCGCGCATGCGGCTGACACGATCACCGCGGCCGATCAGGCGTATTTTTCTTACTACGGCCTGGACCGTGCTCGTGCGAAGGGTTACACGGGTGAGGGTGTCACCATCGCGATGATCGATGGTCCGGTGGACACATCCGTGCCTGAACTCAAGGGTGCAAAAATTACGACTAAGGAAACCTGCACCATAACGAGTTCTAATAATTCTTGGAGGCATGGCACGGGTGTGGCTTCTATCCTCGTGTCGGATGTCTACGGTGTTGCTCCCGGTAGCACGTTGCTGACGTATCAGATTCCTTTTGGGAGTGGCGCTCCCTTCAGCACTGGTGATGATGGCGATCAGCCCCAGGATGATTGCTTGACAGACACGCGCATCGTGAGTCGAAATGAAACTGTCTGGGTAATGAATCAGGCGATGAATGATGGTGCCCAGATCATCAACCTGTCCGCTTCGAGTTATGATGATGATGATCAGATGAAGTGGACGGTCGCTCGCGCTATGTCGAGCGGAGTGATTCTCGTTACTGCTTCAGGCAATGACGCGCGCGATGACGATGTTTCGTCGTTGTCCAAGTGGTCCGGTGTCGTTGGTGTGACGGCGATTAGTACTGATGGGACCAGGCAGGATTACTCCTCGTGGGGTGAGGGAGTGGTGACGACATCGATCGGCGGGCCTGTGCTCTTCCGTAACATCGAAACTGGCGCTAACGACACTATCTCTGGCACGTCGGTCGCCTCGCCGATCGTCGCGGGTGTTCTGGCGTTGGCGAAGCAGCGGTGGCCTGAGGCGACCAGTAATCAGCTGTTGCAGTTGCTGGTGAAGACGGGTTTGAATCCTGATCATGGGTGGAACAAGTACACGGGGTTCGGTGGTATTGATCCGGGTGCGATTTTGAATACGGATCCGTCGCAGTTCCCTGATGAGAACCCGTTGGCGCAGAAGCGGGGTGGGTCGAGTCCGACGCCGGAGGAGGTCCAGCAGTACGCGGATGGCGTCGTGGATCCGACGGATATCGTGAACGATAGCTCGTACACGTATCGAGGCCTCGACGAGTCGAAGCTGAAGGATGGCCTGAACGTCTACCCGACGCACTTGGGCACGAGCCCGCGCTACCACCGGAAGTAGGCGTGGCGGCCTGCTCGAGGCCGTTTGGTGACTGTTCCCGCGATTGTTTCACGTGAAACATCTGTACTGAGGCCCCAGCCCACGATGGTGGGCTGGGGCCTCAGCGTGTTTAGTGGCCTTGTTTTTCTTCTGAGGTGTCGGTATCGTGCCGCGTTGGGTGCTTCGGTTCCGGCCTCGTACTTCCTGAAGTCCCTCTATGGTGTCTTCCGCCTCGTCAATGAACTTCTATGAGATAGAAATGGCCTTCTATGACATAGAAGTGGGGTTCTATGAGATAGATAAGTGGGTCTATGAGATAGAATTGGGTCTATGATCAACGATCTCGATGACCTGCTGGGTGCTCTGGCCGTCCTTGAGCTGCGTGGTGGTGATACTACTTCGATTGAGGCGAAGACCTTTTCGGAGTACTCGTCGGAGCAGCTGGGTCCGACGCTGAGTGCGTTTGCGAACAAGCCGGGTGGAGGCACGATCCTACTGGGCGTCTCGGAGCGGGATGGGATTAGCGTCGTCGGCGTCGATGACGTCGCCGATCTGTTGAAGAGGGCGGCTAATCAGGCGCGGAATGGCTTCAGACCGCCGATCAGGGTAGATGTGCATGCCATCGATCTGGATGGCAAAACAGTCGGAGTCGTCAACGTTGAGGGCGCTGACGTCAACGAAAAGCCTGTGCGTTGGTTGAAAGATAAGAAAGCGTATCTGCGCCAGTACGACGGGGACTATCAGATGTCGCCATCGGAGGAGCAGATGCTTGTCCTGCGCCATCACCGCCCGAACGCTGACGTGCAGGCTGTGCCTGGTAGTTCCCTTCGGGACCTTGACCCGAACTTAGTCACCCGATACCTCTCTTCTGTTCGCGAGACGACCCCACGCCTCGTCAATGACAGTGACGAGGCAGTCCTCTTCTATACCGGCGTCGTTGCGGACCGCGAGAGTGAAGAGTTATCGGTCGCCGGTCTCTATGCGCTGGGTGAGTATCCGCAGCGGCTTCTTCCTCATCTGACGCTCACCGCAGCGGTCGAGGGGAGTGGAGATGTGAGAGCGGTGAATCGCCGTGATTTCACGGGGTCGTTGCCCGTCATACTGGACGATGTCTTGGAGTGGGTTGCGCAGAATGTGGAATCGCGCCAGGTCGTCACACGGGACGGGAATGGGCTGACGGATTACACGGTGCCTCTGCTGGCGGCGCGTGAGGTAATAGCGAACGCGCTGGTTCACCGTGATCTGTCCGAGGCCTCGCGGGGAAAGGGGATCGACTTGAGAATCACCCGTGACGGATTGCGCCTGACGAATCCAGGTGGCTTGTGGGGGATAACGGTTGATCGGCTGGGTACTGGCGATCATCCTGCGGTGAATGAGCGGCTCTATCAGATCTGCCGCAACGTCGAAGGGCGTAGTGGGCGCGTGATCGAGGCGATGGGGACGGGCATTCGACAGGCTCGTCGGGCGTTGCAGGATGCTGGAATGGCGGAGCCGCGTTTCTACGATAACGGGGTGTCGTTTACGGTACGTTTCCCGAACTCGGCACTCATTCCTGACGGAGATCTGGCGTGGATTGGCAGTCTCGGCCTGGAACAGGCGGCAAGTCTGAATCTGCGCCAAAAGGAGGCGTTGGTCGACATGCGTCACGGCCGGACGTGGAGCAATGGGGAGTATAGAGAGCGCTTTGGTGTGACCGCTGAAGAAGCGCGAGCAGATTTGCGTGACCTTGTGTCACGAGGCCTGGTCACGTCCTCAGGCGAGCGACGTTGGGTGCGTTACGAGCTTGTTCAGGGGAGCTGAGAGCTTCTTATTGCTGTCCCGGTTGCCTGGGGGTGACCGGGACAGCTGCGGCGATGATGTGGGGGAGTGTTCCTCTGGTGGATGGTCACCTCATCGACGGTGATGACGTGGCGATGGCAACGCTTCGCGCGAAACAAGCTAGCGTTCGTGCAGTAGTGAAGAAGGTGTGGAAACAACACTGTTGTAGAGTCTCTCCGTGCTGATCCTGATAGGGAATCAATCGAAGTGTTACTTGTATGCCAGTATGTGTTTCGGCTACACAGGATCGCTCCTTCTAGTGTGAAAACAGATTATTGACAATTTGCTTGTCAAGCATTTTCCATTCGTCGTAGCAAGAACCCGCTTATGACGCATGAGTGGTCATCTTGCTCCGTGATGAATAGGTGGAGTGACAATTTACTTTCCTTTTGTGTCCCATCGCCTTTTTCAGTGCGAACTGTTGTGTACTCTCGGGAAGTGTCCTCAGAATTGATGCCTCGAACAACTGCTGATTTTTCGGATATTGAGAGTTCTATGCAGACTCCGAAAATGCCGGTATCTTTCCTGTAACAGTCATAGGACCTAATATTATCGGGAATGATGGTGTCTTCAAGAGGTTGGATGACGACGCTCTCCTCGCGAAGTGATTTCACCTCGTCGGAAAAACGGATGCAGAAGTCGCCATCTTGACAGATTTTGTCGAATTCTTCTGTGTCACCCGTGTTGAACGCGTATTCCCACAATTCTACAAACCATAGTGCTGTCGTTTGTGCGCCGACTTGGCCTCCCTCTTGTAGGCCCTTTGGGGGAGTGGGCTTCGTAATCTCGGCCGGTGTTGGTTCTGCGGATTGAGGGGTGTCTCCTGATTGGGTGCTAGATTGTTCCGTGCCGTCAGACTGGGGCGACTGTGCCCCGGACTGAAGCTCGGCGTTCGCGTGGGCTCGAGCGTTGAAGGCGTGGAAACCCAGGAATGATGCGCCAATGATGACAACAGTGGCAATGGCAGTGCCGATCCACTTGCCGATGGTGGAGAGTTTGGTGGTCATGGTGCATCACTCGCTTAGTGGCCTTGTTTTTCTTCTGCGGTGTCGGTGTTGTTGACGATGAGTTGACCGAGCGGGAACGGTCCAGTGGTCTCGGTGGTGGTGACCAGGCCGTTAATGGTCTGGGTGTCACCGGTGAAGGGATTGGTGGCAGTGCCCGCCCACGTGGTGGTCAGGGTGATGGTGCGCGTGGCGGAGGGGTATGGGCCATCGAGGAAGGACTTCCACCCGTTGGGAGCCTTGTAGTAGTGGCGGATCAGGGCGGGGTCGGTGTTGGGGTCCATGCCCTCTTGCCAGGGCGTCCCCGGCGAGGTCGTGGTCAGGTCCGGGGTTCCATCCCCCCAGCTCCACGTGTAGGACGTGGCCGTCAGAGTGACCGTGATGTCGTGGCCCAGCAGCGTGACGGTGTGGGTCTGCGTGGGATGGGTGGCGGCAACGAGCGTGGGAATGTACTTGTTTGTGTACGACACCCCTTCGGGCCGCTTGTGCAGACCCGCGCCGTCAGGGTGGATGAGGTTTGCTGCTGCCAGGAGGAGTTCGCGCGTGGTGGGTGGCCTGTTCTGGGATGAGTCCTGGCCGGGTTGGGGTGGGTAGGCGCACACCCAGCTCCCGTGCGTGAGTGGGTCATCCCCAAACGGATTTTTCTCCACCGCACAATGAGAAAAATCAAAATACGGGCCAGCCTCACTCGCAGGAACCGTATCATTGGATTGACGCGTCGTATCGTCACCCGCAGTTGTTGGCGTAGATTGGGTATTGTTGCCAGGTGTCGTCTCGGTCTGGTACTCCCAGATGCTCTGGTGAATTCCATCATCTGCCGCCTCTGTATGGGAACCGTACCGGCTCTCATCTCCTTCATCAGCGATAGTGATTGATGGAATGCACACAAAAATAATAGACAGAGATAGTGCGCTCGCCAGAGAAGTAGCTGTCAGAAGTCTATTGTTCATGTTCGCTGATCATGCGTCCTTGTGTTTCGATCCATCGACCGTCTCTCCATGTCATGAACAGGGATAGGGTCGATGTGTACTCTTCTTCATTGACGGTGATCTTCTGTCCCCGACAGGTGACGCCTTCGCGAGGGTGTCAGTCCGTTTGTGTACGGGGACTGATTTACAAGTATGCGGCGAACCTGTCGGGGTAGGCCACGGATAGCTGATTGATTGCCTGCTTCCAGTTGCTGGTCTTGCAGCCTTCGACAAGTCGCTTGGCTGAAGCAGAAGCCTTGGCACCTTCTTTAGCGCGGCGGGCAGCACGACGGTCCTCGATGTTACAGATCATCAACCACAGCGTCTTCACTGCCGCTGAATCCGATGGGAACTGAACGCGGTTTCGTGTTGCTTTCCGCAGCTCGCTGTTCATCGATTCGATGGAATTCGTGGTGTAGATCACCTTCCTTGCCGCTGGCGGGAACTGCAGGAACGGAATGAACCTGTCCCACGCGTCACGCCAGACTTTCACTGATTGCGGATACTTCTGGCCAAGCTCGCTGGCCTCAAACTCATCGAGTGCACTTCGAGCTTCATCCTCGTTGACAGCGGTATAGATGCCTCGTAGATGCTTCGAGACCTCTTTCCGGTCGCCGTAGGCTACCCACCTGTTAGCGGCACGAATCAGATGCACCACGCAGGTTTGGACCATGGAGTCCGGCCAGGTTGCCTGGATTGCTTCGGGAAAGCCTTTCAGTCCGTCACAGCAGACAAAAAAGACATCGTTGACACCGCGGTTGGCGATTTCGGCGCACACCTGCGACCAGAATGCTGCACCTTCATTGGTAGCTACCCACAAGCCCAAGATGTGCTTGATGCCTTCCATGTCCACACCGACAGCCATGTAGACCGCCTTGTTGACGACGCGTCCGTTGTCACGAATTTTTACACGTAGGGCATCAAGGAAGATGACTGGATAAAACTCGTCGAGTTGCCTGGTCTGCCAGGCGGTGACTTCCTCTAAGACCGCATCGGTGACCGCGCTAATGGTGTCTGGCGACAAGTTCACGCCGATGGTGGTAGCCAGATGATGTTCGATGTCACGCACGGTCATTCCGCCCGCATACAAACTAATGATCATGTCATCGAGGTCGGTAAGTCTGCGGCTGCCCTTGGGGACCATGCGCGGCATATAGGTGCCTGCTCGATCTCGAGGGACACTGATATCAACTGGTCCGTATGCCGAGTCCACGGTTTTGGGATAAGAGCCGTTACGGCTGTTGGCTTGGCCGGCAGCTTCCTTAGCAGCCCGGTCGCCATTGACGTAGCCCAGGTGTGCATCCATTTCCGCGTTGAGCCCACTGTTAATCGTGGCCTGCAGCAAGCCACGCACCAGCTCGTTGGCGTCAGCGGTTGATTCACCCAGCTCCTGGATCAGCTTGGCGGTTTCCGGGTTCTCCATCAGCCGGCGGCTGATATCAGCGACGCGCTCAGCGTCACTATGTTTCTTCGGGGACACAACAGTCATTGTTGCGCACTCTCCTTCGTGATTGAGGATTGAACCTCATACACAAAGCTTCCGACATCCTCGCCTTCGCTCGAAACAATCTGAAGTTTGACTCCAATAGTGTTTGGCTGCACGTTCCCCTCGCCAGCGGGGACAGGCTCCAGCCGCAACACATGCACAACCCTCGACTCATTCCTATACGTCCAGCCACTCTCGTACGCATTATCAATGTCATGCACATAGGAATTAGCGAATTCCGAGTTGGGGTCTGACATGTCCGCGAATGGTTGTGTGTCTCCGGTGTTCCATGCGTAGACCAACAGGGCGAGGTAGTGCTCTGCTGCAGCTTCGGCACCGCGCTCACTGTTTTCCTTGGCCGCCTCGGGTAGTTCGGGCTTGGTGTATGTGTCTGCCGAGAACTCGGCGGGGCGCACGAGGACTCCGTCGGGGCCGATTGCGTAGCCGCCCGACATGGCGGCCTCGCTCGACGCTGACGGCATGGGCGCTGGGTGCACGGTGGGTGTTGCGGCGGCGCTGGGGTAATCGTTCCACGAGCTGATGCTCGCGCCCAGCGTGTAGGCACCAACAGATGCCACAGCCACCAGTACGGTGAGCCCGATCCCGATGACCCACGGGCGCAGCGCTGCTCGCCTGGCCGCAATGGAGCGCTTCTTGCGGCGTGACGGCGGGGCGAGGAAGGCTTGCTCTTCTTCCTCGGTAACGGGTCGCTCGGATAGGGGTGGGACCTCCATGGTGTGTGCCTCCACGGTGAGGTGTCCTCCGACGCGTCCCCACCCTTGGGAGCGCGCCCTTTCTCATCAGGGTACGCGCAGAACCGACACGAAATACTAAGAATACTGCGCAACCATCACGCAAATCCTCCCACCCGAACCCCCACAACCGCACAAAGGTGCACACATACTCTTGGGTGGTGCCGCGGTCTGAAAAAGCGAAAAAGTTGATGGGCTGTTGTCAAATGAGCGCGCTACTAAAGAGTAAACTACGCATAGTTGCGTTTGAAATAGCGGGGCTGCGGTCGCGAGATCAGTGTCCAAAAACTCTGAAGCGGTATGCGGGGCCGCGGACGCCGAAAGGTGGACCTCCAACTCCACCACACTTAAAGTGAGAGAGCATGTGGCATTCGGACGCTACTCAATTGAAATCTTGCGTATCGTCCGAAGAATCGATGGCCAGTGACGCATCGAAACAAGCTCGTAAATCCTCCAATAGTTCGTTGGGAGCGACTGAGCCGATTCGTAAAACGTCAATCCTGTACTGCCTCAACGCGCCTATGAGGCGCTTGAGAAACAATTTGCCAACAACTGTTTTGACTGAGACTGGCTCGGAATCGGGCCATAATGACTGATTAGTAGGGGAGCCGCCCTGGGGCAAGAAATTTGCTTTATTGTTAGCCTCTCGTTTATGTGCGAACTCCTTACGTGCGTGTTCCTCAAACTTTCTCAAGGCCCTGTCGTAGTAATCCGTGATATTCGGCTCATCTTGGTAGAGGCGCAAAATGTAGTCTTTGCTGCAATAGTAGGCCTCCATATCGCAGTATCTTGTAACAAACACATCGGGACGCGCGGCGGATGTGGAAAATGTTTGATTAAGCCATCCTTCGATTTCGTCATCAATGAGAAAATCACGATCGCGATGTATTAAAATACGAGTTCCGTTTGGCATTAAATTCTTCAGCGCCTCAAAAATGCCGGCAACCCTTAGATTTCCGACCCCGTTTACCGGTATGATGACGACGTTGTATCCGTCATTTTTCAGCTCGTTTACAGCTTTCGCCAAGAGTTGGTAATCTTTGTCTTCGGTCAAAAGGATTATCTGGTTTTCATGTGGGTTGATGTCCTCGAGGCCGTCAAGATGCATTAGTAGTGGGATGAGGTTTGGATTTTCATATGACGCTGAATTTCCGTTCTGCATCCAAATCAATTTTGCGTTAGAGGGTCTTGCGTTGATTAAGTGTACGCTATGCGTTGCTGCAATGACTTGACAGCCGTAGTTTTCTGCGATGTCATCAAATGCTGAGGCGAGAAGCCTCTGGCGGGAAGGGTGTAGATGCGCATCCGGCTCGTCCGCAAGAAATACAGAAGGCTGGAAAAGAATCACATATGAATATAGTTGAGTAATTTGAAGGAGGCCGGTACCCCATAGTTCGACAGGAATTGGATAATAGTCTTCACTACCGATATATGCTTTCACAGTGATATGAAAATCGTGTGTTTCGTTCGCTTCGACTTCAAACTGGATGTCATCGCCTACCAGCTTCGATACAGCATTTTCAAGATCCTCTAGTTTACCTTCTTCATCGATGAGGCGGAGTATGTTTCTGAATACATAGTTTGCTTCGCCTCCTGCTGCCCTCTGAAATACAGATGCGTAGCTCATATACTCTTCGTAAAGTGGAATTCCTGATAATCCCGGTGTGTAGATTGAGAATAGTCTTTCTGAATTCGATATCTGTTGGGTGAGGGCGCCTGATGAGTTCGGGAGTGTGTTAATTCGGATCGAATTATAGTTGCTTCCACGGTAGAATTTCATCGTGTGTATATGGTCTTCGTTCATCTCGTCTTCGGAGTTGAAGAAGGTTACCTCAGCGTGAAAGCCTTCATTTCTATTGCCAAGGATTTGCCTGTGGCCAATGGTCTCGAAAGAGGTAGCTAGTGTGTAGCGCAATACTGATGTGGGTAATACATACTTGTTTCTGTTTTGGCTCAACTGGGCGATTGTGGTTGCTGTGTGAATTGCTTGAAGTACAGAGCTTTTTCCAGAGTTGTTTCCACCGACGATATAGGTTACAGGTCCAAGCTCCAACTCTGCGTGTTCAATTCGCTTGAAGTTTGCTATTCGTACCATTGTAAGAAACTGCTTGGTAGGTTTCTGCGGGCTAGCACCCTCTGCAGGTACTGGATCGAGGTGTTGCTCGTCATATGGAGTGCTCATCGGTCTGCTCCTTCCGGAATCTCAAGCGCCGGCAGTGTTGCCAGGAGCTCCTGGGTTCGCATCGAGACCGTCACCAAGCGCTTGATCAGGTCCACGAGTGCGTCGGGGCGGCCCTGCTCGCGCAGGAAATCGTTCGGGTCGTTCACGATGCCCGACGCCTTGTCCGTCTTCACGTGGTAGCGGTCGATGATCCACTCGAGCGGGCTGCGGCCCGAAATCGAATAGCCCTGCGCCTCCGCAGGAATGCCTGTCAGCGTCACGTAGTCGTTGTACTCCAAGCGCGTGAAGTCCTTATCGCGGCGCCCCAGCTTCGGGAAACGCATCTTGCGCTCGCCGATCCGGTAGCGCTCCCACGGGTCCGCAGGCGCGTGCAGGCTCGCCTCCTCCTGTACCGACGGATACGGCTCCACCCGCTCGTAGTTCACGTGCAGGTCCGCCAGCTCGCTGCCCACACTCGCATACGTGTGGAAACCCGCCGCGCGAGGAATGTGCGGCAGCATCTTCTTCAAATCATCCGCGTAGCGCTCCCGATACTCCGGGTGATGCAGCAGCGCGTACACGTAGAAGAAAATGTCCTCCTTCGTGATCCCCGCATCCCCGTAATGCTCACGGTATGAGGCCAGCGTCGCGTCCGTCACGTTATCAACACGGCGATAGCCGTCCAGGATCACCGGGATCTGGTCGCCGATCGGCCGCGAGAAATCCAGGGACGAGGCCGTGGCCGCACCATCCGCCTGGCTTTCCGAAGAGGTCGCCAGGTCGGCGAACAGGTCGGGCTCGCTCCCGGAAGTGGGGGAGAGGGGCTCCCAGGTGTAGAGGGGGAATGTCTGTGTTGTCCCGAGTGTATGAAGATCTGGGAGAAGATCTGTCATAAGGGATGTCGGTTCTTTACGCGAATCGTCTTCAACAGTGACGATTAAATTTCGGTGAAGCTGCGTTGGAAAGAATTGGGGAAGCTGGTAGGTGCGCTCATTCATCGCCGCAGAAAAATATGCGGATTGCGTGCAGAAAGGACGGTATATTCCTGTCCGAATGCTCAACGGATCGAACTCATGGACAATTGAGCGATCAAGGTCCTTGGGAAGGTTTCCTCCCCAAGCAAGGAGGGTGGGATCGGTTGTTGCATCTTTGCTCGTGTGTCCGGCTGTAACCTCGGCATTGTAGTTGTCGATCATACGGCGCATGTTTGCCGCCACAGCTTCTCGCGAGAAGTTGTAGCACCACGCGTCGCGGCTTGTCGCGAGTCCGCGGGAGAACTGACGGAAAATGGCGGGAGTTGCTTCCTTGCCCTTCAGCACCTTGTTTCCGATCTCCTGGAAGGTCGCGAAACGCTCGTCGCGGGAGCTGATCCAGTCACCGTGCTGGTTCGGCGTGATGGTGCGGAATGCGTCGGCCCCGCTGATCCCCTCGATGGATCCGTAGGCGCTGATCTGGTCGAGCTTCTCCTGTCGCGTCGCGTAGTCTTCCGCTTCCGCGTAGAAGATCTCTGCGGTGCCGGAGTACGAGGGATCTTTGACGAGTACGGTAATGGCAACACCTGTGCGAGAACCTGAGCCGAAGATCTTTCCGCCCTCGCGGCGGCTGCGCTCGCCTGAGGTCCGCTGATTACCCTTCAGGTCGTAGATGAAGATCTGCGAGAAATCCTCCTGCAATGACAGGCGTACGCCATCAGCCGTGGCACCGTCCACGAAAGAGCTGTTGGAGACGAAGGCGATGACGCCTCGTTCCCCGATGCGGTCCGACGCCCAGCGCAGGGCGCGGAAGTAGGAGTCGTACAGGCTGTTCTTGTTCGCACCTGACGACCGGTCCGCGTAGGTGGCCGCGATACGCTCGTCCAGGCGGGGGTACGCCAGGTTCTGGTTGTTGTCGTTCGCGCTGTTTTGACCCGACGAGTACGGCGGGTTCATCACGATGACCGTGATCGCCGAGTCCTTCTCCGCCTTCGCGCGCTCGTTGTTGGCAGCCAGGCCCTCGAAGTCCTCGGTGATCGTGCCGTCACCCTCGTGCAGCTGGAAGGTGTCCGTCAGGGTCATGCCCGGGAACTCGACGTAGCCCTCGTCCACGCCCTGTTCGGCACGCACCTGGTGGTACACCTGCTCGATGTTGATCGACGCGATGTAGTAGGAGAGCAGCACGAACTCGTTCGCGAAGATCTCGTTCTTGTACTTGTGCTCCAGGGCCTCGGGTGGGATGACGCCCAGCTGCAGCAGGCGCGCCACAAAGGTGCCGGTCCCGGCGAAAGGCTCGATGATGGCCACGCCCGGATCGCCCAGACTCTGACCAAACGCCGTGCGCATCGCGTCGTTGGCGCTGCGAATGATGAAGTCGACGACCTCGACGGGCGTGAAGACAATGCCCAGGCGCTCGCTCATGCGCGGGAACGCCTGCGAGAAGAAGCGATCGTAGAGCGTGCGCATGATCTCCTGCTTGCCCGCCAGGGTGTGCACGGCCTCGATGCGCTCGACCATTGCCCGGTAGAAGGAATCCAGCTCGCGGCGCTCGTTCTCGAACATCGAGTGCGATGCCAGCATCTCCACAATCGTGTTCATCGCACGGCTCACCGGGTTCTGCTTCGAGAACGAATGATCCGGGAACATCGCGTCAAAGAGCGGGGCCGTCAGGATGTGCTGTGCCAGCATCTCCACCGCGGACTCGTTGTCCACGGCCGGGTTCAGCGTCGCGCGCAGCGCGTTCACGAACTCCTGGAACGCGTCCTGGCGCTCCGGGTCTTCCAGCAGGCGATCGATGAGGTGAATGTAGCGGTCTGCCACTGTCGCGATGTCCTTGGACCAGTCCTCCCAGTACAGGGACGAGCCCACCTTCTTCACGATCCGGCCGAACACCGACTCCTTCCAATCCGAGGGCAGCAGCGTCAGCTGGCCCTGGATCCCCAGGGCCACCCCATCCGCGCCGGACCCGGCCCCGGCCTCGTCCCCATCGGGCGCAGAGCCACCCAGCGGATCGTCCTGCTTCTTCGCCTTCTCGAGCGAGACCTGCTCGACGATGATGTTCTCCGGCCCCTGGCCGTTGAGCTCCATCGAGTTGATCGCCGCGTCCAAGCGCTCGTCGTGCGCGCGCAGGGCCTTGAGGACCTGCCACACGACCTGGAAGCGCTTGTTATCGTCCAGCGCACGCTCCGGCGCCATACCCGCCGGCACGGCCACGGGCAGGATGATGTAGCCGAAATCCTTGCCCTCTGCGCGGCGCATCACGCGGCCCACAGCCTGGATGACGTCCACCTGCGACTTGCGCGGCGACAGGAACAGCACCGCGTCCAGCGTGGGCACGTCCACGCCCTCGCTCAGGCAGCGCGCGTTCGTCAGGATGCGGCACACGGGGACCTCGTCCGTGCCCGCACCCTCGGTCAGCCAATCCATCTCGCGCGCACGCACCGCCGCGTTCATCGTGCCGTCCACGTGGCGGCACTCGACCTGCAGGTTATCCGACGCATCGTCATTGCTGAGGTCGCTCAGGCCAAAGGGACCGTTCACCAGGTCTGGGAACTGCGTCGCCACCGCCTTCGAGGCCTTGATGTCCTTGCAGAAGGCCACGGCGCGGCGCATCGGCGCGCGATCCTCGCCGTAGTCCACGTCCGAGCCGCGGTTCTTGCGCTTGGCCAGCGCGTTCCAGCAGCCCGTGAGCTTCGCAGCCGTGTCGAGGTTCAGCTCGCCGCCCATCTCCGCGATCGCCTGATAGTGCTGGGACACCTCCTCCTCGCTGACCGTCAGGATAATCACCTTGTAGTCCGTCAGCAGGTTCTCCTTCACCGCCTGGCCGAAGCCCAGGCGGAAGAACACCGGACCGTAGGTCTCCTGGTCGTCCATCGAGGTGAGGATTGCGTCCTTCTCCGACGCCCTATTCTTCGCGTTCTCCGCGAAAATACGCGGCGTCGCCGTCATGTACAGGGTCTTCGCGCGGCGGATGAACTCGTTGCTGTGGATCTTCGTGAACGCGCTCTCGTCCTCGCCCGTCAGCGTCGCGCCCGTCGTGCGGTGGGCCTCGTCGCAGATGATCAGGTCGAAATCGCGCCAATCGTCGCCCGCGATCTCCTGCGCGCGGTGAATGACGTCAATCGACTGATACGTCGCGAAGACGACCTGCAGGCCCTCTGTCGCGTTGTTCGCGTTCAGTGAGTCCGCGAGGCGCTGGCCGTCCGTCGTCGCTGGAATCGGTAGGTCCACTGCCGACTCCTCGGCCGTGTCGTTACGCGCCGACGAGGACACCTTCGTATCCGAACACACCGCCCACGCCGTGAACGCGCCGTCGGCCTCGGCCGCCCAATCGTCGAGCGTCTGCTTGAGGAGCGCGAGCGAGGGGACCGCGAACAAGATCCGGGCGGTGCCGCCCTCCTTCTCCACGAACTCGCGGGCGATCGTGAGGGCCGTAAACGTCTTACCCGTACCGCACGCCATGACCATCGTGCCGCGGTCGTGCCCCTCGAAGCCCGCCATCACCGCGCTGCGCGCACGCACCTGATGGTCGCGCGGAACCTTGCGCTCGCGGGTCTTCGGCGCCTGCTTCGACCCCAGCGAATACGTGCGCCAATCGATGTCCGAATCGCGCAGATCCGCCAACGTGATGCGAGAAACCGGGATCTGCTGGCCCTCGATCGCATCCTGCGCATTCTTTCCCCACGGCGCGCCCGACGTGTCCACGACGATGCGGCGGCCGAAAGGTTCCTTGCCCGACGCCGACAGGAACGAATCGATGTCTGCCTTCTGAATGCGGTGACCCAGCGCGTAGAACTTGCACTGAATCGCGACAGGGCCCGCGTTCGGGTCGACCGGGATCGCCACCAGGTCAATGCCAGTGTCGCCCGTGCGGCGCTCCGGCCACTCGCCCCACAGGTAGATCTCTTTGAACTGGTGCGCGAAACGCGCGTCGTGGAGCAGGAACTGGCGCGTCAGCTCCTCAAAGAGCGTGCCTTTCTCGCGCTCGCTCTTCGCGCGCGCTCGGTACTCGTCCAGCAGGGCATCGAGGGCCGACTTCGAGGAGGCGTTTGGCGAAGCGTTCGACGAGGTAGGGGCGGCGTCATCTGACAAACGTTCCCGGCCGTGATGGGCGTTGGAATCCGTTTCCATGCCGGGCAGTGCCATGAAGTCGTCGTCGCGCGCAGCAGTCATGCGACCAAGAATAGCGGGTAATCTACGACACACAAGCAGGTTTTGTGTCGTGGTGCGGCTACAAGGGGATTGCTGCGTGCGAAGGCGCGGTCATGAGTCCGTTGACTTGGCTCGAACTTGTCGCCGCCCGGGCGGACGCAGATGAGCATGCCCCTCCTTAACGTGTTGTATGTCGGCTAGGGCTACGGGGATGAGTTGTCGAAGATGGTGGCTCTCCTCAAGTTTCAAAATCCTGAATCCTGTCCGTGCCGATTGAAAACACAACATGATGACGACGAATTGGAGGTAGCTACCACCATGTTTGAGAGACCGATCGATTACCCCTGTGCCATAGCGGACCAGACGAAAGAAGGGGCTCAAGCAGTACTGCGGTGGGCGCGCCAGCACACGGGTGCAGGGCAAGTGCTGACGTTGTGGGTCATGCGGAGGGGAATCCTCAACAACAATGAGTTCCTGCGGGATCTATCGAAAGAAGAGGGAGCGGATCTTGAGATTGCGGTAGGGAAAGATATACACCGTGTCAATGGTCCTGTTCTCGCGATGTATCCCGATGCTGAGAATCTGGCGTATCCAGCTGGAGCAATGGGGGTGACAGCACTAGCAGTCGTCCAGTGGTCGAGTCCTTTGGAGACTTGGGCCCGGGAAGTTAACGCTGAAATCGTTCACACGTTTGAGCCGGTTGTGGATCCTGGCTCTCTCCCTGGGCTTGAGCCTGAAGCTGAGCTCACCCCGACAATCGTTGATGCCCTCGAGCGAATAACTCAGATGATCAACCATAACAATACGATCGCTGCTGGCCGTGACAAGAGAGATGTGGTTCGGCCTCTGCTTCGTCTACATGATGAGGGGGTCATTCTTCCTCCGAAGAAGATGGCTGAGTGGGCGGTTGCTCATGGATGGTGCCGAGGAAATCCCAAGGAGCTGATTGATTTGGCAAAGAAGATCAACAAGGGCGTTCGTCCGCGTTGTAAGCCGTACTAAACATTTCGCAGGTATGGGGAGCGTCTTATCCTGCGTGGTAGCCGGTTAGGCGCTGCCCCTTCACCGCTCAGATGTGCACATATGACGCGATTCGCTGAACGGTTGTGCAGATGGTTTGCTGTGTGAGTAGTGGACCGTGCTTAACGAATTCAGTACGTCTCAATTCGATTAGTACTATGACGTCACTGGTCTGACAAATCAGCCCACAACCGCCGCAACCACACCCCAAAAACCCGCCCCGGCCTCGTCTCACACGGACCCGGAAAGTGAACGCCACCACCCGCGTGGCCTAGGATTGGGGCACGCCGACGCGCCCCCAAGGACGGGAGCACCCGGCACGCAGCAGCACCGCACACGCGGCACCGCAGGGCAGGTCCAGCAACGAAGACGGACATGCCAGGCACCACCGCACCCCAGCAGAGCCGCCGCACAACCACAACCTCAACACCGATGTTGACCCACACAGAGGAGACTCCTATGAAGCCCCGCCTCGCAGCTACAGCCCTCGTCGCCGCATCCGCATGCGCCCTCGCCCTCGGCGCCTGCACACCCGGCGACACCGCCCAATCCTCGTCCAGCCCCGCCGCGAAGGGCGGCGGAGACGGCAACTACACGATCGCCGTCGTCCCCAAGGACGCCACCAACCCCTGGTTCGTCCGCATGGAAACCGGCGTCAAGAAGTACGCCGAAGACACCGGCATGAACGCCTTCCAGAAGGGCCCCGCTGAAACCGACGCCACCATGCAGGCCCAGGTCATCCAAGATCTCATCGCCCAAGGCGTCGACGCCATCTGCGTCGTCCCCGTCGACCCCGGCGCCATCGAACCCGTCCTCAAGCAGGCCATGGACGCGGGCATCGTCGTCGTCACCCACGAAGGCGCCTCCCAGGAAAACACGATGTACGACATCGAAGCCTTCAACAACAGCGAATACGGCGCGTTCATCATGGACAACCTCGCCCAAGCCATGGGTGAAGAAGGCGTCTACACCACCATGGTCGGCCACGTCACCAACGCCTCCCACAACGAATGGGCAGACGGTGCCGTCGCCCACCAGAAGGAGAAGTACCCCAAGATGACGCTGCTCGAAGCCGAGCCCCGCGTCGAATCCCAGGACAACGGTGAAACCGCCTACCAGACCGCCAAGGAAGTCCTCAAGAAGTACCCCGAAGTCAAGGGCATCCTCGGCACCTCCTCCTTCGACGCGCCCGGCACCGCCCGCGCCATCGAAGAACTCGGCCTCAAGGGCAAAGTCTTCACCGCAGGCACCGGCATGCCCGCCGCCAACGCCCAGATCCTCAAGGACGGCTCCGTGTCGACCCTGACCCTCTGGGACCCCGCGGACGCCGGCTACGCCATGGCATCCCTGGCCACCAAGATCCTCAACGGTGAAAAGATCGAAGACGGCGTCAACCTCGGCGTCAAGGGATACGAATCCATGCACTTCTCGCAGGGCTCCACCAAGGTCCTCGAAGGCAACGGCTGGATCCAGATCACCAAGGACAACGTCGACTCCCTCGGCTTCTAACCGATACACCGCACACGACCACCCGCGCGCCACGGCCTCGTCCCAATGAACGAGGCCGTGGCCGGGCCACCCCAGCGCGTGCACTGACGCTCGCGCACCGCACCCCCCACCAGCGCCACACCGCCGCGTGAGGGGCGGCCCTGGGTCGGCCCACGCGTCGGAAAGGACACCACATGGACACCCCAGTGCTGGCGGTACGACACGTCAGCAAATCCTTCGCAGGCGTGCGAGCCCTGGTCGACATCGACCTCGACATCGCACCCGGAGAAATCCACTGCCTCGCCGGAGAAAACGGGTCGGGTAAATCCACCCTCATCAAAGTCATCTCCGGAGTCCACACCCCCGAACAGGGCACGGTCTCCATCGGGGGCCGCGACTTCACGCGACTGACACCCGCCGACGCCATCGACGCGGGCGTACGCGTCATCTACCAGGACTTCTCCATCTTCCCCAACCTCTCCGTCATGGAGAACATTGCGCTCGGCAGCGAAGTCGCCGCCGGACGCCGCCTCGTCAACCGCTCGCGCATGCGCGAAGTCGCCCGCGAAGCCGTCGCCAAAATCGGCTTCCAGGTCGACCTCGACGAACTCGTCGGCAACCTCTCCGTCGCCGACAAACAGCTCGTCGCCATCAGCCGCGCACTCATGGGCGACGCGAAGCTCATCATCATGGACGAGCCCACGACCGCCCTCACCAAGAAGGAAGTGCGCGCCCTCTTCAACATCGTCGCCGACCTGCAATCGCGCGGCATCGCGATCCTCTTCGTGTCCCACAAGCTCGAAGAAGTCTTCGAAATCGCGCAACGCTTCACCATCCTGCGCAGCGGACACAAGGTCATCACCTGCCCGAAGGAAGAGCTCGACCGCGCCAGCTTCGCCCGCCACATGACCGGGCGCGACTTCGACGAGGAGCGCTACCAGCCCGGCGACATCACCGACGCTCCGATCCTCCAGGTCGAGGGCGCAACCGTGAGCGGCGCCTTCGCCGACGCATCCCTGAGCGTGCGGCCCGGCGAAATCCTCGGCATCACCGGCCTCCTCGGCTCCGGACGCACCGAACTCGCCATGTCCCTCTTCGGAATGCTCCCCCTCGACTCCGGGCGCATCCGCGTCAAAGGCCAAGACGTCACCCTGCGAGGCGTGCGCGACGCGATCGCCGCCGGCATCGCCTACGTCCCCGAAGACCGACTCACCGAAGGCCTCTTCCTCTCGCGCTCGATCGGCGAAAACATCACGATCTCCGAGATGGAATCCTTCACCAAGGCCCTCGGATTCATCGACAAGAAAGACATCCGTGACGAAGAAAAGAAGTGGGTGAAGCGCCTCGACGTCGTCACCCCCGACCCCGCCAACGCCGTCAACACCCTGTCGGGCGGCAACCAGCAAAAGGTCGTCCTGGCCAAGTGGCTCGCCACCAAGCCCTCCGTCCTCATCCTCAACGGGCCCACCGTCGGCGTCGACATCGGCTCCAAATTCACCATTCACTCGATCCTGCGCGAACTCGCCGCGCAAGGCATGGCCGTCATCATCATCTCCGACGACATCGCCGAAGTGCTCACCAACTGCTCGACCATCGCCATCATGCGAGCCGGGCACCTGAGCGATCCGATCAACCCCGACACCCTCACCGAGGCCGAACTGACCCGGCTCCTGTCCGAAGACCAGGCCCCGGCCTCGTCGACCGAAGGGGGAGAGATCTAATGCCCCGACTCATCACGAAAGTCCTGCGCGCCAACGAATTCTGGGTGTTCCTGGTCATCGCGGCGCTCACCCTCGTTATCCAGGCGCGATCCGGCCAGTTCTTCACGGCTAACAACCTCGTCGACCTGGCCGGCGCGATGGTGGTCCCCGGCCTCTTCGCCGTCGCCGCGCACCTCGTCCTCGTCTCCGGCGGCATCGACGTGTCCTTCCCGGCGCTGGCCTCCCTCGCGGTCTACGTGACCACGAAAGTCCTCGTCGACAACGGGTGGAACGGGCCCGTCATCGTGCCCTTCCTGATTGCCGCCGCCCTCGGCGCGGTCCTCGGAGCATTCAACGGCATCTTCACGTCGAGGCTGATCGTGCCCACCCTGATCATCACCCTAGGCACCGCCAACGTCTTCAACGGCGTCATGCAGGGCGCGCTCAAATCCGTGCAGATCAACACGATCCCCGAGTCCATGCGCTCCTTCGGGTCCGCGTCCCTCTTCGTCGCCCGCAACGAAAGCTCCGGCCTGCAGTCCTCGATGCCCGTGTCCTTCCTGATCCTCGTCGCGGTCGTCGCGGTGGCATTCTTCGTCACCCGCTACACAATGTTCGGACGCTCCCTCTTCGCCCTCGGCGGCGACGAGTCCGCGGCCGCCCGCGTCGGCTTCAAGGTGCGCGCCACCAAGTTCTGGCTCTACGTCCTCGTCGGCATCATCGCCGCCCTGGCCGGCATGGTCCGCACCTGCTCCATGGGACAGATGCACCCCACCAACCTGCTCGGCATGGAAATGATGGTCATCGCGGCCGTCGTCCTGGGCGGCACCGCGATCACCGGCGGCAAGGGCTCTCTCACGGGCGTCATGCTCGGCACGCTGCTCATCGTCATCGTCCAAAACTCCATGATCCTCATGGGAATCCCGACGTTCTGGCAGGGCTTCGCCCTGGGCCTGCTCATCATCGTGGGAACCGGCGTCTCCGCGCTTCAGGTCATGCGCGCCCGCCGTAACGCACACTAGGAGGACCACATGTCAACGCTTCTCGCCTCCCCGCGCCTCGCTTTCCTCAAAAAGGACAGCTACATGACGCGACTGATCATCGTCTTCCTCCTCCTGCTCATCTTCTTCGCCGCCGTGCGCCCCGGCCCCTTCTTCGCCGTGCGCACCTGGCAGTCGATGGCCGTCCAATTCCCCGAATTTGGCCTCATGAGCCTGGGCGTCATGTTCACCATGTTCACCGCCGGCATCGACCTGTCCGTCGTCGCCATCGCCAACGTCACCTCGATCTGCGCGGCCCTCACGCTGCGCTCGATGCTCGGCCCGGCCGTCACCCCCTCGTCAATGAGCATGGCCACCCTCATCGCCCTGGGCGTCGCCCTGGCGGTCGGGGTCGTGTGCGGACTCATCAACGGCACGCTCGTCGCTGTCCTGAAGATCCCACCCATCCTCGCCACCCTCGGCACCCTCGAGCTCTTCGGAGGTGTCGCCCTCATCCTCACCCAAGGCAAACCCGTCTCCGGCGTCCCCGCAGCGTTCGGAGCCGTGTTCACGGGGAAGGTGGCCGGCCTCGTCCCCATCCCCCTCGTCGTGTTCCTCGTGTGCGCGGCCGTCGCCGGCGCTATCGTCGCCTTCACGGGCTTTGGGACCACGATCCTCATGCTTGGCACGAACGACACCGCGGCGCGCTTCTCGGGCCTGAAAGTCAAGAGCCTGCTGATCCGCACCTACGTGCTCTCCGGTGTCATGGCCGCCATGGCCGGCATCGTCATGCTCGCGAACTACAACTCCGCGAAAGCCGACTACGGCGCCTCCTACACGCTGCTCACCGTCCTCATCGTCGTCCTCGGCGGCGTCAACCCCAACGGCGGATCCGGGCGCCTGAGCGGCGTCCTCCTGTCCATCCTCATGCTCCAGGTCCTCTCCTCCGGCCTGAACATGTTCCCCGACATCTCCAACTTCTACAGGCCCCTCATCTGGGGTGGCGTGCTCCTGCTCGTCATCTGCATGAACGAGGGCATCTTCTCCTTTACCAAACTGCGCAGACTCAGGAAAGGACACGCGCATGCTGACAGTTAAAGACAAGCAGGTCGTCGTCGGCGCCGACTTCGCCGGGCACCCTCTCAAGGAAGCCGTCAAAGCACACCTCGAGGAGCGCGGCTGGACCGTCACCGACCTGACGCCCGACGCCGACACCGCACCCATGTACCACCGCGTCGGCTTCATGCTCGGCGCGCAGATCGCCGAAGGCAAGTTCGAACGCGCTCTCGCCTTCTGCGGCACCGGCATGGGCATCCACATCGCCGCCTCCAAGTGCCCCCACGTGCACGCCGCCGTGTGCGAGTCCGTGCCCGCCGCGCGCCGCTGCGCCGCCGCCAACAACGCGAACCTGCTCGCCATGGGCGCCTTCTACGTCGCCCCGCGCACCGCGATGGCCATGGCCGACGCGTTCCTCGAGTCGTCGCTCGGGTCCGGGTACGAGGACTGGGACGGCTTCTACGAGTACCACCGCATCGGGTACGACGAATGCGAAAACTTCGACTACGAGGCCTACAAGGCCAACGGTTTCGAGGTCGTCAACCCGGGCAGCGCCGTCCTGGCGGAGCAGCCGAAGGGGTTGGCCTACTGAGGTTGTGATGCTGCTGTAGATGGGTGGGGGCTCCCAAATGGGAGCCCCCACCTGTGTAAATCGGCTGCACTCGTGGTCAGGGCGAGAACTCAGGCAATGCAGAGGTCTGAGGCTCGGCCATGTCCTTACTCATGTGATTGTTGTTCGAGAGCGTCGAACCAGGTTGTGAAGAGACGCATCGCCGTATCTGCAAGGTCATCGATCTCGGAGATTGGTTTGGGGTGTGCTCGGACGCCGATGGCCGTATCGATGTATCCCTGGGCAAGCCAGGGAGCATCTGCCAGGTACTTCATCGTGAGATCTTTACGGAGTTGCCCGAGAGGTCGTTGCGAGGTGCCAGGCTTATTGGTTTTGAGATCGAATGTGCTGGGATCCCCCTCCAACACGGTCTCATAGAGCACTCGAGCGTTTGTTACCCACGATGGTACGTCGTTTGAATCCAAGGGTGGATAGCACTCGTCAGTTTCCTCAACGTGGGTTCCAGCGTAGTACTCGAGGTGGACATCGTTGAAGGACAATGGCATCTCCCGTCCGATTACCTGAATCTGTCCGCACAGCCAATCGCCGTTAGGAAGCTCTGGTGACTCGACAGTGATTCCGGGCATTCCTGAATCCCCGCGATTGACTTCGAGGTACCACCCGTCTGGGATCGTCATATTTCTCAGCGTTTTGCGCAGTACCCGCTCCACCTGGACCTTCAATGCGGAGATAGACTCGACGTCTGACAGTAGAACGCGAGCGTCTGGGAACTCGGAGAGTACTTCTTTCCAGGTTAGAACGTGAGCAACCTGATCTCGGTGTTCCGCAGCATCATCAGCGTCGAGGAGGAGGAGCATCAGGTAATCGGCGACTTTCGATTCTCTCTCTAGTTGATCCTCGCTGATGGCGTGGTCAATCTTGGCTTCAATGGCAATGGTCGAGTGTTCGAACTCCAGAAGAATGTCCACGCGCTGATCTTCTTCGCACCCTACATCGGTCAGTTCGCCGAGCTTCACGCCCAACAGAGACGAGAAGTAGCGCTCAGTCGCTTGCGGATCGTGGCGGAATTCTGCAGCCAACGCTCGCGTGAGTTGGGGCTCCGATGTGTAGAGCCCGCTGAACTCGTGATGTGGTGTCGCTTCCATATGTTGAGGACTTTCTCGTGGTGGGCGGGGAGCGAGATCCCTGATGGCGGCTATCCGGCCGTAGCTCTCACCCCTTTGTGGCTTGACAGTCTTTCACTCTACATGCTTTTGAGGAAATAAGTGGTTTGACAGATTGGTCTGCTGTGTTGAAACCGATGAGGGTCCCGCAGTGGCAAGTGCGCCCACAAGGCGCAACCCCGGCCTCGTCCCTGAGAAGAGAAGCGAAGCCGGGGGCAACAAAGCCAAAAGCCGCGACGGTCAGCGGCCCGACGCGAGCGCCGCCCGGGCGACCTCCTCGAAGGTGAGCGGGTCGCGGCCCGTCACGTCGCGCACGGTCGTGGAGACGACGTCCATCTCGCCGCGCGCGATCGACGTGTAGGTCGACACCCACGAGTCGTACTCCCACTGGGCGGCCGGCCACTTCTTGCGAGACTCGTACGCCTCCTCGACGGTTTCGCGCACGTAGGTGACGGGCCGGCCCCACACGCGGGTGAGGATCGCGGTGATCTCGTCGAGGGTCAAGGCCTCGGGGCCCGTCACGTCGAGAGTCTTGTTCTCGTAGCGCCCCGGATCCGCCAGGACGCCGGCCGCCATGCGCCCCGCGTCCTCGCGCGCGACCACGCCCACGCGCCCGTCGCCCGCGGGCCCGAGGAAGCGACCCTCCTCGTCCGGCAGCGCCACGAAAAAGTCCGCGTAGAAGTTATCGCGCAAGAACGTGTACGTCATGCCCGACGCCTTGATGCGCTCCTCCGTGTGGAAGTGCGTGCGCGCCAGCGTAAACGTCGCGTCGGGCGCCGCGTTCATGAACGACAAGTACACGATATGACGCACACCGGAGGCGGCCGCCGCGTCGACAAAAGCGAGGTGCTTGTCCAGGCGGTCCTCGCTCTCGGGCGCGGACACCATGAAGAGGATGTCAACACCTTCCAGTGCGCCGCGCGTCGTGAGTGTGTCCTCGTACGAGCACTTCACCGCGACGGCACCCGGCAGCTCGGGCGCGCGCGACGGCGTGTTCGCGAGCAGGCGCAGGGGCAGGCCGCTCTCGGACAGGAGGCGGGCAACCACGCCGCCGACGTTCCCGGACGCGCCGGTGATCGCCAGGGACGGGAGGGACGAGGCCTGGGCCGGCTCGTTCGTGCGGGCTTCGGGAGTGGGGGTGTCAGTCATGTGGCCAGTGTGCCACCGGCGTTGTGGCATGTGCGCACGCCACGCAAGGTTTGTGCTGTGGGTGTAGCGCCTGGCGGGGTGATCCCGGGGGCAACTCTGTTGGGACATTGATGAGAGTTCGTGAAACCGGCAGCGCCTTTGTGGGCGGTTGGGGAGGGGTGTCTGAAACCGGTGACGCCTTTGCGGGTGAAAAATGGCCTGGAAGCGCTCTTTTTCTGCGAGCAAAGGTGTCAGTGGTTTCATCTCGCGGTAGTGATCCGCGAGCATTGATGTCGTCGGTTTCAGGCAAGGCGGTCGGCAGGTGTTGTGAGGCAGCTGTGGCCCCATCGGCGCGAAAAAATTCGCCCAGCAGGAGTGGATTCCGGGCCAAACCGCGAAAAAATTCGCCCAGCAGGCGAAAAAAGGCCGATTTTGGGGTGTTTTGTGTGCGCTGGGCGAACTTTTTCGCGCGTGGGCGCTGATGGAGGCGAGCAGGGCGAATTTTGTCGCGCATGTGGCGCCTAGACGCGGATGAGGAGGTCTGGCTGCGGTGCCCGTGGGTGGCGGCAGGGCCTGGCCGGACAACGAGTCGACGCGCCGAGCGAAGCTCGCGGCGCGGACGGCTCGCGGGCGGGCCGCCGCCCACGGCGCAGCATGCCCCAACAAGAGCGATGATCCGGCGATTGGAGGTTTGACAACGCGTGTAGCAATTGAAAAGTGCGTTGGGTTCACAGCGAGAGAAACCGCAGAAAAATGCCGAAAAACACCCGCTCAAACGCCGGGTTTCGCAACTTTACAGCAATACTCCCAAAAGTCATATGAGAAATATGAGAGCTTCATAGGTTCTTCATAGGGTCGCGTGGGGAAATTGGTGCATCGACAGAAGGAGATCCCAATGACCGCCCTGATCCTGATCGCCATTGACCTGGCCGCCATGGCCGCCCTCGTGTTCGGCCTCTACTTCCCACGGCACCGCCGTGCCGACCTGGTCGCAGCCTTCCTCGGTGTGAACGTCGGCGTCCTCGCCGTCACGATCATCCTCGCGAACTCGACCGTGAGCGCGGGCCTTGGCCTCGGCCTCTTCGGTGTTCTCTCGATCATCCGACTGCGTTCGGATCAGATCTCGCAGACGGAGATCGCCTACTACTTCGCGTCGCTGGCCCTCGGCCTGCTGACGGGCATGTCTTCGGCGGTGACCCTGCTGCTGGGCGGCCTCATTGCCCTGATCCTCGTGGCTCTGGCCTTCGGTGACTCGAAGCTGGTCTTCGGCCGCTACACCTCGCAGACCGTCCAGCTGGATCGCGCGATCGCTGACCCCGCCGAGCTGAAGGCCGCCCTGGAGCAGCGCCTCGGCGCGTCCGTCGCGTCGGTGAATGTCGTCAAGCTTGACCTCGTGAACGACCTGACTCTCGTGGACGTTCGCTCGAAGGTCGCCTGACCCGCCGGCCTGAAACGCCGGCCTCGCCGACCCGCCAGCAGACACCGCCACCCAGCAGCCAACCTCTACGAAGGACATGACTCATGAACGCCACCCTGAACTCGATTCTCGCCGACCTCGACGCGATCGGCCTCGATGAACTGAATAAGCGCGCGGCGATGCTGACCCGAGTGGACCGCAAGTATGCGCTGGACGCGGCCACGGCCTCGGCGATTCTGAGCCGCCTCCCTGAGGATACGAAGGTCCTGCAGATCGACGGCCAGGTGTCCCAGGGCTACGCGTCCACCTACTACGACACGCCCGACATGGATTCGTACCTGCTGACCGCGCTCAAGCGCCGCCGCCGCTTCAAGGTCCGCACCCGCTCCTACCTCTCGTCCGGCGCGTCCTTCCTGGAGGTGAAGACCCGCGGCCCGCGCGGCGTGACCGTCAAGAAGCGTATGCCGATCTCTTGGGACGAGGCCGGGGCCCCTCTCGCGGGTGAGCGCCGCACGTGGGTGGCCGGCAAGGTCGAGAAGACGGGGTACGGTCACCTGGTGCCTGCCCTTGAGCCGGTGCTGACCGGATCGTACGAGCGAAACACTCTGCTCCTGCCTGGTGGGCAGGGCCGCGCGACGGTGGACACGAAGCTGACGTGGCGCTCGCTGCGCACGGACGGCACTGAGGTTGCCCGCCCCGACCTGGTCATCATCGAAACGAAGTCGGGCGCGACCCCTTCGATCGTCGACCACCTCCTGTGGGAGGGCGGAGTGCGACCCGTGACAATCTCCAAGTACGGGACCGCGATGGCCGCCATGCACCACCTGCCCGCGAACAAGTGGCACCGCACGCTGGACCGGTACTTTCACGAATACGTGGAGGTCCCCGAGCTGAGCCGCGAGGCGCTCCTGACGATAGCGGCCTGACGGGCGTCATGCAGATGGCCATCGGGCTGCTGGCTGTCAAGCAGGCGGCCACCATGCGCAGGCGGACACCATGCGCGGACGACCACCATGCGCGGACGACGCCACGCCGCCCCTCCGGTTTTGCCACATCGGCCCTCACGGTTTCGAACGCGCGCAAAACGCAAGCGCCAAGCATATGAAACATAAGTCTAAATTGCATGAAAGAGATGAATCAATGAAAGCCCTGAAGAAGATCATGACCCCCGCCCGGACGATCGGCGCGATCGCCCTCGTCGGAACGCTGGCGCTGGGCGCCTGCGGTGCCTCGGGCGTCACCTCCTCCGGCTCCACCGCGACGAGCGCGACCGCTGTCGTCGCGGCCTCCGGAACCAACGGCGACACGACTGCGCCGCCCACCGCGGCCGATGCCCTGGCCTCGAACGCGAAGGCCTCCTACGTGAAGGACGGCGACTGGAAGGCCTCGGACGCTGTCGACGTGACGCTGAGCGGAACGACCGCGACCTCCTCGTCCGACGCCGTGAGCGTGAGCGACGGCGTGCTGACCATCTCCAAGGCCGGCGTCTACAAGCTCAGCGGATCCTTCACTGGCAAGGTCGTCGTAGCCGCAGGAGCTGAGGACCAGGTCGTCCTGATCCTCGACAATGCGACCATCACCTCGCCTGCGGGCGCCGCGATCGAGGCGACCAGCGGCGACGACCTCGTCCTGTTCCTCGAGGGCACGTCGACGATCACCGACGGCACTTACACCGGCACCGAGGACGCGAACGCCGCGATCTACGCCGACATGGACCTGACGATCACCGGCTCGGGCACGCTCACCGTGACCTCCGGCGCCTCGGACGCGATCACCTCCAAGGACGACCTGTACGTCCTGAGCGGCACGATCAACGCCACCGCCTCGGATGATGGCCTGCGCGGCAAGGACTCCCTGACGATTGCCGGCGGCACCGTCACCGTGAACTCCGGCGGCGACGCCCTCAAGTCCGACCAGGACAACGACGAAACCAAGGGCTATGTGTCCATCGTGGACGGCACCGTCACCCTGACCTCGGGCGGCGACGGCATCGACGCGTACAC
>ERZ773079.368-NODE-368-length-30108-cov-11.797890_pt1 | contig 30108 bp, 27 predicted proteins | sample MGYA00511355_ERZ773079 | MGnify/ENA primary metagenome ERZ773079 (study PRJEB29015, sample SAMEA2737979) | human oral metagenome | biome: human oral; feature: human-associated habitat; material: dental | place: China | collected 2117 ... | reverse complement strand
GACCAGGAGGATATTGCCGAAGAGATAGGAGGGCAGGCTGCTCGCGTAGCCTGGGGTCAGCGTCATGAAGAGCACGCCGAGGGCCATACCAAGGGCCCAGATGCTGGCGATGGCAGAGTCCTCACGGATGCCTTCGCTGCGGCTCATGCGCCCGATGGAGAAGGCGGCCAGCACCGCCGCCCCTGCGGCCGAGAGCAGCGGAGGGATGCCGAGGTAGAGCCCCAGCCCGATGCCCCCGAAGGAGGCGTGCGTGATGCCGCCGCTGACGAAGACGATGCGGCGCACGACGATATAGGCCCCGACGATGCCACAGACGAGGGCCGTCAGCAGCGACGCCAGGAGCGCATTCTGGAAGAACTGGTAGCCGAAGATCTCCATCCTCTACCTCTATCCCTATACGATGCGGCCTACGGACCTAGCCTCGGCCCTTAGGCAGCCGCTTCCTCGGGTCGTCCGTGCAAGGCGTGTGCCGCACGCTGCTCCCCTACCAGCAGATAGAGCTCGGGGCGCAGCGCCTCGGGGAACTCTAGCCCGCGTAGCTGCAGGCTCCGCACCCAGGGCGACACCTCGTCCTCCTGCAGCGAGAGCAGGACGTCGCGGAATTCCTCCACGGCGGCCTCGCTATAGGCCTCGGGGCTCGTGCCGCGGTAGCGGTCCAGCTCCTCGTCCTCGTAGTAGACGATCTCGGAGCTCACGGCAGCCAGCAGGCTGTCGGCCTCGCAGGTGGCGTGCTGCCCGCAGCAGCCCTCAGCCGGAGCGACGTACTCGGGCTCGGGGGCGACGTATTCGCCGCGGTCGATACGGCGCTGGCGGCTACGTGCCTGCAGGCTGCTGACGATGGCGGCGGCAGCCCCCAGCAGGACGAGGGCCGCGATGATGACGATGATTCCCATTATATATAATGTACGCTTGAGATGATACCTGGCTATCCCTTGCCCCCTCCTCTTGGGGGAGCTCAGCGCTCGGTGGCGCCTTGTCTCTATAGGAATAGTACGGGCGCAAAGATAGTTCATTATATCTTTGCAGGTATGACGCAGGACATCAGACCCCAAGACATCGCAATAGCCTCATACGACTACGAGCTCCCCGAGGAGCGTATCGCCAAGTATCCCCTCGAGGAGCGCAGCCAGTCGCGCCTCCTCATCTGGCGTGGCGGCGACATCGCTGAGCGCCACTTCTACAACCTCCCGAGCGAGCTGCCCGAGGGCACCGTACTGGTGCGCAATGACTCGAAGGTCATCCGTGCGCGCCTGGTCTTCGCCAAGGACTCAGGGGCCCGCATTGAGATCTTCTGCCTTGACCCCTCGGCCCCGACGAGCTACGAGCGGGCGCTGGGCTCGACGAAGGGCTGCAGCTGGCACTGCATGATAGGCAACGCCAAGAAGTGGAAAGACGAACCCTTACGCCGCACCTTCACCATCCGCGGACAAACCCTCACCCTTCCGTCTCAAACCCGGCGTGTTCTTCCACGCCCCCCGGCTGCTGTTCAAGGTCCTGCGGCACGACCCGGCCCGCTGGCAGCGGGAGGAACGGTCCTTCCGGAACCGGATCAAACTCTTCAAGCACCGGACCGCACAGGCCGGATCCCTGAGCGACAAGGAACTTGCGCGCCTGGCCGAGGACATCGTTGACCTGTTCAGGACCTGCCTGCACGACGGCGCGATGTACTACGGCCTCGGACTGGTCTGGATGTACTGGCGAACCGCCCGCCTGCTCAGGAAACGATCCAACGCCGGCGGCGAGCTGACCGAGAACGTCGCGGCCTACTTCCTCCAGCTGCTGCTGACCGACCAGAAGAATCCCCTGTCGCCGCTGTTCGAACAGTTCCGGAAGCTGAGCGCCGACACCCAGGAGGTGGATCTGCAGGCGTTCGTGGTCTCGATCCCGGACTCCGCCTTCATGACGGCCAACACCTCACGGGACATCGAGAAAACCATCTTCAAGAAACTGCGCGCCCTGCCGAAGGGCCAGCAGATCGAATCACAGGTGGACGCCCTCCTGGCGGACCTGCCCGTCGCCCCCGAGGCGGTCGACTGGCCGTTCTCACCCCGCCCGCAGCTCCCGTTCCGGCTGCTGGTGGCCCTCCTCAGCAGCGAACCCATCGAGGGCCTGGACGAGCTGCTCACCGACGAGGACGCCGCGAAACAGGTGGCGAAGAAACTGCCGTTCAGGAAACGTCCCCCCTGGAGGTGGAACGTCGCGAAGACCCGCGGGCTGATGGCCGGGGCGGTGGGAACGGTATTCCTGCTGTTGGAGATCGTCCCCGTCCTCCAGCGGGCGTTGTCCGAGGTGGCACAACGCCTGCTGAGGCGGCGCCAGGTGGAGGTCGCGGAGGACCTGATGCTCCTGCGGTTCGACGATATCCTCAAGGCCCTGGTGGACCAGGCGGACCGGCAGGACCTCGTCCTGGAGAACCATCACGCGCACATCAAGAAACTGACCGCCCGCCGCCGCGCCCGGCAACTCGAGGCCAAAGAGACCAAGACGCTGCGGTAGGACAACAACGAAACACCCGTTTCGCTGGACGGGCTCACATCCGAACCCTGATGGGCCGCACACGGATCCCGGGCTCCGGCCGCGGAAATCCCGCTTCTTGTACCCCTCGTGAAAACTATTAACATCGAATTCATTAACCGGACCCGCGTCGCCGCGGGCCGTTCGGCCATCGCAGCCGACACACACAACTACACCGAGGAGACGCCATGAACACTCAGCAAATGGACCGGATGCGCAACGGCCAGGGATTCGTCGCCGCCCTCGACCAGTCCGGCGGCTCCACCCCACGCGCGCTGGAGGGCTACGGCATCGGGCCGGAACGCTACTCCACCGAGGAGGAGATGTTCGACCTGGTCCACGCCATGCGCACCCGGGTGATCACCAGTCCGGCCTTCGACTCCCGGCACATCTTGGCCTCGATCCTCTTCGAACGCACCATGGACTCGCAGATCGAGGGCCGCCCGAGCGCCGACTACCTGTGGGAGGTCAAGGGCATCGTCCCCTTCCTCAAGGTGGACAAGGGCTTGGCCGACGAGGAGAACGGTGTCCGCGTCATGAAACCGATGCCCGGCCTCGACGAGCTGCTCGCGCGGGCCGTGCAGGCCAACATTTTCGGCACCAAGATGCGTTCGGTGATCCTCCGCGCCGACCCCGAGGGGGTACGAACCATCGTCTACCAGCAGTTCGAGGTCGCGCAGCGGATCCTCGACGCGGGTCTGGTGCCGATCATCGAGCCCGAGGTGGACATCCACGCCCCGGACAAGGCCGAGGCCGAGCAGCTGCTCCTCAAGGACCTCACCGGGCACATCGACGCCCTGCCCGAGGGCCGTGAGGTCATGCTGAAACTGACCATCCCCACCGTCGACGGTCTGTACTCCGGTCTCATCGCCCACCCGCGGGTGGCGCGGGTGGTGGCGCTGTCCGGCGGCTACAGCCGCGAGGAGGCCGACGAGCACCTGGCACGCAACCCCGGTCTCATCGCCAGCTTCTCCCGCGCCCTGCTCGCGGGCCTGCGCGACGACCAGACCAAGGAGGAGTTCGACTCCACGCTCGCAGCCTCCATAGCGGAGATCTACGCGGCCAGCATCACCTGAGGAACCCCACCCGGCGGGGTCAGGCCGGGTCACGTGCGGCCGCGGCCACCAGGGTCGCGGCCGCGATGAAGATCCCGGCTGCCAGCAGCAGCGCGACGCGGAAACCGGACGGGGAGGCATCGGCCGCGACCACGCCACCCAGGACGGCGACTCCGACGACGCTGCCGGTCTGCCGCGCCGCGTTCACGACCCCTCCGGCCGTTCCCGCGAGTTCGTCCGGGACGGCCGAGACCGCTGCGGCGGTCGCGGCGGGCATCGCGAAGGCCATTCCGAACCCCGCGGCGAAGGTGACGCCGGAGACGATCAGGGCCGCCGTGCCGGGGCCGATGAACGCGGTTCCTGCGAACCCCGCGGCCCCGAGGACCAGCCCCGTCAACATCGCCGGAAAAGCCCCGAACCGGGCGGCCGCCCTGCCCCCGAGCGGGGCGGCGACAACCGCGCTGCAGGCCTGTGGGGCGAGCGCAAGACCCGCGTCCCAGGCGTCGAAACCCAGGGTTCGCTGGAAGAACAGGGACAGCACGAAGAGCTGGCCGAAGAAACTCACATTCAGGCAGAACCCGACCGTCACGGCCACCGTGAAACCCCGCCCGGCGAACAGGCCGGGGGGCAGCATCGGTTCGGGAACGCGACGTTCCACGGCGACGAAACCGATCAACAGCCCAGCGCCGACGGCCGCAGCCGCGAGCTGCGGGATCCCCCAGCCGTGTTCGCCCGCCGAGATCACCGCCCAGGTTCCCACGGCGAGCCCGAGCGCCGAGAGCCCCGGGCCGAACAGGTCCAGGCCCCGGGGCGCGGCCCCGCGCGTCCCGTCGACCGCCCCGACGGTGAGCAGAACGGCCACGGCAATCACCGGAAGATTGATCCAGAACACCGACCGCCACCCGACCGCGGTCACCAGCATCCCGCCGAGGATCGGCCCGACGGCGGCGGCCACTCCCCCAGCTCCGCCCCACAGGCCGATCGCCCGTGCCCGCGCAGCAGGGTCGGAGTGGATGGCACCCAGTAGCGTCAGCGACCCGGGCACGACGGCCGCCGCTCCCACTCCCTGCACGGCCCGGGCCGCCACCAGCGCCCCGCCGGTCGGCGCCATCGCGCAGGCGAAGGACAGGACCCCGAACCCCAGCAGGCCGATCAGGTAGACCCTCCGGGCGCCGATGCGGTCGCAGGCAGCCCCGGCGGCTAGCAGCAGGGCCGCGAGCACGAGCGTGTAGGCGTCGACGACCCATTGCAGCGTCCCGATCCCGATCCGCAGGTCGGCGCCGATGCCACCGAGGGCCACGTTGACGACGGTGACGTCGAGCATGACGACGAAGAAACCGAGCAGCACCGCTGCCGTCGCCGCCCGCCTGTTGTCGCGCACCATCCAAGCCTCCTCGTTCAGTCCCGGTCATCAGAGTTCGGCGACCATGGTCACGCCCGGATGATTCGGCGCGCACCGAACCCGGGGCGGCGAGAATGGAAGGGTGCCCGATCGTTCGTTTCCCGAGAGAATGCCGGAGATCTCCCTGGTCGCCGCCGCGTTGGGGGATCCGTCGCGCGCGGCGATGTGCACCGCGCTGATGACGAACCGGGCCTGGACCGTCGGCGAGCTCGCTCGGTACACGGGCCTGGCCCGCTCCACCGCCAGCGAACACGTCGACGTTCTCGTCGCCCGGGGCATCGCCACCGAGAAACGCCAGGGCCGTCACCGCTACGTCACCCTCGCCGGTGAACACGTGGCGCGGGTCATCGAGGGCCTCGGGGTCCTCTCCGACACCCTCCTGCCCACGCCCCGGAGCCTGCGGGCGTCCTCCGACGAGGCCCGGTTCCGGGAGGGCCGCACCTGCTACCGGCACCTCGCGGGGCGACTCGGGGTCGGGTTCGCCGACCAGCTGCGCGGACAGGACCTGATCGATGCCGCCTGGCGGCCCACGGAGGCCGGACGCGATCTCCTCGACTCGTGGGAAACCGGGCTGGGTTCCCTGGCGGCGAACTCCTGCATGGATGCGACCGAACGCCGCCTACACCTGGCCGGGCCTCTCGGGACGCGGCTGTGCGGGCTGTTCCTGGAGCGCGGCTGGATCACCCGGGTCGGAACCACCCGGGCGGTCCGTCTGACGGAACGGGGGGAGGCAGAGTTCACCGGTTGTGGCATTGATCTCACGTCGTGACGGGACGGTGCCAGATCAGGGAGTAGCGCCACAACGGGAGGCGCCGCCACACCATCCCGGGCAGGAGTTCGGCGGCCACCCGCCGGATTGTGGTGTAGTCGTGGGGCGGTGGCCACACCGTCGGGGCCGCGTGCTCCCAGAAGCCGTACCGCGCCGAGAACCACCAGTGCTGGAACAGACCCGGGACGTGGATCAGTCGGTCCCTGAGTCTCGTCGCCCGTGCCAAACCGACGATCGCCAGGACCCCGCCCGGGGCGGTCAGCGCGGCCAACCGCCTCAGGCCCGCCCGGAGGTCGGGGATGTGGTGCAGCACGGCCACCGAAGCCACCACGTCGAAACGACGGCCGAAATCATGGGTCAGGAAATCTCCGGACACCCAATCGACGTCTACGCAGTCCCGACGCGCCTGGTCCAGAACCCGCTCATCGGCGTCGATTCCCACAACCTCGGGTACGACCCGTTGCAACTCCCGGGTCAGCAGCCCATTGCCGCAGCCGACGTCGAGGGCGGTCCGGGTCCCTTTGGATATCTCCCTGAGGATCACGCCGTGGTAGTGGATGTTGTGGTTCCAGCGGCGTGAGGTGGTCGGCATCACCCAAAACTACGTCCGCCCGCCCGGCAAAGCCCAGCCTCGCGTTGAGGGCCGAGTCGATGGATCGCTCCTCCGCGTGAACTCCTGGCTCTCATACTATGTCCGCTAGGAGGCCACACATGAACGATCACCCTTCAGCGAACAATATGAATCAGCCCGGCGGGCAGTCGCCCTGGGAGGCCAAACCGAACCAGGGGCCACAGCCCCAGCAGGGATATCCACAGCAGCCGTCCCAGCCGTACCCCCAGCAACCTCAGGGATATGGACAACCACCACAACCGTCCCCCCAGCAACCCCAAGGACCCGGGCAACCACCACAGCCATCCCCCCAACAACCCCAAGGACCCGGACAACCACCACAGCCATCCCCCCAACAACCTCAGGGATATGGACAACCGGGCCATCAGCAGCCCTACACCCAACCCGGCTACCAACAGCCCTACGCCCCCGGCTACGGACAGCCACCACAACCACCCGGCGGAGGCCGCGGAGGAACAAACCGCATCCTGCTCATCACGATCATCGGCATCCTGGTGATCGCCTTGGGTCTCGGGGCCTGGTGGGTCATCGCCAACAACACCAAACCAGCCGACCCCAGCACACCCACACCAACCACCACCTCCCCCAGCCCAACAGACACGCAGCCCAGCAAGACGACCACCTCCCCCAGCCCTACGCCCAGAAGATCCAGCTCGACACCAACCCCGTCGCCCACCACTGCACCGGAGTTGCCCAAACAGTTCGGCGACTACAATTTCGTTAAAAACATTGACAGAAGCAACGTTTATGAAAATTCTTCGGGCGACCGGATTGTGGCTCAATTCTTGGCGCTCGAAATCCTTTTCGACGTGGAACGCAAAAAAATGGAGGACCTGACCGAGGTCGGACAGCTCACCTGCGGCCGGAGCTTCTACGAGGACAAGGAAACGAAAAAGAAGAAGTACTTCATGATGTGCATAACCAAAAAGTACGGTGGAGTTCTTGAGCTCGGTTCCAACGAGAGCGCCTCCGCCCAAGAATTGGGGGCAGAAGGACAGAAATTCCTCGAGGCCTGGAAGTAGGAGACTGCGTCAACAAAACCCGAGGGTTGGGCGCCAGTCAGGAAGACGGGGCGTCAGATCGCCAGATCCGTCGCGCCGGGGCTGGACGTGGTTTCCGTGACCCACCCCAGAGGCCGGGGATGCTGCGTGCGGTTGCAGCGGCGTAGGACCGGCATTTATCGAGCCCGCCCGCCCATCTGACCCGCCGGTTCTCCTACCATGGTTCGCGAGGAGCTGTACATGACCAACTATCCCTACCCCAACATGAACCAGCCCGGCGCGCAGCCGCCCTGGGGAGGCCAACCCCAACAGAACTACCCCCAGCAGGGTTACCCCCAACAAGGTCAGCCCCAGCAGGGCTATTCCCAACAGCCGCAGGGTTATCTACCCCCCCCAGCAGCAGGGCTACTCCCAGCAACCGCAGGGTTATCTACCCCCCCAGCAGCAGGGCTACTCCCAGCAACCGCAGGGTTATCTACCCCCTCAGCAGCAGGGCTACTCCCAGCCCTACGGGACGCCCGGGTACACGCAGCCCCCGCAGCCACCCGGCGGAGGGGAGAGCCGGATGGTGCTGGTGGTGCTCATCTGTGTTCTCGTGGTCGCCCTGGGCCTGGGCGCCTGGTGGTTGATCACCAAAAATTCCAATTCCACCGCGTCCCCCACATCACCCCCCACGGCCACGAGCTCAACCCCCACGGCCACGAGCTCAACCCCCACTGCCACGAGTTCCGCCCCGAAGACAACTGGGCCCGCCACCGCCCCGGAATTTCCCAAGAAGTTCGGCGACTTCAATTACAGCAAAACCAGCCAGGAAGTCAGTTTCTACGACTCCTCGGACAGCACTCAGATCATGGTTTTCACGGACTCCCCCAACAAGTTCGAGAGTGTGCGCAGCAAACTGAAGGATCCGGCCGAGGTCGGCGATTTCACCTGCGGCCCCCAGGAGATCTCCCTCAAGAACAACAAGAAGACGACGGTGATGACGTGCATCACCGACAAGAAGTATGACCGCCTTCTGGTGCTGGGCACGACCAAGGCGCTCTCGCCCCAGCAGCTGGGGGACAACGGCATGAAATTCCTGGAGGAGTGGAAGTAGACTCGCCCGCGCCGGTCCACGGGACATCAAGGACGTCATGGGACTCCATGAACCAGTAACCGCCCAGCAGCGCACGGGACGATCCGTCGCATCGTCCCGGGCCACGGGCCGGCATTGAGCGAGGAAGGAATCCATGTGCTGAACAAGCGGCTCGAACAGTGGCTGATCCGCATCGGGATCTTCGTGCTGCCCTCCCTGGTGGCGGTGTCGATCTACCTTCCCAGCGGGCTGTTGATGCCCTCCCGCCTGGTCATCCTTGGTTTGGCGGCGGGAACCGCTTGGCAGTTCCTGCGCCGTCCCTCCAAGGATCCGGTGCTGGTGGGGGTCGTGGTGGTCTCCGCGGTGTTCCTCGCCTTCGGGGCGCTCGGGGCACTGCGTTTCCCACAAGGTGTGCAGCTCAGTCACGGGGCGGTCCTCGGGTTCGCGGTGCTGGTCTGCCTGGCGTTCAGCATTCTCGGTTCTGATCGTGGCATGGTTCGCGCCGCGGTGTGGGGCTGGCTGGCCTCACTTGCGGTGACGGGTGTGGTGGGCACCTGGGAGATCCTCACCGATCAGTACCTTCCCGGCAACACCCCGGCCGTCTACTGGAAGCCCTTGGACTGGACCTACAACCTGATCGCCGCCACCTACGACAACCCCAACCTGTACGCATATCACATCACAGTCGGCCTGCTGCTTGTTCCCCTGGCGTGGCGTCTGGCGCCCGGCTGGACACGCTGGCTCCTGATTCCCTTCGCAGCCTGGCAGATCGTGCTGCTGCTGCGCACCAGCGGACGGCTCGCCCAGATCGCCTTCCTGATCGGCGTGGTGGTGTGGTTGCTGTGCAACCGGCGCACCCGCCTGGTCACCGTCATCCTCCTGGCGCTGCTGGCCGGTTCCATGGCACTCGGGATGCCGCCAGGAAGCCAAGCACTCGAATACCTGCACCTGGATCAAGCCACCGCCCCCGGCTCCTCCATCTGGGTGCGTCTGCTGCTTCTCAACTCGGCGCTGTGGATCCTGCCGCACACCGGCTACCTGGGGACCGGGCCGGGCGGGTTCGAACACTGGGCCCTGCTGCCGGAGAACCCCCACCAGTTCTACGGGCTCAACAACGCCCACTCCGGCCTGACCGAGGTGCTGTGCGAGTACGGGGTGGTCACCTTCGCGGTGTTCGCCGCGGCCCTGGTGGCGATGGTGGTGTGTGCCTGCCGCTGGATGCGCGGCGGCGACACGCTCACGCGCGCCCTGGGATCGGCCGCGATCGCCCTGACCGTGACCGTGCTGCCGCTGTCGACGGCCCACTCGACCTGGTTGAGCCAGCCGCTGATGGGCGCTCACCTGGGGCTGGTGGTGCTGTTGCTGAGCGCCTGCCGTTCCACGGGCGAGCAACAAACGGCGACGGCTCCCGCGGCCAGCCACCACCAGAAGGCGTTGCCGAACTCCTTGAACAGGTAGGTGTCGAAGAGGAAGGCCACCAGGGTTACCAGCAGCGCCAGCGCCAGCGGCGCGGCGAAGGCGTCCTCGCGCCCCCGCAGGGCGAGCTTGCAGAGGGCGAAGACCATCACCCCCGCCAGCAGCGCGCCCACCAGGCCCAGTTCGACGACGACCGCGAGCAGCGTCGAGTGCGGGCTGAGCAGCACCTGGCCGGCAGGAGTGGGCACCATCCGTTCGCCGGGTGCGGGCACCAGGCCGCTGTCGATGGCGAACCAGGGCCACACCTGCCCGGACCCGGCACCGGCGACGATCGTCTGCCAGTCCCGCGTCCACCAGGTCAGCGCGGAGAACAAGTTCTGTTCCCGCAGCGGATCACCGAGGGAGAACAGCCGCCCGAGGGAGGGGAACAGGACAGCCACCACAACGGCAACACCGATGCCGGCCCCGGCCGTCACGAGCCAAGGCCACAGCCTCCGCTGCCGCCCGTTCCGGCCGAACAACAGCTGCACGGCAAGCAGCACCACCCAGGCGACCAGGGCCAGCAGGCCGCCACGCGACCCCGTCGCCAGCACACCCGTGGCCCCGAGGACAACCAGCACCAGTCCCGGCCAGGCAGGTCCGGCCGCTCCCTCCACTGACCGCACCGTCCCGCGGGACCGCAGGTACCAGCCCAGCCCGACGGCCGCCGCCAGCAAGAACACCAGGTGGATCGAGGCCGATCCTCCCAGCGCCGTCGCGAGGCGCAGGGAACGATGCACCGGTACCTGACGCGGCCAGGCCACGAATCCTGCGACCACCAACGCCCCCGCCGCCCAAGTCAGCACGACGGGAAGGTGCCGCCGGTCCGCGGCCATCGCGAGTCCGAGACCGGCCGCCATCGCGAGCAGCGCCGTCAGCAGCGGCACCAACAGATAGGAGCCGGGAACCACAGTCAAGTGGGAGGTTTCAACTACGGGACTGGCACGCCACGCGATACCCACCATGGCATAAACGATCAGGACGGTGAAGACTCCCGCCAACACCTGAACCCACCGATTCATCACCCGGATCCGCGCCACCGCCCAAGGAGCGGCGATCAACGCCAGAAATCCGAACAGCGGCAACTCCAGCGTCATCGTCACACCCGCGATGCTCACGGGTCGTCTCAGCCACACGAACTGCATCACCGCAGCCAAGGGCACGAGCAACCACGAGATCCGGTTCCCCCACCGGGAGAACCGGGTGGGCTCGCCCGTCATCCGGCCGGCACCGCCACCGGCTCGTCGTCACGACGATCCGCGGCCAGGGTCCGCCGAACCACCCGGAATCTTTCAGGCACCTCCGGGTCACCGTCCCTCGCCCACTTCGGAACGGGACGGGCGATCTGCCGGTAGGCGCAGTAGAAACCGAGCAACGTGGCCACCTGGATCCATGCGATGGGAGAGTCCAGGAAGGTGCTGTCGCCGAAAGAAAGGACCGGAATCATGATGGCGGTGATCACGACTCCCTGCCGGATCATCCGGTACTCGGGTGCCTCGTCGATCCTGCCGATGCCGCGCATGCCACGCCACGCCACGGCGATGAGAGCCGCCCCGACCAGTGCTGCGATGAGGAAACCGTACTGGCTGAGGATCTCGAAGACGCCGCTGTGCGGATTGACGGCCTCGTGTGTGATGTAGGGCACCCGGTTGCGCCGCATCGTGTTCTCGAACATGCCCGGCCCGATGCCGAGCCCGAAGGTCGACAGGAACATCCAGATGGCGTTCATGTAGAGCTTCAACCGGTCGGATCCCGACCCCTCGAACGAGTTGAAAATGCGGTTCATGATGGCGGGGGAACTGATGAGCACCACGACCGCTACCATGACCAGCGTCACCGACACCGCCGTCAGCAACTTGAGCCGGGGACGCACGACTTCCCGGGTGGCCACCATCCACACCAGCATCACCAACGAGACCGCCAGCACCAGCCGGCTGTCGGTCGGGTAGATGATGACCGGGCTGAGGGCACAGCAGACGAGCATCACGTTGCGCACCCAGCGTTTCTCCAGCCGCGAGGCCATGATGAACACGGCCATGGCGGCGCACAGGAAATAGGCGAAGGGATTGGGGTTGACGAAATAGGAGGCGATGTCGTCGGAGGACTCCCGCACCCAGCCGGGCGAACTCGACAGGTAGTTGGGCAGGTGTTTGCCGCTGACGATCTCGTAGATCGCCGGTATCACCGCCACGATCCACGCGAACAACCAAGCCCGCCCGAGCAGCCGCAGCCTCTCCCGGGTCCACGGGTACAGGACGAAGGCCAGGACACTCGCCAAGCTCAGCGCTATCGAGAGCAGGCGTTTGAAGGCGTCCGTGCCGTGGGGCATCACCAACCCCCAGACCAGCCAGCAGACGATCAGAACCACGATCCAGATCGACACGCGGTTCCAGCGCGGGGTGACCAGGAAGGTCACCACCACCAGGACGGCGGCCAGAGGCCGGGCCGCGGCGAAACCGCCGATCGAGACAACCGAACCCAGGGAAGCCACCACCGGCATCAGGAACAGAAGCACCGAGGTAAATCCTTGGAGGCTCCTGCGCTGCCCGGCGGTCGTTGCTCTCGTCATTCTCACCCGTCCTGCTCCGCCAGCTCGCCGATGTAGCGGACGAAGGCCGGATAGTTCGCGTCCGCGTTGTAGGAGGCCAGCGCGTGTTCCCGCACCTGCTGGCGAAACGCGGGATCCTTGGCGCATTCGTGATATGCCAGCACCCGGTCGGCCATGTCCCTCGGGGTGAGATCGGCCGGGAGCAGCAACTCCGGCAGCACGACCTCACGGATCGCACCGACGTCGGGGGCGATCGCGGGAACTCCGCGCACCATCGCCTCCATGATCGAGACCGGCACGCCCTCCTTGGAACTGGTGTTCAGGAACAGGTCTACGGAACTGTCCGCGTACAGCTTCAGCAAGTCGGGGTTGTTGATGTGCCCCAGCATCTCGTGGGTCAGGTTGGGAACACCGTTCAGTTTCGCGGCTACCAAGGCGTGGAGTTCCTCACGCAGCGGCCCGTCGCCCGCGTGCCGCCAGACGACCTTGACCTCCGGCAGCGCCTCGGCGACGAGACGGACGGCGTCGATCATGATGTGGAGCTGCTTGAACCTGCTCAGGGTGCTGACCGACATCAACTCCAGGGTTCCGGGATCCGCGGGGACACACATCGGGCTGTCCAGGACCCCGAGCCGGCACACCCTCACCTGCCCAGGGCCGAGACCGTAGCGCGACGCGTACTCGGCGGCGTCCTGCGAGATGACAGCGAGGGTGTGGATCTCGGGTGCGAACTGGCGCATCAGGGCCGTGTACCCCTCCGGCCTGGCGTCCTCGTAGTACTCGCTGTTGTGCGCCCGCGACACGACTTTCCTGACGATCCCCTCCCGTTGCGCGAGAACCGCGGCGCAGGTGCCCACAGAGAACCAGTAGGTGTAGACCACGTCGATCGGGCGACGAAGCCCGGCCGCGATCCGCCGCAGGTGCTGGAGTTCCATCTGCACCCGCACCACGGACAGGAAGGCATGTTTGAGCTTGTAGAAACTGACCCGTTTCGTGCCGAACAGATACCTCAGTTCACGCCAGAGGACCGGGGAGAACAAGGCCTTGAAGGAGTTCTTCAGCTGAGCGGAACGACGATGCCAGTCGGACATCAACCCAGTGTCAACCTCCACCTCGGGTGGCGTGGGCCGCTTGCCGCGGCCCATGTGGTTCTCGGGCAGAAAAATGACCCTGCCCTTGAACTCCGCCCAGTGGGGCACCTCCGTTTCGATGAACTGTTCCCCACCGCCATACGGGAACCCGGACGTGATCCACACTACGCTGGGCTGCACCGGCATACTCTTCCTCCTAGTAACTGGGCAGGCTCAGTCTACGCAGAGTTGCCGCTAAGCTGTTGGAATCATCACACGTGGAAGGGCCCTTCTTGATGTCAGTGCGATCGTATCTCAGGCTAGTGTCCCGCTACTGGTTGGGTGCGTTGCTGGCAGGAATCCTGGCCGCCGTCCTCGGTGCGATGGTGGTTCAGTTCACCAACAAGCCCGAGCACACCACATCGCTCACCATCACGATGCACGTCACGGAGCAGGGCACCTCCCCGACGGGCGAGAAACCCGCCATCGACCAGCTCGCCGCATCAGCTCCCGCACTGCTGACCTCACCGCGGGTGCTTACCCCCGCGGGCAAGACCGTGGATCCGGCCATGACCGCCGAGCAGCTGAAGAAGGCCCTCGACGTCCGCACCCCCAACCAGTCGCTGGTGTTCACCGCGTCGCTGAGCGGCCCGGAGGAGCGCGTCACCACCGTCATGAACGCCATCGGCAACGAGTTCCGGGCGGCCGTCGATGACAACGCGCTGCCCTCCTACGCGGGCGTGAAGCTGACTGTCGGTTCCATCGAGGTGACCACCGAGCCGAGTGCCGCCTCCACCATGGGGACACTCACCCGGGCAATGGTCGGCGTTGCCGTCGGCCTGCTGGTCGCTTTCCTCTACCTGTTCCTGCGGACCTTCCTCGATGACAAGATCCGCAGCCCCGAGGACCTGCGGGAATTCACCGACGACGCGGTGCTCACCGCTTCCGGACTGAACGACATGGCTCAGCTACTCAGCCAGGGCCTGCCCTATCTGTCCGCGGGTCCGGGCGAGAACGTCATCGCCGTCAGCGGGATCGACTCCGAGGCCACCGACCTGGCCCGGGAACTGGCCTCCGCAACCGCGAGAAGCGGAGCCAGCGTGGCCCTGGTCGACCTGGACCTGGCCTCCCGTCCCCTCGGGAACGCCCAGGGGCTGGCCGACGTGGTAGGCCAGCGCGCCACCCTGGCCGATGTCGTCTCCCCTGCCGACGGGATCGACGTCGTCGGGGCCGGCGGGCCGGTCCCGAACCCCGGCGAGTTCCTCACCCGCACCGGATACGCCCAGGCATTGAGGGAACTCGGCGCCACGCACGACTGGGTACTCGTGAACACCGGTCCCCTGACCGCATCGAGCGCCGGCGTCCTGGGCGCGAAACTCGCCGACACCACCCTGCTGGTGGTGCGGCGGGGCACCAGCTCCCGCCGGGACGTCGCCCAGGTCCTCAACCTGGTCGAGGCAACCGGCGTGAAGGTCGCTGGCCTGGTCCTGCCCTGACTCCTGGGAACGCCCTTCAGGACCTGAGGGCGGAGATGACCCGTCGTATCGGCCGCACCGACAGGCCCAGCCAGACGATCCCGAAGATCACGGCGGCCACCAGGTCGATCCAGTAGGAGGGTGACAGGCTCTGGATGGCCCAGGACGCCAGTCCGATCAGGGCGGCGCTTCCGAGCAGGAAGAACGCGAGCCCGTTCCACCGCTGACCGGTCTGCCGCCATGCGACCCCCATCAGGGACAGGGCGGTCAGGGTGGCGCCCGCACCGTAGCCCAGAGCGATCCCGAAGAGCCCGAGGAAAGGCACCGTCGTCACCCACACGACGATCGCGGTCAGCAACCCGGCCTGGGACAGCAGCATCGAGTAGCGCACGTTCCTGTGCGCGCCGCTGGTGACTGCGCTGACCGACGGGGTGGCAACGTTGTTCAGCAGCAGGGCGACGCAGAACACCGGCATCAGGACGGCGGCCTCCATGTAGCCCTCCTTCCCACGCCCCAGCTCGTAGATCAGGTGGATCAGGGGCCGGGAAGCAATGGCCAGGGCCCCGAAGACCGGGATTAGCAACGCCACGAAACCGCGGGTGGTCAGGTCGGTGTGGGAACGCAGCTTCTCACTGTCCCCCGCGCCGTGCGCCGCGGCGAGAGCCGGGTAGAGCACCGCGGTGAGGGCGCCGGTGATCATGGCCATCGGGGTGACGAGCTGGGCCGCGGCGGCGTAGACGCCCGAGGCGGCGTCCCCGAACCACCCGGTGATCATCTGGGACAGGTACAGCATGCCCGAGCTGGCGATGGAACCGATGGCGGAGAAGGTCACGAACTTGTCGATCTCGCTGCGCAGCCCCCGCCCTGGACGCCCATGAGCGGTCCATGGCCAGCACAGCAGCGAGTAGGCCCCCAGCGCGAGGCTGAGAGGCACGGTCAGCAGGAGGTTGTGCACCCCGAGCGCCAGCAGAAGACCCGTCCCCGCTATCCCGATGACGCTGGAGACGATGTCCACCCTGGTGCCGCGCGCCACCTGCCCGGCCCCGAAGTGCACCCCGCGGGCATAGGTGGACGTGCACAGCGTGATCAGCATCGCGCTGACGCACAGCCCCTCCCACCAGGTCCCGCCGTAAAGCGTCATCCACAGCACCGGGGCTACCACGGCCAACGGGCATGTGACCTGCAGCACCCGAGTCGAGATGTGGTTCGCGACCGCGTGGACCTCCGCGTCGTCCTGCTTGCCGCGGGCCCGGGCGATGAACTTCGACGCGGCCTGCTGGGCACTGGACGGCCAGGACGTGTGGAGCAGTGAGGCCAGGGAGAAGGCGTTGGCGACCGCCCCGTAGATGGCCGGCCCCGCAACCCGGGCGATCAACCAGTTGGAGATCGTGCGGGTTCCGCCCTGCAGACCGACCGTGATGATGGAGAAGATGCCCTTGCGGGCACTCGATGTTTTCGCCGGGGAGTTGAGCTGCACCGGGGTGAACGTCATGCCCTGTCCCCTCGACTGTCGGAAATCACCGGTTCAGGCTACCCCGTGCCGTCGTCGACGGACATGGGCAGGCGTAACCGGGGCGCGCGTGTAGGCTCCCATCCATGGCTTTCCTTCCGTTCGCGCGCCCAGACATCACCGAGGCCGAGATCGAGGCCGTCGTCGAGACCATGCGTTCCGGATGGTTGACGACCGGTCCGAACGCGGCCGCCTTCGAGAAGGAGTTCGTCGAGTTCTTGGGCGCCGACGCCCACGGGGTGGCGATCAACTCGGCCACCGCGGGCCTGCACCTGGCCTTCGAGGCCATCGGGGTGCGTCCCGGAACCGAGGTGCTGGTTCCCACGTGGACGTTCACCTCCACCGCCGAGGCGGTGCGCTACCTCGGGGGCGACCCGGTCCTGGTCGACGTCGATCCCGGAACCCTGTGCATCGACCTGGAGGATGCGGAACGCAAGGTCACCGACCGCACCATCGCCATCGCCCCGGTGCACTTCTCCGGGCTCGCAGTGCCCGACGGGGCCCTCACGGGGTTCGCGGAACGCCACGGCCTGAAGGTCGTCGAGGACGCCGCCCACTCGTTCCCGACCCTGAACGAGGGAAAACTGGTTGGCACCCACGGCCACGAAGCGACGGTCTACAGCTTCTACGCCACCAAGACCATGACCACCGGTGAGGGCGGCATGGTCGTCACCCCCGACGCCGACCTGGCCGCCCGGATGCGCACCATGCGGCTCCACGGCATCAACCGCGACGTCTTCGACCGCTACTCCTCCACCAAACCGAGCTGGCACTACGACATCGTCGCACCGGGCTACAAGTACAACCTCACCGACACCGCGGCGGCGATGGGACGTGTGCAGCTGACACGAGCCAGCGAAATGGCCGACCGCCGCGCGGCAATCGCCAGCCGCTTCGACGCGTCCTTCGCGGACCTGCCGGTCACACTCCCGGCGCACGCACCCGAGGATTCCAGCCACGCCTGGCACCTGTACGTGATGCGACTGAACCCCGACGCGCCAGTCTCCCGCGACCGCTTCATCGAGTTGATGGCGGAACACGAGGTGGGTACCTCAGTGCACTTCATCCCCCTCCACCTCCAGCCCTACTGGCGCGACACCTACCACCACGCCCCGGAGGACTTCCCCGTCGCCACCGCCGAGTTCGCCCGGGCCGTCAGCCTGCCGATCTTCTCCGCCATGACCGGCGACGACGTCACGCAGGTCGTCGACGCCGTCCGGTCCATCCTGGAGTGACCATGATCGCCAAACGTGTCTTCGATCTGGTCAGCTCCGTCATCGGGTTGGTGGTGCTGGCCCCGATCCTGGTGCTGGTCAGCCTGTTCGTGTGGCTCGGCGACCGCGGCCCCGTCTTTTTCCGCCAGGAACGGGTGGGCCGCGGGGGGCGTCTCTTCCGGATCCACAAGTTCCGCACCATGCGGGTGGCGAACTCCGGTTCCCAGGTGACCAGCGCCGACGACAACCGCATCACCCCCCTCGGGAAGGTGCTGCGCAAGACGAAACTCGACGAACTGCCGCAGCTGATCGACGTGGCCCTGGGCAACATGTCCCTGGTGGGGCCTCGCCCCGAGGTGCCCCGGTACGTCGAGCTGTGGGGCGAGGAGGCCCGCGCGGAAATCCTCTCGGTGCGTCCCGGCATCACGGATCCCGCGGCCATCGCGTACCGCAACGAGCAGGACGAGTTGGCGGCCGCCGAGGACCCCGAGAAGCACTACACGCAGGTGATCCTGCCGAGAAAGGTCGCCATGTACTGCGACTACGTGCGCAACCGCAGCTTCACCGGCGACATCAAGATCATCCTCGGCACCATCGCGGCCATCTTCCGCAGCTGAACCGAAACCCCCGGCGGTCAAGCACTGGCTCAACCAGCCCCATCCGTTGGGACCTTTATACTTTCTCGAGGCCCCACAATCCCAGGGAGAGGCATCTTGGACATCATCGCAGCCGTATCCGCTCATGCGGCGACATCGGGAAGCAGCGTCGTCCATCGCTGGCGTGACTAGGAGCTCACCTTCGCCGAACTGAAATCCGGCTCCACATCCTTGGCTGGGGCGATCGCGGCCGCCCTCCCGGACGACTCCACCCCGGTAATCGTCCACGGCCACAAACACCCCCTGATGCTGGTGGCCTTCCTCGCCTGCATGAAGTCCAGGCATCCGTACGTTCCCGTCGACAGCTCCACCCCGGCCTCCCAGCTGCGCGCGATCATGGAGAGTTCGGGCGCCCGGCTGCTGCTGGCCGTTGACCCGGTCGAGGTGCCCGGAATCGAGGTGTGGGGTCGTGAACGCCTCGCGGCGGCGGAATCCGGCGAGGTGGACCTCGAAGCGGTAGGCGACGACGACCCGTACTACGTCATCTACACCTCCGGCAGCACCGGGCGGCCCAAGGGGGTCCAGATCAGCCGCGCATCGGTGGCGGCCTTCGTCGACTGGGCGCTGACGCTGATCGGTCCCGCCCCGGACGGCGGTCACGTGCTGCTGAACCAGGCGCCTTTCTCCTTCGACCTGTCCGTCTACGAACTGATGATGTCGCAGGCCTCGGGGGCGAAAATGGTCAGCATTGACCGCGACCACATAGCCCGGTTCAAGGACCTGTACGAGGAGGTGGGCCGCTCCGGCGCGACGGTTTGGGTCTCCACCCCGTCGTTCGCGGACCTGTGTCTGGCCTCCAAGGCCTTCGACGCCACCCTGCTGCCGAGGCTTCGCACCTTCCTGTTCTGCGGTGAGGCCCTGAGCAATGAGACGGCCCGCGAGTTGCGTCGTCGCTTCCCGGATGCGCGTGTCATCAACACCTACGGTCCCACCGAGTCGACGGTTGCCGTCACGTCGGTGGTGTGCGACGACGATCTGCTCGACGCCTGCCCCGTGCTGCCGGTCGGAACCCCGAAACCCGGCACCACGATCCAGATCCGGCGCCCCGACGACACCTTGGCGGACGAGGGAGAGACCGGGGAGATCGTGATCGCGGGCGACACCGTCAGCCTCGGCTACCTCGGCCAGCCCGAGCTGACCGCCGAGCAGTTCACCGTCGTGGACGGTCAGCGCGCCTACCGCACCGGGGACGCAGGCTTCCTGCGCGACGGGATGCTGCACTTCGCGGGTCGCATCGATTTCCAGGTGAAGCTGCACGGCTACCGCATCGAGATCGAGGACATCGAGACGAACCTGCGGAGCCTGCCGGACGTGCAGCACGCGGTGGTGCTGCCCGTGACCAAGGAGGATGGCGGTCCGATCAGCCACCTGCACGCCTTCGTGCAGCTCCCGGAGGTCCCCGAAAGCCCGCTGCGCACGACGGTGGCGCTGCGCAATCAGTTGAAGGGCCTGTTGCCGGACTACATGATCCCCAAGTCCTTCAGCTATGTCGAGGCGATCCCGCTGACCGCCAACGGCAAGGCCGACCGGACGGCGTTGCGGGCCGCCCTGTGATCGTGGCCTTCGGTGAGCTCACCTTCTTCGTGGCGCTCGCGGCGCTGGCCCTGCCTGCCGTCGTTCTCGGACTGACGGGGCGCAACCTGAAGTATTACGGGCTGTTCGCGACCGTCGCGATGCTGGGAATCACCCTGGCCGGCAGTCTGAAGCAGCTGGCCCTGCTGGGGGCCTTCCTGGTGGGCGAGACGGTCCTGATGAAGCTGCACCTGTGGTTCATCACGACACACGGCAACAAGAACGCCTGGGAACGCCGAGCCGCCGTGGTCCTGGCCCTGCTGCCGCTGATCCTGGTGAAGGTCACGGGCCTGTTCCACTTCCCCAGCCTCGGGTTCATCGGGGTGTCCTACCTGACCTTCCGCGCGGTGCAGGTGATCGTCGAGATCTCCGACAAACTCATCAAGAGCCAGTCGGTGCTGGACCACCTGTACTTCGTGGCGTTCTTCCCGACGGTCTCGTCGGGACCTATCGACCGGTCGCGCCGGTTCCTGCAGGACGCGGAGCGGCGGTTCAAGCCCGGGGAATACCTGGCGGTCCTCGGCCGCGGGCTGTGGTTGATCGTGCTGGGTGCCTTCTACAAATTTGCCCTGGCCACGCTGTTCGCGGGCTGGCTGCGTGACCTGCCGGATTCGCGGTGGGGCACCGTGCTCTACATGTACTACTACGGGTTCAACCTGTTCTTCGACTTCGCCGGCTATTCGTTGATGGCGGTCGGGGCTTCGTACCTGTTCGGGATCCGCACCCCCCAGAACTTCAGGCTGCCGTTCCTGTCCGAGTCGATCAAGGACTTCTGGAACCGCTGGCACATCACCCTGTCGTTCTGGCTGCGCGACTACGTCTACACCCGCCTGCTGATGGCTTTCATGCGCCGCAAGGTGTTCAAGGACAAGGTGCGGGCCTCGCACGTCGCGCTGCTGGTGAACATGACCCTGATGGGCATCTGGCACGGCAGCGAGTGGTTCTACATCGTCTACGGTGTCTACCACGGGGTGCTGCTGGTGCTCAACGACATCTACGAACGCAAATCCGGGTTCTACAAGAAGCATCACAAGAAGCTCTGGTACCGGCTGCTGGGGATAGCGGCCACGTTCCACCTGGCGATGTTCGGTTTCCTGCTGTTCTCGGGGCATTTCGCCCACTGAGCGACCACGACGACAATGAAAGGCATGAGCATGACGGAAGTTGAAGAGAAGGTCTCCGCCCTGATCGTCCAGGTCTGCGACACTGATGAGGTGCTGTCGGATCCGGACCTCGACCTGTTCGAGGCCGGCCTGATCGATTCAATGGGCTTCGTCGAACTGCTGTTCGGCCTGGAGCAGGAGTTCGGCATCCAGGTGCCACCCACCGAGATCGAGCGCGACGACGTCTCGACGGTCACCAAGATCTTGGCGTTCGTCAACGAGAAACTGTGAAACGCCGTACCGCTACCCAGCTGCTCGGAGTCTCGCTCGGTGGCACGTTGTTCGCGGGGTTCTTCTTCACCCCGGCATTACCGGCTTTCTTCGGCACTGAGGTGTTCGCCAACGGGCAGTCGAGCCTGTCGAAACGCGACCTGTTCTACGCGACCACGTTGAACCGGCTGCGTGACCCCACGGCCTACTCCCGTGCGGTGGCAGGTGCCCCGGAAGGCAACCGCAATCTGCTGCTGTTCGGTTCGTCCGAGCTGAGTTCACCGGCCCCGCAGAACCCCGCCCGGTTCTTTCCGCAGCATGTCAGCGACTTCGACCTGTTCGTCTCGGGACGCGGCTACACCCAGTCGCTTCACCAAGCAATCGTGCTGTCCGCGACCGCCTCCGAGACGCCGCTGAAAAAAGTCGCTCTGATCGTTTCGCCCCAGTGGTTCACCAACGAGGGCGAGCTGCCGGGGGCATTCCAGGACGTGTTCTCCGCGGAGAGCTACAACCGGCTGCTGGGCGATTCCCGGCTGAGTGAGGATCTTCGGCAGCGCATCGCGAATCGCGTCGCCGCGCTACGCCAAACCTCCACGCATCCCGCTGCCCGGCTTGACCGGGTGGAGCTGGCTGTCAGCGGCCGCGTGGAACTGGCGAAGTCGGCCGTCGACGGTGCGCGCTACACCGCGCCGTACTTCATCGCGGATGGAGCGACACCTGTATCCGGGATCGACTGGGAAGCACAGTTCGCCGCGGCCAAGCGGGAGGGAGATGCGGCCTCCAGCAATGACCTCAACATTGAGGACAACTACTACACGACCTATGTCAAACCGGCCCTGGAGAAGTCCAAGGGGTCGATGGCCGAGTTGGACTACGCAGCTGATTCCCCGGAGTACGGAGACCTGGAGCTGTTCCTGGAGGTGGCGAAGGCCCACGGCATCGAGGTGCTACTGATCAGCGCCCCGGTGCACGGAACGTGGTACGACTACACCGGCTACCCGGCGGGACGGCGAGCCATGTACTACGAACGGATCCGGCAGGTGGCCGCCCAACACGGTGCCAAGCTGGCAGATTTCTCGGGTCACGAATACGACCCGTATTTCCTTTACGACGTGATGCATCTGGGATGGAAGGGGTGGCTGCATGTCAACCGGGCCTGCATCGATTTCGCGCTTTCTTGACCACCTCCAAGGACTGGGCGAGCAACCCACTGTGAATCCGGTGCGTGTCAAAGACGGAAACCTGCCGCCGTTCGACGTGCCGGAGCCGAGATTCGGCACCTGGTTGTGGACGCTACTGGCCTTCCTCATGTTCTTGGCGATCCTGCTGGTGCTGCTGTTCGGCCCGCCACTCAGCGGCGGCTTCATCTACGAGCAGTTCTGAGAGACACCGGGACGGCGGTCTTCCCGAAGGGGAAGTCAACTCAGACACCTTCCTGAAACCCGGTTGAAACCAGGCCGTGAGCCCTTGGCCGAGCGGGCCGGCTCAACCAGCTGGCCCACCGATCGGCTCAGCCGCCCTGGAGAAGAGCCCGGTAGGTCTCGACCAGGGGTTCGACGCCTTCCTCCCACGTGGGCAGCGGGATCAGGTGCTCCCGGTACGACAACGCCATCGGGCGGTCCAGACGGGCCAGGAATCCCCGCAGCTGGTCCTTCGGGGAGGAAAGTATCAGCTCCCCGGCGAGAGGCCCCAGGCGGCGACGTACCTCGGGAACGTCGGAGGCCAGGACCGGAACTCCCGCAGCGAGAGCCTCGAACAGCTTGTTGGGCGAACCCCATGCATAGGACTGTGACAGAATCTCGATCAACGCGAGCGACATGTCAGCACCCGCCACCACCGAGACCACCTCATCGGGTGGCACCGGATCCATGCGGTGAATGAACGGCGACCGCGCCGCAGCCTCATCAACCAGGGACTGCATGTCCCCCGCCCCGACGAACAGGACGTGATGCCTGGCCCCTGCCGCGAACTCCTCAAGAATGAGCGGGATGTTCCGCCCCTCGGTCAGGTGACCGGTGTGCACGAACAACACCTCGTCGTCACGCAACCCCAGTTCGCCCCGCAGGTCACGGGCGGGGCGCCCACGAGTCACCTCAGCCGGATAGTTGACCACCACCAGCGGCCGCGCGATCCGGTAGTGGCCGGCGTACCAGTCAGCGATCTCGTCGTTGACGGCGGTCACCACCTGGCAACGACGGATGAAACGGGCCTCCACCTGCTCGGCGAGGGTCTTCTTCACCCCGGTCATGGTGGGGGTGCGGGTCTCGAGTTCGTGAGGGTTGTAGACCAGCGGGGCCTTCGCCCGTTTTGCGAGCGCCCACGCCAGGGGCAGCGCCCAGACGGCGTGCGCACTGACGACGGCGATGTCGGCGTCGCGGTAGCCCCGGTAAACCTCCTGGAACCAGCCCCCGACCTTCTGGAACCGGCTCACGAGGGTGTCGTGTTTCGGGGTGGGGGAACCGACCCGGTCGATCACGATGCCGGGCTCTACCGGTTGCAGACCGGAACGTTCGTCCACCTGCAAGCCCACCAGCCGGACCTGAACGCCGAGGTCCGCTGCCACCAGGCTGCGCGCCATCCGCATCAACCTGGACTCGTTGTCCATGGGCGACTGGTAGAGATGCAGGGCGAGACTCACTTCGGATACCAACCTCTCTTGCGGAGCACGTTGACGCCGTTTCGCAGGAATTGCACGAAACCATAGGAATTCTTGTAGTCGCGGAACGACTTCACGGGCGCGGCCATCAAGTCGTCGAACTCGCGATCCGTGAAGTTCAGTTTCTTGCAGAAGAACTCCCGGTCGCGGCGGATCAGGTCCTCGGTGTAGTCGTTGTGCTCGATCTCCTCGAGGGCCTGTTCGCGGGTGAGCTGGCCGGAGTTGATCAGGTCCGACAGGTGCCCACGGCGCTTGTCGATGTTGAACTTCACGGGGAGTATGTAGCCTTGGAAGAAGCGGGTGAAGATCGACTCGAAGTGCTTGCCCGGGTAGGGACGCCAGTCCAGCTGCTCCTGCATCTGTTTGACCGCGGCGGCCTTGTTGTACTCGAAGTAGTTGAGAATGCTGACGATCCGCACGCGCGCCACCGTGTTGGTGTAGCCCAGCTCCGTGAACCCGAAATGCGGGTAGGTGGTGAGTTTCTCGCGCCCGAACTTGTCGTGGACGGCCTTGATGTAGCGCCAGTCGGAGTGCCCGTAGGACCACGACGGGACGCTGATCGCCTCGGTTCGGAAGTTCATGCCGGAGATGATGTACTTGACGCCGTACTTGCGCGCGAACTTCCACATGCACGCCTGGATGGCGTGATCGGCGGGCACGTCCGCGTCGGGGGTGGAGGCCAGCAGGAAGGCGCGCTGGAGGTCGTAGAACTGGCGCAGGTCAAGAACCTCGGTCACCAGGTCGAGGTCAAGGGCCTTGACCGTCTTCTCGACGTTGCTGACGGCCAGTTCCGTGTTCCAGCCGTTGTCGACGTGGAACGCGAGGGGTCGCAGCCCCAGCTCCTTGACCTTGACCGCAACCGACGTGGAATCGACGCCGCCGGACAGGCCGATCAGGCAGTCGTAGCGCTTCTTCGCGCCGGCCTCCTTGATCTCCTTGACGATGGCGGACAGTTTCGCCTCGCCGTCGGCTCCCGTGAAGACCCTGCTGGGAAGCAGCTCCTCGTAGCGGCGGCAGTGGTTGCAGACCCCGTCGACCAACTCCAGGGCCGGGTCGTCGACGCTGCGCATGATGCAGTGGCTGCACTCCAGAACGGTCATCCTCAGCTCCTGTCAGTCGTTGATCTGCGGCAGGACGGCATCCAGCTCCTGCTCCGTCGGATAGGTGATCAGAACCGCCCGGTGCGGGCCGTAGAAGGTGAACATCGACCCGGCAGCAACGGCGGCGGCCCCCGCGTCCAGGGCAGCGGCGAAGTGCTCGACCCTGCCGGCCCCGCCGTGCGCGATCACCGGAACCGGCACCGCGTCCGCGACGCAGCGCACCAAGTCAAGGTTGTAGCCGCCCATCTCACCTTCGCGGGTCATGTCCGTGACGATCAGCTCGCCCGCCCCCAGCTCACAGGCCTGCCGGGCCCATTCGGCGGGTTCGAGGTCGAGGGGCCGTCCCCCACCGCCCGGGAAGGGACGGAACCGCTGCTGGTCGTCGACACCGACGTCGATGGCGCCGACCACGGCCTGCCTGCCGTAGTTCTGTGCGGCCGTCGCCACGGTGTCCTGCGCGTCGAGCAGACCGGAACCGAAGATGACCTTCTCGACCCCCGCGGAGAGGATGTCGCGCACCTGGGAGTAGGTCTTGATGCCGCCGCCGTAGGCGAGGGGCATGAAGGCCTCGGTGGCAATGTCCTCGATCTGGGCGGGAGTCACCACCGGTTTTCCACGCCGGGCGGAGATGTCGACGACCACCAACTCGTCGATGCCCTTGTCGTTGAAGATCTTGACCGTGTTGATCGGATCGCCGATGTAGGTCGTCCTCCCGTATCCCCGGGTCTTCACGACGAAGCCGTCCAGCAGCTGCATCGTGGCTATCACTCGTGCTCTCATGCTCGCCATCCTGCGAATTCGGTCAGCACCGCCATGCCGAAACGGTGGGACTTCTCGGGGTGGAACTGCATGCCCACCACGGAGTCCCGGCCCACGACCGCACTGAAGCCCACCCCGTAGGTCGCGCGGGCCCAGGTGATCCCGCCTTCGTCCAAGGGCGCGAAGTAGGAGTGGGCGAAGTAGAAGCGTCCTGGATCGGGAAGGGCGAAACCGCCGTTCTCGACGGAATGAACATCCCTCCAACCCATGTGCGGGATGCGCCGGTTGGTCACGTGATCCGCGAACGCCTCGCAATGCCCTGGTATCAGACCCAAGCCGGGGAGTTCGCCCTCGGAACTGCCCTCCAGCAGCATCTGCATCCCGAGGCAGATTCCCAGGAGGGGTTTTCCGGCGGCCGCGTGATCCAGGACCGCGTCGGCCATCCCGGATTCCCGCAAACCGGCGATTCCCGCGTCGTAGGAGCCGACCCCGGGAAGGATCAGGTGGTGCTGAGCCGCCACCTCCTCGGGGGTGGAGACCAACACCGGGACGGCGTTGATGTAACGCAACATGTTCATCACGGACCCTAGGTTTCCCACACCGTGATTGACCACACCGATGGCAGCGGCCTGCGTCATGTACTGAAGCCTTTCCAGACCGGCGGACGCCCGGTCCTCCGTAAATCTACCATTGTGAAGCGACGACCTAGCCCGTCATCGCGGGGTTCAGAACCGCCCGCCCAGCACGTCCAGGAACTGCCTGGCCAGCACGGGCATCGCGTGGTGTTCACGCACCCAGGCCACGGACAGCTCCCCCAGCCTGGCCCTCTCCTCCGCAGGCAGGGAGACGGCCTCCCTGATGGCGCGGGCGATGTCGGCGGGGTCCTCACCACGGGCACGGATGGTGGAGCCCGCGTAGACCATGGGTGAGTGCTCGGACGCGAAGGCGTTGATGATCGGGACCCCGGTGGCCATGTAGTCGAAGATCTTGTTGGCCGAGACCCCGAATGTGTACAAGGGGCTGGTTTTCGACCCGATGTAGAGGGCATCGCACAGCTTCAACGCCTCGTGCACCTGCGACTTGGGAATGCTGCCCGCGAAGATCACGTGCGCCCCGGAGTCCCTGGCCTGCTTCTCCAGGTCGGTCCGGTACAGGCCGTCGCCGAGCAGCAGCGCGGTGACGGGTTCGTCGCGGATCAGGGCCATCGCGGAGACGAAATCGTCCATGGCGTTGGCGTTGGTCATGCCTCCCGCGTAGCCAATGACGGCGCGCCCGCGCTCGTGGAGGTCCTCGACCTGCGAGGCGAACGCCTCGGGCGCCGGCTCGTGGGGGGCGTCGCTCTCGATGCCGTTGGGAATCGGGATCACGGGGGTGACGATCCCCAGCGACCGGACGTGGGGTTCCGCGTTCGGCAGGATGGACACGACGGCGTCGCTGTTGCGGTAGGCCGATTTCTCCGCCTGCGCCATCGCCCACATGAGGGGGTGCTTCGGCGAGTGCCCGCCCAGCTCGATGGGGGTCAAGGGCCACAGGTCGTGGATCTCGTGGACCAGCAGCGCCCCCGACGCCTTGGCGACCCGCTGCGCCAGGTAGGTGTCGAAGGGATAGGTGGAGGACGCGATGACGGCGTCCGGCCGGACCTCGCGGGCGATCCGCCTGGCGGCCAGCCAGCCACGACCGACGAAGTCCGCCATGCTGAGCACCCGCCCGATGCCGTTGCCGTCGTAGGCGCGGTTGCGGATGAAACGGAACTCGACGCCATCTATCTCCACTGGTTCCAGCGGCTTCGCGTCGGGAAAGTTCTTCTTCCTCAGGTGGGAGTGGGTGCCTGCCAGCAGGACGGTCTCGGCGCCCATCCCCGCCCATTCGGTCGCCATCGCGTGGGGACGGTATTCCATCCCGAGGGTCGGCGATCCGGCGTAGTGGTCTATGTAGAGGATTCGCATGTCAGGACCTGGGCCGCTCCAGGTTGATTCCGTCGAGACCGGAGTGGGCCTGTTCCTCGGCCATCCGGGCCGCCTCCTTGGCGTTGCGCTGATGGGTCAGCCTGCTCAACGACTCCGGATCGGAGCCGTCGACGGTTTCCAGCAGCTCCGGGTCCAGCGCGGGAACGTTCACGCGGCTGATCATCTCGTGCGTGGTGGGGGTGCGGTCCTCGTCGTCACTGAACAACACCTCGTGCATCTTCTCGTTGGGGCGCAGCCCGGTGAAGATGATCCGGATGTCCTTGCCGGAGCGTTTGATGAGGTCCTTGGCGACGTCCAGGATCCGCACTGGTTCACCCATGTCGAGGACCAGGACGTCGGCGGGCCGCCCAATGGCACCGGCCTGGATGGTCAGTTCGCAGGCCTCGGGAATGGTCATGAAGTAGCGCGTGATCTCGGGATGGGTGACCGTGACGGGACCGCCCTGCTCGATCTGGCGGGTGAAGGTGTGCAGCATCGACCCGCGCGACCCGAGAACGTTTCCGAACCGCACGGACAGCCAGGTGCGACCGGTCTTGCCGGCGTAGAAGGCGGTCAGTTCCTCAGCGAGGCGTTTGGTCTTGCCGAGCACCGAGGTGGCGTCGGCGGCCTTGTCTGTGGAGATGTTGACCAGACGCTGGACCCCGTACTTCTCGGATGCGCGCAGCACGTTGAGGGTGCCGATGGTGTTGGTCTTCCAGCCTTCGAGGGGATACTGCTCGAGCATCGGCAGGTGCTTCAGCGCCGCGGCGTGGAACACCACGTCGGGACGGTGGTCGGCGAAGACCTTGTCGAGGGCCTCGACGTCACGGATGTCGCACAACACCATGTTAGGAGTGTCCAGGAGGCCCTGGTTGTAGATGGACAGCTGGGTTCCGTGCAGGCCGGACTCGTCGCGGTCCAGCATGACCAGTTCCTTCGGCCCGAACCGGTGGAGCTGGCGGGCCAGTTCTGAGCCGATGGAGCCGCCGGCCCCGGTGACGAGCACCACCTTGCCGGACAGGTAGTCGGCGATCTCCCCAAGGGTCGTCTTGATCTGGGCGCGCCCCAGCAGGTCGGTGACGTTGAGCTGGTGCAGGTCCCCCAAGCCGACGCGGCCCGAGACGAGGTCCTTCGTGGAGGGCATCACCAGCGTCTCCAGGCCCGCCCCGTCTGCCAGCTCGGAGATCTCGCGCATGAACGTGCGGTCGGCGGTGGGGATGGCGACGATGACCTTGTTGATGTCGTGAGCCCGGGCGATGGAGACCATGTCCCCGCGCTTCCCGAGGACTTTGGCTCCCTGGACGTGGAGGTTGCTCTTGGCCGGGTCGTCGTCGATGTACCCGACGACCTCATAGGGCGCGTCGGGGTCGTAGGCGAGCAGCCGCCCGAGCTGCTGGCCTGCGTTGCCCGCACCGTAGACGAGGACCGGTTCCCCGCCCTCGTGGTGCTGGGTGGAGCGGCTGACGGTGCGGAACAGGAAACGGCCCGCCGCCATCAGCACCAGCGCCGCCAGCGGCACGGTGAAGGTCACCACCCGCGGGTAGCCGGGGGTCGCGAAGAAGACCGAGAAGATCCCGAGCACCAAACCGATCCCGAGGGTGATGAGCGCCAGCAGCGCCGACTCCTCGAACGAAGCGATGCCGTGACGGCCACGGTAGAGCTTGGTGATCAGGCCGATGGCGATCTGCAGAATGACCGCGGCGACGACGTACTGGATGACGAACTGGGTTTCCGGTCGGGCCAGCGTGAGGGTGTACCTGGCGAAGACCAGCGCCATGGCGGCGACACTCCAACTCGCTCCGTCCCACAGGGCCAGTCCTGCACGGAGGAGCCCGGTTCGGGTGGTCATGGTTCGCAAAACTCCTCCTGACGGGCGGTGAACGTGGCTGAGTCTAGCGCCGCTCCCCCTCGCTCCTCCCAGCCGAGGGAGGGTTGGTTTGATAACAATCCTGCAAACCGACTCGCCCATTTGCTGGACGAGCTCCACTTCCACATCCCTCTCGTACTAAGTTGAAGCGTTCATCGTGAAGGTTCCGCGACCCTTCGGGTGTACCACCCAGCCGTGGAACCGAGTAAAACCCTCGGAGCGGAATCAATGGAAAAGCGTGCGCCCAGGCAGGAGAGCTTCAACTCCCGCAACTACTTCATCCTGGCGGCCATCGGGTCGGCCGTCGGGTTGGGCAACATCTGGCGCTTCCCGTACGTCGCGTTCAAGAACGGTGGCGGGGCATTCATCCTTCCCTACCTGATCGCGCTGCTGGCGGTGGGCATTCCGCTGCTGTTCTTCGACTACGCCCTCGGGCACCGCTACCGCGGTTCGGCCCCGC
>ERZ773079.366-NODE-366-length-30184-cov-17.891035_pt1 | contig 30184 bp, 28 predicted proteins | sample MGYA00511355_ERZ773079 | MGnify/ENA primary metagenome ERZ773079 (study PRJEB29015, sample SAMEA2737979) | human oral metagenome | biome: human oral; feature: human-associated habitat; material: dental | place: China | collected 2117 ... | reverse complement strand
TTGCTCATTGCTCATTGCTCATTGCTCATTGCTCATTGCTCATTGCTCATTGCTCATTGCCCGTCGCCCGTCGCCCGTCGCCCGTCGCTCATGCGGCGCGGGCAACCTCGGTCGCCGACGCGGCGGCCTCCTGCGCGTCCCTGCCGATGTAGAGCAGCATGCGCGCCATCTCGGCGGCGGTGGCGGTGTTGGCCTTGCAGGGCATCAGGCCTCGGGCGATCAGCCCCCTGCGACGCTCGAGGAGCCTACCCGAGCAGGCCCGCGCGTGCTCGCGGATCGCGAGGGGCACCGACGCCCCGCCCCTCTTGCGGTGCGCCGGGTTGCCCCGCGCGAGGACCCAGGCGCCCTCGACGAGCAGCTTGCGCACGAGCGCGCAGCCGTTCCTCGAGATGCGGCCGAGCCTCCGGCTCTCGGCGCTCGATCTCTCCGAGGGCGCGAGGCCGAAGTAGGCCGTGACCTTCCGCCCGGACGCGAAGCGGGAGAAGTCCCCCACCTCGGCGGCGAACGCGAGCGCCGAGGCGAGGCCCACGCCCTTCACGCACATGAGCGCGTCGATGACCGGCCCCAGGTCGGAGGCCTTGGCGATCCCCTCGGCCCTGGCCCTCAGCTCGTCGTAGGCGACCTCAGCCGACTCGGCGGCCGACAGCGCCGCGAGGTAGGCCGCCTGCGACCCGGCGTCTCCCAGATCGATGGAGCGCAGCCAGTTCCAGAAGTGCTGGCCCCAGCGCTTCTTGAGCCTGCCGGTCGGCGTGCGCTCGTCCCACGATATGCCGTGCCGGCACAGGATCGCGTTCACGCGCTGGCGCGCCGCCTCGCGGACGCAGGCCAGGTCGTCCATCGCCTGGGCCAGCTCGCGCAGCCCCTCGACCTGCTCGGGGGGAACCCAGACCGGGCTGACCTCCCCGGCCAGGGCGAGCCGCGCCAGCCGCTCCGCGTCGCGCCTGTCGTTCTTCCTGGAGCGCGAATCGGCCGAGCTGGGAAGCTTCGAGGAGGCCACGGGCTCCACCAACGTGTCGCCACGCGTCAGCATCCGTGCCGGCACGAATCCCGTGCAGCCACTCTCGTACACGCCGTGGGACGGCTGCGGGAAGCCGGCCATCCACTCGGCCATCTCTCCGTAGTCGTTTCCCTCGGACGTGCGAGTCCTCAGCTCGCCGTCCCCGGGCGCCGGCGCGCATATCGTCGTGGTTCGCAGGTGGCTGTCGATCCCGAAGTATGCACGATAGATGGCCATGGGGACCCTCCCGTCGGTCGTGGCGTCTCGGCGCCGTTCTGCTGCAACGGAACTATTCTGGCTCACGGGAGGTCCCCTTGGGGCCCCGACCCAGAGATAAGTTCCACTCCCTCAGTTCGGGTCATATCGTCTAGGGAGACCATCGAGAAGGAAACATCAGAGGGCGTGTTCGCCATGTACGACCGGTCAGAGGGCATCTACCGCGAGATTGGTGACGGGCAGATAGACGCATGGTGCCATGAGATAGCAGGTGCTGTGAACGGCAACTGGAAGAGGAACTTCGTTCAGAAGCTCCATGACATGGCGTCCCGTCGTGAGAACCGCGTCTGCGAGTGCGATGATCCAGACTTTGTCTTCATGGCAAACGGTATCTGGGACTACAGGTGTGGCTTCATGCTGGATTTCAACCCAGAGATTGTGGCTCTTAGGAAGAGTGCCATCGCTCTTCCCGACAAGGAGCCTGACGTTCCCACGCATACGATGCCCGATGGCACCGTTATTAACTTCTGGCGGTTGCTGGACTCCTACGTGCCGTATGAGGGTGGACGTGACCTTCTGGTCAAGCTTGCAGGGGCATGCCTTCGCAGCTACCACAACTGCGCGTGATGGTGAACGTCTACAACAAGACAGGTCATAACGGCAAGTCCACGTTTCTTGACCATCTGAAGGCACTGGTCGACTATGACGGCTGTATGACATCGAGCCTCGCCCTACTTGCCGGAGGCAGCGACGGCGGATGCTTCGGCGTGTCCAACATCGTTGGTGTCTCGCTCATCACGTGCGAGGACTCCGACTCAGGTACGTACCTGAAGGACAACTCCCGTCTGAAGTCCATCATCTCGCACGACGCTATAGGCGTTGAGCATAAGAACAAGGGCATGTTCGACTACACCCCGCACACATTGATTGTCTGCGCGGCTAACGACATTCCCAAGACGAGGGACAAGGGTGATGCATGGCTGGACAGGAACATCTACGTACCGTTCACAGGCCAATTCACGGGCAAGGCAGACGACAAGACCATCCGCTCTGAGTGGATGGTGTCCAGGGAGTTCTGCGAGTACATGGCCTATCAGGCCCTCGTGAAATGGGACAGGTACTACGAGCTTCCAGAGCCTAAAGAAGCAATTCAGCTCAAGCGTGAGTGGGTGCTGGGCAACGATACGGTGGCCGAGTTCTGGGAGGACATCAAGAACGTCGTGCAGGTAGATTTCCTGGCGCAGCGCCCTCTTGGCCAGGAGACTTATCGATAGATAAGTCGGAGGGCAGATACAGATACTCGCACTTGACTACGACAGTGTTTTGATATGGGTGCGAGTAGGTCTTACACGGTGGGGCTACCACGAAGGGAATGTCCCTGCCAAAAATCATGAGAGACAAAAGACGAAGGAGGTATCGAAAATGGGAATCAAGGTCGGCATGCCGATGTTGAAATTGAAGAGAGGCACCGCAAGTGGAAAGCACGCTGGCAGCCTCAGGACGATAGCTATGGAAGCGGGAGAGGAGAGAGCGTCGAAGACGAAGAATCTCGACCCTTCCAAGAGCGACCTCAACCTCCATCTTGGACCCTACTCGAAGGGCTGGGATGCCACACAGGCGATAGAGGAAGAGGTTGCAGATTACGAGACGGAGTATAAGAAGACGTCGTATCTCGGACGAGGTCTGAGGTCGGATGCAGCTGTGGCGATAGCGCTTATCGTCAAGCCAGACGGCAAGTGGATAAATTCTCAGATGCCAGAGGAGCAGGAGAGGTTTTTCTCTGACTCATATGACGTGTTATGCGAGCTTGAATTCGTGAAGGACAAGAATGTGCGCATGAGGGAACGCCACCTCGACGAGGGGGCACCTCACGAGCACATCATCTCGATGGCGTATGACAAGGACGACAAGCTGGCAGGCTCACGCGTCGTGAACCTGAAGATGTTCGCCAAGCTCAACCGTGACTACCCGAAGAAGATGCAGGAGCAGGGCTGGCCTGTCGACGAGTTGAAGGCATATGACCCAGAGGCGGTCAAGGATATGACCGACGACGAGAAGAGAGCATACAAACAGGAGCATATCCTGAATAAACAGACGAAGCGTCACGGTCTGTCGGCGAACGAGTATACGGCCGTGAAGGACGCCGAAAGGGCAAACGAGCTGAGGCACGCTCTTGAGGACGAGAACCAGAGGCTAAGCGACGAAGTGAACGAGAAGATAGGCGACCTTGAGGACGTGCAGGGACGAGTCACGGACGCAGAGGACGAGCTGGCAGAACTTGAGCCTAAAAGGAAACAAGCCAAGCAGGAAATCAATGATGCTGGCAGGAAGAAGCATGAGGTGTTTGAGGTGACATACGCCCTCAAAAACGCCATGGGCACGCCTGATGTATATGACAGCGGTCAAATCATCGCGAACGCTAAGAAGTGGGCTGACGACCTGATAGCACGAGAGGACGAGAATGCCCGTCAGAAAGCCGAAAACGACCGCAGAGCGCGTTTGATTGCCAACAAGGCAAACAGGTCGATGAGTTGCTGAGAAACGCGCAGGAGGTTGATTCTGCGCCCTCTATATTCGCGCAGTTCGTCATTGACAGAATCAAAGGGAAGTATCCGAACTTCTATGCACGGTGCGAGACAGCGTGGCAGGCACTCCAGAAGAAGAGAGACAGCGTCAAAAAAGTGCTTATGAGGTTCGAGAGTGGATGGATGAAATGATTGAAGCCTACGAACACAGGCATGACGATGACCAGATACAGTTTTAATTTTGGTTACAATGCTGACCAAAAAGTGGCAAAAAAATAACCATAATGCCGATGACTGGCACTATGGTTATTTTTATACCTGAATTTGGACGAAAAACGGTCACGAAAATGACCCAAAGAAGTCCTAATCAAATTCATCCGATACTTCATGGATGCACTGGCTGAGAAGATAACAGCGGATTGTGACGTCCATGCTCTCGAAGTCAGAGGCCAGCAGCCAGCGTCCAACGGTAGCTTCATCCGTTCCTAGCCCTGCACATGCTTCTTCCAACAGGTCGAGGTTGTCCAGAACGTATTCTTGTGCTTTGGAACGGCTGAATGTGTAAGAGCCTGAGGCATTGCCCGTGACGGAGTCTTCTGTCCACAGCATATCTTGCAGACGCTCCTCAAGGTCATTTCTGTTTGTGTGTTCCTCCCAGTCGGTGTTTTTGATGATGTAGTTGCGAATGGATGATGTAGTTGCGAATGTCTTCTTTTATTGCCTCTCGGTAGTCGTACATGTTCAATCCTCCTTGGCTTGATTGTGCATGCGCTCCCGCGAGTCCATAGGACTCGTTTGTGCTTGGAAATGGAATGTAAACATGATACTATGTAACTATGTAAATTGAATTCAGGAGGAGTCTATGGTTGGGAAATCGAGAAAGTCCAAGGACACGAGGCTCTTGCAGGTCTACGTGGAGCCGGAGCTGCACAAGGCGTTGGGACAGTATTGTTTGGACAACGATACGAAGAACGCCCCCGTGGTGAGAGAGCTATTGAGCCGCTTTTTAGAGAAGCAGGGATATTACAAGCGAGGTAACGAGTAATGGCGAAAGAAGATACAAATCTTAAATTGAGTCACCTATACAAAGGCAATGTATCAGAAGTTTACGGTCGCTGGCCCTCTCCGGATTTGATTGTTTCAGACGGCGCATATGGCGTACGCGGATTCCGAGGAGATACAGTAGATGCCGCCGGACTGACTGACTGGTATAAGCCTCATGTGCTTGCGTGGGCTAAAGCGGCAAAACCTTCAACAAGCCTATGGTTTTGGAATACGGAAGTTGGATGGGCAACTGTGCATCCTTTGCTCCTGTCAACTGGATGGGAGTATGTACAGCTAGCTGTCTGGGATAAGGGTCTTGCACATATTGCCGGAAACGTGAATGGTAAGACAATCAGGCAGTTGCCGGTAGTGACAGAAGTGGCTGCGCTATATCGTCGCACAGTATATCTTGAGACAGGTGATGGCCTGACACTTAATGCAAAGAGCTGGCTCAGAGCAGAGTGGCGTCGAAGTGGTTTGTCGTTGAGCAAATCAAATGAAGCGTGCGGGGTTAAGAACGCAGCGACGCGCAAGTATCTTACAGCTGATTGGCTGTGGTATTGGCCGCCGGGAGATGCAGTTCAAAAGATGGCTGAGTATTGTATGCAATACGGCAAGAAGACATCATGGCCATATTTTTCGCTTGATGGCAAAACAATGATTTCTGCGCATGATTGGGATAGTCTTCGGACTACTTGGAATCATCGTAACGGAGTTACGAATGTATGGAGCAGACCTCCGCTAGCCGATAGCGAACGGCTAAAAGGAACAATGGAGCGCAGCGCCCCAAGGACATATAAGCCGACAAAACAATCTGCAGCGCACTTAAACCAAAAACCTCTTGATTTGATGCTCACTCAGGTGGCAGCGGCATCAAATGTCGGGGATACGGTTTGGGAACCGTTTGGCGGACTGTGTTCGGCATCTGTAGCTTCATCTTTACTAGGCAGACGTTCATATGCTGCCGAGATAGATGACACATTTTACAAACTCGCGGCTGCACGCCTTAATGAGGCAAATGCTTACTTTGAATCAAACGGTGTTTATGAATTTAAGGAGGGTGAATAAATGGACGATGTAACGCGCTATGTATTACCAAAAGATGATGAGAGAACGGAATTGCGTGATGGTGTGGTGAGGGCATTGCGTGCCGTGCCAATGCACTTTACGTCTCCGATTAACATAGAGGGATTATCCGCCACAGATTTATTTGCAATGAATACATTGTTGGGTGGTGCGATTGAAGACCAAACTGTAGCGACGCTTAATGCTACACGAACAATCTGGGATGCGGATGGACGATGGGCAGATTATGAATTTAAGCGTTATGCAGAAAGCTTTCCTGATGTTCGTCTTGAACGGGAAGGTGGCAAAGAACCATTGATTGGCATTGAGTTGAAAGGTTGGTATCTTCTCACAAAAGAAGAGATGCCATCATTCAGATTCAAAGCCTCAGCTGACGCAATGACAGTCTGGGATTTAATAGCAGTATTTCCTTGGTCATTATCAAATGTCATTTCTGGCAAACCTGTTTTAGAACCGCCCTATATCGAACAAGCAAAATACGCAGCAGATTTGCGAACGTACTATTGGGAACACAGAAGCAATTCAGCTCAGAAAGTAGAGCATCCTAGCACACATCCATACCCGGCGCCTGGTAGCTTATATTCAGATATTGTTCATGATGATAAAGGCGGAAATTTTGGACGTATTGCACGAGTTAGAGGCTTGATGAACGAATGGGTGTCATCAACAATGCAAACGCCACTTTCGGGCATAGAGGCACGCTGGTGGGTGAGATTCTTAAAAATGTTTGATGAGCATAGTGATGAGAAGTCCATTAGAGATAAATTCGAAAGACTGGCGCAGGCAACAGGGCACGATTCAAAATGGGCGGATGAAGTGTTGAGTCACGTGCGGCGTCTTATGGAAATGTAGCCAAGGATGGATTGTATTAACCAATCGATTACTATTCAGGAGAAGACGATATGAACGGGCTTAATTTAGAGCAGGAAGCAGCTCTTGTCTATGCTTGGATGAACCAAAATGCAGGTGTAAAAAATTTCACGGAGCTTGGGACTTCAGAGGCATTTATTGCGCTAAAAACCCAAGGAATGATTCAAATGCAAACTGACTGGGGTCATAGTCTCGTAATGTTTCAGTCAATGCTTCCGGCTGGGGTGGAACACTATAGCAAAGCAAGAAAGGCCAGAAGATGGTTCAAGACCTTAAGTGACGAAGCTGATTGCTTGATGCTCCGCCTCGCTGCGCAGGATGCGGCAAAAAGAAAATCAGAAGATGAGCCGATATTTGTAGCGACCGATTTTGACAAAGACACTTACTATGCAGAACTCTCCCGATGCGGTCTATTGGATGTGAAGTGGGCAGATAATTCTCCATATTTAGTTGCAGTGACGGATATGGGACGTACATACGCTAATGGGTGGTTGCGTACAGCAGGCTACAAGGACCATGATTCCACCTTCTGCCGACCACGTTCCAAGCCCCACCGACCAGTTATGCACGGTGCGCCGACCACCCGCGCACCGTGCCAATCGCTAGCTCAGGACCACAGTCAGCCCTCTTCGGCCATGCGCTTGCGCATGGACTCCCTCCCCTCGATGTGTATCATCCTGGAGTTGTACACGACGCGGTCTATGACTGCGTCGGCCAGCGCCCCCTCACCGATGCGCTCGTGCCAACCGGATGGGCCGTACTGCGAGCAGAGTATCAGCGACCCCCTGCGGTAGCGCGCCTCGACAAGCTCCAGGAGCTCCCTCGCCTCCCGGCCCTTGAGGGGCTCAAGCATGAAGTCGTCTATGACCAGCAGCTCGACCTTCTCCAGGCGGCGCTTCGCCTTGGCCCATTCCTCGTCCCTTGACACGACCAGCTCGTCCATGAGCTGGGGCATCCTCACGTAGCGCGTCGTGTGGAACGACTCGCAGGCGGCGGCCGCGAGCGCGCATGCGATCCAAGTCTTCCCGGACCCGGTGGCACCGGTGATGACCACGTTGCGCCTGTCACTCACCCATGTGCAGTTCGAGAGCTCCATGACGAGCGGCCTGTCGAGTTTGCGGTCCGGGTCCCACCTGACGTCGGCCACCCTCGCCTCCGGGCATGACAGCCTCGCCTGCCTCAGCAGCCTGTCCCTCTTGTTGGTACGCCTGCTGTCCCACTCGGCATCCACCACCTGCGCGAGCCTCTCGTCGAAGGTCATGGCCTCGACGCCGGGCATCGAGTCCTGGTCCGCGTAGGCGTGCGCCATCGCAGAGAGCCTCATCCCGCAGAGCCTGTCGATCGTGCTTTGGTTTGCCATCTCCCGCACCTCCTACTCGAACTCGCGATAGTTGTCCGCTCCGCGCACGAAGGCGTGGGCGTCAGGGTCGGCCGCCCGCTCCTCGGCCATGTGGGCGGCCAGGGTCTTCACGGTCTTGTAGCTTGGGTTCCTCGATATCTCGAGCGCCTTCGCGCAAGCCTCCTCGAGCACGTCCCAGCCGTTGCGCTCCCCGAGCGACAGCAGGGCGCGGCAGGTGCGGTACGACTGCTGCTCGACCTGGCGCGAACGCAGTATCACGTCGGTGACGGCGAGCGTGGAAGGCCCCTTCTCCGCCGCCCATCTACGGAAGCGCTCGCCGCTCCACTCGGCAAAGTCGCGGTGCGCCCTGGGCATGTGCGCGGGGTCGGTCACGTAGGTGCCCTTGGGTCCGTGGCTGCGCTGATGTTGGCACAGACGCTCGCCGTCTGATGATACGGTTACGGTCGAGCGGGTGGCGACAACCTCGACGGACCTCCTGATGTGGGTGAACGGCACCGAGTAGTACCTGCCGTCGAAGGCAACGTGGTAGTTGAACTGCACCGTCGCCGACTTGCGCTCCACCAGCTCGTAGGGGGCCTGCGGCAGGGGCTGCAGGCATGCCCTCTCCTGGCCGAGAAGCATCTCGTCCCTGCTGCCCTCCCTCCTCTGGAAGGGCCTCGCGTTGATCGCGTCGACGCGCTCGCGGAGGGCCTGGTCGGGCTCGGCGAGCGAGAAGAAGGTCCGGTCCCTCAAAGCGGCGATCGCCTCTCGCTCGACGATGAGCACGGCGCCCTCGACGCCGCCTTTGTCACGTGGCCTCCTCACGCGGGTGGGGACGGCCGCCGAGCTGTAGTACTCGAGCATCCTGCGGTACTGCTCGTTGACTATCAGCTTGTCGATGGTGTTCCTCACGACGCCGGTCTTGAGGTTGTCCGGGGCGATGAGCGGGGTCGACCCCCCGAAGTCGGCGAAGGCGCGCACATGGCCCTCCACCCAAGCCCTCTCGTCCATGCGGTAGAAGCCCTCCGCGTAGATGTAGGCCGAGAACGGCAGGCAGGCGACGAAGACGTGAACCCTCGGCGGAGACGAGGCGTCAGGGTCTGAGACCCTCATGGTGTCGCCCGCCCAGTCGACCTGCGTCCACTCGCCCGGTACCCACTCGACGTGCATCGCGCACTCGGGGTTGGCGTCGGCCCAGCGCTGGTGCCTGTGGCAGAACGAGGAGTACATGTAGGGTGTCCTACCGGCGGCGACGGCGCGCTCGGCGTACTCGCTCCACAGCAGGGTCATCGTCACGCCCCTGCGGCCCATCTCCCTCTGGACCCACTCGTGGTCGATCTCCGCCTTGCTGGCGTCGGAGCGGTCCTGAGGCGGGTAAAGCCTGGCACGGATGGCCTCGTCCCCCATCTCGTCGGACAGCGGCCACTCGAGGCGCCGCGTCGCCGCCTTACGCTGCACCTCCTGCACCGTCGTCTTCGAGCATCCCACGGAGCCGGCTATGCTCCGCTGGCTTATCCCCAGGGCCGTGAGCCTGAGGATCTCCCTGTACCTGATCATGTCTTCCCCTCTCTCGGGAGACGGGGCGACCCAGTGCGCCCCACTGGGTCAATCATGGTCGGTGATGCGTGCAGCGGCGGTCGGCGGAGCCTGGAACTGCGGTCAGTGGGAGATGGAATGCCGGTCGCTAGGGCCTGCTGTACGCAGGTGGTTTCAGGAAGAAATAGAAAAGAGTAATCAGAATATAAATTTTGCACCCGTTATAAATAACAATGTCTCCGCAACCGCGAATGCGGAAGCGGAGATAAAGGATGTGACTATAGGTGCGACTGTAGGGGCAATTCTTGACCTCGATATAGAGCAAAATCTGAAAGATGATGCCCAAGATGCTGTTCGTCAACTTGAAAAGGTTGCGAAAGAGAAGAACAAGACAAAGTTTGCTGAAAAGCTGGAGAAGGTGGCATCAATTGCTAAGAGTTCAACAGAGCTAGCAACTGTTATGTTCCCGTTCGTGCAAACAGCCATCAAGATGCTGATGGGGTAGTTGTTGTTATGCGGCAAATTAAGAACACAGGAGGTAAATCATAAGGTGTCAGATAAGACTAAGAAAAAGCCAAAGAAGTTCAAGCAGAACGATAATAGCCTCGCCATCGCCTACTATCGCTTCTCTTCCCACAGCCAGAACGAGGCGTGGATAGACCAGCAGAGGGAGCAGGCGCAGGCGTTCGCCAAGGCTCATGGATACAACATCGTCAAGGAGTACGAGGACGCCGCCATGTCGGGCACGACAAGCGACCGCCCTCAGTACCAGCCCATGCTCTCTGAGATGGGCACGATAAGACCGGCCGCCGTCATCCTGTGGAAGACGGACAGGCTGGGACGTGACCGCTTCGAGCTTGCAGACGCGAAACGGCGGATTCGCGACGCGGGTTGCCGTATCTGCCTCACTGCGGAACCTACGCCAGACGACTCGCCGGAGTCGATGCTCATGGAGACAATGATGGAGGGCATGGCTGAGTTCTACTCAAGGCAACTTTCCGTCAACATCAGACGAGGCATGACTTATAACGCCGAGCACGCCCTCTACAATGGGCACAAGGTATGGGGCTACGGTGTGGACGATGAAAAGCACTACGTAGCGGATGATTTTGTTGCTCCTTTCGTGCTGGACATGTTCACGCGCTACGCCGACGGAGAGGCGATGCAGTCCATCTGCGACGACTTCAACGCTAAAGGGCTTCGGACAAACGCACGGTGCGCTCTTCAGTGTCAAGACCATGAACAAGCTGCCCAAGAATAGAGCCTATATCGGCGAATACCGTCATAGTGGCATCACTGTTGAGGACGGTATGCCGCAGATTGTGGACGAGGAGACATTTGACAGGGCGCAGAGAAGGCTTGCCGAGAACAAGCGCAACGGTTCAAGGAGAAAGGCGAGCGCACAGGCGCAGGATACACTGCGCTACTGGCTAACGGACAAGCTCTACTGCGGCGAGTGCGAAAACTCCATGCAAGATGTCTCCGGCACGAGCAAGACAGGGGCCAAGCATTATTATTACTACTGCAAGGAGCGGAGGGCGAAGAGGTACACGAAGAGGCCCGTGCGCAAGGAGTGGATAGAGGATACCGTCACGGGCATTCTCAAAGGGTTTCTGGATGATGGCGAAAATCTTGCATCCATCGCTGTTGGCGCAGCAAAGTATTATGAGGATAATTACAAGAGCACCGAGCATCTCTCCAGCCTTGAGCAGCAACGTAGGGACGTTGAGAAAGGGCTTGCCAACTTCGTCAAGGCAATAGAGGCAGGAATATTCAACGAGGCTACGCAGAGGCGCATGGCAAAACTTCAGGAATGAAAAGACGCCCTGAACGACGCCATAGAGACCGAGATGGTCAGGCAGTCGCTTTTCGAGAACGAGCACTCGATAAAAGCGTACTTCGACAGGTTCCTCCATGCAGACTTCGACAATCCAGAGGTGAGAGATTTCGTTCTGAAATATTTTGTCGACAAAATCTATCTGTATGAGGACAGACTCATGGTGACATCTTGGTACTCGGAGGATAACCGCGAGGTTCCTATGGAGGTGCTGAGTGGGGAGACGGAAGACCCTCTTGTTGAAGGGGAAGCCGTCAAGTTCGATTGCTTCCCCCTATGCTCCACCAGAGCTTCCAGAGCGGCGGACTAACATCCGCCGCTCTTGTTTTTCACGTGCACTCAGATCATCTGCCGATGCTCGTCCCTCCGCAGTCCAGGCACTGTATGGGCACCATATCCCGATGTTCGCGCAGCGCCCGTCATCGCACGCGGCGCGATGGGGCTGCGTGCGTGTCGACGCGCAGGTGTCGACGCGCAGGTGTCTACATGACCTCGGGGGCAGAGACGCCGATGAGCCTCAGGGCGACCGCCAAATTGATGCGCACCGCATCGCAGGCGGCGAGACGCGCCTTCGAGAGCGCCTCCTCCACGGGATGCCCCTTGCTCGGAAGCACCTGGCAGCTGGCATAGAAGCCGTGATAGGCACTTGCGAGATCCTCGCAGAAGTGCGTGATGCGAAAGGGCGCCCTGTCACGCGCGCAACCTGCGATGAGCTCTGGGAACTCAGAGATCTTGCGGGCAAGTGCAAGCTCGGTGGGATCGGAGAGAAGCGAGGGATCGTAGTTGTTCCCGATCGCACGCCGCGCAACCTCATCCATGCCAAGCTCGCTCGCCTCGTCCTCGGAGACGCCTGCGGCCCTGCGCAGGATGGAGCAGATGCGAGCATGCGCATACTGCACGTAGTAGACCGGGTTCGCACTGTCCTTCTGCTTCACGGCCTCGATATCGAAGTCTATCGTCTGGTTGGACGAGCGGCTGATGAGCGTGTAGCGCGTGGCATCGACACCCACCTCGTCAATGAGCTCGTCGAAGGTGACCATTGTGCCCTTGCGCTTTGACATGCGAACCGGCTCACCGTTCCTAAGCAGGTTCACGAACTGGCCGAGGTCGACCTCGAACTTCCCGGGATAGCCAAGGGCGTCGCAGACGTTGGTCACACGGGCGATGTAGCCGTGGTGGTCGGCCCCCCACAGGTCAACCGAGAAGTCATCACGCTGGAACTTGTTCCAGTGGTAGGCGACGTCAGAGGCAAAGTAGGTGTACTCACCGTTGCTCTTGATAAGTACGCGGTCCTTGTCGTCGCCAAAGGTCGTTGACCTGAACCACAGCGCCCCATCATCGGTCCTGTAGAGGTGACCCATGTCCTCAAGGCGCTTGAAAGCGCGGTCGACCTGGGAGGCACCCGATTCGTCCTTCAGGTAGAGTGAGCGCTCGGAGAACCACACGTCGAAGTCACAGCGAACGCTATGACAAGTTGCCTTGATGCGCCTGAGCATGGCCTGATAGGCGCGCTCGCGAAACTCGTCATCGCGCTCCTCTGCGGTGACATCGACCCACTTATCGCCATCCTCGTCGTAGAACTCCCTGGCGATCTTGATGATGTAGGCACCACCGTATGAGTTGCCGCCCAAGACGTCGTTGAAGGCGTCCATGTATGGGTGAACCTCAGGGTGCTCGTCTTGCTCGTCCTCGACGTAGCGATCACGATCCTGCAACAGATGGGTCACGGCGTCATCAGGCGAGAGACCCTTGCCCCTCATGATCTCGACGAGCTGGAGGTAGCGCGTCGCTACCGAACGTCCAAAGACGTCCATCTGGCTCCCGTGGTCATTGATGTAGTACTCGCGCGTGACCTCATAGTTCGTGTGCTCAAGCACGTTGCACACAGAGTCGCCCAAGGCCGCCCACCTGCCGTGGCCCACGTGCAGGGGACCTGTCGGATTAGCCGAGATGAACTCGTAGTTAAGCTTGAGCCCATTGCCCACGTTGATCTTACCCCAGTCGCCACCTGCCTCCCGGACGCTGCGAAAGACCTCGTTGTTGGCCGAGGTGCTAAGATAGAAGTTGATGAAGCCGGGACCTGCGACCTCGCACTTCGCGATAGCATCACTTGCAGGCATGTGGGCGACGATGGTAGCGGCTATCTTGGTTGGAGCCATGCGAGCGAGGCGCGCGGAGCGCATTGCGATGGTGCTGGACCAGTCGCCGTTCGTCGTATCCGCAGGCCTCTCCATGCAGTAGTCAGTGACTGTGAATTCAGGAAGGTCACCTTCCTGCTGCGCGGCGGCGATGGCTTGCTTGACTAGGCTCTCGAGTGTCTCGGGCATTGCAAAACTCCTTCTGGTAACGAAACCTGGACGCACCTGCGTCATTCTCACAAGCCTATAAAGTCTAGCAGAGAGCGAGCGAGCATATAGACTGCGCGCTGTCAGCTGCAGGAAAATGATGAACCACTGAGACGATCGACATGCTCCGCGCGCCCACCGTCACCCTAGCCGCGTCGTGAGTTGGCGTGCTCACTGGTCGCGAGCTTGCGCCTGACCTGGGCAAGGCCTGCCTCGAGGCCCACCGGGTAGATCTGCGGGTTCAAGAAGCGCCTAACCGCCGGGTCAAGGCGCATGAGCGACTCCTTGCAACGAGAGCGTGCGACCTCGATGCCCTCAACGTCCCCGCTACGTCTTCCGTCGCACACGATCTGCTCATGGACTTCCCTCACCTCTAGACCCGAGAGGTCATAGCTCACGAGGTCATCCACGACGTCCACCATGCTTGTACCACCCCTGTCACAAGCGTCGTCCACGATCATGTCGCCCACAGGACAACCCGAGGCGTCAAGGTAGCGCCTCAGGTGCTGGATGCCGGGAATCGTGCGCTTGTAGGCCATCTCGGAAAGCTTGATCACGGGCTCCCAATCGCTATCCTTGCTCGATCGCGTCGCAGAGAGCTTGTAGACGCCGCCAAGCGACGGCTGCGGGTCACAGGTCGCGAGCTTGGTGCCCACCCCAAAGGAGTCGATGGGAGCACCCTGCGCAAAGAGCGACTGGATGGTGTACTCGTCGAGGTCGTTCGAGGCCGAGATCCTCACGTACGGCAGGCCCGCCTCGTCAAAGGCCCTGCGCGTCTCCTTGGAGAGCTTGGCAAGGTCTCCCGAGTCGATGCGGATCGCTGCAAGGCGCTCTCCTGCCTCCTCCATCTCCTTGGCAACGGTTATGGCGTTTCTGATGCCCTGGTGCACATCGTAGGTGTCAACGAGAAGGACGCAGTTCTTGGGACTCGACCGAGCGAAGGCGCGAAAGGCGTCGAGTTCCGTCGGGAAGGACATGACCCAAGAGTGGGCATGCGTGCCGAAGACGGGTATGCCATAGATCTTACCGGCAAGGACGTTCGAGGTGGAGCTTGCGCCGCCGATGTAGGAGGCGCGGGCCACCGAGAGACCACCATCGGGGCCCTGTGCGCGCCTGAGACCGAAGTCGGAGACGGGATGCCCCTCTGCGGCGTGAACAACACGCGCTGTCTTGGTGGCAACAAGCGTCTGGAAGTTCACGAGGTTCAGAAGCGCCGTCTCAAGGAGCTGGCAGTCGATGAGTGGCCCCTCAACGCGTACCATGGGCTCGCGCGGAAAGGCGAGGTCACCCTCTGGGATGGCCCAGACGCTCACCCTCATACGAAAGTCGCGCAGATAGTCGAGGAAGCCCCGCTTGAACATGGGACCACCACCAGGGGCCATGACGCGCGCAAGATAGTCGATGGAACCCTCGTCGAACACGAAGTTCTCGACGAGATCGGCAATTTGGCCTATGCCACAGGCGACGGCATAGCCCCCCTCAAAGGGACACTCGCGAAAGAAGACCGTGAAGCAGCCCTCTGCCTCACGCATGCCAGACTCCCAAAAACCCTGCGCCATCGTCAGCTCGTACAGGTCCGTGTTGAGCGCTACGTCGCTCGACATGGTTGCGTCGGTCAGTGCCATGGCTGCGCATCCCCTCAGTTTAGCGTATTCGGTGCCCCTGCGGACAGCCGTCGTACCCTTTAGGGTAGCACGTGGCGCGCCGGACGGGGCGCGAAAGCAAAAAACGAGACTCCCGGCGCAAGGCACAGATGCTCTTTGACGCGACGTGCGCCGTCACAGGACTGCTCCTCTCAGCGCCCAAGCGCCATCACCAGCATGATGATCACAGCGATGAGCAGGACACCGAAAAGGACGACCTTCTGTCCAAGGGGCATCTTAAGGTCATCGCCAGGCTCCATGATCTTGGCGTTTCGCTCCTTGAGCGCACGAATGCGAGCATCTTCGTCATGGGCCGCCTGCTCGGCCTTCAGGCGCTCGAGCTCGATGCGCTCTGCCTGGATGCGCCGTGCGTTCTCGCGCTGCGCCTTCTCTGCACGCAAGCTCTCAAGCTCGGCGCGCTCCTCGTCCGTAAGCGGTCTCGCATCGTCACTCATACCTGCCTCCCTCACCATAATCCTTCGCAGACGAGAGCACCGGCCCCTCGACGCCCGTCGCGTCAAAGGCGGGAACGAAGCTCTCTGACACGGTGCCCCCCTGCTGCCACCACATACGCTCGAAGCCGAGCGCATCGGCGTGATCGAGCACCCGCTCGTACTCCTCGCCCGTCACGGCACGAGCGAGGTCTCCCCCCGCCCTGAGGCAACGCCTGTTGGGAGTGTACTGGTTCATGACAGAGATATCCACCTCGTTGTGGCAGAGAGCCCAGACGCGATCGAGCACCCGCAGCGAGTCGTCCGCATGTCCTGGCATCACCAGGTGTCGAACGATGACGCCACGGAGCATGCGCCCGTCGGCTCCCAGCAGGCGTCCACCTCCCTCGCGCACAGACGAGAGCATCTCGACAAGCGCGTCCTCGGCCACCTCAGGGTAGTCCCTCGCCTGCATGAGCCTGCACGCAAGATCACCTGATGAGAACTTGAAGTCGGTGAGCCACACGTCCACGACGTCCCCCATGGCACGAACGACCTCAGGAGTCTCGTATCCCGAGGTGTTGCACACGACGGGCAGCGTCATGCCCGCCTCCCGGGAAAGAAGCACAGCCTGCCTCACCTGAGGCGCAAAGTGTAGGGGTGTCACGAGGTTGATGTTGATGGCCCCCTGCGCCTCGAGCTCGAGCATCATCTGTGCAACGCGTCCGACCGGGACGTCACGGCCCGATCCCTCCTGCGAGATGTCATGGTTCTGGCAGAAGACACAGCGAAGAGGACAACCCGTGAAGAAGATCGCCCCGGATCCCGCCTCGCCCGAGATGGGAGGCTCCTCCCAGAAGTGCAGGGCTGAGCGTGCCGCACGCAGCCCTGCCCCAGCTCCGCATGCTCCGACCTCGCCCGCGAGTCGATTGGCGCCGCAGTGCCGGGGGCAAAGCTCGCAATGCCCGTAGAGGGCAAGAGGAAGCCCCGTAAGGTCCATGGAGACGTCTTTCGCCTTTTCGCCTAGGCGTACAGGCGCATGAGGCGGGCAATGGACACGATGTAGATCTTGAGGGCGCGCCTCAGGCTCTCTTCGCTGACGGCCTCGTCGGGTCCGTGCTCGGGTCCAACCCAAGCAGGCACATCCTCACCAGGCTCATGCGGACCGAAGGCACAGGCGCGCTCGAACTCGCGCGCATAGGTCCCCCCGCCGATCACGAGCGGCTTGGACACCCCGCCCACGTACTCATCATAGGTATCGAGCAGGCAGCGAACCTCAGGAGAGGAGGGATCGGCATAGAAGGGGGGCTTCACAAGATCGACCGCAAAGCTCGCGTCATGCTCCTTTGCACGCCTCGTGAGGGTGTGGGCCAAGGTGTCGGCGCTCGTCGAGTCGGGAAAGCGAACGTCACAGCTCTGGATCAGACGTCCTGCCTGAGAGCGAATGGTACCGCCAATGATGCTGAGGGCACCAAAGCGGTCGTTGGCGCTCTGGACGCCAAGGGCCACCCCGTCATGGCCCGAGGAGCAGAGCAGCTGCTCCAACTCGAAGAAGGGCCTCTGTGCGTCCGAGACGAGACCCGCGTCAAGCAGGTAGTCCACGAGTAGGCCGATCGCGTTGATGGTACCCTCGGGAAGCGAGGCATGGCCGCCCCTGCCTTTGGCCGTCAGGCGTACGAGGCCCTCCCCCTCAACCGAACGTCCCACCTGCCCGCACTCAGGCAGCTCGCCTAGCTCTGCCCTCACCACAGCGCTCGCAAGGCCACAGATGGCGTTCGGAACTGTCCCGCCCTCCACGCTGACGATGCGGCTCCCCGCCACGCCGACGGTAGGGTCAGAGCTGAAGTGACCCTGCAGGATGCCCCTCTCGCCACAGATGAGGGGGAAGTCGGCGTCGGGTGTGAAGACGAAGCGGGGCTGGGGGTAGTGATCCAGGTAGTAGGAGACGTCCCCCATGCCCGTCTCCTCCTCCGATCCGATGATCGCGCGCAGGGTGAGGGGCAGCCTCCTGCCCGTGCGCTCGACCTCGCGAGCAAAGAAGTGGGCGGCATAGAGTGAGAGCACGAGAGGACCCTTGTCATCGAGGACGCCACGCCCCACCAGATAGGCGTCCTTGCGGGTCACGTCAAAGGGCTCGACGGTCCAGCCAAGCCCCTCGGGCACGACATCGCAGTGGGCTATCGTGGCGAGATAGTCCTCAGAGCTGCCGGCGACATCCGCATAGCCGAGGTACCCCTCGCAGTCGTGTGCGTCAAGACCCAGGCGGGAGGCGATGGAAAGGGCACACCTCAGCGCCTCATGACTCGCAGGTCCCCAGGGATCTTTCTGTGTCGCATGCGAGAGGTCCTCCACAGAACGGATCCGCACGAGCGAGCGGATGTCAGCAACGACATCCTCCCAGACCTCGCCTACGTAGTCCTCCACACGCTCCTTGAGCTTTTCGTCAGGCATAGCCGCTCCAATTCTTGCATCGTCTTGTCGCGCCTGGGTGCTGTCATCACGCAGGAATCTCGCCCCTCGGCTGACCCTGTGCTTCGTCACCCTGCGCTCAGCTCGCAGGATCGGCACGCGGACGCTGCAGATAGGGAGGGGAGGCCGCAGCTGCGACCTCCCCTCAGAGCACCGCGTGTTAGAGATGGGCCGAGTTACATCTTCCTCACGTTAGAGGCCTGGAGCTTGCCGTTCTGCCCCTGCGTGATGTCGAACTCGACAGCCTGGCCCTCGTCCAGCGTCTTGAAGCCGTCCATCTGGATCTCGCTGTAGTGAACGAAGAGGTCATCGCCATCATCGCGAGAGATGAAGCCGTAGCCCTTGTCGGGGTTGAACCATTTGACCGTACCCTGTGCCATGTCGTGCCTTTCTTTCTTGCCCCTCGGGGCTTAAACGCTGCGCCTGAGCGCGATACAATGTGGCGATTACACCACGCCTGCTATTCTAGCCCAACAGCAGTGCACCCGTGCCCACAATCTCAATGAGCAGCACTCAGACTTGTCCTGGCCCACCTGAGGGTTACCTTGCCTATCCCAGCTGATCAGCCACGCTTGCCTTTCTGTCTGAGCTCATCCTCAAGCGTGCGAAACTCGGAGGGAACACTTCCCGGCTCGATATCAAAGGACTGCTCCATCGCCTCTGCCTGCTTGAGCCTGAGCTCAGAGAGCGCATCCTCGCCCATGGCGGCATAGGCATCCGAGAGCCCACGCAGCGAGTAGGCGACATAGCCCGCAACCGAGTCGCCCACGCCCGAGAGCACCATCATGGTGACGAGCGAGTCTGGGGAGAACTGTATGGCAAGCTGCGGATCGAGGTCGAGAAGCCCCGCGACAGCTTCCTCGACCTCGGCTGCGGCCTGTCTGTCGCCCTTCAGGAGAGCCATCCGCAACGACCGGGTGATGGCCTCCACGAACTGAGCGATCATCTCGAGCAGATAGTCATGCTGCAGCATTCGTCCCCCAAACGTCACGCGCCCGATACAGGCCCGCGCTCCCACCGTGCCCAACCGCCCTAAGATCCGACTCCAGACCTCGGCCAGCCCCAAGACCCTGTGCCACGACCTGCCATACGGTCCCAGCCAATCCCATACTACCCCATCGTCTTGCCCGCAGGAGGGGTGATCCCCAGGTGCTCGAAGGCAAGCTCTGTCGCCTGCCTCCCCTGCGGGGTGCGCACGATGAGCCCTCGCTGGAGCAGATAGGGCTCATAGACGTCCTCGATGGTGGACGGGTCCTCCCCTACGGAGGAGGAGATGGTTGTCAGGCCCACAGGACGACCCCGGAAGGTCTGGGTGAGGGTCCCTAGGATCTTGGTGTCCATCCAGTCAAGGCCCAGCTCGTCGATTTCGAAGAACGAGAGCGCCTGGGCGGCGACGTCCCAGTCTATCGTACCGTCTGCCTTGACCTGAGCATAGTCACGAACACGCTTGAGCAGGCGATTCGCAAGCCGAGGAGTCCCACGTGACCTGCTGGCTATCTCCGCCGCACCCCGATCGTCAATGACCACACCAAGCAGTCTGGCAGAGCGCAGGACAATGCGGGTGAGCTCGTCTGTCGTATAGTAGTCGAGGCGGTACGAGATGCCAAAGCGGTCACGCAACGGCCCCGTGAGAAGTCCGGTGCGCGTGGTTGCGCCAACGAGCGTGAAGCGGGGCAGATCGAGCCTGATAGACCGGGCCGCCGGCCCCTTCCCGATGACGATGTCGAGGGCGAAGTCCTCCATCGCCGGATAGAGCACCTCCTCGACCTGATGGTTGAGGCGATGGATCTCGTCAACAAAGAGGACGTCGCCCTCCTCGAGGTTCGTGAGTATGGCGGCGAGGTCTCCCGTGCGGGCGATCGCGGGACCGGAGCTGGTCTTGAGGCGGGCACCCATCTCGTTGGCGACCACGCCTGCGAGGGTCGTCTTCCCGAGGCCGGGAGGTCCTGAGAAGAGCACGTGATCGAGGACCTCCCCCCTGTCCTTGGCAGCCACGATGAGCACACGGAGGTTGTCACGGACGCGCTCCTGGCCGCAGTACTCCCCCAAGGTCCGGGGCCTCAGGCTGCGCTCGACGTCGATGTCGTCTGCAGTAAGCTCGCCGGTCACGCTGCGGCCCCTCGCCTCGAGGCACGCGTCATCGGCAAAGAGGTCCTTGTCGGGAGCCTCCCACATCACGAACCACCCCCTAAGCGCCTGAGTGCATAGGAGAGAGTCTTCTCGAGCGTGCCCGCATCAGCACGCGTACGGCCCTCGAGGGCGAGTTTGATCTCCTGGGACGTGAAGCCCATGGAGAGGAGTGCCGAGCTTGCCTCCCGCACGATGGACTCGTCCGTCTCGGACGGACCTGGCGCGGCTGGCGACGGCTCGTCCGCACCCACAAGGTCCCTCAGCTCGCCATCCTGGGCAAACACATCCTGAAGCTCGACGAGTAGGCGCTGCACCTTCTTCCTGCCAACACCCGGGACCTGGGACAGACGGCTCGCGTCCTTGAGCCTGACAATCGTCGCGAGGGTAGCGGGCGTGAAGACCGAGAGGATCGCGAGCGCGAGCTTGGGACCCACGCCCGAGACCGCGACCAGCCTGTCGAAGACCGCACGCTCGTCGCGGGAGGAAAAGCCATAGAGCTCCATCGCGCTCTCCCTCACAAGCAGGCGCGTGTAGAGCGTGACGTCAGAACTGCCCTGCTCCGGAAGCTGCGCCGCAGTCGTGGCGGAGACGCCCAGAAGAAAGCCCACGCCTCCCACGTCCAAGACGACCTGATCGGAAAACCGTTCGACCACAGAACCCGTAAGCTGAGCGATCATCGGCTGTTCCTCCTGCTCTGGCGCGCATGGGTAAGTGCCCGGCGGTCCCGCTTGCCCTGGGGGAGGTGGGCGGCGCTCGCCGCCGCAGTCGCCTCGCGCGCAAGAGCACGATCGTAGCTCCTCTGGGCCCACTCCTGCTCTTGTATCTGGACCGAAGCGGCGTCCTGGGTGATGCGCCTCGTCCGAGAGAGGTTGGCGTGGCAGATGGCAACGGCAAGCGCATCGGCGCAGTGGTCGGGCCTAGGGTCGCGCTCGAGGGCAAGGATGCTGCGCACCATATAGATGACCTGCCGCTTGTCTGCCCCGCCCGTGCCCACGACAGCCTGCTTCACCTGCATTGGCGTATACTCCCCCAGCTCCATGCCAACCTCGGCACAGGCGACGATCGCAGCCCCCCTCGCCTGGGCCGTCGCGATGGCAGAGCGTGAGTTCTCCCCAAAGAACACCTTCTCTATGGCAAGCTGCGCAGGACTGTAGTCTTGCACTATCTTGGAGACCTCCTCAAAGATACGACCCAGGCGCCGATCGAGCGAATCTCTTGATCCGCTACTCACGCACCCATAGGCGCGTGTTCGGCACACAGATCCTCGCGTCTCGATTACACCCCAGCCGGTGTTTGCCAAGCCAGGGTCAATGCCAAGGATGATCATAGACGCCCCTCGCGACTCACACGGACCCATGGTTCAAGAACTTACGTTCTAGTATAGCACAAGCTGTGGTCAATTCTCCGAAAAGGGAGATCCCCAGATGAGCATGTTGCCAAAGGGCTTGTCCGGCTTACCTCCCGAGCGGAGGGACTTGAGCCAGTCCTGAAGGCTCTCGCTGTCCTTGATGTCCATGCCACCTCCTTGCGTGAAGTCGTTGAGAAAGGAGAGCGCATCTTTCAGCTGGCGCACCGCCTCATCTGCCTGCGCATGCGCCTCCGCCTTCGGCTCAAGGGCGGCAGGTCGAAGGTTGTCGGGGATCGAGAGGACCTTCTCCGCAAGCTGCAGAAGGGTACGCTGCAGCTCCTGCTCCTCTCTGGAGCCATCCGCGCGCCACACAAGCCCCAACGGTTGGGTTGCGTTTGTGAGCGGGGCAGAGCTCGTGACGATCACGGTGGGGACGCCGACGCGGGTCGCCTCCGTGTCATTGAGCCTCAGCAAGACCTCCCTCACGAGGTTCGGATCGCGCCCCGTAACCTCGACGACGTCCTTGACACCGTGGCGCCCCTCCACATGCTCGAGAAGGATTGAGTCTACTGCATACACGCACTCCTCCACCGAACCGGAGGGCAGCGTGATGCCTGGCACAGTGGGAAGGTCGAGCCTAGAGAGCGCGACGGACCCCATAATGGGCGAGATGGTGTTACGCAGGCGGGCGAGGTCGACGATGTCGGAGCGATAGACGTCCCCCAAGGGCATGGCAGCGGCAGAGCTGGGGACGTCAGCCCAAAGGCCGAGGGCAAGATCGGTCTTGTCCCTTGGCGAGAGCACGCAAGCACCCAGCTCATCGGCCCAGACGGCAAGCTGGGCGGCGGCCCTCGCGCGGCCCAGCAGCACAGAGCCGCCCGCCGCGTCCCAGAGCGTGGCATGTGCCTCTCGCAAATCGAGACGAAGCCTGCCCGCAAGCTCCCGTGCGCGAGCGGTCCCCTCGGCATCGTCAGTCGCGATCAGGGCGTGCACCTTGGTCGGCCCCAAGGCATCGGATGCAAGCATGGCCAAAAGCTCCGAGCTCAGGGTGCCGTCAAGGGGTAGGACCGCATGCTCGACGCACCTGTGCTTCTCTACGATATCGCGAACCCCCAGCGTGAGGGCCTGCCAGAGCTGGAACGTCTGATCGTAAACCTCGGGCGAGAGGACCGCGTCCTTCGCAACCGAAACGTCCGCCCCCACCTCGCAGCTCACAAAGCCCTCCTCGAAGTCGGGGGCGGCCGCCACAAGCTCGCCTGCCGGCGAGAGCACGAAGCTCGACCCACAATACACGGATTCTCCATAGAGTCCCAGGGCACCCACGCCTACGAACCATGCGCCGCTCGCCTTGGCGTCCTCAGAGAATCGTCCCTCCGTGAGGCCAGCGCCAAGCGCCGTCGAGGGATCATCGACATGAAATCCCTGGTCGTCGAGGTAGACGATGACGGTTGCACCCGATTGTCCGCTCCGAAGACGATCAAGGTCGTCAAAGGTGAGGGCTACGGCAAGCTGCTCCCCCCCGAGGCTGAGGATGGGAACTCCCTGCTCGGGCAGCGATCCCTGCGGGGAAGCCGCCTCCATCGTCGCCCCAAAGAAGCTTCCTGCCAGATTGATCAGCATGACCTTGCCATCCTTAAGCAAGATCGCCTCCATGGCAACCACATCATCATAGCTCACGAGAATTGCCATGAGGCAAGGACAGGCGATGCCTTCGGCAAGCGACCCGAGGCATGCGAGCAGGTCGTGCAGGAAGGGCAGCTGGTCTGCCTGGCGCACGCCCTCGATTCCCGTGAGGGCCAAGGACGGAAAGATAAGGAGGTCCACGTCGCGCTCGGCCGCTACCTTAGAGTAGGCCAGCATACGCTCGCAGGTCTTATCGAAGTCACCCGGTCGGCTGTCTATCTGTGCAATGCCAATTCTCATTGACCATTCCCCCCAGCATGATGACGGATGTGAGAATTCGTCCACAAGCATACGTCACTGTGCGCCCCATGGCACGACGAAAGAAGCCACCGACCCACGCATGACACCTGGCGGCTGGCCGGGCGCACGTGCCCTTCGCCCTAGGCGAGCCGGACGTGACCCTCCCCCTCCACGAGATCCTTAACCTCGGCGAGTAGCACGTTATTGCGGGCGTCCACCCTCGTGGGAAGCGCCAGGCGCACCAAGTCCCCGGTCGCGCTCTCGACGAGGAGCGCGACCTTGTCCAGGCCGTCGTAGCGGACAAGGATGGACTGCAACGTCTCGAGGCATCCCTGGGAGAGCAGCCGCTGCGGACTCACGAAGACCTCTACCACCTTGGGCCTGTTGGTCCTCTCGGAGAGCTCCATCGCCTCGACCGAGCTGGCGATCACCTGATCACCACGATCGCCGCGCTCGAGCTTGCCCGTGACCCTGATGAAGACGTCCCCGACACGCTCGCCCGTCTGACTGTCAACCTCACCCTCAAGCACTGCCGCGCACTCCTTGTAGGTCTTGGGAAAGACGACGACGGATATCTCGCCCTCCATGTCCTCAAGTGTGACGACGGCCATCTGATCGCCCTTCTTGGTGACCTTCTTGGCGACGCCGCCTGTAGGCACCATGCCGGCAAGCCTGATGGACTGCCCCTCGGGCACCTTGAAGCGCGTGATCGTCGCGCCGCTCTCGGGGTCGACGCTCTCGTCTGACTCGGAAAGCTCCAGGACCGTGTAGTCACGGGCCTTCGAGAGCGCGTACTCGAAGGGGGCCAGCGGGTGGTCCGAGACGTAGAGTCCCAGGACCTCGTGTTCCTGCGCGAGCTTCGTGTGGCGGTCCCACTCGGCTGCGGGGTCAGGGTCTGGCACCTGATCGTCAAAGCCCGAGCCCTCCACCGCGCCAAAGAGGTCGAAAAGCGAGCTCTGGCCAGCCGCACGGTCCTTCTGGCGCTTCGTCGCCGCATCGACGATGTTAGCGGGATCGCTCTTGTCGGTGAACGTCATGAGCTGCCTTCTTGGGTAGCCCGTCGAATCGAAGGCGCCCGCCTTGATGAGGGCCTCGACGACGCGACGGTTGGCCTGCCCTGCGTCCACGCGGTCCACGAAGTCATGGAGGTCCCTGAAGGGACCTCTCGCCTCGCGCTCGGACATGATGGCCTCGGCCACACCCTCACCCACGCCGCGGATGCCCGCGAAGCCAAAGCGGACGCCCTCCGAGGTCGCCGTGAAGTCCCTGCCCGACTCGTTGATGTCGGGCGGCAGGACGTCGATGCCCTCGCGGCGGCAGGACGTGACGTAGTGGACGATCTTGTCGGTCTTCCCCATGTAGGACGTGAGCACCGACGCCATGTACTCGAGGGGGAAGTGGGCCTTGAGCCAAGCCGTCTGCATGACGAGTATGGCGTAGCCGGCCGAATGCGACTTGTTGAAGGCGTAGGAGGCAAACTCCAAGACGTCGTCCCAGATCCGCTGGGCGACCTCCCGGGTGTAGCCGTTGTCGACGGCACCGTTCATCCAGTGGTCGTAGGTCGTCTCGTCCTTGCCGTTGTCCCAGTGAAAGACGGTCGAGGTGAGGAGCTTGACCTTCTTCTTCGCCACGGGCTTCCTGATGCGTGAGTCGGACTCACCAGCCGAGAAGCCGCTCATCTTGACCGAGATCTGCATGACCTGCTCCTGGTAGACGATGGTGCCATAGGTCTCGTCCAGGATCTCGGAGAGGCGGTCGTCGTAGAAGACGACGTCCTCCCTGCCGTTCATGCGATTGATGTAGCTCGTGACCATGCCCGAGCCCAAGGGGCCAGGGCGGTAGAGGGCGATCAAGGCGACTATCTGCTTGTACTCCTTGGGCTGCATGTTCTTGATCGTAGCCGTCATGCCCGGCGACTCGACCTGAAAGACACCGGCGGTGCGGCCCGAGCCCAGAAGCTCGTAGATCTTGGGATCGGTGAAGTCAACCTTGTCGACATCGAGGTCCAGGCTGGTGGCACCTGGCTTGACGCAGGCCCTGACGCTATCGGGCAGGGCGTCGAGGTCTGTGAGGTCGGGATGGGACGCCTGGATGTTCTCGAGCGCCTTGCTGATGACCGTGAGGGTGCGCAGGCCCAAGAAGTCCATCTTGAGCAGGCCCATGTCCGCGACCGAGTGACCCTCGTACTGGGTGATCGTGACGTTGCCCTTGGTGTCGAGCTTCGTGGGCACGTGGTCGGTGACGGGAGTGGGAGTGATGAGCGTCGCGCAGGCATGGACGCCCTCGCCGCGGGTCATGCCCTCTATCGAGAGGGCCGCGTCAATGATGCCGTGGGCGACCTCGTCGTCCTTGTAGGCCTGCTCGAAGTCGGGGGAATACTGGTCGGGCTTCCGCTCGTTCTTGTGCAGGGCGTTCGCAAGCTCGAGGCCTGGGTCCCCGGAGAGCATCTTGGAGAGTCTCTGACCCACGTAGACGGGCTGGCCGAGCACGCGCGCCGCGTCGTTGATGGCCTGCTTGGCCTTGATCGTGGAGTAGGTGATGACCTTGCAGACGTGATCCTCGCCGTAGAGCTCGCGGACGTGGGTAAGGACGTCCTGGAGGTGCTCGTCGTCGAAGTCCATGTCTATGTCGGGCATCTCCGAGCGCTGGGGCGAGAGGAAGCGCTCGAACATGAGGCCATTCTCGAGCGGGTCGAAGCTCGTGATGTTCATGGCGTAGGCGACGATGGCACCTGCCGCCGAGCCACGCCCCGGCCCCACGCCAATGCCCCTGTCCTTGGCCCACTGGACGTAGTCCTGGACGATGAGGAAGTAGTTGGCAAAGCCCTTGTCGCAGATGATCCGGTACTCGTACTCAAAGCGCTCCTGGACGTTGATGCCACCGATGACGACGTCTCTCCAGTCGGCGCCGTAGCGCTTGGCAAGGCCGCGCTCGCACTCGACGCGAAAGCGCTCCTCGGCGGTCTCGCCGGGCTTGAGCCCTGGGAACTCGGGCAGGTACATGCTCGACCAGTCCAGCTCGAAGTCACACTTGGACGCGATCTCGAGGGTGTTGTCGCAGGCTTCGGGTACCCAAGAGAAGAGCTCGCGCATCTCCTGCTCACTCTTCATGTAGAACTCGGAGCCCACCATATGCTGGCGAGTCTCGTCCGAGAGGGTCGTCGCCTTGCCGATGCACGACAGAACGTCCTGGGTGGGGGCGTCCTCGCGGACGAGGTAGTGGAAGTCATTGGTGGCGACGACCTTGATGTTCAGCTCGCGGGCCATCCCGACGAGGTGTTCGGCGAGCTTGCGATCGTTCCAGCCACCCCGGTACTCCTGGGCATGGTCTTGGATCTCGATGTAGAAGTCCTCGCCAAAGATTGACCGGAAGCTGCTCGCCCACTCGCGCGCGCCGTCGAAGTCGCCGTCGAGCACGCACTGCGAGATGATGCCCTGGACGCAGGCGCTCTGGCAGATGAGGCCCTCGTGGTACTCCCTGAGCATGTCGAGCGTCACGCGGGGCTTGTAGTAATACATCTCGTGACCGGCGGCCTTGGACATGCATCTGAGGAGGTTCGCGTAGCCGCGCCCGCTCTTGGCAAGCAGAATCAGGTGGAAGCGGCGCTGCTTGGTGCCCCGCTCGATACACTCATCCTTGATGAAGTAGCACTCGCAGCCAAAGATGGGCTTCACCTTGAGGGGTGGCCGGTTCTCCCTGACGGCAGCGAGATCGTGCGTCGCCTCCCAGACCCTGCGATCGCTCTCCCACTGAGCGTGGGCGCGATCGCAGGCCTCTGCATCCTTCGCGTCCGGTGCGGGCTCCTCAAGCTCCCAGCCCTTCTCGAAGCACTCCAGGTCATGCTCCCACTGCTTCATGGCGCAGGCGGCCTCGTTGTACTTGCGGCACTCCAGGTCGAGGTTGGGAACGCCAAAGAGGTAGCCGTGATCCGTGAGGGCGACGGCGGGCATCTTGAGCTCGACGGCGCGCCTCACGATATCAGGGATGCGCGCCGCTCCGTCGAGGATGGAGAAGTCGGAGTGGTTGTGAAGGTGAACGAATGCCATGTGCTTCCCTACTCACACTGCCGCAGCCACAAGAATCTGGCGAACGGCTCTGTACGTCAGGCCCTAGGATAGCCCATCGAGGCGTCCCGATGCGGTCCTCATTTGCGGCGCTGAGCTGCATGTCTACCAAACACGCAGGTACATGGGCCAAGAAAGGCGAGGGTCTTTCACATCTCCCTTCTGGTGGCGTCCTCTTCTGGCGGATGTCCCAGGCACCTAAGGCGTACGAGGCGTGTGTTTGCCATGACCGTCGGGGGCGGGGTTACATCCTCCCCTCTCGACATCCACGACAATCCCAGCCATTCCCATGTGAAATCGACCAAGGGAGACACCGTCACGTGCGGTACATTGTCGGTAGTGAACCCGCCATGCCTATCTCTCGGCATCGGTCGAGATGATGCAAACTTTGGCGGGTGTTCCAGGTCGCGCCATGCGGATTCCACGGAGCCTCTGCAAAAGGGGCGACTCAATTGCCCCGCCGCAGCGTGGATCATCGGGAGCCTGAGAGCGCGCGTTGAAGGTGAGACCTCTATATGCAGATCGACATGTAGAGCGGGAGGAACACCCGATCGCCTTCGACCTTTAGGATCTTGGCGTGGAGGACGTACTCGGTGCCGACGCGCCGTGCGAACTTCGCCTTGAACTTGTTGAGGGAGACGGGCGAGTAGCGCTTCCCCGACTTGACCTCGATGGGGCTCACCTGCGGCCTCATGGCGGCGTCGGGATACGGGCGGATGGTCAGGAAGTCTATCTCCATGCGCTCCTCCTTGACCGTGGAGGATTTCGAGTAGAAGTGGAGCGGATGGCCGTTGGCGCGCAGCTGCTGCGCGACTGCGTTCTCCATGAGCATGCCCTCGTTCACCTCGATCGAACCCGTGAGCACCTGCCTGTACACCTCGGGCATGACGCTGCCACTCGAGCCAAAGGCCATGCTGGCGAGAAGGCCCGTGTCTGCCATGTAGCACTTGACGGAGGCCTCGTCCTCGCTGAGGGCCAGGCCGACGGAGGGGTCGGTGCTCAAGGTGCACAGGTTGACCGTCGCGGCCTCCTTCAGCCACGCGAAGGCCGTCGCGAAATCCCTGGCACGCGAGTCCCCCTCGATCTGCGCGTACACGACCTTCTTCTCGTGCTTGGCCAGCTGGCCGGGGATGGCGTCGAAGACCGCCTTGATCCTCTTCGCGGCGAGGCCACCGCGCTTCTCGATGTCGTTGCGGTACAGACCGAGGATGAGCCCCTTCGCGCGGTCAGCGGCTATCAGGTCGCGCCCGTCCGCATACGCCGCCACGGACTGGGGCATGCCGCCCACGAGCATGTACTCCCTCCAGAGCCTCTCGGCCTTGCGGTGGAGCGTCTCCGGCAGGTTCTGTCGGCTCTCGAAGGAGCGCCTGATCATGGCGGCGAGGGCGCCCTCTCCCAAGGCCCACAGGAACTCCTCGAAGTCCATCGGGCCCATCTTGCGCGACTCCTCCTCCGAGGGAATCAGGATATTGCGGACATTCTCCTTTATCGAGACGAGGGAGCCTGTCTCGACGTAGTCGTAGCGGCCGTCTGCCACGAGGTGCTTTATGAACTCGCGTGCCTGGGGGAAGGCCTGCACCTCGTCGAAAACGACGAGGGACCTGCGCTCCCTGAGCTCGGCGCCGAACTCCGCGGACAGGTACAGGAAGAAGCTGCCCATGTCCGAGCGCGTATCGAGGAACGTCTGCCTGAAGTCATCGGTCACCTTCGTGAAGTCGATCAGCAGGTACGTCTCGTACTCCGCCTTGGCGAACGCCTCGACGACCGTCGACTTCCCAACGCGGCGCGCGCCCTCGACGAGGAGCGCCGTCGACCCCTTGCTCGTCGACTTCCAGGCGAGCAGCTCGTCGTAGATCTTCCGCTTGAACATCAGTCCCCACTTTCAGCACAGAAGCTGATGTCGCCATTATACTGCCTGTTTTCACGATATCGCTTTTAGTAAGTTCTCTCAACTTCACGTTTTCGAGGTTATTGCTCCTGTCTGTATTGCACATATATTTGAGAGGCTTCGTGAGTTCGTATGGGCGGGTGATTGCGCCACCGCCTTGGCGGCGTGGGCCTCAGGTCCGAGCGCCCTGGCATCACAGGGCCATGGGGCCGTCGACGACGTGGGACCAGTGGCCCCGCCCGGTCACGCGTGCAGTTGTGGGGACGCAGGAGTGTACACAGATCGACGGAAATGGCCTCTCGGGTCCGTTTTGGGGCGTTTGTGTACACTGTTGGGCCGTGGCGCCGTTGCGGACAGGCGCGGGGACGCAGGAGTGTACACAGATCGCCGAGAATGGCCTCTCGGCACCGTTTTGGGGCGTTTGTGTACACTGTTGGACCGTGGGCTTGGGTTGTGGGTGGCCTTGGGATCGCAATAGTGTACACAAATGGGA
>ERZ773079.365-NODE-365-length-30211-cov-71.622032_pt1 | contig 30211 bp, 23 predicted proteins | sample MGYA00511355_ERZ773079 | MGnify/ENA primary metagenome ERZ773079 (study PRJEB29015, sample SAMEA2737979) | human oral metagenome | biome: human oral; feature: human-associated habitat; material: dental | place: China | collected 2117 ... | reverse complement strand
CGCCCGGTTCTCGGCCGCGGCCTGTGGACGGGCACGCGGGCGGGGCGGCGGGCCGGTGCGCCGGGCCCGGACGGCGATGGCGGCGGTCGGACCCACCCCGCGGCCGGCCGTGCCGGCCACGACGACCGCAGTGACATCGACGTGCTCGTCATCGACAACGACCCGGCGGCCTGCGCCGCTCCGGCCGTGCGCGCGCTGCGCACCCAGACGCCCGACGGGGTGGGGCTGCGCTACGTCGTCGAGGAGCGCCCCGGTGTGGCGGCGGTGCGCAACCGGGCTCTGGACGAGGCCGCCGGACGCGCTCTGCTGGTCTTCATCGACGACGACGAGGATCCCGCTCCCGGATGGCTCGCGGCGCTGCTGGAGACCTTCGCCGCGACGACTCCCGCCGCCGTCGCGGGGCCCGTCGTCCCGGTCTACGAGGTCGAGCCCGACGCCTGGGTGCGTGCGGGAGCCTTCTTCGAGCGGCGCACGTGGCCCACTGGAACGGCGCGGCCCGTGGCGGCCACCAACAACCTTCTGCTCGATCTCGACTTCGTGCGGGCCCACGGTCTGCGCTTCGACGAGGCTTTCGGCGCCACGGGCGGGGAGGACACGCTGTTCACCCGGCGGATCGTGGCGGCGGGGGGCGTCATCCGGTGGTGCGACGGCGCGCGGGTGCGCGACCACGTGCCCGTCGACCGCCTGCACCGGTCCTGGATCCTGCAGCGTCAGCGCTCGCACGCGGCGACCGCTGTGCGCGTCGGGCTGGCCCTGGCGGGCCCGGGGGCCCACGCCGTCAAGCGCGTCAGAGCGCTGAGCGGCGGTCTCGCTCGCGTGCTGGTGGGTTCGGTGCGCATCGGCGTCGGCGCGCTCGGCGGGTCGCCGGTGCACCGGGCGCGGGGGGCGCGGCTGGTGGCCCGAGGGCGGGGGATGGCGGCGGCCTCTGTCGGGCGCGGGGTGCACTCGGAGTACGGCAGGTCGCAGTGAGCGCCGCCGGATCGTGCCCGGTCTCAACGCGACCGGCCGGGTACGGCCCGACCGGTCGCGGCGGAGGGTAGCCCCGCGGCCGCGACGAGCACCAGGTAGGACGGCAGTACGGACAGCGGGCCCACTGCCGCGTTCATGAGCACGAACAGCACCGTGAACAGCAGCCATGAGCGCAGGCGCGGTGTGCCCAGGTTCTCCCATAGGGCGCGCAGCGCCAGCCAGATCATGTAGGCCACCAGGGCGGCGCCGGGCAGCGACAGGGCGATCCAGGCGTCCACGAGCCCGGAGTGCAATTCGAAACCGTGTCCGAACATGTAGTTGCGGACGTAGCCGTTGTCCGGGTTGTAGTTCAGCGAGGCCATCCCCTGCATGGCGGTGCTCACGTCCTCGTAGCGGGGCTGCACCCCGGCGCCGTAGCCCCACGGCCGGTGGGTTATCAGGGCCCAGGAGGCGCCCAGTTCGGGGCGCGCCGCCAGGACCAGGTTGGTGGTGCCGTGCGCCTGGGCGCTTGTGCGCTGCTGGGCGTCCTGCCCCAGGTAGCCGGCCAGGGACGCGGCCACGATCACGACCACCGCCGCGCTCGCCAGCCCCGCCAGCAGCAGAATCTGGTGAGTGCGCAGACGCCCCGGCGACGGCTCGACGACGGTGAGCCCGGCGGAGACGATCTGCCAGATCAGGAGCGCCACGATGAGCATGAGCATGCCGGTGGTGGCGCGGGAGTCGTGGATTAGGTACAGGACGCCCAGCACCGTCGCCGCGACCAGCTGGGTGCCGCGCCCGTAGCGCTGCACCCCCGCCAGCACTACGATGCACACGGCGGCGCCCAGGCCGAATTTCCACGGGTTGTCCGAGGAGCGCAGGAGGTGGAGGTTGCTCAGAATCATGCCCGCGCCCAGGGCGGCGGCGGCCCGCTCCAGTCCGAGGCGCTCGCGACTCCAGACGATGGCGGCGACGGCGGCCGGCATGCCCGCGGCCATGAGCAGCTGGGTGCGCTGGGCGGACGGGGTCACCTTGAAGTAGTCGCCCACCCCGAGGGAGAGCGCCAGACCGGTCGCGACGGCCAGGCCGCTCAGGACGAGGAGGAGCGAGAAGCGACGTGACCTGCGCACGGCTGTCCAGGTCATCGGCAGGGCCACGAGCGCCATGCAGTCGCCCAGGACGATCCCCCCGGCGAGCTCGGTGCGCCAGCCCACGAGCACGAGCAGGGCCGCGGCCAGGGGCGGCTCCCACGCCCAGCGCGGGTCGGCGCTCTCCGCTGCGACTTCCTCGGCCTCCACCAGCTCCGGATCGCCCGGGCCGCTGGACGCCGAAGCCGGCGCCGAGGCCCGGACGGTGACGGCCGTGGTGATGGCGGTGATGGCTCCGGCGGGGGAGTGGGGGCGGCCGGTCACGTCCGTCGTGACGCGGTCGGCGAATCCCCCGAACCGGTCGGGTTGAAGTCCAGCGGCGTGGCCCGGGTCTCGCCGCGCGGGGCGGATGGCCTGTAGGACGGCGGCGGGCCCATGACGGATCTGGAGGATCGGCGGGGGTCCCCGGTGCTCGCGTAGCTCGGCGCGCGCCCGACCTCCTTGTTCCCGACCCCCGCGTAGGTGGCGGTTCCCCCGGCCCGGGCCGGCTCCGGGACCTCGGCGTCCTCTCCGACGCCGTCCGGTGCGGAGCCCCCGCGGCCGATGAGCAGGGCGGTCACGACGCCCAGGACCGCGCCGACGATCGCCCCGATGAGGGCGTAGCGGGTGTGGGACGGCCCCGAGGGCGAGGTCGGCAACGAGGCGGCGTCGACGTCGGTCAGCGTCAGAGTGACGTCCTCCTGCTGCTGGACCGACATGTCACCGACGACATTGCGCAGGGCGGAGACCTCGGCCTGCGCAATGGCCTGCGCCTCCTGCGGGGACGATCCTCGCGCCGTCACCTCGACGATGAGGCTGTTCGTCTTGTTCGACAGCTCCACGGCGCCGGTGATCTTGTCCCGGTCGATCCCGGTGGACGCGGCGACCTGATCCACGACCGACCGGGATGTGCCGATCTCCACCACTGTGGGCATGATGGTCGTCGAAGAGGAGGAGATCGAGCGCGTTCCGCCCCCGCCGTCGGCCGCCACCAGGGCGCTCGTGTGGGAGGTGTAGACCGGCGTGCTCACCAGTGCGACGACGAACCCGATGATGGCGCCCACGACGATGTGCGCCAGTGCGAGCAGCGCGTGCCGACGCAGGGCTCCCACAATCTGGTCCGGCTCCATGCTGTGTCTCCTCGCCCTCGGCAGCTGGCCCGTCCCGGTCTCGCGTGAGCGCCTGCCGCATCGTCTCGATGGTGATCAGTCGCCCGGGACGAATACCCGGGACGAATGAGAGGCTACTCGACGACGTCCTCGTCCACCCACTCCAGGGTGCGTGTCACAGCCTTCCGCCAGTTGCGGAAGAGGCGCTCGCGCTCGTCATCGGCCATGGCGGGCTCCCAGCGGCGGCCCTCGGCCCAGTTGTCGACGACGTCGCGCGTGCCCGACCAGAAGCCCACCGCAATGCCCGCGGCATAGGCGGCGCCCAGCGCCGTCGTCTCGCTCACGTGCGGACGCACCACCGGCACGCCGATCTGATCGGCCTGGAACTGCATGAGCAGCTCGTCACGGGTCATGCCGCCGTCCACCTTAAGCTCCCGCAGGACGGTGCCCGAGGCCGCCGCGTCCAGGTTCATGGCCTGAAGCACCTCGCGGGTCTGGAAGGCGGTGGACTCCTCCACGGCGCGGGCGATGTGCCCCTTGTTGACATAGCGCGTCAGTCCCACCAGGGCACCGCGCGCGTCGGGGCGCCAGTACGGGGCGAAGAGCCCGGAGAAGGCGGGCACGAAGTAGGCTCCGCCGTTGTCGTCCACCGTGCGCGCCAGCGCCTGGACGTCCCGGGACTCGGCGATGATGCCCAGGTTGTCCCGCAACCACTGCACGAGCGAGCCGGCCACGGCGATCGAGCCCTCCAGGGCGTAGACCGGATCCTCGCCCTCGATCTGGTAGCACACGGTCGTCAGCAGACCGTTGGTGCTGCGCACCGGCGTCGTGCCGGTATTCATGAGCATGAAGCAGCCGGTGCCGTAGGTGTTCTTCGTCTGGCCCACCTCGAAGCAGGCCTGGCCGAAGGTCGCCGCCTGCTGGTCGCCCAGAATGCCGGCGATGGGGGTGTCGATGAGCAGGCCGTTCTTCCGCCCGTACCCGAAGACGCCCACGCTCGGCCTGATCCGGGGCAGCATGGAGACGGGGATCCCCATGTCGGCGCAGATCTCCTCGTTCCAGTCCAGGGTGTCGATGTTCATCAGCATCGTGCGACTGGCATTGGTGACATCGGTGGCGTGGACGCCGCCGTCGACCCCGCCGGTGAGGTTCCACAGGACCCAGGTGTCCATCGTGCCCGCCAGCAGGTCGCCGGCCTCGGCCCGCTCGCGGGCGCCCTCGACGTTCTCCAGCACCCAGGCGATCTTGGGGCCGGCGAAGTAGGTGGCCAGGCCCAGACCCACCCGGTCCTTGTAGCGGTCGTAGTCGGCGTCGCCCGCAGTGTCCGTGGCGGCGGCCGCCAGGCGGTCGCAGATCCTCTGGGTGCGGGTGTCCTGCCAGACGATGACGTTGTGGACGGGCTCGCCGGTGGTGCGGTCCCATACGACGGCGCTCTCGCGCTGGTTGGTGATGCCCACCGAGGCGATCTCGTGGCGGTTGACCTCGGCGGAGGCCAGAACGCCGGCGACGACGTCGCGCACGTTGCGCCAGATCTCCACGGCGTCGTGCTCGACCCACCCGGCGCGCGGGAAGATCTGCTCGTGCTCCTTCTGCTCGACCGCGACGATCTCGCCGTCGTGATTGAACAGGATGGCGCGGGAGGAGGTCGTGCCCTGGTCGATGGCCAGGACGTACCTCTGGTCGTCGTGCTCGGCGTCCTTCTTGCTCTTGCTGGTGTTCTTCTCGGTCACGAGGAGTCCTTTCGCGTCGTTGCGGATTGCGGTGCGCCGCCGGGGGACGGCGCGGGTGAATGCGGATGAGCGGTTGATGACGGGCCGGTCATGCCGACCGTATCGGTCGATTCGGCCGTGCCGGCCCGTCCGCTCAGTAGAGCCCGGCCATGCGGGGGACGAGCAGGCCCGCCGCGACCGCGCCGAGCAGGGGCCCGACGACGGGGACCCAGGCGTAGGTCCAGTCGGAGGAGCCCTTGCCCTTGATCGGCAGGAGGGCGTGGGCGATGCGGGGACCCAGGTCGCGGGCGGGGTTGATGGCGTAGCCGGTGGGCCCGCCCAGGCTCAGGCCGATGGCGACGATGACGAGGGCGACGGCGAGCGGGCCGAGCTGAGAGGGGGACTTGCCATTGATGAGCACCCAGGTGATGAGGGCGAACGTGCCGATCGCCTCGGTGACGACGTTCCAGCCGTAGGAGCGGATCCCCGGGGTGGTGGAGAAGCAGCCGAGCTTGTCCGCGGCGGGGGCCTCGGCGTCGAAGTGCCGCTTGTACGCCAGCCATGCGCCGACGGCCCCGACGATCCCACCGAGCATCTGCGCCACGATGTAGACGACGACGTTGACCGCTGTTGCGCTCACACCGGGCGCGAGGTCCTTGCCGGCCACGGCCAGGCCGACCGTCACCGCCGGATTGAGGTGCCCGCCGGTGGCGTAGGCGGCGTACACGCCCATGAACACCGCCAGGCCCCATCCGAAGGCGATGACGATCCAGCCCGAGGCCTTCGCCTTGGACCGCGGCAGGGTCACGGCGGCGCACACGCCGGCGCCGAAGAGGATGAGAATGGCGGTTCCGAAGAATTCGGACAGGAAGATCTGTCCCGTGGTGAGGGGCATCGTGGATCTCTTTCTCTACAGGTCTGCACAGGTTCTCGGCGCGGCTGTCCGCGCGGTCGGCGGCTCGGCCATCCACGCAGAGCCGTGCGGCGGACGGGGGGGATGAGGGCGCGGCGGCCCGCGTCCTCGCGCTTCGGGGACGGGGCGGGTCGGACGGCCGCGGTCGCCTCACACGCGGCGGCTGAGGCGGGCGACGGCGTCGGCGTCCGTGGTCTCGGCCTCAGCCGCCCCGATCTCGGCGACCCGCCGGGCGTAGGCCGCCCGCTCGGCCTCGACGTCGGCCCGGGACCAGCCCAGCAGGGGGGCCATCACCTCGGCGATCTCGCCGGTGGCGGCCAGACCCCGGTCTCGGCGCTCGATGTCGAGGCGCACACGGCGCAGCAGGACGTCGTCGATGTGGGCGGCGCCCTCGTGAGTGACGGCCCAGGCGACTTCGGCGCGCAGGAAGGCGGGGGCGGCCGCCAGGGGGCGGGCCAGGTCGGGGTCGTCGTCGATGGTCGCCAGCAGCGCCGGGACCTCGTCCCCGTACCGGTCGAGCAGGTGGGTGACCCGGGCCAGGGTCCAGCCGCGCTCGCGGGCGATGTCGCCGGCGTGCGCGGCCAGGGCGCGGTACCGGGCCGCGCCCACGAGGGGGAGATCGGCCGTCGTGCACGGGTGAGCGTGGGCGAGGCCCTCGCCCAGGGCGTGGTCGACGGCGTCTCGGGCCATGACCCGGTAGGTGGTCAGTTTCCCTCCGGCGATGGCGGTCAGTCCCGGGGCGACGCGAGTGACCGTGTGCTCGCGGGAGACCCTCGTGCTGGAGGCCTGCTCCGGGCTGCGGCCGGGCTTGAGCCGAGGCTGGAGCAGGGGCCGCAGGCCCGCGTAGACTCCGATGATGTCATCGCGCGTGATGGGGCGGGAGAGCACCTCATTGGCGTGGTTGAGGACGTAGTCGATGTCGGCGGCGGTGGCCACCGGCTTGTCGACGTCCTCGGACCAGGGGGTGTCAGTGGTTCCGATGACCCAGTAGCGGGGCCAGGGGATGATGAACAGGACCGACTTCTCGGTGCGCAGGAAGATTCCCGTCTCGGCGTCGATCGTCTCCTTGGGGACGACGATGTGGATGCCCTTGGAGGCCAGCACCTTCAGACCTCCGGCGTCGGTGGCCAGGTCCTGGGTGGCCTCCGTCCACACGCCGGTGGCGTTGATGGTGCGCTCGGCACGGACCTCGTGGACGGCGCCGGTCTCGAGATCGGTGATGGCGGCGCCGCCCACGTGGCCGCGGGCGTCGGTGAGGAAGCCGGTGACCCGCGTGCGGTTGGCAGCCAGAGCGCCCAGGCCGACGGCAGTGCGCACGAGGTCGATGACGAGGCGGGCGTCGTCGACGCGGGCGTCGTAGAAGCGGATGGATCCGGCGAGCCCGGTCGTCTGAAGAGCCGGGGCGAGCGCGCGCGTGCCCTTGCGCCCCAGGTGCTTCTGAATCGGGACGGTGCGGTGTCCGCGGGAGCTGGCCAGGGCGAGAGCGTCGTACATGCCCACCCCGATGGCCGAGTAGGAGCGCTCGTAGGCGTGTTTGAGCGGCCATAGGAAGGGCTGAGCCTTGACCAGGTGCGGGGCCGTCGTCGTCAGTAGGCGCCCGCGCTCGGCGAGGGCCTCGTGGACCAGGGCGAAGTCGAGCTGGTAGAGGTAGCGCAGGCCGCCGTGAACGAGCTTGGAGGACCATGAGGATGTGCCCGAGGCCCAGTCGCCCATCTCGACCAGACCGGTGCGCAGGCCGCGGGCGGCGGCGTCCAGGGCGATGCCCGCCCCGGTGATGCCACCGCCGACGACGAGAACGTCGAGTCCCTCCCCGCCGCTCATCGCCTCCAGGGCGGCGGTGCGCTGCTCGCGGGTGAGGGCGGTGTTCTCCGGGGTGGTCTGCCTGCGCATAAGAGCTCCTTCGCTGGTCTGCGTGTGGACCGGCTCTCCGTTCGAGCGGGACCGGTCCGGCTGCGCGGCCGTCGCACGGCGGATGCGGCGGCCCCGGCCGAATGAATTCGTGTCCCCAGGATCGCGGGCTCATGAGACGATGGGCAAAGCAGATGCACGAAAGTGCACACATGGCAGAGAGGTCGGGAGATGATGCTCACATGGTCCGCGGGGGCTCGGCGGGACCAGGAGGCGCGGGAGGGGCGGCGCGTCTACGAGGCCGCCTCCATGTACTACGTCCAGGGCGAGACGATGGACGTCATCGCCCGCCACCTGCGCTGCTCGCGTTCGACGGTCTCCCGCCTGCTCGCCCGCGCCCGTTCCGAGGGCGTCGTGCGCATCGAACTGGCCGAACCCGGTGGGGCGGGCGGTCTCGAAACGCGCTTCGAGACCGAGCTCGGCGTGCGAGTGCACGTCGTGCCCGTGCGCGAGGGCACGACCGAGATCCACCGTCTTCAGCAGGTGGCGGCGGTGGCCGCCGCGCGTGTCGTGGAGTCGGCGGCCGACCTGGCGCGGGCCGGCGCATCCGGGGCCGGCGGGCCCGTCATCGGCGTGGCCTGGGGTACGACGATGAGCGAGGTGGCGGCGGCGCTGCCGAACCGTCGGATCCCGGGACTGACGATCGTTCAGCTCAACGGCGCATCCGACCCCGTGCACGAAGGGCCGTCGGCCGGGCGGATGCTCTCCCGGATGGGCGCCGCCCTGGGGGCGCGCACGATCGGATTCCCCGTACCGGCCTTCTTCGACCGGGCCGACACCCGACGGGCGATGTGGTTGGAGCACTCGGTCAAGCGCGTCCTGTCGGTAGCGGGGACGGCGCGCCTGGCGGTTTTCGGCGTGGGGACCCTGGAGACCGGCTCGGGTGCCCTGCCCAGTCAGGTCTACGCGGGCGGGCACCTGAGTCGGGCCGACCTCGCCGTCGCCCGGCGCGAGGGCGTCGTCGGGGATGTGTGCACCGTCCTGCTGCGCGACGACGGCACCTGGAGTGACATCGACCTCAATGCCCGTGCCACTGGTCCGACCCCCGGCCGTCTGGCGCGCATCCCGCGCAGACTGTGCGTCGTGGCCGGGACGGGCAAGGCCCGCGCCTGTCTTGCGGCCCTGCGCGCACGGGCGGCCACGGACCTCGTCGTCGACGAGGCCACCGCCCGTGCGGTGTTGGCTCTGTCCCAGCGAAAGGAGAACTCATGAGCGCGACGACTCCCGTCCGCGACGACCGCCCCGCCGGCGCCGCCACCGGGTGGCGCACCGTCCTGCGTCCCGCCCGGCCGGCCGATGCCCGGGTCGTCGCCGAACTGGTTCGTCCCTACTCCGAACGCCGCATCCTCATCGCCAAGGACCTCATCGCCTATTTCGAGGACATCCAGGAGTTCACCGTGGCCGAGAGCGCTGGTGCGCCGGACGGCCCGGGCAGCGAGGACGTCGGCACCATCATCGGCTGCGGCGCCCTGCACGTCATGTGGGACGATATCGCCGAAGTGCGCACGCTGGCCGTCCGCAAGGACTATCTGCACCGGGGCGTGGGCAGCGCCATTCTGACTGAGCTGCTTGAGCGCGCCCGTGCGCTGGGTCTGCGGCGCGTCTTCTGCCTGACCTTCGAAGTCGATTTCTTCGCCGCGCACGGCTTTCACCCGATCTGGGGCACGCCGGTGGGAATGGACACCTTCGCCGAGATGGTGCGCAGCCACGACGACGGCGTTGCCGAGTTCCTCGACCTGGCGAGGGTCAAGCCCAACACTCTGGGGAATACGCGCATGCTCATCGAGTTGTGAGGGCCGTAACGGGCTGTGCCGTGCTGCTCAGCGCGTGCCCAGTGCATGGCTCCGTGGCTGCTCGGTGCAGTTCCCACGCTCCGTGCTGTGCTGGTCCATGCCGCTCGTGCAGTGGCTCGTGCGGCGGCCTCGCCCTCCGCATGGGTTGTCCTCCCCATCCGTCGCCCACGTCGGCCGGTCCGCAGGCCGGCCGGCGCCTTCGCGAGGGGCGCTTTTTACTGCAATGCCGCGGTACGACACGTCTCCTATAAGATCTGGGTATAAGAGCGGGAGCGATTCATGCCTCCGCGGCGGGTGTTGTGCGGGGGAGGGGTTTGTGTAGAGTCCGCAACGTGTTCCCGGCATCCTGTGATCGTTCTGTAACCCCTGGTGGGCGTCCACCGCGTGTCAATCGCGCCGGCCGTCTCGCCCGTAGCGGCGGTCCGGGGGTGTTGGGCTATGAGTGAGAACTCGTTGGTGGCTCAGCGGAAGGACTCGACGTCATTCTGGGCGGGTACCGGTCTGGGCGAGGATATTTCCGATCTCTCGGAGTCCATTGGTCAGGGCTCCTGGGTTCAGGGCACGCTGGCCGGTGTCGGGATGGTTTCCGATGCCGTCTCTTTGGTTTTCAATCCGGTGGCCAGTGCTGTCGGTTGGGTGGCCGGCTGGATTATTGACCATCTTCCGGTTCTGCGCGAGATGCTCGAGAAGTTGACCGGGGACGCCGATGCCGTGCGTGCCGGCTCTCAGACCTGGGGCAATATTTCCACCCATCTCACGGAGCAGTCCACCGGTCTGCGCACCACGATCAATCGCGATATGGCCGACCAGGTTGGTGAGGCCGCCGATGCGTGGCGCTCCCATGGGGAGGATCTTGCTTGTGCCCTGGATTCCATGGGCGGTCTGGCGAAGGGCATTTCCAACGGTCTGGGCGTGGCTGGTTTCATAGTCCAGTTCGTTCACGATATGGTGCGCGACGCCATTGCCGAAGCCATCGGCATATTCGCCCAGTCGGTGCTGGAGGAGGTCTTCACACTGGGGCTGGCGACTCCTGTGGTTGCTACCCAGATCAGCACCTGGGCCGCCAGCAAGGTGACGAAGATTACTCATCGCGTGAAGGACCTCATTTCCTCTTTCGAGCGCCTGTCCAGGCTTCTGAATAAGATCGCTCCATTGGCGAGTAGGATCAAGTCCGCACTCAACAAGCTTGATGAGATCCCCGCCGACGCCGGTCATCGCGTCGGCCGGTGGATCAATGAGCACACCGGGCGGGCGTCGCGGACCACCACGACCGCGGCTCACGTGCCGGGTGGCCGCGCCGCCGGCAGTGCCGCCAGCGGTGCTGGCTCCACCGGGCATGGGGCCGGCGGCGCCGCCGGCGGTGCGGGGTCTGGCGGGCATAGTGCCGGTACGAGCTCCGGGGGATCCGCTGGTAGTGGTAGCGGCGGACATGGCGCCAGTGGCGCGTCGAGCCACGGCAGTGGCGGCAGTGGTGGGCACGGCGCCGCTGAGGGTGGCGGATCGGCCGGCCATGCCGGTGGCGAGTCGGCCGGCGCCACGACCGGCAGTGCCGGCGATGGGGCCGGTCGTACGGGGTCCGCCGGTTCTCACACCAGGGCCGATACGAGCGGTGCGGGTTCCGAGGGGTCCGCCGGCGGCGGTGGCGGGCACCGCACCGGTAGTGAGGCCGGTGATGCGGGGTCTGGTGAGCGTGGCGCCGGTACGGGCTCCTCCGAGAGTGGCGCCGGTACGGGCTCCTCCGGTTCCGCGGGTACCTACCGCGGTTTGGACCCCACCAAGGGTCCTGTTGACGACGTTCCCTCCTCGTCTGCTCCTTCAGGGCACTCCGCCACTGGAACGGGCGGGGCCAGAGACTTCAACACCTACCACGGCCTGGATCCCGTCACCGGCGAGACCCACCAGCCGGTTCATGCTGGTGCGGCGGTGGCGGAGGCCCCGCAGCCTGCTCATGCTGGTGCGGCGGTGGCGGAGGCCCCGCAGCCTGCTCATGCCATGGCGGCTACCGACGGCGCTCACGCCGCTGATGCGCACACCAGCGTCACGTCGACTGGTGGCGGTCACGGTGTCGACGCGACGTCTATGAGCAGTGGGTCTCACGCCGACGGCGCTGGGACGCATGCTGCAGGCGATGCCGGCACACCGTCGACTGGCGGCCATGCCAGCACCACGCCCGCCGGCGGTGAGGCTCATGCTGCTGGAGGCGATGTCTCCGCTGGCGGTACGCACGGTCACGGCGAAGCCGCAGGCGCTACGCCGGCTGGTGGTGGGGCTCATGCTGCTGGGGATGCTGCGCCTGGTGGCACTCATGCGAACGATGCTGGTGCGTCTCATGCCGATGGCGTTGGGGGCACTACGTCTCACAGCCGGGGTGCGGACGCCTCCGGTTCCGGCACGTCTCATGCCGATGGTGCTGGTGCGTCGCCATCTTCGGCTAGTGGCCATCATGCTGATGCGCCGGCCAGTGGTGGGGCCCATGCTGCTGGGGATGCTGCGCCTGGTGGCACTCATGCGGACGGTGCTGGTGCGCCGTCGACGGGTAGTCACCACACGGGGGCGGCGAGCGACACCCCCACCACCGGTGCGCACGGGCACGCCGGCGCCAGCAGTGCTACGCCCGCCGGAGGCGGAGCCCACGCTGCCGGAGGCAACACTCCCACTAGCAGCGGTGGGCACCATGCCGACGCCCCGGACGCCACCTCACACCACGGGCAGGGCGGCGACGCATCTGCTTCAAAGCCGCATGAGGGTGCCGATTCAGCCGGAGGCAGGACGGAGCCGGACACTCATGTGCCGGATAAGCCGGCCGATGGCAACGGCTCGCACTCCGGTGACGGGTCGGGTCACGACGGCGGTGACGGTCACGGTGGTGGCGGTGACGGTCACGGCGGTGACGGCGGTGACCACTCCGGCAGCTCCGATCATGACTCGCACTCTGGTGATGGGACGGGGCATAGCGACGGGACGCACTCCGGTGACGGGACAGGTCACGGTGGTGGCGGGGACTCCGGGCATACACCACCTGATACTCCCATTGATCCTGACAAGATTCCGAAGCCGCCGCCGGATTCTGGGCACTCCGCCTACAGTGATCCAGCAGTACAAGCATGGGCGCAGGATACCGCGAGCGCCACAGGAATGACGCCCGAGGGCGCCATTGGTGTTTACGACTACACCACAAACGACGGTTACACCACCATGAACCCAGCGTTGCGCGATGCACCCGGCACGCCGATTCCTGATGACGTGCAGGCTCGGATCGACAATACATTGTCAGGAATGGATCAGCTGCCCGATGTATCCGCTACGACTTACCGAGGAACAAATGTTCCAGACGATGTCTACGCTCAACTCGTGAAGGGTAACGACTATGTGGACAAAGCCTTCATGAGTTCTTCGTTGGAACCAACTGTTGCCGATAGTTTCAAGGGCAGTTCGCATAATGCGGTGGTATTTGAGATTGAAGGGCGCAGTGGAGTCGACATATCCAAGCTGTCGGCCTATGGTGGTGAGGCAGAGATTCTATTCAAGCCCGGCACTGAGTTCAATATCGAAAATGTTTTTTCGGGTAGTGATGGTATTTTGCGAGTGAAGCTGGTGGAGAAGTGAGTGTGTTTGATATTGTGGGTGCTGATGGTGTGCGTCGGCCATTTACTGGTGATATTAGGGATCTGGATCGGCCCACCCATGGTCGTCTGCGCATTAACCAGGCTGAGGCCACTCGCCTGGGTCTGGGGGAGATTCCCGAGGATTTGGAGGATCGGCGCTGGTGGCGTCACCGGTATCCCGTCCGTTCTGAGGACGGCGGCCTTGACAGCGAGATTCTCACCAGTGAGGAGAGAGAAGAGCGATGGCAGGAGGAGAAGCGGCGCAGCCGGTTACGCTGGGAGCATATGCGTTACAGTGTGCCTGAAGGGTCGACGCGTCCTCGTCACGGGCCGGCGATCGTGCCCCGTTGGGCCGATGACCCGGTTTCTCTCAGACCTGTTACGCCAACAAGTTACAGTTTCCGGTTGCGGCGCGGTTTCCGGACGTTCGTGATTCGCGGGAGCGGGCGGCAAGAACGGGAAGAGGCGTGGATTGTCGGCCTGTTCCACCTCACGCACCCTGATGGGCCCACCACCTTCGTCGTCGAGTACGCCGGTCGTGCCTGGGCCACCGCCCGTGCTGATGAGCGTCCCTGGCCCACCAAACTGAACACCTTGTTCGACAGTTCGCCCACTCCCTGGCTGCCGGTCCGTGCCCAATCTCTGGAAGCCGTGCCGACCGATCCGGCTCGGCCTCTCGAGCCGCCGACCGCCGCCCCCTTCCCGGCGCAGATCGCGAGTGAGAACATTATCCGAGAGGGCGGAAAACTCGCCCCCTACAGTCCCCATCCGCCGGAGGCCTACACATGAGCGACAACCACACACCAAGCCCTCAGGAACGTTTCAACAATGCCGTCGAAGGCTTGCGCCGTCTGCCCGCCACCGGTGCCGTCACCTTCCGCGGAGTCACCAGCTCAGGCAACCAGAAGCCCGGAGTTATCGTCACTCAGAACATCACGGCGACCAGTCGCGACCTGTCCGTCGCCTCCGTCGGGTTGACCAGCCCGGGCATCGCCGTCGTCGTCGCTCACACCGGCCGTGACCTCGCGCCTATCTCCGCCGTCCCTGAGGCCCAGGAAATCGCTCTGCTGCCGGGCACCGTGCTGTACACGGGACGCTTCATCCACGCCGCCGGACGTGACGTCGAGCTTATCGAGCAACTCACCCCTGACGATGGCGGCCAGGACCAGTGGGCCAGCCACCTCACCGCACAGGCAATCGCCCAACTCACTGACGCCGTCGCCAAAGCCGTCATCAATGCCCAAGGGCGCCCCTGCCCGATCGACCCCGACTATTGCCAGCGCTTCACAGTCCCACTGGCCTGACCATCGGCGGCCTTAATGGGGTCGACTGTTGATACGGACGAGCCGACCGGCTCGATGAATCCACGACACTTTCCGAACAGGTAGAGGGGTGAGTTGATGTGAATACGTCGAGGATGTCTGCTGAGGAGATTCTTGATGGGGTGCAGGCGGCGTTGGTTGAGTGGCTTCCTGAATCCGATGGTGTGCGTGTGGATATGACGGCCGTTGGAATGGGGCTTTATGGGGAGAGGGATACGACTCTTACCATGCTGGATGGGGTTGTGAAGCGGATCCGTCCGCCCAGGAGTTCGTGGTTCGTTGTTGGTGATTTGCGTCGGGCGATGGTTGAGCCGGGTCGGGGTGCGTGGACGTGGGCTCATTTGTGGATGGAGGTTGATGAGCTCGTTCTGCATACCGAGTTCGATTGGGATCGCCGGCCGGAGTTTTCGGGCGAGTCTCTCACTGACTACACGTGTCTTGACGAGATTGAGCGTTATCCGCGTGAGGCTGAGCATATCCCTGAGTGGTTCGCTCAGGCTGTTGAGCGGGCTCGGACGACTCCGCCTCCGCCTCCTCCGCCGCCCGACATCAATGCGGGTGCGCGGGATGCCATCACCGAGCAGGAGCGCGACGCCCGCAACCGCAAGCGGGACTAGGGTCGCCGCTTGACTTAGACCGGCACTGAGTCCCTGTCGTAGGACGCGTATGTGTGAACAGATGGGAGATGAGTTGATGTGAATACGTCGAGGATGTCTGCTGAGGAGATTCTTGATGGGGTGCAGGCGGCGTTGGTTGAGTGGCTTCCTGAATCCGATGGTGTGCGTGTGGATATGACGGCCGTTGGAATGGGGCTTTATGGGGAGAGGGATACGACTCTTACCATGCTGGATGGGGTTGTGAAGCGGATCCGTCCGCCCAGGAGTTCGTGGTTCGTTGTTGGTGATTTGCGTCGGGCGATGGTTGAGCCGGGTCGGGGTGCGTGGACGTGGGCTCATTTGTGGATGGAGGTTGATGAGCTCGTTCTGCGCACCGAGTTCGATTGGGATCGCCGGCCGGAGTTTTCGACTGCTGGTTCTCCGACTGATTACACGTGTCTTGACGAGCTTGAGCGTTATCCGCGTGAGGCTGAGCACACCCCTGAGTGGCTCGCTCAGGCCGTTGAGCGTGCTCGGACGACACCGCCCCCGCCTCCGCCTCCCGACATCAATGCGGGTGCGCGGAATGCCATCACCGAGCAGGAACGCGACGCCCGCAACCGCCGCAATCGCGACCACGACTAGAACCGACTACTCAAGCCCCTTCCGAGCCGCTGATCACTAGTCGGGCCAGCCGCCACCTGCTGACTCTTGAGGCTCAAATCATCCTGAACATGGGAAATGATAACGATGCCGGGAGCGGCCACAACCGCCCCCGGCACCGCGCCACGTTTTAGTTCAGGTCGCCGGACAAGCGACAAGTCAGATCACCATGTATCGGACTCCTCAACCCACTCCCTGATCGCGCCAATGGTGGCGCGTGAGCCCGCTTCGCCGCTCGGTCCCGGGTCACCGGGCAGAAGCCGTTCGGGCTCGTCGAAGACCGGCACGTCGTACGTACCCCGGGCCCGCTTCCGGCGGCGTCGGGACCCATTGGCGCCACCACTGCCGGGGGCGCCGCCCATCGGGCGCCCGCCCATGCCTCCGGCCCCCCGACCAGCGGCTCCCGCAGCGGAGGATCCGGCCCCCGAGCCCTGGGACGACCCCGCAGCGCCCGCCGCCGATGCGCCGACGCCGGTGGTGCCGTTGACGCCGAGGGCGGACAAAGCTGATCCGGCGTTGGCGAGGCCCGCTGCTCCGGAGGCGGCCTGCGCCGTCGTGTAGGCGGACGCGGACCCCATCGCGGCGCCCGTAGCACGAGTGATACCGGCAAGACCGGCCAACCCCGCCAGGAGACCGCCGGCGCCTTTGAGGCCGGAGCCCGCCCCCTTGCCGCGGGATTTTCTGGCCAGGAACGCGCTGCCTGTGGTTCCGGCGATGATGGGGGTGGCCGAGGCGCTCGAGGTGTTGCTGACGAAGCCGTTGCGGATCAGCCCGTCCAGCGTGCCCGCACTGTGGCCGTTCATCGCGGAGCCGTAGTGGCCCGTGGCGTCGGTGATGCCCGAAACGCTGCCGGCGGCCTGCGCGCCGGGGGTGATGAGACCGGCGGGTGAGCCCGAACCGCCTGAGGACCCGTCGTACGACGCCGTCGCCCCGCTCCCGTCCGCCGACGACGCCCCGTAACCGCCCGCTGCGGCGGTGCCGCCCGCGTAGCCCGCTGCGGCGGTGCCGCCCGCGTAGCCCGTCGCGCCCCCCGAACCGGACGCGCCCGCGTAGCCTCCTGCTGACGCCTCTGCGGACGCGCCCGCACCGCCTCCTGCGGACGCCCCTGCGGACGCGCCGTCCCCACCGGCGTCGCCGTTCAACGTGGTGGTGGGCAGAGGGGTTTGGTCCACCGCACGGTTGGGGTCGAAGGCCGGCCGTGTGAAGTCCAGGACGTTCAGACCGATGGTGGTCGTCGTCAGCGTTGCGTCCATCGGCGTGATGGCCTCGCTCGCAGCGCTCTCGCGCTGCGCCTCCACCACGGGATCCGGGTCGACGTCGGTCTGGTACTCCACGCGCAGCGGAGCGCCCTGATGCACCTGGTCGCCCGTGGTCGCCGGCAGGGCGTCGAACTTCGGCTTGGCGGTGCGCATGGCATCGCGAGCCTCAGTGCGCTGCGAATGGACCGACGCCACGAGGCCGTGCCACTTGCGCACCTCCGCCTGCAACTGGGCTAGAGCCTGGGTGACGGCGTCCTGGGTCTCGCCCGTCAGAGCCGGCGACTTGGCGATGAGTCGGATGGAGTCATCGCAGGAGACCAACTCGGAGCGGATCTTGTCCAGATTCGTGTCGTCGGTGTGGTCGTCGAGCGACAGGGCGTTGATCTTCTTGAGTTCGTCGACGGTGAGGCCCATGGTGCGTCCTTGGGGTCAGTGCTTGCGGGGGTGGTCACGGATGGGACGGCGGAATGCCGGCGGCCGGTCGGCGGTCAGTGCGAAGGGGTCGGCCGGGGACCCGACGGGCTCGCGGTCGGGGTGCCGGGTTCGGCTCCGGAGGGCGAGGCCGAGGGCGTCGGGGTGCCGGGTTCGGCTCCGGAGGGCGAGGCCGAGGGCGTCGGAGTGCCGGGTTCGGCTCCGGAGGGCGAGGCCGAGGGCGCGGGTGATGAGGACGACGGCGCGGTGCAGACTCCGGCAGGGTCCTCTCCCGGGATGGGTGCGGGCGCGGAGAAGGCGATGGGGGTGCGATGCGACTTCCAATCCCGTAGGAGCCCTTCGGCCTCAGCCGCGGTGTCCCGATCACCCTGCTCGAAGGCGGTGACCGCCTTGTCGTAGTTCGTCTTGAGCGCGTCGATGTCCGCCTTGGTCGCCGTAATGCAGGCCTTGAGCTGCTCCAGTGCCCGGGTGTAGGCGTCCTTGCACGTGACCGCCTCGATGTGGTCGCTCCACGTCGTGGTCGTCTGGTTGACGGTGACGTCGTCGATGGTCGTGGCCGCAGGGTCCGCATGAGCTGAAGCCGTGGCCATCTCCGAGGAGTTGGAGGACGCCTGATCATAGTCGACGGATGTCTGGTTGCCTGCCATCATGCTTCCTTCTCGAAGGGATCGCGGGAGAACTGCGCTTACTCTAACGAAGGGCGGCGGCGGTGGGAACTATGGGACGCGACATGCCGGATGGGGAGAAGAGCCCGGACCGTCCCCGGCCCGGTCGGACCCGCGCCGGATCGGATCCTGCTGAGTCCCGGCGGAACCCGAAGCGATCGTCTAACCTGGTCCGCACAACCGCGAGGAGGTTCAGAGGAGGTTCAATGGCGCAGGAGCCCCAGCAGTACGGATCCTACGACCCTCGTGCGGTCCGCACGGGTCGGCCTTACGACGTCGGGTACGGCGGGTACGGGATGATGCCACCGGCTGCGCCGGGCCCACTCCCTCCTCCGGAGGCGACCTACGCGCCCGGAAGACCGATCCCCCTGACTCAGGAGCGCATCACGCTGACCATCTACTCGACCCTCTCCTCGGCGGTCCTGCCGCTGGTCGGCGGAGGCTTCGGGCTCGTGAGCCTCTACGGCGTCGTGTGGAACCTCGTGAGCAACGACGACGGGGCGAGCATCGTCAACGCCATCATCCTGGCGATCGTCGCGATTTTCTGCATACCGGCCGCCGCCTTCATGCTCTCAATACGCACCGTGCTGGACGCCACGGGCATTCATGAGCGCGCCATCGGCAGAGAGCAGAGCTTCCCCTGGCCCGCCTCGCGCACCGGGTTGTACGTCCGGATCGCCCTGGGAACCGGTGGTGCGAAAGCGGTCACCAACCGCGCCTTCGCCTGCGTCGTCCTCCCCGACGGCCGCGACCTGGAACTGACGGGCCTGTCATGGACGGGGCCCTGGGTTCCCGCGCTCGAGGCCAAGGGCGTGGCCGAGTGCAACCGCATCTGGCAGTGGGCCGTCGCGCGTGGCTACACCCGTGAGACGCACGAGTACGTGGCGCTCGCGGAGACGCTGGGCGTCCATCAGGCGGTGCGCGAGAGCCAGGAGCGGCGTTTCGGCCTGCGATGACCGGTGGTGGTGCTCCCGGGAGCACCACCACCGCGTCGTGGGGCCTCAGAGGCCCGATCAGTGGTCCGAACCGTACTGCCTCGCCTGGCTCGCCGCTTCGGTGTCGGTCGTCTCGAAGGACGAGGCCACCTGGCGCACGCTCGAGGCGCCCGTTCCGATTCGCTCGGACACCGTGGACACGCCCGAGTCGAACCCGGTTTTGGCGATCTCGTAGGGCGGCAGGAACAGGGGGGAGCACAGAACGCCGAAGGGAAGCCCCGCCATCGCCGCCTGCGATGCCGACGTCACCTCCCCCAACCCGTCCTTGATCTGATCCACATGCGAGGCGTGCGTGCGCCACACCTCAGGGGAAACCTCAAGATCCGCCATCAGCGACCTCCTCGATTGAAACCGATCATGCCGTTCTGCCCGATGCCGGAGCCATGCGGACTCCGGTCGCGGGTGTTCGCTGTGTTCGCCGTGCCATTCGTCCGCGGGCTGTAGGCCTGTCGCATCCGTTGAGCCAGATCCGACTCCTCCCCCCAGGCCTCCGAGGCCAGGCGCGACGCCTTCGCGCCGGCCCGCGAGCGGGCCTTGTCGACGCACTCCAGAATCGTCGTCGCCAGGTCGGCGGGGTAGAGGTCCATCGCCTCCCGCGTGAGCTTGAGGTCCACCAGTCGGCCCCCGGCGTCGACGGCGACGGTGACGGTGCGGTCGCTCGCCGTCTCCGTCTCGCGGATCGCCTCGACCTCCCTGGACACGCGTTGCGCCTTCTCCGCCTGCTCCTGCGACTGGCGTAACCAGCCGTCCACCTGCTCCCGCGCGCGTTGAGCGGCGAGTTCGAACTCATCGGGCATGGGGTTCTCCCTTCTTCGTCGTATGCGCGTTCGCGCGGCGAGGGGCTTGCGATGCGACCAGCGCCAGAGTCAGGAGCGTCGCGCCGCCGAGGCCGACTGTACCCGCCAGGCGCTGGCGCCGCTGCGGGCCGGGATCCGGCTGCGGCTGCGCGGCGAACGCGGGGGCGATGGTCTCGGCGGCGCGGGTCCCGCGCGGATTCTGCGGTCCCAGGGCGGTTCCGTCGTTGATGAATGTGAGTGCCGAATACGGAGCGATCGTGCCCCAGCCCATTGTCGGGCTCCACTCGGCCGGCGTCGTGCGCAGCCCCGTCACCATCAGCCGATAGGCCCAGTCCGCCGGTGCCTCATCCGGATGGTCGGCCGCGACCAGAGCGGCTACGGCTCCCGCGTACCCGGTTGCCAGGGCCGAGGACGGCGACTCCTGGGCGACGACGCAGTCGCCGTCGTCGAGGAAGGCGGTCGGGGCCGACTGCGCCGGGACCGCGAGATCAATGTCGTCATTGCGGACGGCTGCGCCCGACGCCGACCCCTGGGAGTCCAGGGCCGTCACGCCCAGAACGCCGTCATAGGCGGCCGGGAAGCGCTCCGTGCTCTCGTCGTCCGCCTCCTGGGTCCGGGTCTGGGACTGCTGGCGGTCGCCCGCGCTGGCGACGATGAGCGCGCCGGAGTCGATCGCCTGCTCCGTCGCCGTCCGCAGGGCGGGGGAGTCCTCGGTCAGCGCCTGGGGGACGACGATGACCTGCGCCCCGTGGTCGGCCGCCCAGCCGATGCCCGCCGCGGTCCGCTCCGCCGTGGGCGCGGTCCCCGCTCTGGATCCCGCTCCCGCCGTCGGCCCCGCTCCCGCGCCGGTCGTCTCATTCGCCGTGCTGGCGAACACCCGCACGGGCATGAGCTCGACGCCGTCAGCCAGGCCGACCAGGCCCGACCCCGGCACGGTGCGCGCACCGATGGCCCCGGCGACCGCCGTGCCCTGGCCGCTGGCGTCAGCGGCGCCGTCGGCGCGAGCCTTGCCAGTCAGGTCCACGCCCGTGGTCAGGGCCCCCTCGAAGTGGGGGTTGTCCCCCGCGATCCCGGAATCGACGACGGCGACGGTCACGTCCTCTCCCCGGGTGATCGACCACGCCCGCTCCATCCCGATTTGGGAGATGACCGGCGGGGCCGAGGCGATAAGCGCCGTGCGGCCCTCCTCGCAGCTGGAGATCGCGGCGTCGTGCGACGGCTCGGGCTCGGGGGTCGGTGTCGGCTCCGCGGTCGGCGTCGACCCCGGGGTCGGTGTCGGCTCCGCGGTCGGTGTCGGCTCCGCGGTCGGCTCCGGCTCAGCCGGGGCCGCGTCCGTCGGCTCGGGCTGCCCGGTCGGCTCCGGGGCCGCGGTCGGGATCACGTCGGCGCCGCCCTGCGCGGGGGGCGGGGTCTCATCGGCCCGAGCGGCGAGGGGGCCCGTCAGGGTGGAGCAGACCGCCAGCACCATCAGCACCGTCAGCGCTGTCAGCACCGTCAGCGCTGACGATGCGGCCAGCGCCCGCGGTGCCCGGAGGGTCCGGCGCAGGCGCCGTCGTACTCGGTGCGCTCTCACTGCTCGCTGACCCCCTCCCAGACGGCCTGCGTGGACAGTTCGGGCCCCGTGGGGAACAGGGCGAGCCAGGCGGCCGGTACGGCGGCGACATGACTCTCCTCGTAGCCCAGCCGTGCGAGAGTATCGCTCAGCTCGCCGCCCAGACCCCACGCTCGGCCCGCATCCGTGATGAGGAACACCGGTCCGAGGCTGCCGCCGGCGGACGAGCGCACGAGCGCGCCGGCGCCGCCGGTCACCTTCACACCTCCCGACTCGATCTGATCGGCCGAGGCCAGGGTGGTCTTGGCCGTGCCCGAGGAGGTGGACTCGCCGAGGACGGCGCACACGCTCGTGCCCGACGCGGCGCCCTGGTCCAGGGTGGAGGGCCAGTCCTCCGGCGCGGCGGTCGTCGTCGTGACCTGGGTGAGGTCGGAAACGCTGACGTCCTGGACGGGCGCCGCCGCGCCCCCGCCCAGCCTGTACAGCGCCAGTGAGACGTCGCTGAGGGCGCCCAGGCTCGAGTCGGCCTGGACGATGTAGTGCCGCTGACCGCCCGCCGAGTCGGTCACCGACAGCAGCATTCCCGCGACCGGGTTCTTGATCGTCGAGGACAGGCCGGTCACCGGTGTTCCGGCGTCGGGGACGGTGAGGCTCTGGAGCGTGCTGCCCGGTGTGAACAGCGAGAGCCACGTGGCGTCGGCCTCGGTGATGGGCTCGGAGTCGAGCCCGAGGGCGAGGAGGACCGAGCCGAGGTTGTCCGCGGGCAGTTCGTGGCTGACGCCGTCGGCCACCAGGTAGGTCCGGCCGTCGACCGACACCAGGGCGTGCTGAATGGTGCTCAGGCCCTTCGGGGATGCGCCGACGCCGACGGCCGTCTGCCCCGCGGAGGTCGAGCAGGCTGTCCACCCGTGCGCCGTCAGGGAACCGGTCGCGGGCAGCTGCTCGGGCGCGTCCTCGATCCCCACCCGGGAGCCGCGCTCGATCCCGTCCAGGACCGAGGACTTCAGGGTTGTCTGCCGGAACTTGCCCGACTCGGCGAGCAGCCGCGCGCTGGCCAGGTTCGTCACGGGGCGCAGACGGCCGTCGACGGTGATGTAGCGGGTTCCCTCGCCCTTGACGACGATGAGGGTGTTGTTCTGCCAGTCCGAGGGCAGGGAGCCGACGAACATGCCGGAGATCCAGGAGGCCAGGGCGATCACCAGGGTCAGGACGATGCCCCCGATGAGGGGAGGGGTGATGCGCCGCGGCTCGAGCTCACGACCCCCCGGGGCGCCCGCCACGAAGGCCGTGACCAGTCGGCGCCGATTGAAGCGCTGCGCGTCGAGAATGTCCTTGTTGGAGGCCATTGCCGTGCTCCTACAGCGTTCCGCAGACGACGGCGGCCAGGGGCAGGATCGTCAGCAGGACGATGATCTCCAGGGCGTCGGCCGCGCGCGCCAGGCGGGGCCGGTAGCTCGGGCCGAGCACGTTGAGCAGGAGGACGACCACGCCGGTGACGCCGACGACCCCGGTGGCCGGCATCAGCAGGTCGGTGCGGGAGACGATGACCGTGATGACCAGGGCCGCCAGCATCGCCATGCCCCCGGCGATACCGGCGGCCACGTCCGCTTGGGAGCGCGCCGCCCGTGTGCCGAGCAGGCAGGCCGCCGCGATGGCGGCGATCAGGCCCGCTCCGCTGTAGCCGACGGAGGTCAGCGTCGGGACGCAGGCGAGGACGATCAACGCGCAGGCGATGCGCGCCGACAGGACCAGGCCGTGCGCATCGAGCACCCGGGCCGTCAGCGTGGGCGTCACCTCGGTGCCCGGTTCCAGGACCGGCTTGTCGGTCCGATCGGGCAGTGAGATGTCTATCGGGACCGAGGCCAGGGCCAGCCACGGCGCGAGCAGGGAGATGATGGCGGCGCCCGCGGCGGCGACGGCGAGCACGCTGGTCAGCGGACGGCCGAGGAACTCGACGCCCGCCCCCGTCAGAGCCAGGGCCGAGGCGATGAGCAGGGGGCCCGAGATCAGCCACCGGTCCTCGCCCAGCAGGGGCAGGCACGCCAGGACGACGGCGGCGAGGGCGCCGCCGGCCGCGATCATCCGCATGCCGGTCGGCGGCCCGTCGAAGGCGGTGTGGGCGGCGACCGCGCAGAGCGCCCCGGCGGTCATGACCAGCGGCCAGGCGCCTTCGCCGCGCAGGCGCGAGATCACGAAGGCGGCCAGGACGAGCAGGCAGCCGCACACCAGCGCGCACACGGGGGTGACGATCTGGCCGGGGCCCTGTCGCAGCAGGAGCAGTCCGGCCACGAGGAACAGCAGGCAGGTGGAGGCCACGGACATCGACAGCGAGTCCTCCCGGCTCCAGGCGACCTGCTTCGTCTCGACCGCCGTGGCGACGGCCTCGACGAGGTCGTCGTAGCGCGCCTCGGCCTGGGTGCTGCGCACCTCGAGTGTGAGCAGGGCGCCCGCCCTCACGCCCTGCTCGTCGACCGGCCGCGAGTCGCTCAGGGGCTTGCCGTCCTCGGTGACGAGCATGAGGCCGTACACGGCGGACTCCTCGTCCAGAGCGCCCAGGCGCGCCGCCACGGCGGGGAGGATCTCCGCGAGCGGGAGCGAGGACGGCAGTGCGACGTCCGTCGGGATGTTGCGGTGCCTGATGGTGACCGGGATGAGATCGGCCACTCCTCGGCGGGTGCTCGTCGTAAGGGGCACAGCGCTCTCCTGGTTCTCTCCTGGTTCCAGGGACGTTCCAGGGACGGGAACGTGAACGTGGCAGTGATCGCCGACGCGTCGGGCGGGCGCGCCGCGTGGAGCCGGGTGGCTCCGCGGACCATCCTGGCACGTCGGACCCGCCCGCGTCCCGCTCTGCTCCTCTCCCGTGAGTCTCGACACCCGACGGCGCCCGGCAGCGCTCGGCGGATGCGGGGATCGCGGCGAGCGATGGGAGGTACTACCCATAAGGTGCTTCACCGGAAGACTCGCACCGGGGCGGAGACATTGGGTAGGTTTGAGCCCGCTCAGGAGCAGCCGGGAGAGCCGGGAGGTGGGCGGCGCTTCCCCACGAGCATCCAGTTGTCCCCCCACCCTCAGGAAGAGAGACCATGGCACAGAATCTCGCCGCAGGCAGCGGCGTACTCACCAATGCGGCTAACGTCGTCGCCAACCACCGTCAGCAGCAGCAGTCGATCATCACCGGCGTCGAGAGCACCGTCCAGACGCTCGCGCCGGGGTGGAAGGGCTCGGGCGGCACGGCGTTCGCCACCGCCGCCAACCAGTGGATCCAGGACGCCAAGAACATCGTCGCCGTTTTGGACAGGTTCGAGTCCTCTTTGCGCGGGACCGAGAGCACCTACCAGAGCACCGAGGCGGACGTGGCCGCCGGGGCGCAGAAGATCGGCGGCGCCTCGCAGGGCTATCACGGCATGATGTCCTGACCGGACCGTCCACTCCCGATTAAAATACGCCGAAGCCGAGAACCGAGAATAAGGAGAATCGATCATGTCCGAAGACATGCTGGTGGACTACGGATCAATGTCGAACGCCTCGAGTGAGCTCGCTCGTGCCTCGCAGGCCATTTCCTCGGACCTGGAATCCATGGACGGGGAGCTCAAGCCCACCCAGTCCGAGTGGACCGGTGAGGCTCAGACCCAGTACCTGACCGCCAAGGCCGAGTGGTCGCAGTCGCTCACGGATATGAACCAGCTGCTCGCGCAGATGGGCACCCACGTGGACACCTCGTCCGGCAACTACAACACCGCCGACAGGCAGGGCGCCGCGAGCTTCGGCGCCTGAGTCGCGGCCGCCACCGCAGACGCGGGCGGGTCTTCCACACCGATGTGTGGAAGACCCGCCCGCGTCTGCGGTGGCGTCGGAGCCGTCGTCCCCGCCCGCGAGTGGGGGAGCGCGGATGCGGTGGCCCGGCTGGGACTGCCGAAAGGTCGTCCCCGCCTGCGGACGGGGGAGCGCGGCTCGTCGGCGCTGCGGATTCCTCCGGCCCCGCCGTCAGGCGCTCCTCTCCACGGTGATGCTCTCATCCGCGAGCAGAAGGACCGCGCCCGGAACGATGGCGGTGCGCCACTGAGGCCCGAGTCGGATCCGCTGCCCCGTGGGGTGCACCATGACGGTGCCGTTGGCCGAGTTCAGATCCTCGGCCCACACCTGCCGGTCGTCGAAGCCGATGCGCAGGTGGGAGCGCGAGAGCGCACTCGACGAGGAGTCCAGCGCGACGAGCTGGATGTCCCCGGGATCGGCCGGCCGCGGCGCCCGGCCGATGACGCACTGGCCCTCCAGGGGGACGCGCCGGCCCGAACCTGTGATGAGGACGATGTCGGAACGGTCGGATCGTCGGGCGATGCGCGTGTCCTCCCGCGGGGGCGCCCCCGGACCCGCCTGCTCCGTCGGCGCGGTCGCATGGGGACCGCCGGGCTCGGCGGCCCCGCTCCCCGGCCCCGCCGAAGCCCCTGCCGCGGGTTCGCCGGCGAGAGCCGGCGGTGGAGTCTCGGAGGGGTTCCACGGTGATGAGGGTGATGAGGCTGCCGGGGAGGCCGGTGCGCGGTGGGACGTGGCCCTGCGCCTTCTGCGCGTCGGTGCCTTCGGCGTCGTCTCGTCCGGCGTTCCGACGCGCACCCGCCGTCCGGAGGAGGGGGCGCTCGGCGATGCGGGTGAGACGGGCGGCACAGGGCCGGCGGGCGGCGGAGGGATCTCCTGCGCGGCGGGGGCCGCGCGCCCGGTCGGCACGGGGTCGGCGGGCGCTATCGGCCCGGAGGCGGGCGAGGCGGCGGCGCGCCCGGAGGCGGGTGGGATCGGCTGCCCCGAGTCGAGAGAGTCGCTCGCGCCCGTCTCGGAGCGCATGGCGGGTGCGCCGCCGGTGACGTCATGTCGAGGCGAGTCGCCCGCGCCCGTCTCGGAGCGCGTGCGCGGGTCGGGCGCCGCAGGTCCGAGGATCCCCTCGCGTGCAATGGGGGCGGATCGGACGGCGGGCTCCGGAGCTGAAGAGGCCGGCGGCGCGGATGCAAGTGCGCCCGGAGCCGGCCCGGGAGGGGAGTCCTCGCCCCCGATGCCCGGCGTCGGGGGCGAGGAGGGAGCGCCCGTCGGCATCGAGGAGGGGACGGCTGACGAGGCCTGCGGGGACACGGATGTGGGGCGCTCCGCCCTCCCGCTCGCGGGGGTGCGCGGGTGCGCGGACCATGCGGCATTCCCGGCATCGCTGGGACCGGGGCCCCGACGGGGTCGATCCGCCCGGGACGACCGACGGCCCGTTCGGGTCCGGCAGCGCGTCAGCGTGTCGACGAACCCGGCCTCCCCGCTGCCCGCCGGGATCAGCGGTGTCAGGGCGACGCGGGCCGCCGCGCGGCCGAGTCCGGGGGTGGTCGAGCCCTCGGCGGTGACGACGCGCGCTCCGATCGCGGCCAGTCCCGGGGTCCTGCCGGTGCACGCCAGGACGATGATGACCAGCGCGAGGAGCTCGACGGCGGAGATGACGGCGAGCGGGGTCCATCCTCTGAGCAGGCCGAGCGCGGCGGGCGGGACGAGAAGGATCGCCAGGTCGATGGCGGTGGCGCCGATCAGCTCGGACCTCGTCGGACGCCGTTGGCGCACGCCGGCGCCACCTCCGGCGCTTCCGGTGACGCTGGGGGCCTCGGTTGTGCTGATTGTGTCGTGGAGTCGAGTGCTCACAGCTGCCTCATGAAGTCGATGATTCCGGCGGCGACCACTGCCGAGGGGAGCGCCAGGAAACCTGCGAGAGACCCCAGAATGTCTCCGAAACGGCCCCACCACGCCGATGGGCGACCGCCCAGTCGTGTGAACATGATGACGACGGATACGAGCCCGGCCCCCGCCGCGATTCCGATGAGCAGGGTGAACGTCGCCGTCCCGGGCTGGGAGCCCGAGCTCAGAATCGAGACGATGGCGGCGGCGCCCACCGCCAGCCGCGGCAGAACGCGTTCGGTGTGCGAACGCGCCGTGCGTGGGTGGAGCAGCAGGAGCGCCGTCACGAGAATCAGCTCGACGCGGGCGCCCCATGCGGACGGTCCGCTGCCCAGGGCCACCGCCACCGCAGCCGGTGAGCACGCCACCACGACGACGGCGATCACCGCTCCGGTGGCCACCGACATCGACTCCGCCTGATCCAGCGTGCGCGAGATCCGGGCGCCGGTCACCCTCGCCGGCGGTTCAACGGTCGGCACCCGCACGCCCCTGCTGCCCGCGCGCTGCTCCGATAAGTCGAGCAGCTGCTGGTCGGGAACCGAGGAGAGCGACACGGCGGGCACGAGCGTGATGAAAAGGGCGCCGAGCGCCAGGCTGATGACGACCACCGAAGTCCGGGGGACATCGAGGACGAGGATCGCCGTGGCCAGGGCGGCCACGGTCGTCCACGCGAGGGCGCCCGTCGCGGCGCACGCGGATCGCAGTCGCAGCCACAGGGCCAGAGAGGCGGCGCCCGCCCCCCATGCGCTCAGCAGCGTCGTCGTCGCGACCGGCTCGAGGGCGTCCGCCGGCACCAGCAGGGCCCCCGTCGCGGCGCCCAGCAGCGGCAGCGGCAGGATCGTGGACGCCTCCTGCACGGGAGTGAGCCGGTTGTTCGCCAGGATCGCCCGGGCCGCCAGGAGCGCGGCGGCCAGACCAGCGGCCCCCGCGCGCGCCGGCAACGGCAGGCGCGCCTCCCCGACGGTCAGTGCCGAGTACCACCCCAGCGCCAGGAGCAGGCAGGCCACCAGCACGACGGCGGCCGCATCGAGAGCGGGCCGCACGGGGCGGGAGGCGGAGCGGATGGCCAGGCGATCGGCCGCGTGCCTGCCGGTGACCCTGCCGCCCACGAGCAGCACGGTGCCGCTCCCGAGGTCCTGGCCGATGAGGGAATTCAACGGGGCGGGCGCCCCCGTGGTGGTCGATACCCGAACGTCGTCCGGGACCGCTGCGCCCGTCCGCGCCTCCAGGAGCGCGCGCACCGGGGTTCCCGCTGCGACGGCGACATCGGTCCGCCCGCCGTCGTCGACGAGGGTGACGCGTACGTTCGCCACATTCATGCGGATTCTCGCTTCTCATGTGTTATGGGTCGTTCGCGGGGGTCCTTGCACGGGTGCTCGACGTGGAGGCGTACCGGACTGCACGAGTACTCTAGAGGCACCGACTATTCTGCGACCCCGCGCGAGTGTCGTCCATGAGAATCGGGCCGCCCTTCAGCCGGCGAGTCCGCCGCTGACGAATCGGAAGGTTTCGGGCCGCCCTATGAGCGACAACCAGGTGAGCACCTCAGACGCCCCCGAGCGCCCGTCGGGGACTATCGATGTCAAGGCGCCGCCGGACGCCGTCGTCGCTCAGGACGCGTCGAACGTCCTGGCCACGGTGCTGCCGCTGACCGGCTCCATGGGCGTCATGGTGTTCATGGCCATCTCGAACTCCAACGGCACCCGTACCCTCCTGATGGGCGGCGGCATGGTGATCGCCATGCTGTCCATGGTCGGAGTCAACATCTATCGTCAGGTGCATCAGCATCGTGAGAGTGTCAAGGATCAGCGGCGCGAGTACCTCGCCTACCTGTCCGAGCTGCGGGACTCGGTGCGCACGGTGGCCGGTCAGCAGCGGCGTCACGCGGTGCACGTCCTGCCCGAGCCGGAGGCGCTGCCCTATTTCGTCCAGGACGGCAGACGGGTGTGGGAGCGCACTCCCGGCGACGACCAGGTGCTCGTGCGGCTGGGGCGTTCGACCCAGCCCCTGTGCGTGGAGCTGGTCCCGGAGAAGCTCGACGCGCTGGCCAAGCCCGACCCCGTGTGCCTGTCCGCCATGTCGCGATTCGTGGTCACCCACCGCGACGTCGACGGTCTGCCGCTGGGGACCTCGCTGAATTACTTCTCCCGCGTGGAAGTCGTTGGTCAGGCCGATGCCGCTCGCGCGCTGACACGCGCTCTGCTCGCGCATCTGCTGTCCATGACGCCGCCCAGCCAGTTGCGCGTGGCGGTGGTGGCCTCCGAGGAGAATCTAGGGCAGTGGGAATGGCTCAAATGGGCGCCCCACGTCTGGTCGGACACGGTTCAGGATGATGCCGGCCCCGCCCGTGTGATCACGACGTCGTGGCAGGAGGCGCTCGAGCTGCTGCCCGAGGATCTCGAGGATCGCGGGGCCTTCTCCTACGACGTCGCCGACACTCCCATGCCGTACATCATCGTCGTGGTTGACGGCGGCCTGGTGCCCCCCGGGGCTCCCATCGCCTCGAGCAGCGGGGTGAACGGGGCGACCGTCATCGACCTGCCCGAGAGGTGGGGCGCGCTGACCTCGCTGTCGACTCTCCGCCTCCTGCTGCACCCGGCCTCCACGCTGACCCACGCCACTCCCATGGAGGTCGTGCGCGCCGGGGAGGACCCCGCCCCCGCCGTAGCCGACCTGATGGACATCGCAACCGCCGAGGCCGTCGTCAGACGCCTGTCCTCGCGCTTCAGCACCTCCGGGGAGGCCGCCGTCAGCGCTCCGGTGGGCACCACCGACCTCAAGCGCTCGGCCGATCTCCTCGATCTTCTCGAACTCGGGGACGTGCGCGACGTCGACCCGGACGTCGTCTGGAGCCGCAGGCGGTCGGGGCGGGACCGCCTGCGGGTCCCCTTCGCCGTCACGCCGGAGGGCGCCCCGGTGGTTCTGGACATCAAGGAGTCCGCCGAGAGCGGCATGGGCCCCCACGGGCTGCTCGTGGGCGCGACCGGCTCGGGCAAGTCCGAGGTCCTGCGCACCCTCGTGCTGGCGCTGGCGCTGACCCACTCGCCCGATCAGCTCAACTTCGTGCTGGTGGACTTCAAGGGCGGCGCCACCTTCGCGGGTATGTCGGAGCTCCCGCACGTGTCCG
>ERZ773079.360-NODE-360-length-30564-cov-11.093055_pt1 | contig 30564 bp, 21 predicted proteins | sample MGYA00511355_ERZ773079 | MGnify/ENA primary metagenome ERZ773079 (study PRJEB29015, sample SAMEA2737979) | human oral metagenome | biome: human oral; feature: human-associated habitat; material: dental | place: China | collected 2117 ... | reverse complement strand
TCGGCGACATCCTCACCGATGAGGCCGGTGCCGTCACCGGCGGCATCGGCTTGTCGGCCTCAGGCAACATCAACCCCGAGAGGGCCTTCCCCTCCATGTTCGAGCCCGTCCACGGCTCGGCCCCGGACATCGCCGGTCAGGGCAAGGCGGACCCGACCGCCACGATCAGCGCGGTGGCCCTCATGCTCGACCACCTGGGGCTTCCCGAGGCCGCTGCGAGGGTCGAGGCCGGAGTCACTGCGGACATGGCGACCCGGCGCGGCGGCGCCCAGCGCTCCACCAGCCAGATCGGTGACGCCATCGCCGAGGCAGTGACGGCCAGGGCGGATACGTCATCGCATTGAGACCTCATGGCCCTCTTCGTGTCCGGAGCGTGACCGCAGTACACGAGCGGGTCGTTACATTCCGAGTATGTCGTTACGCGGTCCCCGACGTCGGATAGCCACCTGCCTCCTGCTCGCCGGTCTCACCGGCCTGTGCGGGTGCGACGCCCTGACTGACGCCCCGCTGACCGACTCCGAGATGTCCGCCTTCCTGGCTGAGGCGGACTCGCGTGCCACCCGATCGCGGGGGCAAGCCTTCCAGGTGACCGTGGTGGCGGCGGCGGATCAACGCTCCACCATTGCAGTGGCCCTGTCGCTCTCCCGGGGCCGGAGCGAGGCCGCTGCGGAGGCCGCGACGCTGGCCACCAGGGTCGGAGCCATCGCAGGCGACCTGAGCGAGGCGGAGTCCACCGGTCTTGAGAGCAAGAGGACGGCGCTCGACCAGGCGATTGAGGGCGAGGACGTCGAGGCGATCACGACAGCGCTCACGGACCTTCGTGACGCTGTGGCTGCGGCCGAGTCCGCGGTCTCGACCCGGCGTTCCTCGGCGGGGCAGGACCAGGCGGCTCCGTCCACGCAGGAGAGCCAGCTGGGAGCACCCGGCGGGGCAGAGACAGGCGAGCCCGCAGGGGACGGCGAGTCCGCAGAGGCGGATCGGGAGGCGGACCAACCAGGGGAGGGGGAGTCCGAGTCCCCCGCTCAGGTCGGTGCCCCGCCCGGCACCGAGCCATCGGGGCCCCAGGACTCCGCTGAACCGGCGCAGGCCCCGCCTCCTTCTCAGGGGGAGCACTCTCAGGAGCCGTGAAGAGACGGGCTCACCCAGTGGCGGAGGCCGCCGGCGTCTCAGACCCGGGTACCCTTGTGGGCCAGCGGGACTGACCCGACAGACCGCCCACGGCGACGCCGCGAAGAAAGGCGACCCATGCCGCCTCATCGAAGGCCCCCTGCTGGCAGACCTGTGTCACCGACAGGGCCGCGCCGTCGGCCGACCACACCCGCACGAAGGTCCTCCCCGCGACCCGGGAGCCGCTGATACTGGCACTGAAGGACGTGGCGATGCCGACGTAGGGCCCGGAGCGGTTCGTCGCCGTGAGCTCCTCCTGGCCGGTTTGCCGGTAGTCCGGGTAGGTCCTGGCCAAGGAGACGGACCAGTGCTCGGACAAGGCTCGGTCATCTCCGCCGGAGACGACCAGCGCCGGTGCGCTGCTCACCTCGGCGCTCACCTGGCATCCAGAAGTGCGCGAGGCGTAGGAGCGCGACCAGGATGCCTCCGGGAGCGACACGGTTGCGGGGCCGGAGGGGCCGGCCGGGCTGCTCGCAGAGGCGGGGGATGCGGTAGAGGCGGTGTAGCCGGGCAGGTCCGGGAAGCCGACCGTGAGCGTGGCCGCGGCCGTGGCCTGGGCGGTCGGCAGCGCAGTGGGCATCACCATCCGGGACGGGGCCGTCGAAGTGTGCGGCGCCTCGGCAGGAGACGCCGACCTCGATGCGGGCCCAGCGAGCTGATCCAGGTCCACCTGCGCGCATCCGCCCATCCCGGTCAGGAGGACGGTGCCGGCCGCCGCGCCCCGGATGAACCGGGCTCGAAGGCCTGGCCAGTGAGCGTCGACCCAGGGGCGCTGAACGGAACTCATGTCCGGAACCTAGCCCCGAGCCCGCCCGGCGGCCAGCATATGGGAAAGTCGTGTCCGAGTTGTGGCCTCGGCGGTAGGCTGGGCCTATGTCCGAGACAGACGCCACCTCAACCGACTTCGCATCCACCTCCTTGGCTCGTGCTGCCGAGGTCCCCGTCCCGGAGGCCGACCAGCTCGCAGGCCGATTCCCCCTGACCGCCAACCCCTCACCCGTCACCGAGGACGAGCGGGAGGCAGTCCTGGCGAGCCTCCACTTCGGTAACGCCTTCACCGACCACATGGCTCACGCCCGCTGGAGGCAGGGGGAGGGGTGGGGTGACTATGGCGTCATTCCCTACGGCAGTCTCAGCCTGTCCCCGGCTGCCGCCGTGCTCCACTACGGCCAGGAGATCTTCGAGGGCATCAAGGCCTACCGGCACGAGGACGGATCGGTGTGGACCTTCCGTCCCCGCTACAACGCGGCGCGCCTCAACGCCTCCGCCCGGCGCATGGCTCTACCCGAGCTGGCGGAGGAGGACTTCGTGGCGTCCCTGGTGGATCTGGTGCGTGCCGACGCCGCCTGGGTGCCTTCAGGCGAGGGCGAGTCCCTCTACCTGCGCCCCTTCGCCTTCGCCTCCGAGGCCTTCCTCGGCGTGCGCCCCTCCTCCGTGGTCGACTACTACGTCATTGCCTCGCCCGCGGGCTCCTACTTCCCCCACGGCCTCGAGCCCGTCTCCATCTGGGTGACCACCGAGTACCACCGCGCCGGACGCGGAGGGACCGGGGCAGCCAAGACCGGGGGCAACTACGCCTCCTCCCTGCTTCCCCAGCAGGAGGCCTACGCGCAGGGCTGCGACCAGGTCTGCTTCCTCGACGACGTCTCGCAGAAGAACATCGAGGAGCTCGGCGGCATGAACATCATGGTCGTCGACGCCGACGGGACCGTGCGCACACCGCGCCTGACCGGGACGATCCTCGAGGGATCCACCCGCAGCGCCATCATCCGCCTGCTGCGCGACTCCGGGCGGAGCGTCGTGGAGGACACCATCAGCCTCCAGGGGCTGCTCGCAGACATCGAGTCGGGTCGGGTCAGTGAGGTCTTCGCCTGTGGAACCGCCGCCGTCGTCGTGCCTCTGGGGCATCTCAAGGGTGAGGGCTTCGACGCCCGCATCGAGGGCAGTGAGGTCACTCGGCAGATCCACGACCGGCTCACCGCCATTCAGTCCGGCCGCGCCGAGGACCCCTACGGGTGGATGTATCGGCTCGTTCCTCCTCGTTCATAAGACCACCGGCGATATTCCTTCTGAACGTCCAGAAAGATATTGTTGGCGTGACATGAAATGATGACAGGGAGATTGCGCCGGTCTCAGTTGCGTCTCATTTCATGAGCGTTTTGCCCGGAATTCCTAAAACCAAGGGATTCCGGGCAAAACGCTCGAGAAATATGTGGTGCCATTGGCTCATGACGCAGTCCCTCCTACCAGAACCCGAAAGCACCTCGATTGACAAGGGTGGTGCTGAAACGGCCTCATCAGAGGTCGACACGACCTCGGCGCGCAGCTCTGGCAGTGGTCGACGCCGTCCCGGACGGGGATGGAGGATCGCCCTTCTCAGTGTCCTGGCGATCTTCCTGGTTCTGACCCTGGCCGCGGGAGGCCTGGCCCTGTGGGTACGCCACTCCATCGCCTCCGGCATGGAGTTCATCGCCGATCCCTTCGCGGGCATTCCCACGCGGGCCCCGCAGCAGCAGGCGGCGGCGGGCGAGGAACCGGCCGTCAACATCCTGGTCCTGGGAACCGACTCGCGCACCTCCGCCTCCGACCCCTCCCAGTGGCAGGAGGGCGCCCAGCGCACGGACGCGATCATGATCGTTCAGGTCAGCGGTGACCGTAAGACCGTCTCGGTCATGTCGATCCCCCGTGACTCCCGGGTGGAGATCCCCGGTCACGGCCAGGGCAAGATCAACGCCGCCTATTCCTACGGGGGACCCTCGCTGACGATCCACACCGTGGAGAACCTCACCGGCATCCACATCGACCACTTCGCGGTGGCGAACTTCGAGTCCTTCGTCGCGCTGACCGATGACATCGGTGGGGTGCGCGTCAACCTCAAGACGCCTCAGAGGCTCGCTGGCAAGGAGTTCGGTACGGGGGCTCAGGTACTCAACGGGCAACAGGCCCTGGCCTACACCCGCGAGCGCTCCTCCCTCCCGAACGGGGACTTCGACCGTGTCAAGCGTCAGCAGACCTGGATGCGTTCCATCGTGAGCAGGGTCCTGAACAACGGCACCCTGAGCAGTCCCACGGCGCTGTACTCATTCCTCAAGACCGCTTCGCGCACAGTCGCCGTGGACGAGTCCTTCACGCTCAACCAGATGCAGTCCCTGGCCCTGGAGACACGCCACCTCCACAGCAACGACATCAAGTTCATGACCGTACCGACCGCCGGTACGGGAACCTCCGCGGACGGGCAGTCCATCGTCAAGCTCGACACCGCCGCGGACGCCCCCTTGTTCAAGGCCTTCGCCCAGGACCGGGTGAGCGCCTACCTCACCGAGCACCCCACCGCCGTCGAGCTGCTTCCCGCCACGGTGAACTAGAGGTGAGGACTCATGGCGCACGGCGCAGCGTCCCAGGGAGCTCCTCGTGGGGCGCGTACAGATGCATGGAGACTCATGACTGACACTGCTGAAGTGGTCGACGTCGCGGTCATCGGGTTGGGGTACATCGGCCTGCCCACGGCAGCGGTCCTGGCCCGCGCCGGGCTCGGCGTCGTCGGGGTGGACCGGGTCCGGGAACGTGTTGAGGCCGTCAACCGTGGAGAGCTGCCCTTCCTGGAGGAGGGGCTGGCCACTGTGCTGGCCGAGCAGGTCGAGGCCGGCCGCCTGCGCGCCCAGACGATGACGCCGTCGGCACGGACCTACATCATCGCGGTGCCGACTCCGTCGACGGGTCGGGACCACATGGCCGATCTGTCTCTGGTGGAAGCCGCCACCAGGCAGATCGCCCCACGTCTGACAGGCGGAGAGCTCATCGTCCTGGAGTCGACCTGCCCACCCGGCACCACTCGCGCTTTGGCCGAGACGATCGGCTCGATGCGCCCGGACCTGTCAACGGACGGCAGCGGCTCGCGTCCCCGAGTGCACCTGTCCTACTGTCCCGAACGCGTGCTGCCCGGCCACATCATGGCGGAGATGGTGACCAACTCCCGGGTCATCGGCGGCCTGACCCCCGAGGCCTCGCAGCTGGCCAGAGACCTGTACGCCACCTTCTGCGCCGGCGAGCTGGTCCTGACCGACGCCACCACCGCCGAGATGACCAAGCTGACGGAGAACTCCTTCCGCGACCTCAACATCGCCTTCGCCAATGAGCTGGCCCTGGTCTGCGAGCGGGTCGGGGTCGATGTCTGGGAACTCATCGACCTGGCCAACCGTCATCCGCGGGTCAGCATTCTGCAGCCGGGCCCCGGCGTGGGTGGCCACTGCATCGCCGTGGACCCCTGGTTCCTGGTGTCCTGTGCTCCGGAGGAGACCAGGCTCATCCGCACGGCCCGCCAGGTCAACGACTCTCGGCCGGCCCACTACGTCGGGCGCATCCTTCAGACCCTGGAGGCCGCCTCCTCGCCGACCGTGGCGGTGCTCGGCCTGACCTTCAAGGCCGACGTCGACGATCTGCGTCAGTCGCCCGCGCTCGCGATCACCGAGCAGGTGGCCGTCGCAGCGCCCCACGCTCGGATCCTGGTGGCCGAGCCGCACGCCAAGGAGCTTCCGCCATCTTTGGAACGGCGAGGCAATGTGCGGCTGACCGGGTGCCGGCAGGCCGTCGAACAGGCTGATGTCGTGGCGGTGCTGGTCGGCCACCAGGAGTTCGCCGACCTCGATCCGCTCCTGCTCGAGGGACGCAACGTCATCGACACCACGGGGCTCTGGCACTCCCGCGCTCCCCAGCTGACGGGGTAGAAGGACATGGGCGGCCGGCGTCTCAGACGCCTCATCGGTGCTGCTGCGCGGGGCATGCACCGGCCCCGACTCAGCGTCATCGTCCACGCGGCGGGGGCCGGCCCTCACCTGGAGGGGGCCGTACGCTCCGTGCTCAACCAGACTTTCAGGGACCTGGAGGTCCTGGTCGTCGTCGAGCCGGGGGCCGATGCGCACAGCCCTGGCGAGCAGGTGGCCACTCGCCTGTCCGCCAGGGACCGGCGCGTCCGGGTCGTGCCCGCCGTCCGGGGCAGTGACCCGAGCGGCTGGCTGGATGCCGCCCTGAAGCGGGCCAGGGGGAGCCTGGTCACCGTCGTCGACGGCGGTGATGGACTGATCGCCGGTGCCTGCCAGTCGATGATTCAGTGCCTGGAGCAGTCGGGATCCCAGGCCGTCGTCGCGCGCTCGCGGCCCTTGATGCCGGCAACCGGGGCCTGGCCGGGGTCGGAGCCTCCCCGCGCGCCTCGCCTCGCGCAGCCACTGGCTCGGGCACCCGAGGCGGCTGAGGAGCTGGTGGCCGGCGCCGTCATGGCTCGCCGACAGCTGTGGGCGTCGTCGAGGTCGCCCGGTGCGCTCCGAGCCCCTGCGATGTCCCTGCCGGCCAGGACCCTCGCGGTGCTTCTGGCCGCGATGCGCACGGACGTGCTGGATGAGGAGGTCTACACCTGGCGCGCCGGCTCACTGGCTTGTGGCCCCGGTGCGCACACCGATCCCGGCGGCCTCCTGGCGGAGGTGGACGCCTTGGCGCAGCTGGCTGCCGACGCCCCGGAGGCCGTGCGTCGGTGCCTGGTCGCCGGACGCCTGAGCCGGGACCTGGTTCGTCTGGCCGAGCGCGCTGACCGGGAGGGGCCCGACTTCGCCGGCAGGCTGCGCCGCACCGCGAGAAGGGTACTCGCCGATGCCGGTGACTTCGTGTGGGAGTCGACCGGGCTGCTCGACCGGCTCGTGCTGTGGCTCCTCATCCAGGACGATCCGGCCTGCGCTATGGAGCTCGAGGAGCTGATCGGTCGACGCTGTGAGGACCTGGGCCGTCTTCCCCTGACCATCGAGGCGGGGACTGTGCGCCCTGAGCCGCGATTCCTGGAAGGGCTCACGGTGCCCCGCGGGCTTACCGAGGTCCGGGACGTTGACTTAAGGCTGCACGTCGGCGTTGACACGGTGCGCTGGCTGGGCCCCAGGACCCTGGAGGTGCGTGGCTGCACCTGGGTCTGGGGAGTCGACCCGGGCCTGACCGACCGCCCGTTCGTTGAGGTGGTCGATGAGGCCGGGCGAGTTCGGGACCGCGCCGAGGTTGATCGCTGTGAGGCGCCCCGAGCCGACCTGGAGGCCGGCGACCCATGGCGCTCCTACCTCACTTCGGGGATCGTGGTGCGTCTCCAGCTCGAACCGGGTCGCTGCGCCTGGTTCCGGGTGGTGACCCGCGTGGCCGGGCGAAGGGTGCGGGCGTGGATGCCGCAACCGGCCGGCTCCAGCAGGAGCCGCCTGGCGCCGCCGGAGTCCGGGCAGCGCCTGGAGGCGCGCGGTCAACGGGGGCTGCTCCAGGTCGCCCCGGCACCGAGTGGGAGACGGGGGAGCGTCACGCTGTCCGATGGGGAGATCGACGTCGTGCTCCTCTGCGCGCGCTTGGACATCGACACCGGGCTGGTGCTGAGTGGAACGGTGACGGCGGCCCCGGCGAGGCTGGACATCGTCCTGGGTGGCAGGGCCTCCAGGGGCGGGACGATGACGGTGCCGGCCGTCCTGGAGCCGGGCGGCGGCTGGTCGGCGCGCATCGACCTGGCCGATCCCGATGTCGGGCTGGGGACTTACCCGGTGGGCTGGAGCGCCGTATCGCAGGGAGAGCCCGACCACCGTGTCGAGGGGGCCTGTCTGGCCGGTGAGGGGATCGACGGCCCGGCCCTCGAGGTGCCCATCATCCCGGAGCCCAGCGGCTGCGTGGCGGCACCCGAAGATGGCGTCACCGGGGCGGGCTCCGGGCGCCCTGCGCGCCGTGCGCGGATCCTCATCCGCTTGGACGGCTCCGTGGCCGTGACCGTCATTCCCCCGCTGACTCCTCACGAACGCTCACGACGGGGGCACCGGCTCCTCATCGAGCGCGCGGCGGGGCCCCTGAGGGCGGGCGTGTTCCTGGAGTCCTTCGGCGGGCGCAGCGGGGGAGACAACCCGGCCGCCATCTGCGAGGACCTGGCGGCCCACGGCGTGGCCGCGCCCCTGTGGTGGTCGCTTGTCGACGGGACGGTTCCAGTGCCGGCAGGCGCGCGTCCCGTCGTCGTCGGATCGCCGCAGTGGGTGGAGGCTCTGCGCACCTCTCGCGTCATCGTCACCAACGATCACCTCCCCTCCTGGTTCTCCAAGCGTGAGGGCCAGCACCTGCTCCAGACCTGGCACGGCACTCCGATCAAGAAGTTGCTGCGCGACGCCCCTGGAGCCGTCACCCCGAGATACCGGCGGCTCATGGACCGCCAGGTCCCCCAGTGGGACCTGCTGCTCGCCCAGAGCCCGCAGGCCGGTCGGCGCCTTCAGCAGGCGCTGGGATATCACGGGCAGGTTCGGGTCGGGGAGTACCCCCGCAACGTGAGGCTGCTCGGAGGTGCCCAACTGCGAAGGCGGGTGCGCCACGAGCTCGGTATCGGTTCGGGGCGGCCGGTCGTTCTTTACGCCCCGACCTGGCGCGAGAGTCTGCGGCCTGCGACGGGTGCAGCCGGATGCGGTGCCGCGGGCGGGCCGCAGGCGGCGGGGGCGCTGGACGGGGCGCGTCTGGCTGATCACCTCGGTGCGGCGGTCCTCATACGCAGCCACCACATGAACCGGGCCGCTCGTGTCCGAGGGATGGTCGATGTCAGCGGGTACCCGAGTGTTGAGGAGCTCATGGTGGCGGCCGACGTCCTGGTCTCGGACTACTCGAGCATCTTCTTCGACTTCGCTCTGACCGGGAAGCCGGCAGTGGTCTACGCGCCCGACCTGGCCTCCTACCGAGATGTTGAGAGGGGCCTGTACGGTGACTGGCCCCTTGACTCGGGACTGCCCGTCGCCGTCGACTACGAGGGGCTCACCTCCTACCTGCGGCGGATCCTCGGCGATATCGACGACGCAGAGAGCGGCTGCGCTCTGCCGGAGGTGGATCCCGCGCCGATCCTGGACAACCTTGCCTGGATCCGTGGATGGGTCACTCGTTTCCTCAGCTGATAAGCGACCGGAAGGACGGATGAGCCGCAGCTCTCAAAAGAACTGGAAAGAATAATTGTCATGAGGGCGTGAGGAGACCAGGAAAGGTGGGGCAGGCCTCTTTGTGACATTCGATAGTGAACATCATGTATTTCGGTACCATATCGGTATGGCATCGATCCTATGACATCTTCGATATCGGTTCGGAGCATAGGGAATACTCACGGTGGTTTGTCCGGAGTGTTGTTGTGGGCGAGCCTCGAACGTCCAACCAGGAAGTGGCCACATGAAGCGCGTGATTACCTATGGCACATATGACCTGCTCCACTATGGTCATATTGCGTTGCTGAAGCGTGCGCGAGCGCTGGGGGACTTCCTGGTGGTGGCGCTGTCCAGTGACGAGTTCAATGCCGGAAAGGGTAAGCAGGCGTACTTCTCCTACGAGGAGCGCAAGGTGATGCTCGAGGCCATCCGGTATGTCGACCTCGTGGTGCCCGAGCAGACCTGGGGTCAGAAGACCGAGGACATCGCCAGGTACGGTATTGATGTCTTCGTCATGGGGGATGACTGGGACGGCGAGTTCGATGATCAGCTTAAGGGGTTGTGTGAGGTCGTCTACCTCCCGCGGACTCCGGAGGTCTCGACAACTCAAATCAAGAGTGATATGCGCCTGGGCTGAGTGGCATGCTGTGAGACGGCTTGCCGTGCGGGTTGAATCGGGCCGTCGAGTGGGGATCTGGTCGGGATTTGCTGCGTGCTGCGTCAACGGGAACAGAATTTAGTCCGTGAAATGTTCATGTTGAAATAAGGGTAATAAAGGCAGTAAGGGCGATGATGATGAGCAAGGATGCTGTTCTCAGAAGAATGGGACGTGCTGTTTCCGGCCGCCTGCAGCTGCCGGCTGCCACCCGACTGGTGCGCTATGCCGCCGCCAGGGAGTACGAGGACGGTAACCTGGCGGAGGCCAAGCGCCTGTATGAAAGGCTCTCTGAGAGCGGCCACGACACCGCCACGCGGCTGCGTCTGGGAGTCATCGCCGAGCGTCAGGAGCGGTTCGATGCCGCCTTGAGAACCTACACCGAGGTGGCCGACCGCGACCCCGCCTGCGGAGAGGCCTTCTACCGTGCCGGCTGCCTCCTCAAGCGTCAGGATGATCCAGAGGGGGCCTCCGTTTTCTTCTCGCGAGCTCTCTCCTCAGGGGTGCGGGACCGGCGCTACTCGGAGAACCTGCTCGCCTGCCTGCCCGCGAGCACCCCGCAGTGGCAGCGTCTGGAGGTTCTGCTCTCCGGTCTGCCCGAGCACGAGAACGACGCCGCCTGGTTGCGCAAGCTCCTTCAGGCTCAGCTCCACCTGGGGCTGAACGGGCCGGCCAGGTGCACCCTGGACGCCCTGGCCGACGTCGATGAGCTCAGCGCGCAGGAGCTCTTCGAACAGGGGGTCATCGCCCACCGCGAGGGTGATCGGGCCTCCGCCGCCGCCAGCTTCGCCGCCGCCTGCGAGGCTGCCGGAGGAAAGGCCCGCAGCAAGGGGCCGGCCCAGTTCGCGTGCTCCCGGGGAGACTGGAGGCTGGCGGCCGAGCTCTTCGAGATCTACCCGGGAGAGGGACTGTCCAGGGTGGAGCTGGCCTACTGCCTCGACCGTCTGCGCGAGCACGAGCGGGCGCAAGGACAGTACGCCCTGGCCGCCTCGCTGGACACGGGCAACGGGCACACCCTGTACAAGCTGGGACTCGCCTCGGAACGCGTCGGCGACCTCGCCACCGCGGAGCGCTCCTACCAGGAGGCCCTGCGGACGCTCAAGAAGCCCGCACGCAGCTGGTGGAACTATCGCCGTGGCGTCTGCCTGGCAAGGCTGGGACGCCATGACGAGGCCCTGGAGTCCTTCTGGGCCTACCTGGGGCCGGCCCCGCGCGGGCTGGCATCGGTGTCGAATCAGCTGGCCAGCACGGGCTTCCTCGACCTGGTCCGCGCGAAGAGCACACCCCCGCCTCGGCAGCGGCCGGAGGATCTGGTCGAGTCCACTATCGGTGACATCATGCTCGGCCTTCACCAGGCTCTCGGCTCCCGCGACGCTACGGGCGATCCCGGCGCCGGTGAGGCGATCCCACCCGCGGCGGCGGGTAAGGCCGCTCAGTCCATCCGCCATATTCTCCCGCTGGTGCTCAAGGGGGACCGGAACCACCGCCTGGTCCTGGCCCAGCTGGCCCAGGACGCCGGGCAGGTGGAGCTCGCCTGCGAGATCCTCGAGCAGGCCGAGGAGTTCGGCTGCAAGGACGGGCTGGACCCGCGGGCCTACGGGCGTACCGCGGGAGCTGCCCGCAACATCCGCTACGCCGAGGCCCTGGAGGTGCTTCCCGTCAGCCCCCACCTGGTGCTGTGGGAGTCCAACCACGGAGCCTCGATCGGCTGCCACCCCCTGGCCGTCTTCCGCTGGATGGTGGACCGGCCGGAGTACTCCCACCTCATCCACGTGTGGGCCGTCAACGACCTGGGCGCCATCCCCGCGGATCTGCTGGGGCGTCGCAACGTCGTTTTCGTCCCCCTGCACAGCACCGAGTACATGCAGTACCTCGCCACCGCCGGGTACCTCGTCAACAACGTCTCCTTCGCCCCCTACTTCGTGCGCCGTCGCGAGCAGCGCTACCTCAACACCTGGCACGGCACCCCCTTCAAGACCCTGGGACGGTCCATGCGGGGCGGTCTGCTCGACTACGAGAACCTGCAGCGCAACTTCCAGCTGAGCACCACGCTCATGGCGCCCAATGAGCTCACCCGATGGGCGCTGGTCGAGGACCACGATCTGCTCGACGTCTACCGGGGCCGCACCATCATCACCGGTTCCCCCCGTCTGGACACCTCGCTGACGACGAGCGCTCAGGACCGCAAGGCGCTGCGGGGGCGCCTGGGACTGGCTGAAGACGATGAGCGCCGTCTGGTCCTGTTCGCCCCCACCTGGCGCGGCGGCGTCAGCAAGCGGGAGCTGGACCGCGAGGCCCTGGTCGCCGACCTGACCGCCATGGCCTCCCGCGACGACGTGCTCGTGGTCTACCGCGCCCACCGCCTGTCCGAGAAGCTGCTGGCCGGCGTCGATCTGCCGGTGAACGTCGTGCCCAAGGACATCGACACCAATGAGCTGCTGGCCGCCGTCGACGTCCTGGTGACCGACTACTCCTCGATCCTGTTCGACTTCCTGCCCCAGAAGCGCCCCATCGTGCTCTACATGCACGACATCGAGGAGTACCGGGCCGAGCGGGGCCTGTACCTCGATCCCGCGGAGGTCCCCGGGCTGGCCTGCTACGACCGCGGCGAGCTGGCCTCAGCCATCGGGCGAGCCCTGGACGGGGAGGGGGTCGCCCCCCAGGAGGCCCTCGCCCGCTACTGCCCCTACGAGGACGGGAGGGCCTCGTCACGCCTGGCTCGAGCCTTCTTCGACGACGACCTCGACCACGGGCAGCAGGCGATTATCAGGGACCATGCCCTTGACTCGCCGCTCGGCGACGGTGCCCGTAAGCGCCGCACCCTCCTGTTCCACGCCTCCATGATCCCCAACGGGATCGCCTCCGCCCTTCTGGCCCTCCTGGAGGCGCTCGATCCGGCGCTCTACTCGGTGAACCTCATCGTTGAGCCCTCCGCCCTACGCGACAACGAGGACCGTCAGGAGATCTTCCGACGCCTGCCCAGCCACGTCCACGTCATCTGCAAGCCCGGGGCCGCGCCCTGGCGGATCCACGAACGGGCCTGCGTCAACGACTTCGCCCGCCACCCCGACGCCTTCACCTCGCAGAGCTTCTGGGACTGCTACTGGGCCTACTACGAGCGCGAGACACGCCGCATCCTGGGCGACTTCGTGCCCGACGCCGCCATCGAGTACGACGGCTACGCCGAGACCTGGGTGTCGCTCATCGCGGCCTGGGGGCGTCGCGGTTCCCGCACCTCCTGCTACCAGCACAACCAGATGGACAACGAGTACCGGGACAAGTACCCGGGCCTCAGGCGCGTCTTCGCCCTCTACGGAGATGTCGACGCCGTCGTCGCCGTCAGCCCGGGACTGGCCCGACACAACCGCAGTGGGCTGGCCGGGCTGGGCATCGACCTCTCCCAGCGCCAGGTCTCGGCCCGCAACCTCCTTGACGTCGAGCGGGTTCGCCTCGGGGCTCAGGCACCCGCCCCCGAGGCCTTCACCGCGCTGAAGAACGAGCACGACATCGTCCTTGCCACCATGGGGCGGATGTCGATGGAGAAGAACCAGGCGGCTCTCATCGAGGCGCTCGCCCTTCTGCGCGAGCAGGACGGCACCCAGGGCGGCACCGCTCAGGGGCTGAGCATCGGCCTGGCGATCGTCGGTTCCGGGGTGCTCGAGGGGACGTTGCGGGCCAGGATCGACTCTCTGGGCCTGTCCGGGCACGTCACGCTGCTGGGACAGATGGACAACCCGTTCCCGGTCCTGGGCGGAGCCGATCTGTTCGTCCTGCCCTCCCTGCACGAGGGGCAGCCAGTCACCCTGCTGGAGGCGATGACGCTGGGAACCGGGGTCGTGGCCTCCGACCTTCCGGGCAACCGGGAGCTGATCGCCCTCGGATACGGGGTTCTGAGCGGGACCTCGCCTCAGGACATCGCTCAGGCGATCCGCAAGGCTCTGGCCGATCCCCGTCTCGCCCACGGAGACTTCGACGTTCAGGAGCACAACGCGCATTCACTGCGGGACACCCTGGAGGCGGTGCTCGGCCCCGAGGCGCTCCACCAGCAGCCCAAGGGGAAGTCGGCTTCCAAGAGGCAGCGGCGCAAGCGTGCGGCCTCGCGAGGGACGTCCGCATGACGTGCCCCCACGGGTCACGGCCCGCATTGGCTCCCCGGGCAATGGCCTCCTCCTCGATGCCGGCCGGCAAGCCCTCAGTGGAGCTGGAGGAGGTCCTGCAGCACGTTCTGCAGGGGCTGGGCGGTGGGGAGGACACCAAAGCGGCGCCGCGTGTCGCCGTACTCGTGGACCACCCTCAGCCCCACCTGAGCAACTGCATCGCGCTGGCGCTGGGAGCGCGCGAGCTGATCGTCTACACGATGCAGGAGAAGCAGGACGAGCAGGACGGGCGCCCCGGGGCTGAACCGATGACGAGCTCCGGTCTCATCGGCCTTGCCCGGGTGGTTCCCTTCACGAACCAGATCGACCTGCACCAGGCCCTGGCCACTCATGGTCGGTTCGACGTCCTCGTGGACGCCCTCACCCACAGCCCCGGCATGCGTGCCTTGGCCGCCCAGCTGTTCATCGGTATTGTCCGCGACGGCGGGTACTACGTCGCCATCGACGGCGCAGCGCTGGGCGAGAGCTCCAACACCGCTGAGCTCGTCACCCGGGCCTCGCGCAGTCTCGCCGTCCTGCACGGCGCCAAGGGGGCGTTGAGCGGGGACGAACGGGCCTACGGCGAGCAGGTGGCCGCACTGACCGTCCTCGATGGCGGCGTCGTGCTGCGCAAACGAGGAGACGGCTTCGTCAAGCTCCGATACGCCGAGACCCCGCCGATCCTGTCCGCCCGCTACGGCGAGTCCTGGGGGCGTCCGCTGGAGATCCTCCCCGCCCGGGTCACCCCGCTGGAGGTCATCGGCGTCACTAACAACCGGGGGCTGTGCGCCAAGCGACTGCCGCGCGAGAACCGGATCCCCGAGACCTCGGTCCTGGAGTACCGGGACGTGTGCATCGCCCCCCGCCAGGTGCTTGTCAAGGATCATCTCCTGCTGCCCAACACCTTCCGCCTGGCCACGACCAAGCGACTGGTCAACACGGCGCTGAAGGAGCTCAACCACTACTACGCCGCGCCCACGGTTAACACGGAGTCGGCCCCAAGGCTCGGAGGAACCTTCTTCCACCTGGACCTTGAGTACAACCGGCACTTCGGCCGCTTCATGACCGAAGCGGTCCCACGGCTCTACGCCTGGGAGCTGGCGCAGGCGACGCACCCCGACATCCGGATCCTCACCAACAGCAGGGCTGACCGCGGCCGTCCCCCTGCCTACCAGCGCACCCTCCTGGAGGCCTACGGCATCGACGACGACCAGGTCGAGGTCATCACCTCCCCGGTGAAGGTCGACGCCCTCGTCTGCGCCATGCCCCTCATGCAGAACGGGCGATTCGCCGACCCGCGCCTGGCCCGCACCTGCCACCGGCTGCGCGACGGCCTGCTGGAGCGATCCGAGCCCAACGCGAAGCCCTACCGCAGGCTCTTCATCTCCCGCAAGCCCGATATGTGGCGCGAGTGTCTCAATCGTGACGAGCTCGAGGAGCGCTTCACCCGCAGGGGCTTTACCATCATCCGGCCCGAGGGCCACTCCATCGTCGAGCAGGCCCGCATGTTCTACGAGGCCGACGTCGTGGCCGGCTACATCGGCTCCGCCCTGTACAACATCATGTTCGCGCGCCGCCCGATCGACGTCATCGGTTTCATCAACCAGTCCTACCTGGCCACCAACGAGTACCTCATCTGCTCGGCGCTCGGCCACCGCCTGCACCTGTTCTACGGTGACGAGATCACCGACGGCAGGGAGAAGGACTGTGAGGGCCGGGACCTGGGAGTCACCAACCGGGACTACGTCTTCAACGTCGAACGCGACGGCGACCAGCTCGACGAGCTGCTCGACTCCCTGGACGAGACATGGGAGGAGTCATGAGCTCGCCGGAGAACCACACCTCGCTTCGGATTGCCCCCGAGCTGCGGCGCGCCCTGTGGCACCTGCGCCACTCCGGGGTGACGGGGCTGCGTGAGCACCTGCGCCGTCGTCGGGCCACCGCCTGGGCCCGCCCCCGCAGACGGGCCTTGAGGAGACGGGGCCGGACGCTCCTGCCGGACTGGCCCCTGCCCTTGCCACAGGAGACCGGGCCGCGTCACGACGTGACCGTCGGGGTGATCGCCGATGAGTTCACGGCGCTCGCCCTGGACTACGAGTGGCGCTCCGTGCCCCTGACCCCCACCGGCTGGCGCGAGCAGGTCGAGCAGACCCCCGTCGACCTGCTCTTCGTAGAGTCCGCCTGGCACGGCAACGACGACGCCTGGCGCTTCCAGGTCATCGGCTCCCAGGGTCCCTCGGGCCACCTCAGGGACGTGGTCACCGCGCTGCGAGGCCAAGGAGTGCCGACGGTCTTCTGGAACAAGGAGGATCCCGCCCACTACGACGAGGCCATCGAGACCGCCCGCCTCTTCGACTGGGTCTTCACCACCGATGAGGCGATGGTGGAGCACTACCGGCGAGACCTGGGGCATGACCGCATCGGGATCCTGCCCTTCGCCGCCCAGCCCGCGATCCACAACCCGATCCGCCTGCTGGACGAGGCGGGGCGGTCCGTACCCCTGAGGGATGTCGCCTTCGCCGGCACCTACTTCGCTCACAAGTACCCCGAGCGGCGCGCGCAGATGGAGATCGTCCTGGGCGGCGCCCACGACGTCTCGGCACGCCTGCCCCATGGGCTGGACATCTTCTCCCGGTACCTCGACGGTGACGACACCTACCAGTTCCCGCCTCCCTGGGACTCCCACGTGCGCGGCAGCCTCACCTACACCCAGATGCTCAGCGCCTACCGCGCCTACGCCGTCTTCCTCAACGTCAGCTCCGTGGTGGACAGCCCCTCCATGCTTCCGCGCCGCGTCATCGAGGTCCTGGCCTGCGGCACTCCCGTGGTGAGTACCCCGACGCCGGCCACCGACCGCCTTCTGCCCGCAGGCGCCCTGGCCAAGGTCACTGACCGGGCCCAGGCCGGGCACACCGTGCGCGCGCTCGTGACCAACCCGGTCCTCGGGGAGTACATGACCTACCTGGCGCAACGGGAGATCTGGAGCCGGCACACCTACAGCCACCGCGTGGAGACCGTGCTACGGGCTGTCGGCATGGGGGAGCGGGTCAGGCGCAGGCCCACCATCGCACCACTGGTGTCCACCATCCGGCCCGAGCAGGTCGACCACGTCCTTGAGACCCTGGCCCGCCAGCAGCAGGTGACGATGGCCCCGGTCATCCTCACCCACGGCTTCACCGCCCCGGCCCGCAGCAGGGCCCGCGCCCGCGAGCTGGGCCTCGAGATCGACTGGGTCACCGCTGAGACCAGCACTCCCTTAGGAGGCTGCTACAACCTCATGCTCTCGCGGGTCGAGGCCGACTACATCGCCAAGATGGACGATGACGACCTTTACGGCGATCACTATCTCTTCGAGTCCCTCGCTGCGGCCGACTACGCCCGTGCCGAGGTCGTGGGCAAGCACGCCCACTACCTGCACCTGACGGGCCCGGACCTGACGGTGCTACGCTTCGCCGACTGGGAGCACCGCTATACGACTTTCGTCTCTGGACCGACCCTGGTGGCTCGGGCGGACCTGGCGCGCGAGGTCACTTTTCCCGAGACAGCCACCGGGGAGGACACCGGTTTCCTCAGTGAGAGCACGCGTGCCGGGGCCCGTATCTATTCGGCCTCCCGATTCGGGTTCGTCCAGCGGCGAGGGACGACTTTCGGACACACCTGGGACATCTCCAACGCGGAGGTGCTGGCTACGTCCACCATTAGTCATTGGGGACCACCCCACGAAATGGAGATGCCCACCTCATGAACGCCCGCAGTACCGAGACCTTGCACGTCATCATCATCGGTTCCGCAGGTGGTCAGGACACACTCGACTCTCTTGACCAGGACTCGCCTGAGGACGGGATCGTCCCCGTCGGCTGCCCCGATCCGGCGGGGCTGGGCCAGGTTCTGCGCCCCCTGGCCGCAGGGACCCGGGTCCTGCTCCTCAAGGCGGGAGACAGGGTCGAGCCGGGCTATGTCACCTCATTGGCCCAGCCCGGCACTGGCAACGCCGTCGTCCTCACCCCGACCGTGACCATCCGCCCCGACGGCACCCGCGACGAGCGGCTGCAGTGGCGCTTCAATCACGGCAGCCGCACCGCTGACCTGACCGTCGAGCCCCACATCTTCCCGGACACCGTCAGCGGAGCGGTGCTCACCATCCCCCGCCACGGCCTGCAGGACTGGGACGGATCGGGCGTCCTCCACGGTGTGGATGACGCCGTCGGCGCTGAGGCCACCGCCGCTGATGACGAGAACACCGCCCTGAGCGGGCTCATCGCCCACATCGTGGCCACCGGCAACCGGCTGGGTCTCCACGACGGCCCGGCCGTCATCCGCCGTGCTCCCAAGCCTCCCGGACCCTGGGGAAGGATCGACCACTACCGCCACCTGCTGGGCACGGTGCTGCCGACGTGGCTGCAGGTCGGAAGTCCCCCACCGGCCTGGGTGCACCAGCTCATCATCCACCGCCTCATCCAGGTCACCGACGCCGATCGCGGACTGCGCTACCCCTCGGCGGGGCTCACGGCCGCCGAGCGCGCTGAGGTGGCCCAGCTTCTGCGCGCCGTCACCCGACGCGTCCCCGCTTCCCAGATCGAGGCGTACTGTTCCACGCCGCTGGCCGTGGGCCGTCGTACCGCCCTGGTCGCCATGGCCGCCGGCCCCATGCCGGCCCCGATCCTGCCCTCGGGGCGCAGGTTCCGCAGCGACCAGAAAGCCACCTACTTCTACACCGGTGACATGCCTCAGGAGCAGTGGAAGGTGGATGGCGCCTGGGCCCAGCCGACCAGTGCCAAGACGGTCGATCACCGCTACTTCGACGACGTGGTCCTCCACGAGCGCATCGTCTGGCTGCCCAAGGGCCAGATCACCGCCGTCATCAACGCCCGGGAGCTTCCCGTGGCCCCCTACCGGGGCAACCCCAGGCCGCCTCAGACGCCTCCGGGTCGAGGCCGCCCGCGAGCAGCCTCATCCGGGCTGCGCCGGCGCCTGGCCCGGCTCCTGCGTCACAGCCAGGCGCAGGAGAACCAGCGGGCCGGCGGCACCTCACCGGTCCCGCAGGCTTCTTCCGCAGCTGCCTCCGCGACCTCTTCGGCGCCCACCCCGTACACCGCCTCATCCCCCTCCGACTGGCCCCGCACCTGGCTCTACATGGACCGTCACGACAGCGCCGGCGACAATGCCGAGCCGCTGTACCGCTATGCCCGCACCCACGCTCCCAGCGTCCGGCACATCTTCGTCATCGAACGCAGCTGCCCGGACTGGGAACGCCTCGCGCAGGACGGCTTCGTCCTGCTGGACCCGACCGGTCCCGGATTCGACGCCGCATGGAGCGGTGCCGAGACCATCCTGCTGTCCGACATCGGCGACCCGCTCATCGCAGGCCGCCTCACCGGTGCGGGCGTCGGCCCCGACCAGCGCCTCATCTTCCTCCAGCACGGTGTGACCATGCGCGACATGTGGCGCTGGTTCAACGGCGTCCGCATGGACGTCGTCGTGTGCGCCACCGCAGCCGAGCAGGCCGGGCTGACGGCCGACCACACCTCCTACACCCTCACCGACCGAGAGGTCTGGCGCACCGGCTTCCCCCGCCACGACCACCTCCACAGCCTTCTGGGACGTGAACGCGACAGCATTCTGCTGGCCCCCACCTGGGATCCGGAGGTCTCACGCGCCCTGGAGAGCGACCCCGACGCCGTCGGGCTCCTCAGCACGCTCTACCGGCCCTGGCTCGAGCTGGCCGCGGGCCTGACCCAGGACGGTCACCGCACCGTCCTGTTTGCCCATCCCAAGCTGGTGCTGCACGCACCCGAGTGGTTCAGGGCCCTGGGCGTGCCCGCCGTCACCGGCCGCGACCTGCCCGAGACCCTGGTCCGCTCCTGGGCAGTCGTCTCTGACCGCTCATCCGTCCTCGACGAGGGCATGATCGCCGGCTGCGTCGGCATCGTCTGGGACCCCCGAGCACGGCCGGACACGGATCGCTATCGCGTCCGTCACGAGGCCATCGGAGCCATCGGCGTCGACACCTCCGCACAGGTGCATCAGGCGGTGGAGGACGTCGTCGCCGGCCGGCTCACCGCCCCCGAGGACCTCATCCTGCTCGACGCCGGAGCCTGCGCCCGCCTGACCGCGCTGCTCCGACGCGACGTGATCTGATGCGGGCCCCGGTGCCGGGGACCCCGCCGATGCGCCGCCGCACGCCCCTGGTCAGCCTCATCGTCCCCGTCTACGGGGTGGCCCCTTACCTGCCCCGCTTCCTGAGCTCGCTCGACGCCCAGGACCACCCGCACGACCGTCTCCAGGTCGTGCTCGTCCTGGACGGGGCCTGCGACGACTCACCGCGGGTCTGCCGGAGCTGGGCGAGGCGAACCGACCTCGACGTCGAGGTCGTCGAGACGGACAACGGTGGACAGGGCCGTGCCCGAAACCTCGGGATGGGACGGGCCCAAGGGCAGTGGATCGGCTTCCCCGATCCCGATGACTGGCTCGCCCCCGACTTTCTCACCCGGCTCCTGGCCGCCAGGCGCCGTGGCGACGTCCTCCTGGCCGGGCGCACCCTCATCCACCAGGGCGGCGCTGAGATCCCCCACCCCCTCGACTTCCGCTTCCAGCTCGGGACGGCTCGGGCCGACGCCGCCCAGCAGCCGCAGGCCATCCAGCTCTCCGTCCACGAGTGCCTCATCCGGGCCGACCGGGCGCTCGCGGCCCGGTTCCCCGAGGACCGCGAGGCACCCACCTTCGAGGACGCGCTCTACCTGGGACGCATCCGAAGCCGCTGGGGCCGGATCGTCTACGTGCCCGAGGCCGTCTACCACTATGACAAACGGGTCTCAGGGGACTCCGCGGTCCAGACCGCCTGGTCGAGGCCGGGCCGCTACGTCGCTCAGATGCGCACGCGCTACCACGCCCTTCTCGATGCCGCCGGTGGCGCCCCCTGGGCCCAGCAGACGATCCTGTACGACCTGGGCTGGTACTTCGGGGTCGTCGACGCCGGCCGGATGCCCCCCGAGCCACCCGGACTGGGGCAGGAGCACGCGGCCGAGATGCGCAGGCTGGCGCAGCGCCTCGACTCCGAGCAGATCCTCCGCAGCCCCTGGGGGAACCTCGGAGCCCGGGACCGGGCCCGTCTCCTGCTGTGGAAAGGCCGGCCCGAGGTGGCGGTCGTGCGCGACGGCGAGGTCACCGAGCTGTGTACCGCCGAGCCTGCCGGCCGGCAGGCGGAGCCCCTGGGCTACGCCGGGACCGACGTCGGCTGGGTCCTCACCGGGGTCGAGGCGGCGCAGTGCTACTCCGGCACAGACGTCCCCCGCATCCCCCTGTGGCCCCGCCGGCCACGGCTGGCTGAGCCTGGCACGGCCAGGACGGTGCGCCTTCGCAGGCTGCTGCGGCGTCGTCGCTGAAGCGGGCCGGTCCCAACCGGACCGACGCCGCCTGCCGCACGCGGCGCAGCTCAGAGCGCCGGGGCGAGGCTGCGCGGTGCCAGGGCGATCTCCAGCTCGTCGGCGACCCACGAGTACAGGGAGGCGGCGTAGTGGAAGGGGGCGGCCCCCCAGCGGTGCGCGTCGTCGGCCACCACGAGCTCATCGGGCACCTGGAGGATCCGCAGGTCGGTCTCCTGGTAGACGAGGTCGATGTAGCGGGTCATGACCCAGTTGGCCTCCATGGCCGTCTGCCCCCAGCTCGGGACGGTCGACATCCCCGAGGTGGTCCGCGTCGCCCAGGGAACGTTGATGAGGATCGTCCGCTTCGCCAGGTCGAGCCGCTCCAGGAGGGCGTGGAAACGCAGCAGGGCGGGGCGCCACAGGTGCAGGTGCTCGGCCGTCCCCAGCTCGAGGAACCTGGCGGGAAGCCCCTCGTAGAGGCCGGCCGTCAGCGCCTCGGTCGAACGCGTCAGGAAGGCCCCGGGGGAGGTCTCCAGGACTCCGAGCCGCTCGTCGGTCAGGTCCCACAGCAGGAGGTCGGTGTATGAGGCGACGGCCGTCAGCTGCGCCTCCAGGTTGCCCACCATGTCGGACAGGAAGGACCGGCGGGCGAAGGACGATCTGAGCAGGGACAGATCGAGGTCCCCCACGTCGGCCGGGCGCCCCGCGCTGATGAGGGACTGGCGGGCGATGTAACGCTCCACGCTCCAGCCCCGCTGCTCCATCTCACTGGCCACGTCCCTGGCCACGCAAGAGCCGTAGACCGTGATTCGTCCTGCTGTCATCGTGCTTTCCTCACTGTGCATGGTCATACTCCTCGAGCGTGTCGGTAGGGCAGCGTGCGGCTCTCCGAGCGTTGGATCCGCACCTCCGCCGGTTTCCACTTCTCCCGGCACTCGGCCAGGATCGTGGCGGCCTTGTCCGGCTTGTTCTTGGCGATGTTCCAGGACCACCAGCGGTAGTCGTGGGCGATCTGGGGCCCCGGGCCATCACCGATGAGCTCGCCATCCATGAGCCACAGCGCCCGGGTGCACATCTCCTCGATGACCTGTGCGGCATGGTTGACGATGAACACCGTCCCGGCGGCGCACCGCAGCTCGGTCATCTTGTTCTCGCTGCGCTCCTTGAACGCGGCGTCACCGGTGGACAGGGCCTCGTCGATGAGGAGGATGTCCGGGTTCGCCGCGGCGGCGATCGCGAACCGCAGACGCGAGGACATTCCCGAGGAATAGGTCTTCATCGGGCGGTAAATGGCCTTCCCGATCCCGGCCAGCTCGATGACCTGCGGAATGATCGCCTCGATCTGCTGGGGAGTCAGCCCCATGGCCAGGCATCCCAGGCGCACATTGCGCTCGCCGGACAGCTCGGGGACGAGGGCCGCGTTGACGCCCAGGAGCACCGGGGTGGAACGGGCGCTCACCGTTCCCGAGGTCGGCGTCTCCAAACCGCCCATGACGCGAAGCAGTGTGGACTTCCCCGCGCCGTTGCGACCCAGGATCCCGATCGACTCCCCGGCGCGCGCCACGAAGGAGATCCCCTTGAGGGCCTCGACCCTCACGTTGGGCCTGTGTCCGGTCAGCCCCAGGACGATCCTCCGCGCCACGGAGGCGGCGCGCAGCTCCTCGACGTCCGTGGAGGGCGCCCGGTAGCTCACCCGAATGTCGTCGACGACGACGGTGGCGGTGCCGATGCCGGCCTCGTGACTGTCGGCCGCGGTCATGACTGCGGCAGACGAGTCGCCATCGGGTGTCATCGTGACGATGGGGGAGGGCGTCATCGTATCCTCCGGCTCGCCGGCCCGAAGGGTCGCAGACTCGTTCCTCAGTCCGGTCTCAGCGTTCGACACCGTAGGCCTCCTCCTTCTCCCAGAAGAACACGAAGGAGACGGCGGTCAGCCCCAGTGACCAGGCACCGAGGATGAGCCACATGCGCATCTGCGGGACGCGCTGGTACAGGATCGCGTCCCGATACATCGTGATGATGAGGTATCCGGGGTTGAGGTCCATGGCCCGCAGCATCAGTGGGTGATTGATGAACCGTTCGTAGGAGAAGAAGACTCCGGAGGCGTAGAACCAGAACTGAGTCAGGAAGGGCCAGATGTTCCGCATGTCCGGGACCGTCGTCGTGATACGGGAGGCCGCCAGCGTCAGCCCCAGACTCAAAAGCACCTGAAGAGCCAGGACCGGGACGATGAGGACCCAGTGCCAGCTCGGCCAGGTGTGAGGGGGAAGGACCACCACGAGAACGAGGAGCGCGATCATCGGCGGGACCAGGTCGATCGTGCAGCGAATCGTGTACGACGCGGGCAGGGCGGCCCGAGGGAAGGAGAAGCCCCGAATGAGGTTCCTCCCGGCGACGATCACCTGGCTGCCGCCGGTGACCGCCCGCTGCAGCGGCGGGAAGAACGTGACGCCGATGACGAGGTAGCCGATGAAGTTGTCAATACCGCGGCTCGTTTGCAGGAGCAGCCCGAAGACGAGGAAGTAGACGATCGCGTCGAGCATCGGCTTGGCGATGAGCCAGGCGTTCCCCAGGAAGGTGCCCCGTTGAGAGCCCAGGGCCTTGGCCCGGGCGTCGGCCCAGATGAAGTGCCGGCGTTGCCAGAGCTGGCGGATGTAGGCCACCAGCGGTGGGCGCCGTCCCACCGGGTAGAGCTCGCTGAGCTCGACGACGCTGACACTGACCTGCGAGCTTTGCCCCCAGAACGGCTGCCCATCGGGCCACGGGGTCCAGGACGCCCTGCTCATACCAGCTCCTTGTAGATCTCGGCTTGACGGACTGCGTTGCCGCTCCAGGTGGGCAGCGTCTGATGTGTTGGGGGCAGGAGCTCTCCAGCGGCCAGTCGGGTCAGCACGTGGCTGAGCGCCTCCACGTCGCCGGCCGGGAAGGACCGATTTGCTGATAGGGCGGTGATCTCGTTGAGCGCGGGAAGGTCGGAGGCCACCACCGGCCGGCCCAGCGCCATTGCCGTCATCGGCTTGAGCGGTGTCACCAGCCGGCACACCGGTGTATCCAGCCTCGGCACGCAGAAGACGTCCAGGGCCTGGTACCAGTCCAGGGCCTTGGCGCGCTCCACCCGTCCGGGAAGGACACACGCCGAGGTCTCCAGCCCCAGCTCTCCAGCCAGGGCCACCAGCCCGGGACGGCTGACCCCGTCACCCACGACGGCGCACCGCACGTCGACCCCTCGAGCGCGGCAGAGTGCCACGGCCCGCATCAGCACGTCGAAGCCCTCGTAGCCCACCAGGGATGAGACGCTTCCCACCCACAGGCCGTCGCGGGGCAGTCCCAGCCGTTGGCGGGCATCTTCCGGCGAGTACCTGGTGGCCTTAAGGGCCTCCTGGTCCACGGCGTTGGGGACGACCGTGATCCGGCTGGGCTCGACACCCCGGGCGGCGAGGTCCTCGGCCTGGACCCGTGAGAGGACGACGACGGCGTCGGCCCGCCGGGCCATCTCGGCCTCCTTGGCTCGTAGCAGCGTGAAGCGCTCAGAGCTCAGTGCCTCGGCCTGCTGACTCACCGGCCTGGAGGCCACCCAGGTGCACTCCAGTACCCCGCGCATCTCGTAGACCCAGGGCAGGCCGTAGGAGCGGGCCACTGCCTGGGTGACCAGGGCGTTGACGTAGTTGGTGGTCGTGTGCAGCACGTGGGGGCGGAACGCCTCCACCTCCCGTGCCAGCAGGTGGCTCATCTGAGTCAGCCGGGCTATCGGTGCGGCCTGGGTGCGTGCGGGAAGAAGCCTCCGGTAGGTGACTGCGTCGACGACGTCGGTGGCCTGAGCCGCGGGCCTGCCGATGATGACGGGGTAACCGATGCGTGTTACCGCCCGCACGTCGATGCCGGCGTTGGACTGGGCCTGCAGGAGCGCGTGCGAGCGCACGGTGTAGCCGGACTGAGTGTGGGGCAGTGAGCTGGTCAGCAGGTGAAGGACTCGCAGCGGTTCACCGGGGTCTGGGGCGGTCCAGCCCGGTGAGGGGGACAAGCGGGGCAGGTGGAAGCCCTGGCTCATCATGGCGAGCTGGGAACGCAGACGGGCCCACTGTGCCCCGGAGCCGGGCGCTGCCTCCAACGTGCTGAGCGCGGCGCTCAGGTGTCCGCGGGACCACAGGTCTCGCGCGCGCACCGCGGGGCTCAGGCCCTCGGCGTCAAGATGCCTGCGCTCGGCGGAACCGAGGTGGATCGCCATCTCGGCGGCGAGCCGCCGGCCCAGGGCCGATCGCGGTACCGCTCGGCTCAGCGCGTCACCGGCGCAGTCCGGTCGGTCGGCGATGAATGCCGATAGCGCTCGGCGCACCTCGCGCTCGCCGGCCCCGATGCCGAGTGTCCGTGCGCTCCGGCCGCGCCAGGGCTCAGGCAGCCGACGTGCTCCCTTGAGGGCCAGGAGCATCGGATCCTCGACCAGCTGCCGGGTGGCGGAGGTGCTCAGCAGCACCAGGTTCCTCAGGATCTGGATGTCAGTCACCGGCCACCTGCCTCAGGAGGGACTCGTAGCGGTCGGTCATGGCCTCGGCGTCGGCGTGGTCCGCCAGCCAGCGCCGTCCACCCGCCACGTCCAGACGGCTGCGGTCAGCGGCCAGGGCGCCCCACAGGGACGCCAGGGCCTGCGGGTCCTGCGGGGTGGTGACGTCACCGCAGCCGGCGTCCTCCACGATGCGCCGGGCCTCCCCGTCCACCGAGGCGCACACGTGCACTCCGGCGGACATGATCTCGTAGAGCTTGGACGGGACCGTCACGGACATGGCCGGCCAGTTCTGCAGGCTCACCAGGGCCGTATCGGCCCAGGCGTAGTGCTGAGCCACCTCGGTCCAGGGCACAGCGGGGTGGATCTCCACGGGGGCCCCGAGCCTGCGGGCCAGGGTCGCGACCTCCTGGAGCTGAGCACCGTCGCCGACGATCCGCAGGACGACTGGGGTGCCGTTGCGCTGAGCGATGTGCGCGGCCCTCACCGCGAAGCCCAGTCCCTGAGCGCGCCCCACTGTCCCCAGGTACAGCACCTTCAGGACGCCGTCCGAGCGGTGTCGGTCGGCACCTGTCCGGCCCGCCTGCACCGTGGCGCCGGTGTTGCGCACCGTCACTACGCGGCGTACCCCGCGGGAGCGCAGGACCTGGGCGAAGGAGTCCGTCGTTGTCACCACGGCCGCGGCCTCCCGCTCCAAACGGGTGATGAGCGGCGGTAGGAGGCAACGCGCACCCCGACCGACGACGTGAAGCCGGCGGGCTCGGCGGGCCTGTGTGATGGCCGATGGGCAGTCGGGGGACTGGGACCACTGCGTGGCCGATAGGAGCAGATCCGGCCAGGCGTCGCGCAGCTCCACCACGACCGGACGGTGCAGGACCCTGCCGACGGCGAGCGCAGCCGGGAGGGTGGGGAGCCCGGGAACCGAGCCGAGGACGACATCGGGGCGGTTCACTCCCCGGAAGCGCCCCACCCCCAGGCGCACGGAGTCGGCTGCCGCGACCATCTGATCGACGCCTCGTGCGCACACGCCGCTGCTGTAGAGGCGGAAGATCGTGCGATGCACCATGGCTCCGGTGACGTCCCGCCTGATCGAGCCGGGCATGTGGGCCTGGCCGCCCTGCAGGAGACGACCTCCCGGGTAGTGGGGGGCCGGAGCCAGCACCGCCAGCTCGTGGCCCCGTGAGATCAGAGCCTTGGCCAGCCGGTTCCAGCGGCGTTGAGGAGCGCCGACCTCCGGTGCCCAGTAGTGTGTGAGCAGAAGGATGCGCATGTCCTCACCTCGCCCTTCGAAGGGTGGGGAAGGGGTCGGGTGCTCCGACGATGGAGGGCATCCGCAGGTAGAGGATCAGGACTGCTGCCATGGCGACCTGGGGCATCCAGAGCCGGCTGCCGGTCAGGAGGCTGCCCGCCGCCAGGGCGGAGCACGAGGCTGCGGCCAGGGTCACCAGGAGAGCCGATGCCCAGTGCGGCCATCCGGCGCACACCAGGCGCTGGTAGACATGAAGCCGGTGCGACTCGTACCAGCACTGACCTGCTCTCAGCCGCATCCACAGGGTGTAGCCGGTATCCGCCAGAAGCACGAGGACGGGGGCGAGCGCCGCCTCCACGGCCACACCCCGGGCGAGGCAGGCCGTGATGGCGAAGGCCCAGGCGCCGCCCAGAGCGTAGGAACCGGAGTCACCCAGGAACACCTTGGCGCGAGGCGTGTTGAATGGCAGGAATCCGAGGCAGGCTCCGGCCACCGAGACCATGACGAGTCCCAGCCCGGGAACCGGGGCGACGATCGCCACCTGGACATACCACAGGGAGGTCATCAGGGCGTGGCTGCAGGCCAGGCCATTGGCGCCGTCCATGAAGTTCGTGGCGTTGACCAGTGCGGCTGTGCCCACGCAGATCGCCGGGGTCCACCACAGTGAGACCTCGAAGGCGCTGTGCGCTACCAGCCCGAGCCCTGCGCCCAGGGCGAGCTGGAGAACCAAGCGAGTCCTGACGGACACAGAGAACAGGTCCTCGCTCAGTCCGAGCAGCGCGAAGGCGAGCACGGTCGCCAGCCCCATGAGTGCGACGTCGAGTCCGGTCATCGCGTGGACCGCGCTTCGCTGGTGCACCGCAGTGAGGACGGCCGTCCAGGTGGCCAGTGAGGCGGACAGGACGATGGCGAGTCCACCACCGCGGGGAACAGGAAGCCGGTGGAGGGATCTGTCCCCGGGGACGTCAATGGCGCGGGCTCTCCTCAGAAGCGGGATCACGGCCGCGGTCAAGGAGGTGCTGACAGCTGCCGTCACGGCGAGCCCGCTTAGGAGCAGGGTGGTCATGAGGCCGCCTCCAGGGGCCGCCGTGCGTGAGCCCGCCATCTGAGTCGGAGCCGCCACTGATCCGTCACCGCGACGGCCGACCCGGCCAGGCTGGCGGTCCACGGAAGGAGGTGAACCTTCGTCGCGAGGTCGAGGAAGCAGGAACCCAGTGCGAACCCGGCCCCCGCCACGATGACGAACGGCATGACCCGCGTGGAGGCCCACGGCCAGTAGTGCCAGGTCACACACCAGGCGGTCATCTGAATGAGCGCGGCGGCCGCGACCCCTATCAGGAGCAGGCGCGGATAAAGAATTCGATGCGTTGATAAGAGCGTCCTGATAAGGGTCGCCAGGAAGAGCCATAGTGCCCAGGAGGCGATGTCTCGACTCACCGCTGAGAAATCGGATGGGAGGCCGGGCGCTGAAGCCGCCATGGAGGGGACGCTTGAGGCGGTACGGGAGGGAGCGGCAAGGGGCCAGGCAGGAGCTACTGCGACCACTGGTGACCTCCGGTCTTCTGGGGCGGGAAAGGCCTGGGGGTGGCCTTCTTTACTAGCTTTCTTATAACGGTAGTTGTGTCGCAGAGTTGGAAAAGCGACAGTGGTCATGATTGGCTTGTCTGCAATCAGACTGTGATGTTCGGGGCTTATCGTGACGGCGCCGAAACCGCTCGTAATCGTTGTGATATCGCGGAATACCAGGGTTCTGTCACATGATGGCCTCAGCTTGTGGCGGCCCGGTGCGAGGAGTGGGTCGGCGGTTTCGCGCATTCATTGGGTTAAGTGATAGTGGGTGACGGCCGACATAGTTGAAAGCCTGCTTCAGAGGGATAACAAGGGAATTTTGGGGGGTGCCTCGTGCCTAGACTTAGTGGCGAGCGTGTTCAACCGCCATACGCGCAACCAACGACAATGCCATCGATTCTTGTGTGATTCATACAAAAACGATGGACCAACCCGCGAGGACAATCCTAATGAAACGCATCATCACCTACGGCTCCTTCGATCTGCTCCACTACGGGCACATCGAGCTGCTGCGCCGGGCCAAGGCTATGGGTGACTACCTCATCGTCGCTCTATCGACCGATGAGTTCAGCGCCTCCAAGGGGAAGCGCTCCTACTTCTCTTATGAGCAGCGCAAGGCGATGCTTGAGGCCATTCGCTATGTCGACATGGTCGTTCCCGAGCAGACCTGGAGCCAGAAGAGCCAGGACGTCGACGAGTACGGCATCGATGTCTTCGTCATCGGCGACGACTGGATCGGCACCTTCGACGAGCAGCTCGAAGGTCGCTGCGAGATCGCCTACCTCCCGCGGACCCCGGAGATCGGCTCCGCTCAGGGACGGCCGTGCCGCGAGAGTCAGGAGGACGCCCAGGAGGCTCTCGTGCGGTGAGCGCCCCTCAGACGTGACGATTGTGTCCGGGGCCGAAGTAGACGTCGTCGAGCGTGACAGTCTGCAGGGAGCGCTGACGCAGGATATCGATGATCTGACCGTAGACCTGAGTGACGGTGGGGAAGTTCGCGTGACCGATGACGATGTGCTGTGCGAGCAGCCACTTCTGCGCCTCCCCGAGAAGGACCTCCGGCGTGAGCAGGCCGGAGTCTCCGAAGGAGCCGTACCACATGGTCGTGGTCGTGTAGCCGACCTTGGCGCAGACCGAGTCGGTGTAGGAGCTGCGGCCGCCGTAGGGCGGCCGGATGAAAGGGGCGCCCGTGACGCCGTAGGTGTTGCGCAGCAGGTTCTCGCACTGGGTGAGCTCCTCGATGATCCCGCCCTCCGACAGCGTCGTCAGGTCGGGATGCGTCCAGGTGTGGTTCGCCAGCTGAACCTGCCCGGATTCCACCAGGGGCCTCATCTTGTCCCGGTTGTCGGTCCAGCTCGGATAGCTGCCGGTGACGAAGAAGGTCAGGCGGACTCCTGAGTCCTTGGCGAAGTCCAGGTAGGCGTCCACGACTGAGGAGTCGACGCCGTCGTCGATGGTAATGGCCACGACGTTGCCGACGTTGTCCGGCAGGCCGGTGATGGGTGAGTCCGCCGGACTGGGGGCGGGCAGTGGTGGAGGGCCGTCCTGAAGGTGGAGCGGACTGAGGGAGGGGGTCGGTGAGGGCGTGGGTGAGGGGGACGGCGAGGCTGGGGGTGAGGCCGGTGAGGCGGAATGGGCTGCCTGCTGTGCGGTGTTGCAGGCGCTGAGGCAGCCTGCGGTTCCGGCGGCCAGGGCGAGCAGGAAGTCACGGCGTTGCATGGGAGGGACTTTCTCGAAGGTGGGTTGTCAGGGCACCGAGCACCTGCTCCGCCGGCCGAGGCGGTGCAGTCAGGGAGCTGCCTGTTGATCGGGGCGCAGTGGAAAGGCTGGAGCCTTCGCTGTCAGCAGCATGCCTGCGCCACGAGGTGGCAGCGTCATTTGCTGCCGAGGAGGGAGAGGGGAAGACGGGATGATCCGCCGTCAGTGGGGTGGCTGACGGGGTTTGAACCCGCGACCTCCTGGACCACAACCAGGCGC
>ERZ773079.358-NODE-358-length-30661-cov-19.964451_pt1 | contig 30661 bp, 25 predicted proteins | sample MGYA00511355_ERZ773079 | MGnify/ENA primary metagenome ERZ773079 (study PRJEB29015, sample SAMEA2737979) | human oral metagenome | biome: human oral; feature: human-associated habitat; material: dental | place: China | collected 2117 ... | reverse complement strand
AGCGAGCGCATCTACGTGCAGTCCGCCTACGACATCCCCGATGCCGAGAAGCTCGCCCAGGAGCAGCGCCCGCTCGACAAGATCGACGACTCGTTCAAGAAGGTCATCGTTGTCGGCAGGCCCATCGAGCGCCACTACGGGAAGACGGGCGTGCTCATGCTGGGGCTGTATGACTTCCTCCTCGACCCGGCAAGCGTGGAGCTTGGGTAGGGGCATCTGTTCCCATGGGCATGGCCATGAGGCTTGACCTCACCACGGCTATCAACAGCGTGAGTGTAGTCAACGTCCTGTTATCAGCTTACCGTTAGTCTAGAAATTCAGACCACTCACAGAAAATCTCTCTCTCTCTCTCATTTTATTTTTTCAGATAATAGCTATGCGTTTAAAAAGATGACTCAAATTATGTAAGGAGAACGACGTGGAGAGAAGATTTGTCATAACACTCGCAACAGTCACCCTATTATGCTCACTCACCGGCTGTGGCAATCGCCCGTCTAAGTTGAGCGATCTTTATGGTGGAAGCTCCACTAACGCCCCATCTCAAACAACCTCGCAAAACACCCCACCCTCCACTACTACAAGTGCACCCACAAGCACGCCCACCAATCCACCCACGAACACCCAAACCAACGCGCAAAATAGCGCACCACAGGATCCCAAGCAAAACAGCAAAAACCCAATAAGGACGGGAAGCTATACGATATCGACAAGGTAGATCCAGACGTTAGGGCATTTGGGGAGGAATATGAGGCCTTCGTTGATCGGTATGTCGAGTTCATGAAAAAGTACAAGTCTGCTGATGCATCAGATCAGGCCGAAATGATCTCGGACTACAGCGACCTCATGCAACAGGAGCTTGAGATGACCGAACGAGTAAACGATATGAACAACAGCAAGGGTTCTTGGAACACCGATACGGCCCAATACTGGATTGACCTGTATGGGCGCTGCTCCAAGAAGATGCTTTCCGCACTCTAGAGTTTTGGGATCTAAAGACATTCAACATTAACACGGGAGCCCGCCGCATGCGGTACCCCATGCACGATAACGTCTACAAACTATGGCTGCATGGAGAGGGTGCCGGATGATGCTAGCCAAATGCGAGCGCGCATCGTGTTGTCCGACCGCCACCTCATCGGGTCAAGGATCCCGCACTTCTCATACAACCAAAAGCACCACTCGTGGCAGACGAGGACGGAACATAGAGTAAGACTGAAAATCAAAAGCTTGAGAACGTAGCAGAACGCGAAAGGAAAACAGCAAGCATGATAACCATTGACGGAAGGAAACTTATCATCTTCCTAGTGGCCATTCTTATAGCTGTCTTTGGGTATCTCTATACCGGATCACTCACTCATACACATTGGAATGGAGGTCCAACGATAACCCATCAGTCGGAACCTCAGGCAGGTGCGTACAGCACATTTCTGGTAGCGAACGTTCCGGGAACAGGCTCAAAGTACCTGATCACCAATAGCGTGAAGTACGAGAACCAAGACCCGCAGCATCAGTCTAGCGAGTCAAAAAGAGAAGTAAGCTCCATAAAGGAAATGGTTAGCTCAGTCAATGAAGTCCTCGATCAGATCGAAGCATCTGGACCCCGCTGTAACGGCACAGATTGCGTCATACTCAGACTTACAGACGGCAGCGCTGATTTAGTGTATTGGTGCATTATCAACGTAAACGGTGCCCAGAAGTATACAGTCACCTACTATGGCTCAGAGGAATCTGATAATAATACGCAGCCACTGAAGACCTGCACGTCCTTCAAGGAATGGCGTGCGGAGGTTGAAAAGGGCCTTGACGTCATGGTAAGGCAACAGTAGGGTCAGGCGAACAGGAGCAGCAGGTTAGCGCCGATGGACGTCAGGCACAAGCTGATGCACCTATGCCATCGTGAACATCCCGTCAGGCTTCACTATGCACCTTCGATACAGCGGTCCACGCCACTGCAGCAGGCAACTGCCGATAGCGCAGGGTGCTACAGGCCGGTGTCCGATGCGTGATGCCGTCTGGCTGATGCGGCTCGTGCCCTCGTCACGAGGGCTTCTCGGGCCAACCGGGACCAATGATGGGTGGTTCTCCTAACGACCAGCAGCCAAGCTTGGCGTTGGGCTCTGCGTCCTGGGTGAGCGAAGAGAGCACGCCCGCCCTCCAGTTGCGTAGGGCCGCCAAGGCCATCATGGCGGCGTTGTCCCCGCAGACAACCATGGGAGGCACGGTCACGCGCACGCCACGCCGCCCAAACTCCCTCTTGTATTCGGCTCTGAGCTCTGGGTTTGCGGCAACTCCCCCGCCGATGCAAAAGTCAGAGACGCCCGTCTCCTCCACAGCGGCGACAGCCTTCGCAACCTGCACGTCAATGACCGCCGCCTCGAAGGAGGCCGCAAGATCGGGCAGGTTAATGGCGCGACCGGCCCTGCTCTCACCCTCTATGTAGGTGATGACCGCTGTCTTGAGTCCACTCAGGGAAAAGCGGTAGTCGTTGCTGTGCATCATCGCACGGGGGAAGTGAATAGCCTTCCTGTTGCCCCGCGCCGCGAGCCTGCTGATCACGGGACCCCCCGGGTAGCCGAGGCCCAGCGCTTTGGCAACCTTGTCAAAGGCCTCGCCCACCGCGTCATCGATGGTGGCGCCAAGGATCTGATAGTCGCCCCAGGCGCGCACATGCACAAGCATCGTGTTGCCACCAGAGACCAGGCTCGCCACGAAGGGCGGCCTGAGGTCGGGTGTCTCGAAGAGATTGGCGAGCAGGTGGCCTTCAAGGTGGTTGACCGCCGTAAACGGCAAGCCTGTGGCCGCACAGAGTCCCTTGGCAAAGGCGATGCCCACGACGAGCGCACCAACGAGACCCGGACCTGCGGTGACGCCCACACACGAGAGGTCAGAGGCCGCCAGCGTGTCGCAGCCAAAGTGTCGTCCCGCCTGGGCCATGACCTCCTCGAAGACGCCGACGATGGCCTCGACGTGCTTGCGGGACGCAATCTCGGGTACGACGCCACCAAAGCGCGCATGGAAGTCGACCGAGGTAGCGACTACGTTCGCACAGATGGTGCCCCGCGAGTCGATGACGGCCATCGCGGTCTCGTCGCAGGATGACTCTATGGCGAGCACCAGGCCACCGGCAGCCTCGATCTTCTGCCGCGAGGCGGCGTTACGAGGAGCCGGCACCATAGGCCATGGGCGAATCGAGGCTGAGGGCTCGGGCAGCTGCGCCATGAGTTTAGCGTCAGCCTGAAGTGGCAGCTTTGCCTGCAGGATGAGCGCGGTGTGAGACTTGCCTTTGGCATCTGGGCCAAAGTAACCGGGCCTTTCTCCCACCTTGACAAAACCAAGTGAGCCGTATAGGGCCTGACCTGCGGCGTTATGCTCGTCGACCTCAAGCGAGATAGTGGAGGCACCAAAGGCCTGGCCGTCGTAGGCGATGCGGGCGACGAGACGAGACGCAACGTGCCGACGCCGATGATCGGCGGACACGACGACATCCAGAACCTCGAAGTCCGCCCCCGCGAGCCGGCCACCCGCGAAGCCGATGATCCTTCCCTGATCGTGCGCCACCCACCAGCTGCGCTGCGGCTGGGTGAGTTCGGAAGCAAACATCGTACGGGTCCAGGGGGTGTGGGCGCTTCCCTCGTATGTCGCAACGTCAAGGGCGACAACAGCGTCGAGGTCTGCGGGCAACATGGGACGCAGCTGCAGATGTCGACCGGCGAGTGCCTCGTCCACGCCCGTGACCCTGACAGACGGGCTCGCCTTGAGTCCGAGGCGAGCGCGCTCGCCCTCCTCCGCATCCGAGAGGCGTGTGTACACAGGTAGCACGAGTGCGGGATCCCCGTCGCCGAGGGCGGGTCTGAAGTCGGGCGCCTGGGACGCACGTATCAGACCCTCTCCCGTGGGATGCCAGAGGTTCTCGTCCACCACCTGCGAGAGACCCGCTCCCTCAAACGCAGTGCGGTATTTCTTGAGGCCGTCTCCCGAGAGGACAAGCTGCCCCGCGTCCGAGCGAGCCTTGAGCTCGTCTATCGCGGCGTTCACCGTACGCACGCGCTCGACCTCGAAGGTCCTATGGGCGCCCCTCTCATCCAGCAGGTAGACGCCTGGATAGACCTCTTTGCGCATCGCATCTCCCACTACGGCAAGCCTGCCACGCTGCCCTGCCTGCCAGGCGGTCCAAGCGACGGCGTCGAGAGTCGACGCCCCAAGAAGCGTCGTGGCAAGCCCGCACGCAAGGCCCTTTGCCGTCGCGATGCCTATGCGCACGCCTGTGAAGGACCCTGGGCCGCGACCCACCAGCACCTGGTCGACATCCGCCATCGCAAGCCTTGCCTTCGCGAGCGTCTCCAGCGCAGTCGCCGTCAGCTCAACGTTAGCCCGGCGACGGCAGAGGTGATCGCCTGTGGCTAGGACGTCTATGGCTGTAGTCGCAGCGTTATCTTGCGCACTGGCTGAGGTAACACGAGCGACGGCGCAGGCCAACATGTCAGTGGAGGTGTCAAGCGCAAGGATCACACGGGTCTTCGGGGCGGAAGTCCCTGTAGTGGGGACGGACGATGGGGCAGACGAACTCACGGGTATCACCGGTCCTTCACTGGCCGCAGTCCACGCCAGCGTCAAGAGTCAAGGGTCAGAGCCATAGCTTGGCTAGTGTAGCCCTTTTACGTCGGGTTTGGTTTCGGGGGATTAGTTCGAAGGATTCGCGTCACACGAAATGAGAGCTGCGCGTCTGGGCGATACGGTGCTTGCCGGAGCGTTGGCGGCACACGTGGGGCGTTGGCAGGTATGCCGACCGAGTCGCTGGTAGCACGTGTAGGTCAGAATGCGCTTTTCCGTGAGGGGTCGGAGCCAGAATGCGCTTTTCCGTGAGACGAACAGATGCTTGCCCAGGTAAGGAAAAACGCACTCTACGGAAAGACGCATTCTGCATCCCGTGCCGTACGGAAAAGTGCATTTTGATCGCAAGCCGCCTCATGGAGAGAAACGCGCGCCGCACGAGGCTCTACAGCGTCCAGCGAGGAATCCGCGCGCGTGCCTCGATCTCCTGAGGCTCCCTCACCCTTGGGATGCCAAATGAATCCATGAGTTGGCAGAAGTACGGTCGACTGCGCAACTGCTTGGGAGAAAAGCGCATCACTCCCATCGCGAGTGTGAGCCTTGATTCGCGTAGGCGTTCTTTGGCCATCTTGTCAACAGCGCCTCGCAACGCTTCGTCTCCTTCGCGCGGTACGCCATCATGTCCGTTCAGATACTTGCCTCTCCCATCGTACTCACCAGCCACTACACGTCCATCTGCCAGTCTCCACAGAAAGTCGAGCCGATATGTTCCCCCATCAAGGGGATTGGGGACGACTGCCTGTAGCTCTGGCAACATGTATCCGAGCTCAATCATTGCCGCACGCGCCATGGACTCTCCGCCATTCTCTGCCAAGCCATTTGCGTGATGCGCTACTCGACGAGCATGCTGGGCGTTTAGATACCCCGGCCAGTACCCACAAACTGAATGCATCAGCCACGGAATATCAGCGTTCCTGATGCGCAAAGCCGAATCGGCCACGGCCAAGGCTTGATCAAAAGGAAGAAAACGCAGGCAATCGAACGCCGTTCTCTCGAACGACGTGACGCGGACCCCATTCAAACGAATTGTGGCATCATCGTCATCACGCAGGTGATGCCATACGGCCCAACGCGTCTGACCGCGCCTTTTGCCAGGTACGGAGATATGCGGTACCTTAATATACCTATATGACATAGCCATACCGTGAACCACAGCTGCGGTCGTAGCACAAAAGACCCAGCTAGGGTGAGCATCTGACAAAGTTCGAGCTACATGAAGGCATTGCGCCTTGGGCTCGAGCGCATTCCAATAGGATGGGCGCGCGTAGACCCCCGGATACGGACGCGCCAACGCACCCTGTCGCGCAAGGCGAGCAAGGCGAGCCTGAAACCCATCGCCTGCGGGCGCAAGGCAACGCATCGTCCGCTCCGCCTCATCAAGTTGGGCTTTAATGCTGTCATCCAACCGAGCTGTCGACATGCCGTCCCCCATCTCGTATCCTTGCGCCATGACGCGTGGAGCGACTATACCTCATGCACGAGCTGATTCGGGGTTTCCAGAGGCATACACCTGAACAAAAGGTGAGTGTTCTCATGACGAAAAACGAGGAGATCTGAACCACCTTGCGCACTGCCTATGACAGCTGTTTGCCTCTGCCTGCCACGTTGCCCGCCGTCGATGCAGACAAGCGCAAGTCTGGCGTGCAGACGTGCGCTGGGAGGTCTGTATTGTGCGCTTGATTCAGCTTTCTCATAGATTAATCTTCATTGAGAATCCATTAATTCCGCTGCCTTCAACGAGAATTCGACGGCATCATGATCTGCAGAGTGCGCTTTCGCGTGAGGGGTCTGGCCCAGAATGCGCTTCTGCGTGAGGGGTCGAGTCCAGAGTGCGCTTTTGCGTGAGGGCGTCGGGGCGGAATGCACTTTTCCGTGAGGGAGTCGACACAGAGTGCGCTTTTGCGTGAGGTGGGTCGACGTTTGCCCAGGTGAGGAAAAGCGCACTCTACGGAAAAGTGCATTCTGCAACCCGTGCCGTACGGAAAAGCGCATTCTGGCGGCACGATCTCACGGAAAGACGCATTCTGCGGGAGTGGCGTTACCAAAAGGCGCACTCTGTATCGTGCCAATCACGCAGAGTGCGGTTTTGCGTGAGGCCGTTGGAGCGGAATGCGGTTTTGCGTGAGGGCGTCGGGACGGAGTGCGGTTTTGCGTGAGGGACGGGGGCACCCATCCGACCACCCGGCACCTACTCGACGCTCGTCGACTTCTCGAGCGCACGAAGCAGGTCCTCACCGCGAGCGTCGTGCGCCGTAAGGCGAATGCGACGCAACGGCTCGATACCAGCTCCAGCCCCACCCCCACCGTTCAAGCGCGAGATGAGCACGTCCACGCGCTCGAGGCCAATCTCGTCCACAAAGCGCTCGCCCCACTCGATGACACAGGGACCGTCACCGCCGAGGACGTCGTAGAGCCCAATGTCCTCGAGCTCGCTCGTGTCAACGAGCCGGTAGAGGTCAAGGTGATAGAGCGGCATCCGCTCTCCCTCGTAGACCATCTCGATCGTGAATGTGGGGCTCGTAACGTCGCCAGAGACGCCCATGCCCCTCGCTATACCCTTCGTAAGCTGCGTCTTTCCTGCCCCGAGGTCTCCTGTGAGCACGAGCACATCACCCTCCCGAAGCAGGGAGCCCAAGGTGCAGCCAAGCGCGATCGTCTCTTCTTGCGAACTCGTTACGAACTCTACCGTCACGTCACACCCCCGTCGTCGAGGGTGGGTTCGCCAAAAGCCACGCCCCCACCATCGCAAGGTCACTCTCAAGCTGCGGTTGCCAGTCGGAGTGATAGATGCATGCCGCAGGATGGAAGGTGGGACACACCACAAAATGCCCCACTTGATAGAGGGCACCGCGCAGCTTCGTGACGCCTTTCTCGGTCCTAAGCAGCCACTGTGAGGCAAAGTTCCCAAGACACACGATTACATCCGGCCACACAGAGCGAACCTGCTCGCGCAGGAAGGGCGCGCAGGCCTCGATCTCCTCGGGACGCGGGTTGCGATTTCCTGGTGGACGACACTTGATCACGTTGGCGATGTAGACCTCGTCACGCGTGAGTCCCGCTATCGAAAGAAGCGAGTCCAACTTGTGGCCGGCGGCACCGACGAAGGGCTCCCCCTGCAGATCCTCGTTTCTTCCAGGACCCTCGCCGATGAACATCACCCGGGCGTGCGGGTTGCCAACGCCAAATACCAGATTAGTACGCGTCTCTCCCAGGCCACAGAGGTGACAGTCCCCCATGACCGCACGAATCTCGTCGAGCGAGACCTCGCCTGGTTTTGGACGGTCGTGACCGGGTATGTGTATGGCTGGCATCGCTGTCATCAACCTAGACGTAGACTTTCTCGAGGCGCATACCAAAGTCGCAGGTGACCTCGTAGTTGATCGTGTCACGCAGGCGCGCCATTTCGTCGGCAGATATCGTTTGGCCACCGTCTGTACCCAGTATGGTCACGACGTCTCCGCACTCCACGGGAGCCACGGTCTTCACACTCCCAAGGCTGCGCCGGCTCGTGTCAACGGCAAACATGAACTGGTCCATGCAGATACGGCCGACCTGGCGCACGCGAACACCATTGACCAGCACATCCATGTGATTCGAGAGCACGCGGGCCAGACCGTCCGCATAGCCTATGGGCACAGTCGCGATCTGAATGTTGGGCGTCGGCACGCGATACGTGAGACCGTAGCCCACGCCCTCGCCCACAGCCGGGTAGATGGCGCGCGTCACGCGAGCTCGCACACTCATCACGGGCCTCAGCGCGACCCTCGGCTCGGTGGTGGCGGAAGGGTGCAAGCCATAGAGTCCGATGCCCACGCGACACATGTCGTTATGTAGCTCGGGATGGAGCACGGTACCTGGCGTATTGTCACAGTGCACGAGGCCGTGGTCGAGTCCTGCGGCCTCAAGTGCCGCGATGGCGCGCGAGAAGCGAGAAGACTGCTGCTTGAAGTCCCAGTCGCCGATGACGTCAGCCGTGGCAAAGTGAGTAAAGGTGCCGGCGCACTCCAAGCCTCGGTGGAAGTCGATCAGATGGCGCAGCTCAACCACGTCATCCGGCAACACGCCAATACGAGTCATGCCCGTGTCGATGGCCAGGTGATACCTACCCACCTTGCCCAAGGCCACGGCCCTCTCGCCAAGGGAAAACGCGAAGTCGCTCGTGTAGATTGATGGCATGAGGTCATGTGCAAGCAGGGTGTCGATGGCACCAAGCGGCGGCTCGCACAACACAAGGATCGGCCACGAGATGCCCGCACGGCGCAGCTCGACACCCTCGGCAACCGTGGCAACCGCAAACTGGTTGGCGCCTGCGGCGTACATGGCCTTTGCGCACTCGACGGCACCGTGCCCGTACGCGTCGGCCTTGACCGCGCACATCAGCTTGGTGCGTGGCTCGAGAAGCGCCTTAAACGTGCGGACGTTCGCGCGAAGCGCGCCAAGGTCTATCTCGACCCAAGCCCACCGATCATCAGGGCAGTTCTTAAGCACGTCGCGTCCCGACATCACATCCTCCACCGCTGCCACCGCCTACTCCTCTGGCTCGCCCTCGGGAAAGGCGATGTCATCCTCAAGTGCATCTTCTGCCAGTCCGATCATGTCTATGATGTCACGAGCCATGACGCCGCGAGACCCACGCTCGTTGATGGCCAGCGAGCCGGCGTGCCCGTGAATCTCGCAGGCCAGCGCCGTGAGCGTGGGTAGGTCCTCGTGGTCTATGCTACCTCGTGCGAGAAGCGCCGCGATGACGCCGCTGAGCGCGTCGCCCGAGCCTGCCGTGGCCAGAGATGCGGGTCCTGGCTTAGGCAAAAGCGCGACCTCTGCGTTCAGGCAGGCAGTCGCCGATCCCTTGGCCACGACGCACAGCTCGCTTCCACCATCCGCCCAGACGATACGACGCGCAGCCTCCATTGCGGTAGTAAGTGAGTTGGGCGGCGTTGCCTGCAGGCCAACCAGACGCCCCAGCTCGCCACGATGCGGGGTCAGGACCAAAGGGTCGCTGCGACGCAAAAGCTCGGGAAACTCGTCCAGGGAGTTTGAGGTCAAGCGCGCAATACAGTTCAGGCCGTCGGCATCGACGACCAGTGGCACCTCGGCAGAGAGCAGGTGTGAGACCACACTCACGGTGCCGGCGGTCACGCGCATGCCCGGGCCAACCAAGGTGCAGGAGCGCTTCTCGGCAAGCTCGGCGATCTTGATGGCAGCCGCATCGGAGAAGGTCCCATTGTCCTTGGCAGGAAGTCCGAGCACGGGGATCTCAAGCAGCTGTGACTGGATGACAGGCACGATGGGCGCGGGAACGGCAAGCGTCACATAGCCTGCGCCGGCTCGTGCCGCAGCAAGCGCGGCCATGACCGGAGCCCCGACGAAGCGCTGCGATCCCCCGACGACGAGCACCGAGCCGCGCGTGAACTTATTGTCCGCGTTTGAGAGGGGTGGGAGCATGCCCGCATAGTCTGCGAGGTCGGCACGCCAGGCGACGGGGTCCGCCTCACGCACGAGCTGCTCGGTCTGCTCGGCGAGAGGCGCCACCACAATGGTACCGCAGGTGTCTCGACCCTGGTCGGCAAGCAGGCCCGGCTTGAGCACGAGCATCGTCACCGTGAGGTCTGCCGAGACGCAGCCGCCGGCGGAAAGGCCGGTCTGAGCAGAGAGGCCACTCGGCACGTCCACCGCGACGACACGTGCGTCAGAGTCGTTGACGCAGTCTATCCAGATGTCAAAGGGCGTGCGGGGAATCCCATGGAAGCCGGTGCCGAGCATGGCATCGACCACGACGTCGGCGGCTGTGAGCACCTTCTCAAGCTGGTCGCGCGGAGGGGCGACGAGCACGGAAACGCCGGCGTGCTCGGCACTATTGGCCACTACGCGGGCGAGGTCACCACGTATCGCGTCTGGCTCGACCGGGGTAACCACGCTTACGCGGATGCCCCTGGCCTTGAGACTCTCGGAACAAACCCAACCGTCTCCCCCGTTGTTGCCAAGGCCACACATCACGACGACTTCCTCGACGTTGCCCATGCCCATGACCTCTCGGGCCGTCGATACTCCAGCCCTGTGCATGAGCTCGGATATGCTCACGCCCACGCCGGTGAGGTCACTCTCCACCTGCTTGACATCCTCGACGTTTAGGACTGGCTGCATGATGTCACCTTCCTAGGCCTCCTCGCGAGACGACTTGCCCACTCGCGCACGTTGCTCTTCCTCTGTGCCCACCTCGATGGGCCTCACCCCAGCGTCTCTGTCGACATGCCCTCGGACATCCTCGCCCTCCCCGGCGAGGTGCTCGAGCTCGTCGACGATGACGCGGGCGCTCTTGAATGACGCCTGAAACTCTGTGGCGGCGCCATGTGCCGCATCCCGCTTCGGACGAACGGCCTCGGTCACCATCACGGCAGTCGCGACGGCCTCATCGTGCGTCGTCGAGAGCGAGATCGCCACCTCCTGCACACCCCTGGCCTCGGCAATCTCGGCCGCACGGCCCGAGAGGACGCAGCTGGGCCGACCGTTGTCAGCGCGCCTCACCGAGACGTCCCTAAAGCCCACGCCCTCCGAGAAGCCCGTACCCAACGCCTTGAGCACGGCCTCGCGTGCCGCGAAGCGGGCAGCGTAGTGATCTGCCGGCCTGGGACTCGCATCACAGTAGCTGCGCTCGTCCTCGGTGAAGACTCGTGCGACAAAGCTCGGACGCCGACGCATGACGGCCTCCATGCGCGCTATCTCAAGCATATCTACGCCAATGCCCGCAACTGCCATCACGTCTCCCCTTCGCCCGTCATTGCTACTCAACCGTAACGGACTTGGCGAGGTTACGCGGCTTGTCAACGTCAAGACCCTTGGCCTTGGCGACGTAGCGCGCAAGCATCTGCAGGTGCACGACCGCGACGATGGGCACAATGTACTCGTCCATCTTCGGCACCCACAGCACCTGCTCGCAGAGCTGGGCCACCTCCTCGTCACCGTCAGTCGCCACAGCGACCACCTTGGCTCCGCGAGCGATGGACTCCATGATGTTCGAGACGGTCTTATCGTGCACGTGATCATCGGGAACCACCGCGAGTACCGGGAAGCCGGGTTCGATGAGCGCGATGGGACCATGCTTCATCTCGCCTGCGGGATAGGCCTCGGCATGCACGTAGGCGATCTCCTTCATCTTGAGGGCACCCTCGTAGGCCGTGGTCGAGTTGGTGCCACGCCCCAGGTAAAGCGCACTCGTGGCATCCTGGAAGATGGGCACGGCCTGCTTGTCCTGCCAACTGCGGTTAAAGATCTCGCGGATGAGGTCAGGCACCTGCCTGAGCTCGCGGTAGATCATCTCGACGTCACAGGGTGTCATGCTGCCGTTAGCAAAGGCCAAGCGCAGGGCTACGAGCGCGGACGCAACCATCTGGGCAGTATACGCCTTGGTGGAGGCAACAGCCACCTCGGGACCAGCCTGCACGTAGAGTGTACCATCGGCCTCACGCGCGGCCGAGCTCCCCAACACGTTGGTGATCGCGAAGATCTTGCAGCCCATGCCCTTGAGCCTGCGAGCGGCCGCTAGGGTGTCTGCCGTCTCGCCAGACTGCGTGATGATGAGGCAGAGGGTGTGGTCAGTCACAAGGACGTCGGCATAATTGAACTCCGAGGCGAACTCAACCGAGACGAAGATCCGAGCCCAGTGCTCTATGAGGGTCTTTGCTATGAGACCCACATTGTAGGAGGTTCCGCAGCCGATGATGTAGACGCGATCTACCTGAGACAGCTCCTCGCGCGTCATGCGTAGCTCGTCCATCTCGATGCCATGTTTGCCGAGACGATCCTTGAGCAGGCGCTCGATAGCCTCGGGCTGCTCGGCGATCTCCTTGCCCATGAAGTCGGAGTGGCCACCGAGCGTCGCCATCGAGGCGTCCCAGTCGATGTCGAGGCCCTTGGGCTCTGTTACCTCGCCGCCGCTCGCGTCATAGACGGTGATGCCCCCGTCCTTTTCGAGCAGGGCGATGTCACCATCTTCAAGCTGTACCACGTGGTCCGTGACGGAGGAAAGCGGTATGACGTCCGATGCCGCATATGCACCGTCCTCGGTGGAGGCCACGACAAGCGGGCTTCCACAGCGCGTCACGACGATCTGGTCGGGTACGTCGGAGCAGATGACGGCGATGGCCCATGACCCCTCAAGGCGCGCGACGGTGTTACGCAGCGCGCCGACCATGTCCCCCTTGGCCGGACCGTTCCACGCATCCCCAAAAAGGTGTGCTATGACCTCGGAGTCGGTCTCGCTCTTGAACTCATGTCCCTCGGCACGCAGGCTGCGACGAAGCTCCTCGAAGTTCTCGATGATGCCGTTGTGGACGATGGCGATGCTGCCCGAGCAGTCCGTGTGCGGATGGGCGTTCCTGTCGGCGGGGGCGCCATGGGTGGCCCATCGGGTATGGCCGATGCCACAGCTGCCCACGAGGTTCGCGTCATCGCAACGCTGGCGCAACGCCTCCACACGACCTTGGCACTTGACGACGTGCAAGTGCCTTGAGGGCGAGATGATGGCAACGCCAGCCGAGTCATACCCGCGGTACTCCAAGGCCGCAAGGCCATCGAGCAGGTAGTTGATTGCCTGATTCTTGCCGGTATATCCTACGATTCCGCACATGCGCATGCCTCCATCTTTGCCACGCTAACCTGGATGTACGAACGCAGAGCCACTTTTCGTGCCCCGTTGGCTCGATCGGACAAGCAGCTTGCCCGAGGCCCCTCGAACTCGCTCGAGACTACACCCCAAAGGGTTCGAGCGCCCTTACGACGATATCATTGGCCTGGGTGCACAGCGCATCCTCTGGTGCCTCCGCGAGCACGCGGATGAGGGGTTCGGTGCCGGAAGCACGCACGAGCACCCGACCGTTGCCCCCAAGGAATTCCTCGGCCTCTCTGACGGCCGCCTTGACATTGACAGACTCCATGGCGGCAGCCTTGTCCGCAACACGAACGTTCACGAGCTGCTGGGGATAGAGCCTCACAGGCGCCGCAAGCTGAGAGAGGGTCTCTCGCTCCGCACGGATGACCTCCATGATGCGCAGGCTCGTCATGATGCCGTCTCCAGTGCGCTCGATATCGCCAAAGATGATGTGGCCCGACTGCTCCCCGCCGAGCGAGTAGCCATTCTCGCGCATGCAGGCATAGACGTTCTTATCGCCCACATCCGTGGTCACGTACGAGAGGCTCGCCTCGTCGAAGGCCTTGAAGAGGCCGTAGTTGCTCATGACCGTGGGGACGATGGTGCCTGCGGCAAGGCGACCATGCTTATGCAGGTACTTGCCACAGATATAGAGGATGAGGTCACCGTCAACGGTACGACCGCGCTCGTCGACGGCAAGGCAGCGATCCGCGTCTCCGTCATAGGCAAAGCCCACGTCAAGACCTTGTTCTACCACGTGCCGCTGCAGGCGCTCGATGTGGGTGGAGCCGCAGTCGACATTGATGTTAAAGCCGTCCGGCGCGTTGCTTATCACGCGCACATCCGCCCCGAGCGCATCGAAGACGGGCTTGGCGACCGAGGAAGCGGCGCCATTCGCGCAGTCAAGCCCCACCTTGACACCTTGGAGCGAGAAGTTGGCGCTGGCGATGAGGGAGGCTATATAGCGGTTGCGGCCCTGCATGTAGTCCACAGTACACCCTATGGCATCGCCCGTCGCGAGGGGAACTTCCACCTTGTCGTCGATGTAGTCCTCTATCCGCTCAAGCACGTCCTCGTCCATCTTGTAGCCTTCGCTGTTGACGAGCTTGATGCCGTTGTCGGTGAAGGGGTTATGAGACGCCGTGATCATGATGCCGCAGTCGAATCGGCCGTCAAGCGTCTCGTAGGAGACCCCGGGCGTGGGGATGACGTGGAGCATGTACGCATCGGCACCGGAGGCAACGAGTCCCGCCACGAGCGCTGACTCGAACATGTAGCTTGAGCGACGCGTATCCTTACCTAATACGACGCGGGCCTTGCGCTCCTGACGCACACCGTAGTACCACCCTACGAAGCGACCTATCTTGTAGGCATGTTCGACGTCAAGACCCTCATTGGCCTTGCCGCGAAATCCGTCCGTCCCAAAGTACCTCATAGCTTCCTCTCCTGCGCCAGGCACCACGGCGCTTGCGCGACGACCCGGCACGTAGGACTACGCCTCAGACTTTACACGGCAGAATTCTAGCAGCATATGTCTGCTGCGTCAGATGAGGATACGGGGTACATCCGATAAAATCGGCTCAAGCACGGTCGCGGGAACTTGGGCGCACCCAGAAGGCCTAGGCGAATTGCGCAATCAGGCAGCTCATTGTGGCGACCGAGTCACTACGTGGGGGCGGGATTGTCCTCACGCCTGCGTCAGACACAAGACGGGGAAGCCGCAAACGCGACTTCCCCACACAAACAACTCCTCTTTTGCCGATAGGAACGGCACACGCCACACGGCGGTGGGCCAAGAGAATCCTAGCGCTTGGAGAACTGCGGGCGCTTGCGGGCCTTCTTGAGACCGTACTTCTTGCGCTCGACCGCACGGGAGTCTCGCGTGAGCAGGCCAGCCTTCTTGAGCTCGGCGCGATACTCGCCTGCCTCGAGCAGGGCGCGGGCGATGCCAAGACGTAGTGCCCCGGACTGGCCGTTGATGCCGCCTCCGTCACAGTTCGCGAAGACGTCGAAACGACCGACGGTGTCAGTTACGCGAAACGGAGCCATAGCGTTATCAACGAGCTGCTGGCGCCCAAAGTACTGTGCGGCCTCACGGCCGTTAACACTGACCTTACCGGTGCCAGGGATCAGGCGGACACGTGCCGTCGCCTCCTTGCGACGCCCAGTGCCGGTATACAGAGCGATGTTATCAGCCATCGGTTACGCCTCCAGATCGATCTTGGTGGGATTCTGAGCAGCATGCGGATGCTCGGGGCCAGCGTAGACCTTGAGCTTCATGCCCTGCTGGCGGCCGAGCGTGGTCTTGGGAAGCATGCCCTTGACGGCGTGCTCGATGACTCGCTCGGGACGCTTGGCCATGACGTCTGCGAAAGACTCTGTCTTGAGGCCTCCCAGCCAACCAGAATGGCGCCAGTAGCTCTTATGCTCTGCCTTGGTGCCCGTAAGCCTCACCTTGTCTGCGTTGATGACGATCACGAAGTCACCAGTGTCGGCGTTGGGCGTATACTGTGGCTTATCCTTGCCGCGAAGGATCATGGCCGCCCTCGTCGCGAGGCGACCGAGCGTGGCGCCGTCGGCGTCGATAAGCACCCACTTGCGCTCGACCTCACCTTTCTTGGCATAATGAGTCGACTTGGTCACTTGACTCCTCCTTGAAACCTGTGCTTCGGCGGCCCCTGGACGGACAGCCGGATCTTTTCCTGCGAGATTACGGGGCTCAGTGGAAAAGCCTTAAGAGTATATACCACGATCGCCAAGATTGCTGGGGTTTCGACTCCTTCGCGAAGTCTGCACCCACAATGCGCCTCGGCACCCCGGAATCTGCGGGGTACCGAGGGGGCGGCATGCCGGGGTCCCAAGGAGGCGCGCCGGGGCCTGAGCGCTACTCGCGCACGAGGAGCAGCGCCATCTTGAAGGGTTGGTCGGCGCGGACGTAGTGCCTCCCACCCTTGTCAAACTTAAAGTTCTCACCCGCGTGGATGCGATGCTCCACGCCCTCGTAGCCAACGATCGCCTCGCCCTCAAGCGCAAAGACCAGCGCGTCACCGGGCGCCGCGTGCTCATCAAGACCAGTTCCGGCGGCAAAGCTCATGAGCGCAAACTTCATGCCCTCGTTATGCGCCAGGTCCATGTTCACGATCTTTCCATCCTGAGTCGGCAGCAGCTCCGCCAGCCTCACGATCTCTCCGGCCCTGATCCTCTCGTTCATGTACGTCTCCTTCGCTAGGATGAGCTCGATATAGACGCAGCCCCCTTGGCTGCGGATTCCCACCGGGACATCGACGGGCGTGATGAGTGCGTCACCCTCGGCCAGTACCCACGTACGCCCACCACTCTCATAGGATTCCGCCTCTCCACCTGCGACCAGAAGAAGCTTGGGGTGGGCGTAGGTCTCGGCGCTGATGTCGGTGTGTGCCGCAAGTGAGAAGACAGAGGCGGAGAGGGCAGCCGTGTGCTGGATCGCCTCGGACGTCGTGCAGCCAGCCGTGGGAGGGTAATCCCTCTTGATGGAAAAGACCGTGCCTGGCGTGAATTTCATCTTTACCTCCCTTGTCTGAGCGCTGATTTTCATGCACCATCAGAATATACACACTGCAGAGCATACAATGTTGATTATCCAACGACAAGAGAAGATGATATGGATGAGAAGAAGCGAGCTCGAGATCAAGGATCCACACGCCATCAGAGACATTATTGAGCGCGCAAGGATCGTCCACCTGGGGTTGGTGGATGGGACGCGCCCCTACGTGGTCCCATTGCACTACGGATTTGAGTTTGCCTGGGTAGACCTCTTGCATGCAGAGACGCGGCTCACGCTATGGTGCCACAGTGCGCCACAGGGGCGCAAGATAGACGTCATCCGCGCAAATCCGACGGCATTTGTCCAGATCGACTGTGACGAGACCCTCTCCCTTGGTGGCGAGCGCGCCTGCAGCTACAGTGCATCCTACGCCAGCATCATGGGCGATGCCGAAGCGCGGGTGATCGAGGAGTCCCACGAGAAGGTCAGGGGACTCACGCTCCTCATGCGCACGCAGACGGGACGCGACTTTGCCATCACGGAGGCGATGGCTGCCTCTGTGGCCATCATTCGCATCGATGTCCCCCGCCTGAGCTGCAAGCTGCGTCCCACACGTCAGCGCTAACGCAGCGTCCCCGCAGCGACCAAGCGGACACCCTCGCCGCGCGGGGCAGGGTCAAGACAGCGCTACCGGGACGACCGCCGCGAGTTAGGCCCTCACCGCGCGAGGCAAGGGCTCTCCCAGCCGGATACCTCCAGGCGGGCGCCCCGCCCCACGCCGGCAGATATAGAAGTATTTTCAATTAATTTCAATGAAACAGATGAATTCCCTCCTATGCGAGGGGAAAATGAGGTAGCATAAGCTCTAAATTATGAATCGGAAGCTTGCTCGCCCATGATGCCTCTCCCACGGCAGCGGCAAAACGGCAGTCCAATCGAAGCTGTCTCGTACCATGGATGCCGTCATGTGGGACAATGGCCACGCGGGAGGAGCATCGCGGTATGTTGGCACATCAAAGCCACATCCGCTAGGTTGCACCCGAGGATTGGAGGCCCATGAACTGCCCAGAATGCGGAGAGCCGCTGCCAGATAAGGCGTTCATCTGTCCGCACTGCGGAACGCCACTGCTGGACAGGATTATTTGCAGTGACGACGTGGACGAGGATAGCGAGGCATCAGCCTCCGATGTCGACGAGCAGGACGATGCGGACGTGGGCATCGATGAGCTAGACGACATTGGCGTGGGCGTCGGCGAGCTGGCTGGCTCTGGTGACGACGTGAGCAAATACGGTGCGACGGAAAATCCCCGCGATGACGGCGCAAGCGATGAGAGGACCCCAGACAGCCTCATCCTTGACAGGCTCTCGGAGCTGTCGAGCATGTCTCCCGAGGAGACAGTCATCTCGTGGCGCACGTCAGGCGGGTCTCACTCAAGCGAGAGCTGGACGAACGACCTCAAGATCGATGACTTCACGATCGACACCGACACCAATGGCGAGGGTGTCGAGGGCACGTCCCTTGCGAGCGGAGGCTCACGCGATGGGGCGGCAGACGACGGACCCACGACTGATGACGTTCGGCCAGCCAACGCGTACGCAGCCAACGAGCAAGGCATTGGCAGCGAGACGGACGTCCAGCCTGATATCCCATCGTTGCCTGATGACGATGCCTTCTTGGGCGAGTCTGAGGCGACGGTCGTACGCCCGGCTACCGGGCATGTGGGCAGGGCGGGCGAGCGCGAGGCCGACGAATACACGGCCAACCCGTATGTCGAGGACGGCGCCATCGGCTACCCAATCGCAGGCGACTCTGCCCTAAGCCCCGGAGAGGCCGAGCCCGCAGACGGCGGCTCGCCGGGCGGCGCCAGCGTGGCTGACAGTCCCGCAGACCACGAGGCGACAGATGACAGCTACGACGAGCTCGATGAGCCCGACAACCTCGATGACCTCGACGAGCTCGATGACATCGAGGGTGGCGACTACGCCGAGGATGGCAACTTCGACTACCACGAAGACTACGATTTCGAGGGCGGCTATGCCAACGAGGCCGATGACGAGGCATCCGACCCCGAGGACGACTACGAGGACGACGAGTACGACGAGGAGTACGAGCACGAGAAGCAGTACTTTGCCGACCAGACGGCCATAGCGAGCGGAGGCAGCGGGGTTGCCGCGCCCCTTCCCATCCCCATCATGCAGCGCAGCGAGGGCAGGGAGGTCCCACGCGAGTACATCGAGGCAGCCAATGCCAAGAGGGAGGAGGTCGGCGCGGGTGCCGACAGCGAGTGGTATGCCCCCGGCAACGTGAGCGCCACCATGCAGGCGGCCAACTCACATGACCGCAACATGCACCGAACGCTCGTTGTCGCCATTGTCATCATCTTCATAGTCATCGTCAGTGTCGTTGCACTGTGGATCACGTACGACCAGGAGATGTGGGGCGGAAAGCGCGTACCCGATGTCCTGACCGAAAGCGTCGACACGGCGAGAAACGCACTCGAGGCGGATGGCTTCAAGGTCGAGATCCTCCAAGAGGGGACGGATGACGGCGTGGGCACGATACTTTCGATGTCACCTGACCCCGGCACGCGACTCAATCCGGGCAAAACCGTACGGATAACCGAGGGGGTCCTGAGAACCTTGCCTAACGAGAAGGGTAAGTCTTTGGATGACGCGACAAGCGAGCTCCAGGGTCTGGGCCTCAACGTAACGACAAGCGAGCAACTCTCAGACGAGACGCCCGGCACCGTGCTCGAGACCGACCCAAAGATGGGGCAAACGTATCGCACGGGTGACACGGTCGAGCTCAAGATCGCCAAGAACTACACGGTACCGGAGGTCACGGGCAAAACCGAAGATAGCGCAAAGAAAATCATCGAGGATGCGGGTTTCGTGCCAAACGTCGCCTACGAGGAGTCGAGCGCGAAGGTGGGTACGGTCATCTCGACCGATCCCATCGCAGGCTCCGTCGCCAAGAGCGGTTCGACCGTCAACATCACCGTGGCAAAGGCAACGGCAAAGACCTACAATGCCACATACTTCGATCTGGTCGTACCCAGCGACTACGTTGACTCTGTGACCATACAGACCTCAACCGTCAACAACGGCTCCCAGGCGACGCCGGGCACAACACCCAGCGCTACGAGTGGTACGACAGAGGTGATGCAGGTCTACTACAAGAACGAGCTGGCGGCAGTCATCTACTCGTCCTCGACGAACATTGGAGTGACGCCAAGCGGAAGCGAGCGCCTCGTGCAGAGTATCAATGACTCGAGCGGACACCCCATCAAGGTCTACGAGATGCGCACCAGTACCTCCACGACCACGATCTCGCAGAACGTGACGTCATTCCTCAATGAGGCAAACGTCTCTGGCTGGGTAAAGGCGCACTAGGAAAGGGGCGGGGGCGAAGCGTGGACACAACTCGCACGTCTCTGAGTGTGCCCACGCCTGTCGAGCGCCCGCGTCAGCTTTAGCGACCGCCAAAGAACAGGAGCGCTCCCGCACGGGGGCGCTCCTGCATCTATACGCTGTGAAAACATTTGCTGTGAAGAGACCTGGTGGCACCGCACCAGACACGAGGCCACGAGACGCCGGTCCGTCCATGGGCCTTGCTCGCCTCTGTCTGCCTATAGCGACTCCTCGGTACAACGCTTCATGTCGGCACGAATGAGTTCGCGAATGTATGCTTGTCTGTTCTTGCGCCCGCAGAGCCATTCCCAGAGATCCATGTCAACCGGATAGAAGCGCAGCGCCATCTGCTTTACGCTCTTCTTGCGGTACCTTGCGTTTGCTCTCTTCTGAGCCTCGCTCGTTGCCATGAGTACGCGCTTCCTTCTATCGACGTGCCAGCACTCCGCCTTGGTTCTTAAGAAACACGACCATAGCAGCCCGTATACCCCATCATCGAACCGAAGGGAATACACATCTGCCTGCTCCACGAAGTCAACAACTCAATGCCAAGAGGGCCTCGTGCTCCACGACGCCACCCACACCCTTACGTTCACGTGCCTCCTGCCACCTAACGTGGCATCTTGTGTCGTGACTGCCTCCGTCTTGCGACGACGCCAGCGACGAGCACGACCGCGCCCACGAACGCAAGGACGGGCACGAGGGCAGCCAGCCCATCATCTCCCGTCTGGGGTAAGGCACTGTCTTGTGCCCTGTCCCTGGAAGAGGCTGGTTGAATGTCTCCGCCCCTGATCCGAGAGGACTCCTCGACAGCCGTCACAGGAGTGACAGGATTGTTGGGTATGGTGGTGTTAGGACCATAGCTGGGCGTCTCGGTCGCATCAGCCCACACGGCATAGAAGTCGGTATCTCGCGTAATTCTAATGTACTCCCCGGGCCCATAGTTCGTTCCGCTGCCGTCAGGCCTGGTGTTCCACCCCACGATCTTGTGCCCTGGCCACGTGAATATGTCATAGGTGATGAATTTCGTGTCTTTACCATACGTGACCGTGACTCGCTTCGTCTCGTCCTCCCCATGGTTTGCGTGAAGGGTCACAGTATAGGATATGGGAGTCCACTGCGCATAGAGCGTCAGATCTGACGTCACTGCGATCGTGTCTCCGTCGCCGTAGGCCGTACCTGTGCCGTCCGCACTCGTGTTCCAACCCCTGAAGCTGTGGCCCACACGGACAAACGAATTGAGCACGAGTGCCTGTGGCCTGCCCTCCTCGTACGTCTGGGGGGCCATGGATCCCTCGCCCCCGTTGGCGTCAAAGCTGATCGTATGGGTTGCTGCCTCGGGAGACAATGTCCCCCAGATGGCATAGTAGCTCTGTGTAGATGAGTCGGGAAACTTCAGTACCTCTCCAGGCCCTGCCACAACCGGCCCAAGGCGAGACGTCGCCCAGCCCTTGAACACGTAGCCCTCGCGCACAGGGACTGTCACGGCGATCGGGTCGCCGCTATAGCCCTCCATCGTCTGATGCACGGAGCTGTCAGATGCACTGTAGTTGGTATAGAACGTAACCGTGCTCCTGTGGCAGTAGACCGCGGTGACCGTGACGTCCGCGCCAAAGGTCATACCAAAGTCGATGTCAGTGTTACCGTTGTTCTCGTTGTGGCCCGAAAGCTTGATACCAAGTGGATTATTGCCACTCTTAAACTCATCTGTAAACTTGAACCTGTTATCGGTTGTCACGTCCGTAAAGCCAAGCTGCACCACGTTCTGGCCCTGCGCATCAGCCGCCTTCAGGGACTGAAGATACCCGTAGGAGTCTGCCGGACGCAGGATCACGGCAGCGGCCCCGTCAAGTGAGGCGGAGTCGCTTGCCGGCCACGTGGACTTGTCGTTCTCGGGAGGACGGTTCGCCTCATAGTCGGACCACGAGCTCATGATCTTGACATGACCGGTGTCCTGGGTCGTAACCGCCAAGGTGCTTGCCGCGACGGCCCTGACGGGCAGTGCCACGAGGCTCAGGACAAAGGCGATGACGGCGCCCAGGATGGCCCTCGCGTGATTACGGGCGTATGCATGCATTGCAAGACCTCCGCATCAGACCATGAAACCGTTTGTTTACAGTTGAGTCTAGGGCTTATTGCCCCGGAAGGCAACTCATGTGGTAGTCCCCGCTCGCAGGACGCTGCGTTACTCTTCATGGGCAGGCCAATGATGCACCTCCAAGCTGTTGCGCCGAACTCCACCTGCAGCCCTGTCGAAGACGGCGGACGACTTCCCGAGCGCGCCCCTCACCGCGACCTGTGCGCCTCCTGCTGCCACGACACCTTCGCGGGCGTGGACGTCGCAGCAGTGCCCGGGCGGGCAGCTCGCCCGGGTGTCTCATCGTGGCGTCACCCCGGGCGCCGGATCTGCGGGGCTCGCCGCGCCACTCGGTGGCGTCGAGTGCGCTATGCGCGTGCCACTCGGTGACGTCGAGTGGCACGCGGACATACAGCGTCGATCAGAGGTCATCGGAGAGGGAACGGCACTAGGCGGCACGGTGGACATGGACAGCTAACCTACCCGTAAATAGTGACGCTACGTTACGCCATCCTCTGCGTAGCGTGACGTGTGTCCCTTTATGCCCATCGTCTGGGTCATCGGTTATCATAGGCATATCAAGGGACGGGGGCTCACCATGAAGGCTGATGAGGCGGGACGGATCATTCGTGCACTGGAGAGATTAGCGCACCGGATGCTCGAGCGCTTTCCGGTCGTTATCGCGCTTGCGGCAGCAGGGACGCTCATCTCGATACTTCAGGCCTACGACGTCTTTGGAATGAGCGCAGGTTCAGATGACCTCTTCATGGTATTGTGGTATAGAGGTCCCCTGCGCACAAACATCGCAACGTCGGCACTCGTAGCCCAGAGCTTCATCAGCGGGTCTCGACTTGCAGCACTTGCCTGCATCACGGCCACGCTCGCCGCCGAGCGGCTGTTACGTGACACGCACGAGAACGACGCCACGGAGAAGAAGACGCATGCCCACCTAGGACCACGTCCCATCCTGGTGCAGACCGCCACGGGAGCGGCGGTATGGGCGCTCTATGCTGCCATCGACCTGCCAGTCAGGGCAGATGAGCGTCTGAGCACCCTCTTTGGTCTGGTCGTATTGGCCGTCGTACTCATCAGCGTCTTCGGTCTGCCCTGGCTGCTCTACACGTCTGACAATGAGGATGTGCTCCTTGCCTTCCTCGTTAAGGGGGTGGCCTTCTCCGTCTTTGTCGCGGGCATCGTGCACCTTGGTCTATCCATCGTAATGTCCGCGATTGACTCCCTGATCACACACGTGAGCAGCAATGCGCATCAGGCCGTGGCGTCACTCGTGTGGACGTTCGTGCTTCCCTGTGTCTTCTGCTCGCAGGTCCCCCGCCACACCGAGCGGCTCGACGTCCCACACGTCTACCGCATCGTCGTCGGAAGGGCCCTCTTCTACATCTATCTGCTCCTGCTCGCCGTACTCTACCTCTACATCGCGCGCATTGCCCTCACGCGCACCCTGCCCTCAGGCCAGCTCAACTGGTTTGGCTGCCTCGCGCTGCTCGGCACACTCTTCTTCTGGGCAGGAATCCGCATGATTGGTAGTGGCGTGGTGCGCTGGTATCTGCGCTGGGGCTGGGCCCTTGTCATCCCCATCCTCATCGTGCAGCTTATGGCCATCTATCTGCGCGTCTCGGCCTACGGTCTCACGACGTCGCGCTATGCCTCGATCCTCTGCGTCATCGTCGGCGCGGTGGGGCTCGCCCTTGCCGCGCGCGCAAGGCACCCCCGAGAGCTCTTTGGGGTGTGCTGCGTCGTCGCGCTCATCGCCTGCGTCACTCCCGCAAATATCATCGATCTGCCGTACCAGGAGCAGGCAGGACGGCTGCGCGCTGCGCTCGCAAGTGGCGGCATGTCGCAGGCGGCGGACGTCACCCATGAGAGCTTGGGCACCCTCTCCACGGAGGAACAAGAGCGCATCGCAAGCAGCTGGAGCTACCTGTCATCGCGCACGGGAGCGCTCACCAACTCCGAGCTTGTGGACCAGCTAAGGGGCGACAGTCGGGCGAGCGGAGCCCTGGACTACCTCAGTTCTAACACCCCCTCCGGCTCGAACGGCGTCCTGGATAGCTCCTTGGGCAGCAAAAACAAGTCTAGCTCGACACGCGAAACGTATGCTGTGAGACATGGCGCCAACATAGGTGTTGCGGGCTACTCGCGTCTCTACCCGCTTGACGCGAGGGAGCTTGCGGATGACCTCACGCTCGACTTCTGGTCTGCCGACGGAACTGCCTTACACGTTGACTGCTCTGAGCTTATCGCGCGACTCAGGGAGCACTACGCCTCACGGCCAAGGGGCGAATACTCGACGCATATCGACGACGTCGACCCGAGCGAGATGCGCATTGTCACCAAGGATGGGGGCTGCCTTGCCCTCACGAGCGTCTCGTTCCAAGTCAGCGGCGACAGACCCTGTGACGCCTATGTCGCAGGATACGTCCTCATACCCTAAAGTGACACGAAACGCATCCGTTTGGTCAGCTGAGAAACTATTCCGCTAGCAACAAGACGGCCCGCCGTTCGCGGAGGGGCCACTCCGAGCACAGCCCGGAACACGCTCCGACGCCGACGCAACACCCGCAGGTTGGGAGTCGCGAGGCCCGCACCGCCAGCTGGCCCTGTCGAGACCCCTCACAGCGGCCACAGGTGGAATCAGCGATCACAGGTGGAGTTCGGCGAACAGATTGGCGCTCGGGTGAGCGGAACCTAGTGGCCGGCGTTCCCTTTAGCCTCACCACGCCGAAGTCGCGCCTCCGCCACAGCGGCGCGTGCCTCGGCAGCTGCGGCGCGCGCCTCGGCGGCCTGGGCCTTGAGCTCAAGAACGTCTATCTCGTCTAGGGACTCGTCCATAGCGGGCACCCGCGCGTGACTCGCGTCCGTCCCAGCCAGCGGCCAGGCCTGCGATAACCTGCGCTCGCCAAAGAGGCCGAAGCTCGCCTTTGGTGTCATCCTGAAGGCCTCACACCCAGGGTCTTTTGCCAAGACGGTGCTGCCCTTGAGCCTACCGGGACCCATGCACTCCAGACGCGTGCGCAGAAAGCCCGTGCGCTCCTGACAGAAGACGCAGTTCTCGCAGACGCGCTCCCATCTTTCCACGCCAGCCCCCTCCGTCTGCACGAACCTTCTGCGGCGGCAGAATAGCCCTCCGACGATTGTCTTCTGCCTCATGTCCCGGACTACTCCAGCGAGACTGTCGTCACCTTACCCGCATCGTCTGTCACAAGCAGGCTCGACCCCTTGAGCTCCGCCTTGGCGATGGAGCCAGAACCACCCACAGGGTTTCCATCCTCGTCGACCACCGGCGATGATCCGCTGCCAACCGTATAGGCGAGCACGTCCCACCTGCCCTCGTCGAGGCTCTCGGGAATGATGATCGTGCCATTATAGAGGACGAGTTGCGCAGGCTTACCAGGGATCTGCATGTATGCGTCACCGGAAGCTGAGTTCTCCCTACGGCCGACCAGTGCATACGTACCGTCATCCTGCTTTGATATCGAGAAGACCGTCCCTTGGTAGGTGACGCTCCCCTCCGCCGAGGTCTGGGTCTGCTGCGGCGGTTGACCCACCTGCTCACTCACCTTGTTAGCCGACTCGATGCAGCCGCGCAACAGCACAAAGCTGATGCCCAAGACGATGAGCGCGGCCACGACGATGAACCAGCGCTCCTTAAGCTGGTCTACAAGCGTGTGCGGGTCAGGTTCCTTTGCGTGCGACCTGCTGGCCACCCGCGGACGTCGTGCCCCCCGCAGGCGCATCTCGGCGCCAAGCCCCGTGCGCGACCAGCTCGCAGTGGAGTCAGGCGAGATCTTGCCGATGTTATCCCTGGTCTCGACCGTGGCACCCTGGCTCGCATCGATGCGGGCGAAGGCTCCCGTCTGAGCTGGGTCGACACCAATGGGCCTCGGTGCCTCCTGCTCGTCGAGGGGACCCACGACCGGCAGGCTCGAGGCAAGGCGAGACCGACTGCCTCTGCCTCTACCCCTGCGTTGAGCGCGGTGAGGCGTGCCGATGGGCCTTAGTGATCCCTGCCCCTCGTGGGAGCCAACAGACGGCAGGCGCGAGGCGAGTGGCGACTGGCCGCTCGACGAGCTTCTCGTGGAGCCTGTGGCATGCGAGTGAGGCGTTGATCCACCAGAGACCGCGCGCCTTCCCTGGGGGACTGCAGATCCCCGTGGAGACACTGGGTTATTGTCCTGGGCCATGTCAGACCTCCTCACCTGATAGTACCGGCCAGCCGCATCGGCAGGCACTCGCTCCGCTCTTTCCCACTCTCTATATAATACGGCGTTCCTCTATGGCGCGTCCAAGCGTCACCTCATCGGCGTACTCAAGGTCTCCGCCAACGGGCAGGCCACTCGCGAGTCGCGAGACCCTGACGCCTAGGGGCGCTATAGTGCGCGCAAGGTAGGCGGCCGTAGTCTCTCCCTCGACGTCCGGGTTGGTGGCGAGGATGACCTCCCGCACCGTACCATCAGCCAAACGCGAGATCAGCTCACGCACGTGCAGCTGGTCTGGCCCCACCTTGTCCATGGGCGAGATGACGCCGCCAAGCACATGGTATAGGCCATGATAGCTTTCGCTGCGCTCAATCGCCGAGACATCGCGCGGCTCCGACACGACGCAGAGGCAACCCCGGTCGCGAGAGGAATCTGCACAGATATCACAGGTCTTGCGCACCGCATACGAAAAACAGACCGGACAGAAGTGAACCTCCTGCTTGACCCGTGTGATGGCAGCCGAAAGACGACGCGCGGCCTCTGCGTCAGACTCAAGGATCCAGTATGCGATGCGCTGTGCAGACTTGGGACCGATCCCCGGTAGCCTGCCAAGCTCATCGAGCAGACGCTGCAGCGCACGTCCGTCGCTCGGGTTGGGCTCCGCAGGCTGCATGACCCGTAGCGACTCTGCGGCCTGTGGCGGCTTGCCCATCTGCGCAGGTGTTCCCATCCCTAGAGCACCTTAGAACAGCCCCGGGATATTCATGCCACCCGTGACGGCTCCGAGCTGCTGATTGGCGGCTTCCTGCGCACTCGAGAGACACTCGTTGACTGCCGCGACGATCGTGTCCTGAATAATCTCGATGTCCTCGGGATCGAGCGCGTCGGGATCGATGGTGATCGAGGTGATCTGCATGTCGGCCGTACCGATCACCTTGACCATGCCACCGCCGGCAGAGGCAGAGACCTCGATGTCCGCAAGCCTATCCTGGGCGTCGGCGAGCTGCTTTTGCATCTTCTGCGCCTGCCTCATCATCTGCTGCATGTCCATGGTAATCCTCCTTATGCCCACCCGCGCAGACGGACGCAGGGGGAATGTCCTCATTGAGAAGAAAGCTTACCTCATCTTGCGGACATTACGGCAGGGGCCTCGACTCAATTTTGCTCTACGGCACTGTCCTGCAGCTTCTCCACACTCGCCTCCACGCCGTCACCAAAGACCTCGGTGAGCATCGCAAGAAGCTCATTCATATCCTGAGGCATGCCATCGGCGCGCTTGGGGACAGACTTGGACCCTTTGGGTTTGGACCGAAGCTTGGGCTCGGTCTTTGATTTGGGCTTAGGATCGGGCTTGGGCTTTTGTTTGGGCTCGGTCTTTGCTGTGGTCTTAGCCTTGGGTTTGGGATCGGGCTTGGGTTTGGACTCGGCAGTGCTTGCCGCCTCCGCCTCAAAGACAACGGCGGTCCTAGGCTCAACTTGCTGAGACGTCTGGTGCACAGGCTCAGGCCCAGGGACGGCTCGTGAGGCCACCTGAGGCTCTGCGGCCAGGGAAGCTTCGCCGACAGGGGCCATTGGCTCGTCCTCGTACGCAGGTGGCTCGTCCCAAGGCATGTCGTAGTAACTCTCCAGGGGAACTTCCTCAACGGGCGGCTCTGCCTGGGGAGCTGTCGCAGGTACCGCCGCGCGCGACATGGCGGGCTGCGGGGCAGGCGCAGGTCCTCGCTGCGGGACGACGGAAGACACGGCCTGAGAAGTCGCTTGCCCCTGTGATGCGGACAAGGGCTGCGGCGTCACCATCGTACCGCGGGCTGGAGTAGGTGCAGGCGCCTTGGCCCGAGAGCGAGCAATGTCAGCCCCGACGAGGCTCGACTCCGCATAGACCAGCGCCCTCTCACCAAAGGCCTGGCGCACCGCCGCCTCCACGGTGGCACGAACATCCTTGCGGTCGAGCATCTTGGTCACGAACGACGAGCCCTTGGGCAGGTTGATCAGAAGCCGATGTCCGTCATCCTCGAGCGCAGTCGACGCCGCGAGGAGGGATCCGCGTGGTGGGTCCGTTCGCACAAGTCCGTCCACAACCTGACGCCACCTGCGCTGCAGCTCCCCCCCGTCGGTGATGGCAGGCGTTGCGGGGGTAACGGCGGGCGTTGCTGGAGCTGTCTCCTTCCTTGGTTGGACGGCAACGTCTGGGGGTTGCGACTGCTGCGCGGCACCTGCGCCCGTTGTTTGATCAGACTGTGAGGCACCCTCTGATGAACGCTGCTGGGGCGCTGGCTGCGCAGGCGAGGCGAGAGGCGCCTCCTCCGAAGTCAGCAGCTCCTGTGGCGCTTGTCGTGCGACCGATGCGGGAACCTGCTGGGGCTCCTGCGACGTTGACTGTGCCCGTTGCTCTAAAGTTGGGGGCTGGGGAGCCTGTGGTTCCGGCCGCTCCGCATGGACAGGCGCAGGAGCAACTTGAGGGGCGAATATGGTCTGCCTCGCCGATGCCTGCGGCGCAGGAGCGGTGGGCGCCAGCGCAGGGGCGGTGGGCGCCAGCGCAGGGGCGGTAAGGCTCGACGCGGGAGTGGTTGACATCGGCACGGACGCGTTCCCTGCAGCGAGCGCCTCCACGGTCTTCTCGAGCTGGGCGACGCGCTCGGCAAGTGAGTCTAACGTCAGGTCTGACTTGGGTCGGGCGATACGCGTAAGGGCCACCTCAAGGGCCAGACGCTGGTTGGTGGCAACGCGCATCTCGCTCGAAACCTCGCTCATGACCGCCAGGGCACGCGCCACGCGATCGGGCGCTCCAAAGGCCAGCGCCTCGTCCTTGAGCTGTCGAAGCTCGTCTCCCGCCACAGGTAGTGTGGACGCGCCCTCTCCCACCACGCTCGCAACGTAAACGTCACGCAGGTGCGCCGAGAGCTCGCGCGCAAGCTGGAGCAGATCTCTGCCCGACTCGACGAGCTCTCCTATCCTAGCAAAGACGGTCGGCACGTCACGCCTCGCGAGGGCGCCTGTCAGCTCGGTGAGCATTGAGCTCGAGACCTCGCCCAAGAGGTCGCGGGCGGCATCGAGCGAGACGCTGCCGCCGCCAAAGGTCGAGAGCTGCTCCAAGGCCGAGAGCGCGTCTCGCATGCCACCTCGAGCATGGCGAACCACGAGCTCGAGCGCCGCCTCGTCATATGAGAAACCCTCGGCATCGCACACACGCTTGAGCTGGCCCAAGATGTCACTCGCGCCAATCGCATGGAAGTCAAAGCGCTGCACGCGAGAGAGGATGGTCTCGGGCACCTTTTGCGGGTCGGTGGTGCAGAGAACGAAGACGATGTGCTCGGGCGGCTCCTCCAGCGTCTTGAGCAGCGCATTGAACGCCGCCGTCGTCAGCATGTGAACCTCGTCGATGATGTAGACCTTGTAGCTGCCGCGCACGGGCGCGAAGCTCACACGGCCGATGATCTCCTCACGAACATTGTCGACCCCGGTGCGCGACGCCGCGTCAAGCTCGTAGACGTCAGGATGCTCACCTGCGGCGATGAGCTGACAGTTCTCGCACGTGCCGTCCGGGAGCTGCCCTGCGCCGCGCTCGCACATGAGGGCCTTGGCGAGGATGCGTGCCATGGTCGTCTTGCCCGTGCCACGTGGGCCACAAAAGAGGTAGGCATGGCTGGTCCTGCCCTCAAGGACGGCATGCTCCAGCGTGGAGACGACATGCTGCTGGCCAACGACGTCCTCGAACGTCTTGGGACGATACTTCCTGTACAGCGACTCCATGGCACCTCCGACTCGCGTTGCTTTGACTCGCCTTGCGTCAGACGAACCTCAAGTATAGCCGTGGAACCCGCCCGTGCCCGGGTTGGACGAGCCCTCGGAAGACGATGACCGACGCGCGCCCAAAGGCGTGGCACGCCCTGCGGGTGCCATCTATCCTCTCGCTCCCCAGAACTCCTGCTATGCGACGTGCTCGGTCGCAGCCTGGCAAAGACGGACGCGGTCTCTTCTGCGAACCTCCAAGCCCACCCACGTCGAACGTGCTTCGCTACTTCATCCACCTCTTGAGCTGCCAAAGCAAAATTCCCACAAAATCCCCTCTTGCAGAAAGTTGGTAATCCAATTGCATCTGTCAGCAGAGGCCATCCCCTATAACCGTCAGGTGACATAGCCATCCGCCGAGGCAGCAGGGACTACCAACCATGAGCGGC
>ERZ773079.353-NODE-353-length-30873-cov-50.707444_pt1 | contig 30873 bp, 23 predicted proteins | sample MGYA00511355_ERZ773079 | MGnify/ENA primary metagenome ERZ773079 (study PRJEB29015, sample SAMEA2737979) | human oral metagenome | biome: human oral; feature: human-associated habitat; material: dental | place: China | collected 2117 ... | reverse complement strand
GGGGCGGTTCCTCCTGGAGGAGGAACCGCCCCTAAGACCACGGACTATAGGCTCCGCACAACCCCCTGCCAGGCGCATCGTCGTCCCGTTGCGCCCCGTTCCAGGCGCCCGCGCACCCGGGCACAACCGGAGATTCGAATGAAGAAATACGTCCTACCGACACTCAAGGTCCTCATCGCCGTCGTCATCGCCCTGGCGCTGGCGAAGATCGCCTTCTTCCCCAGCAAGCAGGGGCAGGAACGCGCGGACATCTCCTCCGGGCTGGAGGTCTCCACGAGGACGACCACCGCCACGGTCGGGGACATCACCAGCACGGTGGAGGTCAAGGGCCAGATCGTCCAGGACAAGGCCGTCGAGGCGAAGGCCACCCTGACCGGTACCGTCGACTCCCTCGCCGTGGCCAAGGACGCCCTGGTCACCCAGGGGGAGCCCCTCCTGTACATCAAGAAGACCGAGCCGAGCGCCGACGGCGGGGAGAAGACCACCTGGGGCACGGTCACCGCCCCGGAGAGCGGCAAGGTGTCCTTCAGCGTCATCGAGAACCAGGACACGAGCGTCGGTATGGTCGTGGCCACGGTGACCCCCCAGACCTACTCGGCCACGGGCACCATCACCGCCTCCCAGCAGTACCGGCTCACCAACGCCCCGGCCACGGCGACCGTCTCGACGAACGACGGCCCCGCGCCCTTCTCCTGCTTGAGCCTCAAGATCGGCACGAAGGAGAACACCTCCACCACCACCGGCCAGGACGGGCAGCCCACGACCAAGGCCGGGGACGGCACCTCGGTGGAGGTGCGCTGCTCCGTGCCAGCGGAGCAGCAGGTCTTCGCCGGTCTCAAGGCCACCATCGGCATCGACGCGGGCTCGGCCTCGGGCGCCGTCCTGGTCCCCGTCACGGCGGTCGAGGGATCCGTGACGGCGGGGAATGTCTGGGTCGTCACCGACCCGGACAACCCGAGGGGGGCCGAGAAGCGCGAGGTCTCCCTGGGTATCAACGACGGCACCAGCATCCAGGTCACCGACGGCCTGACCGGGGGCGAGACGATCCTCCAGTACGTGCCCGGCAAGGACATCGTCCGCACGGGCACGCCCAACACGTGCGAGCCCGACAACTCGGCCTGCTACGACGAGAACGGCCAGGAGATCCTGTGAGCCCGGACCCGCTGATCAGCCTGCGCGGCATCACGCGCACCTTCATGGTCCCCGACAGCCCGCCGCTGAACATCCTCACCGGCGTCGACCTGGACGTCCACCCCGGGGAGCACGTGGCCATCGTCGGGCGCTCCGGCACCGGCAAGTCGACCCTGCTCAACACCCTCGGACTCATCGACACCCCGACCTCCGGCAGCTATCACCTGATGGGCATCGACACGGCGGGGCTGGGCGAGGGCCGCCGCGCCCACCTGCGCGGGCAGACCTTCGGCTTCGTTTTCCAGTCCTTCAACCTCATCAACGGGCTGACGACCACCGAGAACATCGCGGCCCCCCTCCTGTACGACCACGGGACGGCCTTCTGGAGCCGCACCTCCCGGGCCGAGGGGCTTCTGGACGCCGTCGGGCTGGAGAGCAAGAGGGGCTTCTCCATCGGGCGCCTGTCGGGCGGCGAGCAGCAGCGGGTCGCCATCGCCCGGGCCCTGGCACGACGCCCCCACGTCATCCTGGCCGACGAGCCGACCGGCGCCCTCGACGTCGATACCGGCAACGCCGTCATGGAGCTGCTGGAGAGGCAGTGCCGCGACACCGGTGCGGCACTCATCCTCATCACCCACGACCTGGCGGTGGCCGGGCGGGCGCACACCCAGTACCGCCTGGAGCACGGGGTCCTCACCCCGATCTCGGTGACCCGCCGGCGGGTGGGCTCCCTGGAGGAGTTCGGCGAGGTCCAGCTCGGCCGGGCGCCCGGGGCGCACGCCTCCCGCGCACCCGAGCCGGCCGACGCGGGAGGGGGTCCGAAGTGAGCATGTTCGCAGGAGCGGGCGGCCTGCTCACCGGATTCGTCGGCGCCGTCATCGAGGCGTGGGCGCAGCTGCGCATCGGCAAGCTCCGGGTGCTGCTCTCCCTCGTCGGCGTGGCAGCGGCCGTGGCCGCGATGTCCTTCGTCATCGCCGTCGGGCAGGTCTCGGTGTCCGCGATCAACTCCGAGATCGAGCAGGGCGTCGGGCGCCCCGGCACCGTCACCATCAACGTCTCCCCCACCGGGAAGGACGTGACGGTCCGCGGTCAGGACGACCCCGGGGACGATGACGCCGGGGCCTCGAGCGCTCCGACGGCGGGCTCGGGCCAGTCCGGCTCGGGTCAGGGCTCCGGGCAGTCGGGCTCCGGGCAGGGCTCCGCCGGCTCGGGACGGGGCGGCGCGGGGTCGTCGGGAACCACGGCGTCGGCCGCCACCTCGGACAGGGTGAACCGCGCCATGGCGTCCTTCGTCTCCCGCTACGAGGCGAGCTCCTGGGCGACCACCTACACCACGAAGGTGCGCTTCGCCTTCCCGGACGGCCCCCGCCAGATCTCCACCCAGGCGGTGAGCGAGGGGTACGGGACCCTGCATCACACATCCGTGGCCCAGGGCCGGTGGTTCAGGTCCGACGACGCCGACGACCTCTCCCCGACGCTGGTCGTCTCCCAGGGATTCCTCGAGGACCTCGGCATCTCCGAGCTCACGGAGCCGGTCACCGTCACCTCCTACACCCCCGTGCGCACCACCTTCACCATCGTGGGCGTACTCGAGCCCGAGAATCTGAGCTACTGCACCACCACCGACGCCGAGGGCAACACCATCCCCTGCCCGCAGCCGCTGTCGGCCTTCGTCCTGGCGGACTCCTACGAGCAGCAGCTGCCCGAGGAGAGCGAGCGCCCCATACCGACGCTCGAGATCTGGGCCGGCAAAACCGAGGCCCAGCAGGTCAAGGACCTGGCCAAGTCGAGCCTGGACGCCCAGTTCGGGCAGGGATCCACGCAGACGACCGACAACGTCAGCGGAAGCTCGAACCTCAGCGCGGACGCCTTCACCACCGTGGTCACCGGCTCCGGCGTCTTCGTCATGATCCTGGGCGCCCTGAGCCTGGTCAACATCTCGCTGGTGACGGTGCGCCAGCGCATCCACGAGATCGGGGTGAGACGCTCCTTCGGGGCGACGAGCCGGCGAATATTCTTCTCCATCATGCTGGAGTCGGTCGTGGCGACCGTGGTGGCCGGCGTCGTCGGCGTCGGCATCGCCATCGTGGCGCTCCGCTGGGTGCCGTTGAGCGTCATGTTCAATGGGCTGCCGATGCCCTCGAACCCGCCCTTCCCCATGCTGGCCGCCGTGATCGGCCTGCTGGCGGCGACCGCCGTGGGCGCGTTGTCGGGCATCATCCCGGCGATCGTGGCCGTGCGCATCCGCCCCATCGACGCCATCCGCTACTGAGCCCGTCGGCGCCCGTCGGCGCCCGGCGGCGCCCGGCGGAGCTCGTCATCGTCAGCGCCCCCGACAGCGAGTGTCCAGCCGCGGTGTCATCGCGGCAGGCCGTACTCTGAGATCATGCGTATCGCCACCGTCAACGTCAACGGCATTCGGGCAGCGGCTCGCAAGGGCATCTCGGGGTGGCTGGAGGCCAGCGCGCCCGACGTCCTCGTGCTCCAGGAGGTCCGCGCGGACGAGACGACCGCCTCCTCCCTCCTGCCCGGGTACCGCTCGGAGATCTGGCCGTGCCGCATCAAGGGCCGCGCGGGGGTCGCCGTCGCCGTCCGCGAGGACATCCCGGTCACCGCGGGGGAGGTGCGCCGGGGCGTGGCGCCCCCGGACACCGCCGAGCCCGATGTCGACTCGGGCCGGTGGCTCGAAGTGGACCTCGGCGTGGAGGGCACGCCGGGCTCGGACGGAGCCGGCCGCCACACGCTCACCATCGTCTCGGCCTACCTGCACTCGGGCCGGGTCGGCACCGAGAAGATGGACCAGAAGTACGCCCACCTGGAGCTCGTGGATGCGCGCATGGCGGAGCTGCTGGACTCCAGCGAGTCGGGCGGCCCCCAGGTCGTCATGGCCGGCGACCTCAACGTGGTCCGCTCCGAGAGGGACATCAAGAACTGGAAGCCGAACCACAACAAGTCCGCAGGCGTCCTGGACGAGGAGATCGCCCACCTGGAGGGCTGGTTCGCCGCCGGCTGGGTGGACGTGGCGCGCTCCCTGGCGCCCGACCAGCAGGGCCCCTACACGTGGTGGTCCCAGCGCGGCAAGGCCTTCGATAACGACGTGGGCTGGCGCATCGACTACCAGGTGGCCACACCGCGCCTGGCCAGACGCGCCGCCTCCCTGACCGTGGACCGCGCCGACTCCTACGACGCCAGGTGGTCCGACCACGCCCCGCTGGTCATCGACTACGTCTTCTGAGGGACGGAACCATGAGTCTCTTCTCCCGCCTGCGCGGCTCCGGCTCATCGCGCCCTCCCGGCGGCCCGGGCGCACCGGCGGACGCGAGCACCGCCCGCGTGCGCACCATCCGCGCGCGCGTGTCGGGGCAGGTCCAGGGCGTCGGCTTCCGCTGGTACTGCACCGAGGAGGCGCAGGAGCTGGGGCTGGTCGGCCGGGTGAGCAACCTTTCCGACGGCGACGTCGAGGTCGTGGCCCAGGGACCGGCCGACGCGGTCTCGCGGCTGGTCTCCTGGCTCCACCACGGTCCCCGGTGGGCGCGGGTCGACGACGTCCGGCTCACCGAGATGCCACCGGGCAGCCTGTCCCGCAGGGACTTCCGACCGGGCAACTGATCCCGGGCCGCGCGCTCAACCGGCGCGCCGCTCGGCGGCCTCGACGACGTTGGCCAGCAGCAGGGCCCGCGTCATGGGCCCCACTCCCCCGGGGTTCGGGGAGAGCCAGGCCGCGACCTCATCGACGCCGTCGGCGACGTCCCCGGCGATCCTCCCCCTGCCGGTGGCGGGGTCGGTGACCCGGGCGACCCCGACGTCCAGGACGACCGCACCGGGAGTCACCATGTCCGCGGCGATGATGCCGGGGCTGCCGGCCGCCGAGACGACGACGCCGGCGCGGCGCACGTGCGCGGCCAGGTCGCGAGTGCCCGTGTGGCAGACATCGACGGTGGCGTTGATGTCCTTGCGGCCCAGCAGCAGGCCGATGCTGCGCCCCACGGTGACGCCGCGACCGATGACGCACACGTCGGCCCCCGCCAGGTCGATGCCGTGGCGGGCGATCAGCTCGATGCAGGCCCGGGGCGTGCACGGCAGCGGGGAGGCGATGGGCCCCGAGGTCCGCAGCACCAGGCGGCCCAGGTTGGTGGGGTGCAGGCCGTCGGCGTCCTTGTCCGGGTCGATGCGCTCCAGGACGGCGTTGGCGTCGATGCCGCGCGGCAGGGGCAGCTGGACGATGTAGCCGGTGCAGGCCCCGTCGGCGTTGAGGGCGTCGACGGCGGCCTCGACCTCGGCCTGCGTCGCCGTGGCGGGCAGGTCGACGCGGATGGACTCGATGCCCACTTCGGCGCAGTCGGAGTGCTTGCCGGCCACGTACTTGACGCTGCCGGGGTCCTCCCCCACCAGGACGGTGCCCAGGCCGACGGCGGCGCCGCGCTCGCGCAGGGCCGCGATGCGCCCGGTCAGCTCGGCCTTGATGGCGGCGGCGGTGGCCCTGCCGTCCAGGACCCGGGCGGGCCCGTTCCAGGGGGCCCTCATCGGCCCAGCCCCGGGTAGAGGGGGAAGGCGTCGGTCAGGGCCTTGACCCGGCCGCGCAGGGCCGCCAGCAGCTCCTCGTCGGCCGCCCCGGCGGCGCCGGCGACCAGGGCGGCGGCGATGATGTCGGCGACCTCGGTGAACTCGGCGTCGCCGAAGCCGCGGGTGGCCAGGGCGGGGGTGCCGATGCGCAGGCCGGAGGTCACGCGCGGGGGGCGCGGGTCGAAGGGGACGGCGTTACGGTTGACCGTGATACCGGCGGTGTGGAGAAGGTCCTCGGCCTGCTGACCGTCCAGGGAGGAGTCACGCAGGTCGACCAGCACCAGGTGGACGTCGGTGCCCCCGGTGACCAGGCTGACGCCGGCGGCACGCACGTCGTCGGCCCCGAGACGCTCGGCGATGATGGCGGCGCCGCGCACGGTGCGCTCCTGGCGCTCGCGGAACTCCTCGGTGCCGGCGATCTTCATGGCCACGGCCTTGGCGGCGATGACGTGCATGAGGGGGCCGCCCTGCTGGCCGGGGAAGACGGCGGAGTTGAGCTTCTTGCCCCACTGCTCGGCGCGGCTGGACAGGAGCATGCCGGAGCGGGGGCCGCCCAGGGTCTTGTGGACGGTGGTGGACACGACGTCGGCGTGCGGGACGGGGTTGGGGTGCAGGCCGGCGGCGACGAGCCCGGCGAAGTGGGCCATGTCCACCCACAGGGCGGCGCCGACCTCGTCGGCGATGGAGCGGAAGGCGGCGAAGTCGAGGTGGCGGGGGTAGGCGGACCAGCCGGCGATGATGACCGTGGGGCGCTCGCGCAGGGCGGCCTCGCGCACCTGGTCCATCTCGATGCGCATGGTGGTCTCGTCCACGCCGTAGGCGGTGGCGTTGTAGTTCTTGCCGGAGAAGTTGATCCTCATGCCGTGGGTGAGGTGGCCGCCGTGGGCCAGGGACAGGCCCAGGAGGGTGTCGCCGGGGGTGGCCAGGGCGTGGAGGACGGCGGCGTTGGCCTGGGCCCCGGAGTGGGGCTGGACGTTGGCCCACTCGGCGTCGAAGACGGCCTTGGCTCGCTCGATGGCCAGGGACTCGGCGACGTCGACGACCTCGCAGCCGCCGTAGTAGCGGCGACCGGGATACCCTTCCGCGTACTTGTTGGTCAGGACCGAGCCCTGGCACTCCAGGACGGCCCGGGGAACGAAGTTCTCCGAGGCGATCATCTCCAGGGTCTCGCGCTGACGGTCGAGCTCTCCGGTGAGGACGGCGGCGATGTCGGGGTCGAGATCGGCCAGGGGCAGGTTGTTGAGGGCGGTGCTGGCGGGACCGGTCATGGTTCTCCTCGTGTCGGCACGGCGGCGCCGTGCGGGGCGGCGACCTCGGCCCAGGCGGGCGACCAGGTTCGTGACGGCCGCCCCGGGCGATCCGGCGCGGCGCCGTCGCTCCCCGGTGGTGACCACCTCTGCGCCAGTCGCGACGACGCGCCCATGCTACCGCGCCGCCGACGTCGGGGCGCGTCGCGACGACTCTCCCGCCCGCCTGCGCGACACGCCGCTCACGGGCACCGTCTCCGCGTCGGCCAACCGAATCGAGGGGTCCGCCGCAGGACGCGGCGGACCCCCTCGATCGTTGAGTTCGAGCCCGGATCCCCGCTCACGCGGGGTCTACGCGACAGCTAGTCATCACACTGGGTCACCCCCGCTACAGCACGCAGGGTCTTCCAACTCAAGCCGAAGCCGTGAAACATGCTAACATCCGCGTATCTAGTTTAGCTAGTCATCACACGTTAGAGAGGAGTTGACATGGGCAGACACACGCCCCGCAAGGGGAGCCGGCGGTCGGACTTGGACGGGATCCGCCTTCTCGCGGAGTGCCTCCGGCACACAGCCACCATCGCCGTCGCCTCCACCATCCATGCGCTGATCACCATGCTCGGATGATGCGGGACATGTGTCTAGGTGTGGGCGTAGTCACACCTGCGCCCACACCCAGGCTACCCGCTGGCGCCCGCCGCCCAAGCCGACGCACCCGCAGTCCCGGCTTTCACGCAGATCACACACGCCCCGGCCCGGGCAACGATTCGGTAACGGTCCGCGAACTGGCCCGCCGCGCCCCGCCCACCGCAATAACCTGGGCTCCCCACTTCCGATGAAGGACCTTCCCCTGTGACACTGTCAGCCCGCGCCCGCTCCGTGTGGGCCAAGTTCGGCTACGACCCCGAGAGTCGCCACTGGCTCCCGCTGTGGCTGCACCTGCTCGACGCCGCCGCCGTGGCCGAGCACCTCGCCCGAACCTGGCTGACGCCCACCGCCGGCGACCTCATCGAGCGCGAGTTCGCCGACTCGACGTCGGGCCTGACCCCGACGGACGAATTCCGCCTCCTCGCCTCCTGGATCGCCGGCGTCCACGACATCGGAAAGTGCACCCCGGCCTTCTCCGTCCAGGTCCCGAACCGGGACGACCGCATGAAGGAGGCGGGACTGAACCACAAGCCGTCCGAGGTCCTCAAACCCGAACGGCACAAGATGCCGCACGCCCTGGCCGGCCACCTCATCATGAGCTCGTGGCTCAGGAACGAGCACGGCTGGGCGAAGGGCCCCGCCGAGGCCCTGGCCTCCGTCGTCGGCGCCCACCACGGCATCCCGCCCACGACGGCGGCCCTGACCACCGATACCAGCGGACGCGAGCACCTCCTCGGCGAGGGCGGAGCCTGGGACACGACCCGCCGCGAACTCCTCGACCTCGTCACCCGGCGCACCCAGGCCGGCCCCCTGCTGCCCCAATGGGCGCAGCACAAGTGGTCCCAGCCCTTCCTCGTGGAACTGTCGGGACTGGTCATCGTGGCGGACTGGATCGCCTCGACCGAGGCCTACTTCCCACTGCTCGACCTCGACGACGACGGCGCCCGCCTGCTCGCACTCAAGACCCACGCCTCCCGCGCGGCCGCCGGCCTGCATCGCCTGGAGATCCCCGCGCCGTGGCGGCCCCGCGACGAGGGCGCCGACGCCGATGCGCTGCTCGCCGACCGCTTCGACCTGCCCGAGGGGACCCGCGCCACCGACGTCCAGGCGCGCGCGCTCGCGGCGGCCCGCACCATGGAGCTGCCGGGCCTGCTCATCGTCCAGGAGTCCACGGGGGGCGGCAAGACCGAGGCCGCCCTCATGGCCGCCGAGGTGCTCGCCGCCCGCACCGGCCGCTCCGGCGTCCTGTTCGCCCTGCCCACCCAGGCCACGACCGACGCCATGTTCACCCGCGAAATCGACTGGCTGACGCGGATAGAAGACGCCTACGCCGAGGGCGGCTCACCCACGACCTTCGCCGCCCAGCTCCTGCACGGGCGCTCGCGGCTGAACGAGGAGGCCCGGGCGCTGCGACACCGCGGCTACCAGATCCGCGACCGCCTCCTCGGCTCGCTCGGCGGCGATGACCCGGATAACGCGGATGAGGAGGGCGCCGTCCGGTGCGGCCCGCGCCCCACGGACATCGGCCGCGACGAGGACGCCGTGAGGCAGGCCGGGAGCCGTCGGGCCGACCTGGCCATTCTGGCGTGGTTCAACGGGCGCAAGAAGGCGATGCTGTCGGACTTCGTCGTCACCACCGTGGACCACCTGCTCTTCGGGGCGATGCGCTCCCCGCACCTGGCCATGCGGCACCTGGGACTGTCCCGCAAAGTCGTCATCGTCGACGAGGTGCACTCCTACTCCACCTATATGAATGTCTACCTGGATCGGATCCTGACTTGGCTCGCCGCCTACGGAGTGCCGGTGGTGCTCCTGTCGGCGACGCTGTCCGAGGCGCGGTGCACCGCCATGGTCGACGCCTATCGACGGGGCCTGCGTCTGTCGGCTGGAGAACGAGTCCCCACACGCCCCGACCTCGAGACCGTGCGCACCCCCTTCCCCTGCCTGGTCACCGCCGGCGGAGAGCGGATCGAGGTCGTCCCGACGTCGGCGGGGCGACGTAGCACGATCCGCCTTAAGCGGCTCATGAAGGACGCCCTGGTCCCGCTGCTGGAGGAGAGGCTGACCGATGGCGGCTGTGCGCTCATCGTCCGCAACACGGTGCGACGCGCACAGGAGACCTATGAGCTGCTGCGGGAGCGATTCGGCCAGGAGGTGAGCCTCACCCACGCCCGCTTCACCATCGGCGACCGGTTGGCGAAGGACGAGGATCTTCTGCGCCGCTTCGGACCTCCGCGCAGCGGCCCGACGCGCCCGCACCGGGCCATTGTCGTGGCCACGCAGGTGGTCGAGCAGTCCCTGGACGTCGATTTCGACCTGCTGGTGACGGACCTGGCGCCCATCGACCTGATTCTCCAGCGGATGGGCCGTCTGCACCGCCATGAGCGGCCGCGACCGCCCTGGGTGTCCGCCCCCACCTGCTACATCGATTGGTTGCCGTCGACGTCATCCCCTGACCCTTCGCTGGAGCCGGGCGCCAAGGCGATCTACGGCGAGCAGGATATGCTCCTGAGCGCGGCCGCCCTGAACCGGGTCGTCGACGACTCGGGCACGATCACGATCCCCGACGACGTGCACGAGCTCATCGAGGCGGTCTACGGGGCCGACGTCCAGGGACCACCGCTGTGGCACGAGGCCGTGGAGCACGCCCGTGAGGCGTATGCGCGGAAGAACCGCGCGAAGCACGACTCCGCTCAGGGCTTCCTGCTGAGCGAGCCCGAGCGGAGCGGGGCGAGCTCCTCCCTGGTCGGCTGGCTGCATACGACGGCCTCCGACGACGAGGATGAGGGGCACGCCCAGGTGCGCGACGGCGAGGACTCCCTGGAGGTCATTCTCCTGGACCGGCGCTGGATCGGCGGCCAGGAGGAAATACGCACCCTGCCGCACGCACCGGAGTCCCCGGGAGCCCTGATCCCCACCGATCGCGTTCCGGACCGGAAGGTCGTGCGCGCCATGGCCCTGTCCGCCGTGAGACTGCCCGCCGGCATGACGAAGGGCAGCAGGCTCGACGACGCCATCGACGAGCTCGAGAAACGCGTCGTGCCCCCCTGGCAGGACGATCCGCAGCTGCGCGGGCAGCTGTTCCTCCTCCTGGAGGAAAGCCGGGCACAGCTGGCCGGCGCAACGCTCGAGTACTCCCCATCCACCGGACTGAAGGAGGTCCGTCCCGAATGACTTCGACTTTCAATCTTCTCGACGAGCCGTGGATCCGAGTGATCCGGCTCAACGGCGAGGCCAACGAGGTCTCTCTTCTCACTCTTTTCCAGGATGCCACGGATATTAAGAGCATCTACGGCGAGGTCGCCAGCCAGGACATTGCCGTCCTGCGTCTGCTCCTGGCGATCTGCCACCGGACCATGGACGGACCGGAGGATCTGGACAGGTGGAGGGAATACTGGCAGGAACCCGAGCTCCTGGGGCGGGACGCCGCCGCCTACCTGGAGAGGCACCGCGACCGTTTCGATCTGCGCGACCCGGAGCGTCCCTTCTTCCAGGTGGCGGGGATTCATGCGGCGTCGGGGAAGATCTCGGACCTGGAATCCCTCATCGTGGACGTTCCCAACGGCAACCAGTTCTTCACCACCCGCATCGCCGAGGGCTTGAATTCCATTGGCTGGGCGGAAGCGGCCCGGTGGCTGGTGCACGCCCATGCGTTCGACCCCTCCGGCATCCGCACCGGCGCCGTCGGCGACCCGCAGGTCAAGGGAGGAAGAGGCTATCCGATCGGGCCGGGGTGGACGGGGCGGATCGGCACCGTGAGCGTGGTGGGCGGAACGCTGGAGCGAACGCTGCTCCTCAACACCGTGGTCTGCGACGGGAAGACAGCCGGCCTCGACGGTGTTGATCCTGCACGCGATCTCGCCCCGTGGGAGCGTGAGGCCGACGGTCCGGCGGGCTCGCCCGCCCTGGAGCCCACGGGGCCCGTGTCCTGCTACACGTGGCAGACGCGCCGCATCCTCCTCCACGGCGACGACGAGCGCGTCACCGGACTGTTCCTCGGCAACGGTGACAAGACGACGCCCCAGAACCGCTATCTGGTGGAGCCCATGACCGCATGGCGCTTCTCCGAGCCCCAGACCAAGAAGCTGAAGTCGCCCGTCTACATGCCGCGCAAGCTGCCGGCGGACCGGGCGTTCTGGCGGGGGCTGTCGACCCTCGTGGCTCAGTTGAGCCCGAAGATCACGGTCAAGAACGCCGGGGATGCGCCCCGATACCGTTCCCCCGGCGTCGTCTCCTTCTACCAGGAACTCATGCGCCGCAGGATCGTGCCCACGGGCGGCCTCATCCCCCTGCACGCCGTCGGCCTCGAATACGGGTCTCAGGAGGCGACAGTCACCGAACTCGTCGACGACGTCCTGACGCTGCCCGCCGGCCTGCTCAATCCTGAGAGCAAGCGCCTGGTCGCCGTCGTCCACGACACAATGGAGCAGACCGAGCAGGTGGCTGCGGCGCTGAGAAGCCTGGCCGGGAATCTGGACCGGGCTCACGGCGGGAGCCCGGAGACCGCCTCGGCCGCGCGCACGCGCGCCGGCGCGGACTTCTACCAGGTCATCGATGAGCGCTTCCCCCGCTGGCTCGCCTCCCTCGACGGAGCAGACCCGCACGTCGCCCGCGACCAGTGGCGCGGCCTCTTGCGCACCGAGGCCTGGAGGCAGCAGGAGGAGCTCGCCTCCGCCGTGCCCGGCACTACCTTCGCCGGACGCGGGGAGGGAAAGGGACGGATGGACGTCGGCAAGGCGCTGTTCTTCTTCCGCCGCGCTCTGAACGCGGCGGTGCCCGCACCCGCCCGGCAGGACGCCCAGTGAGAACAAGTGAGAACAGTAAGAACGCAGAAAGGACACCGGCATGACAGTGTCGGATACCAGCACACCCGCAGAGGTGTCGGGCGGTGCCCCGCCCGATGCCCGACGAGCCCGCCGCCTCGGGAGGATCGGCCTCCTGGTGAACCAGCGCATCGGCGGCGCGCACGGCTTGCAGAAACGCTACCTCGACAACGAGTCACTGGGGCGCGCCGAGGTTGCCGCCCTGCGCAAGGGCGCGAACAGGGCTCCCGGTGAGCTGCCCGAGATCTGGGAGCTCACCCGCGTCGAGGTCCCCGACGGCGCCGGCGACGCTCCGACCCGGGAGGAGATCGCCGTTCACACGGCTATGACGCTCTACGCCGTCCACCAGCAGTCGCGGTCCGAGTGCATGTTCGTGCCCGGAAGAGGCCTCGGACGCGCCGCTCACGAGCTGGTGGGCACGGACGAGGAGAATCCCTCCGCCCGGGCCCGCTTCAACGCCCTGGTCACCTCGACGACCGTGGCGGAGCTGCGCCACCACCTGCGGAACCTCGTCTCGCTGCTGAGATCCCGAGGTATTGCGTTGGACCACGCCATGCTCGCTGACGATATCGTCCGCTTCCAGCGCCCGGGCGGAGCTAAGAGCGTCCGCCTGGCCTGGGCCCGCCAGTACTACTCACTGCCCGCCGACGGCGCCGTCTCGGCCCCCGGCATCGACCACGACACCACCTCCACCAACCACGCATCCACCTCGGAGAACTGATCAATGAGCACCTACGTCGACATCCACATCATCCAGAATCTTCCGCCGTCCTGCGTCAATCGGGACGACTCGGGATCGCCGAAGTCCGCCATCTACGGCGGGGTGAGGCGGCTGCGTGTCTCCAGCCAGTCCTGGAAGCGGGCGGCGCGTCTGTACTTCGACGACCTGCTGGACGCCTCCGACGTCGGTGTGCGCACCAAGCGGGTCGCCGGGGTGCTCGCCGCGAAGATCGCCGAGGACGCACCGGAACTCACGGAGAGTGCCCTCTCCTTGGCGGAGGGGGTTTTCAAGACGGCCAAGATCAAGCTCTCGCCTCCGCGCGGTAAGAAGAATGCGCCTCAGGAATCGGGATACCTGATGTTCCTGTCCGCCGGACAGATCGGACGCCTCGCTGAGCTCGCTATTACCTCGGCCCGCGGTGGCGAGGCGCTCGACGCTCGGACGGTCAAGAAGATCTTCAAGGAGGCTCACGCCGTCGATATCGCGCTCTTCGGCCGCATGGTCGCCGATGACACCGATCTCAACGTCGACGCCGCCTGCCAGGTGGCTCACGCCATCTCCACGCACGCCGCTGAGAACGAGTACGACTTCTTCACCGCCGTCGACGATGAGAAGAGCCGTTCGGAAGAGGAGGAGGATGCGGGAGCGGGTATGATGGGGACGGTCGAGTTCTCCTCGGCCACGATGTACCGCTACGCTACCGTCAACCTCGACATGCTGGTTAAGAATCTCGGGGACGGTGAGGCGGCGCTGCGGGCGCTGGAGGTTTTCATCAAGGGATTCTGCCTGTCCATGCCGACCGGCAAGCAGAACACCTTCGCCAACCGGACCGTGCCCGAGACGGTGGTCGTCTCAGTCCGCGAGGACCAGCCGGTCTCCCTCGTGGGAGCGTTCGAGAAGCCGATTCCGCAGGACGCCGATCGCGGCTACGTCGACCGCTCGGTGGAGAGTCTGGTCCGGTACTCCTCGACGATCGAGGAGAACTACGGGCTGCGGCCGCTTGCCAGTCTCGTCGTCGCCCTCCAGGATTCCGAGGCCGTCTCGTCTGTCGGGGAACGCGTGTCCTTCGCGGACCTGCCCGGACGGGTCCGCGACATCGTGGCCCCGCGCGTACCCGGTCAGGAGCGGGCCTGATGACCGTTCTCCTCCTACGACTCGCGGGCCCGTTGCAGGCATGGGGGGTGAAATCCCGCTTCACGATCCGCGCCACGGAGCTCGCCCCGACCAAGAGCGGGATCATCGGCATGCTGGCGGCCGCTGTCGGACGGCGCCGAACGGATCCGATCGAGGACTTTCTCTCGCTGCGTTTCGGCGTGCGCAAAGACCAGCCGGGCACCGTGATCCGCGACTTCCACACGGCGAGACCCCTCGACGGCGGGGACTCCATGCCCCTATCGAACCGCTACTACCTCGCCGACGCCGTCTTCCTGGCGGGCATCGAGGGGGACGGGGCGCTCCTGGAGGGCATTGACGAAGCGCTCGGGCACCCGGTGTTCCCGCTGTACCTCGGGAGGCGATCATGTCCGCCGACGCCCCCGATCTCGTTGGGTCTGCGCGAGGCACCGCTGCTCGACGCTCTCAGAAAGGAGCGATGGCAGGCCTCCGAGTGGTTCCAACAGCGGTTCCGCCGGCGTCGCACCCCCTTCGACGCGGAGCTGCTCGTCGACCAGGAGGCCGTGCCCGCCGTGGAGCGAGGCACTGTCCGAAGCAGCCGCGATGTGCCCATCTCCTTCGATCCGCGGCGTCGCGACTACGGGCTCCGCCAGGTCGAACGACTGCTGGTGACTGTGGAAGCCCCCGCGGTGGACCTGCACGACCCCATGATCGATGTGGAGGAGGCGGGACGGTGTTCCTGACGAAGATCGAGCTGGATCCGACACGACGGCTGGCACGCAAGTACCTGGGCTCGCCGCAGGTCATGCACGCCGTCGTTCTGGGCGCCGCCGGAGACAGTGGCGGGGGCGAGACGGACGACGGATCCGGCCGTGTTCTGTGGCGGGTGGACCGGGGCGCGATGACGACGTTGTACCTGCTCTCGCCCTCGGAGCCCGACTGCTCGCAGATCGTGACCGAAGCAGGGGCGGCAGGCGTGCCGGCCCGGACCCTCGACTACTCCCCGTTCCTGGAGCGCCTCGACGCCGACCAGCTATGGGCCTTCCGTCTGGCGGCGAACCCGTCCTACTCGGCCTCTCGGGGGCCGGGCATGCGCGGGAAGCGGTTCGGGCATGTCACCGTCGAGCAGCAGAGGCAATGGCTCCTCTCACGCGCCCCGGGATACGGTTTCGAACTCGTGCCCGCGGTCGCCGGGAGGGAGAGCGCTGAGCGGGTCGAGGACGCTGACGAATCGGCGAACCTTGTGGTCGTGCGCCGGGAGAGGCCCATTTTCTCACGACGACGGCCGGGCTCAAAGACGCATGACCGCGTCACGATCAACCGGACCGTCTACGAGGGAATTATGCATGTCACCGATCCGCAGGCTCTGCGTCATGTCCTCGTAACAGGGATCGGTCGCTCCAAAGCCTACGGGTGCGGGCTCCTGACTCTCGCACGAGTGAGACGAGGCTGAGGAATGGCCAGGATGCTGCCGGTTCCCGTGACAGCGCTCCCCCGTGTGCAGGATCGGATGTCTTTCCTCTACCTGGAGCACTGCGTCGTGCACCGGCAGGATGGTGCCCTGACCGCGCGTAACGACCAGGGCACCATCCATGTCCCCGCCGCCTCCCTGGTGGCTGTCCTCTTCGGCCCGGGAACGTCGGTCAGTCATCAGGCGATGAGCCTGCTCGGCGAATGCGGAACGACGGCGGTCTGGGTCGGTGAGCGCGGAGTTCGCTATTATGCGCACGGTCGCTCGCTGGCGACGTCCACCCGGCTTCTGATGGAGCAGGCGACCCGCGTTTCCTCGCCTCAAAAACGTCTGCGTGTAGCGCGTGAAATGTACTGCATGCGTTTTCACGGCGAGGACGTCGACGGTCTCACCATGCAGCAACTGCGAGGTCGCGAAGGCGCCCGGATCCGTGAGGTGTATCGGGAGAACTCGCGACGAACCGGTGTGCCATGGACCCGCAGGGAGTATCGGCCCGACGATTTCGAGGCATCGGACCCGATCAATCAGGCCCTCTCAGCGGCGCACGCCGCGCTGTACGGAGTCGTTCACGGCGTCATCGTGTCACTGGGCTGCTCACCGGGGCTCGGTTTTGTCCACACCGGACACGAACGATCCTTCGTGTACGACGTCGCAGACCTGTATAAGGCCGAGACGACGATCCCGATCTCCTTCGACGTGGTCGCCGAGGGAATGGACGACCTCACCGGCACGACTCGACGGCGCGTTCGAGACAGGATCTTCGAGCTGAAGGTCATAGAGCGAACGGTCAGGGACATCTATCAACTGCTCGGAGTCGACGAGCAGGAGGATATGAGCATCAACGTCGTCTCGCTATGGGACTACCAGCGGCGTGCCGTCACCGGTGGATCGAACTACGCCGGAGAGGACGCGGGAGGATGGTAGTGCTGATTCTGTCAGCAGCCCCGGCCTCACTGCGCGGGGCCATGACGCGATGGCTGCTCGAGGTCTCCCCCGGAGTCTTCGTCGGCCACCTCTCGGCTCGCGTCCGCGAGCAACTGTGGGAACTGGTCCGAGCGTACATAGGCGACGGGCGCGCGCTCCTGATCTGGTCGGTGCGCTCCGAGCAGCACTTCACCGTGGCCTCGCTGGGATACGACCGGGAGCCACTGGACGTCGAAGGCTGCCTCGTCATGCGTACCCCCTACCGGCAGATCGAAGGGTCGTCGTCGCAGGCCCTACCCGGCGCCGTTAAACCGGCGAAGGAGTCGTGGTCGATCGCTGCCCGGCGACGACGCTTCCGCAACTCAGCCGAGCGGTCCCTAGGTCACCAGTGAAGGCGAACGCCCCCTGGTAGGGTGGCCCACCGTTGGAATCACGCCGATCGCCAAGTGTAAACCCCGCGCGAGCGGGGATGATCCATTCCTCTCGGCGAATTCGTCAACATGGAATGGGTAAACCCCGCGCGAGCGGGGATGATCCCACTGCCACCAAGTACCTGACGGACGACCCCAAGTAAACCCCGCGCGAGCGGGGATGATCCTGAGCATTCCCTCGTCCAGTGTGTTGCCCACTGGTAAACCCCGCGCGAGCGGGGATGATCCCTGTCGAGTCTGTGCGTGTCGGTGACGATGGTGGTAAACCCCGCGCGAGCGGGGATGATCCCGGTATTGACGTCATCTGAGACAGTGTGACAGAGTAAACCCCGCGCGAGCGGGGATGATCCCGGCATTTGGGCCACTATTCAGCCTGTCGTTGAGTAAACCCCGCGCGAGCGGGGATGATCCGCGACTGGCCGATGCCGGCTATCGAAACGTTGAGTAAACCCCGCGCGAGCGGGGATGATCCCCTCAGTATTGCAAACATTCTGCAGACCATCAAGTAAACCCCGCGCGAGCGGGGATGATCCGCTCTTCTGCCCGCATTGCGGCTTGCTCGAGATGTAAACCCCGCGCGAGCGGGGATGATCCCAGGGCGGGGATGCGCTGCCCGGACTTCTGTCCGTAAACCCCGCGCGAGCGGGGATGATCCGGCGTCCGCCGCATGAACGAAGGCACACAATGGGTAAACCCCGCGCGAGCGGGGATGATCCGCAATCATGCGTCCCGAATGGGTTAAAGCCGTCGTAAACCCCGCGCGAGCGGGGATGATCCCGCGCCAACAACCCAAGGCCAAACCGTGTTATAGTAAACCCCGCGCGAGCGGGGATGATCCGCAATCTGGTTGCGCCGCTTCAAATCACCCTGAGTAAACCCCGCGCGAGCGGGGATGATCCGGATGCGGCCTCTAATCTTTGGGGTACGGTTCAGTAAACCCCGCGCGAGCGGGGATGATCCCCCGATCGGCCTTGTTGTAATCGCTATCGCAGCGTAAACCCCGCGCGAGCGGGGATGATCCTAGCGGGGAAGAATCAATGTCAGGCCGGAAGTAGTAAACCCCGCGCGAGCGGGGATGATCCGCTCGCCGAGGCAGCCGGTAACCTGAACGCAGTGTAAACCCCGCGCGAGCGGGGATGATCCGTCGGTCACCGTGTCGATCGGGACGCGGCCGTTGTAAACCCCGCGCGAGCGGGGATGATCCCCATTCTCGTCAATGGTGGCATTCTCGTCACCAGTAAACCCCGCGCGAGCGGGGATGATCCAAGACGGGCAGGCTTGGCAGAGTGCAGGTTAGCGTAAACCCCGCGCGAGCGGGGATGATCCGCGCCGAAACCTCCTGCTGAAGGATACCGGGAAGTAAACCCCGCGCGAGCGGGGATGATCCTCGAAAACGCCAATAGTAGAAATGATCGTGGCGGTAAACCCCGCGCGAGCGGGGATGATCCCCCATTTACTGACAGCGTCGTCGTCGTCGTTTTGTAAACCCCGCGCGAGCGGGGATGATCCGCACCGCCAGGCGCCACAGTAGCCGGCCTAGAAGTAAACCCCGCGCGAGCGGGGATGATCCCTTCCCGAGACGTCGGATCCCATGCGGGGACTGGTAAACCCCGCGCGAGCGGGGATGATCCGCCCCTGAGTGAGTGTTCTCTGTCATATTTGTTGTAAACCCCGCGCGAGCGGGGATGATCCTTGGATTCAAACCTACGCTGCACCCATTATTAGGTAAACCCCGCGCGAGCGGGGATGATCCCCGCAATTCAGCCCGTTGCGGATTGGATTTACAGTAAACCCCGCGCGAGCGGGGATGATCCGCAGGGAGGGATGGGCAGACCTTCGGGGTGTTCGTAAACCCCGCGCGAGCGGGGATGATCCAGTATTCAACTGGGTAAGCAATTCATTCATTCCGTAAACCCCGCGCGAGCGGGGATGATCCCACGGAGGTCACCGCCGACACGTCACAGGCGACGTAAACCCCGCGCGAGCGGGGATGATCCCAACGCGCGCTTGTGGACTAAAAAAGACGACTGGTAAACCCCGCGCGAGCGGGGATGATCCTGATTCTTCTCCGAGCTGTCTGCGCATTCTTAGGTAAACCCCGCGCGAGCGGGGATGATCCCGCAGCCGCTATGCTGTAAACCGCCACTTTGCTGTAAACCCCGCGCGAGCGGGGATGATCCTAAATGATCCCGAGCTGCATTCCCGGCGTGAAAGTAAACCCCGCGCGAGCGGGGATGATCCGACGAAGATCGAGGGAGAGTTTCTCCATCATCCGTAAACCCCGCGCGAGCGGGGATGATCCCCCATCCGAAACACGAAATAGCGGGGAAGCACAGTAAACCCCGCGCGAGCGGGGATGATCCGTAGAAGCAACGTCAGCCATAGTAGACTATGACGTAAACCCCGCGCGAGCGGGGATGATCCATCACCGCTGAGGAATTCAACCAAGCAATCCTCGTAAACCCCGCGCGAGCGGGGATGATCCTACGAGCCGACCGCCTTGTCCTTCTCAGCCTCGGTAAACCCCGCGCGAGCGGGGATGATCCCCCTCGTCCGTGGCCGTCCTCCCCCGCTGCTGGGTAAACCCCGCGCGAGCGGGGATGATCCCCGTGTTTCCAGCGGCAGCCGGAAGCCCCATGAGTAAACCCCGCGCGAGCGGGGATGATCCTAATCGTCAAAGACCTGGAAGAGCGGGCAGAAAGTAAACCCCGCGCGAGCGGGGATGATCCTTGTGGCCCAAATGCCGTTCCACGCCGCTGATAGTAAACCCCGCGCGAGCGGGGATGATCCGTCGGCGCCTCGACCATCATCCCGTTACCGGAAGTAAACCCCGCGCGAGCGGGGATGATCCCACTGTCGTCTATTTCACCCTGTGACGTGAGTGGTAAACCCCGCGCGAGCGGGGATGATCCACCAAGCAATCCTCGACCTCGGTATGGAGGACGTGTAAACCCCGCGCGAGCGGGGATGATCCGATCCAAAACAAACACAACCCACCCACTTTATAGTAAACCCCGCGCGAGCGGGGATGATCCTAGCGGGGAAGATCCAAAACAAACACAACCCACGTAAACCCCGCGCGAGCGGGGATGATCCCGCGAGTCGCACCGAGAGTAGCCACCGTAAACAGTAAACCCCGCGCGAGCGGGGATGATCCCCGGAGGAGCGGCTCATTTTCCATGACACGTACGTAAACCCCGCGCGAGCGGGGATGATCCCACCGCGGGCGGCAGAGCAACGTTCTCCCACTGGTAAACCCCGCGCGAGCGGGGATGATCCCGCACCGCCCGAACCCCCGAGGGCGTCTTTTTCGTAAACCCCGCGCGAGCGGGGATGATCCGACGAAGATCAAGAGAAAGCTTCTCCATCATACGTAAACCCCGCGCGAGCGGGGATGATCCTGGTTTTATCAACGCCCGCCTTTCCGGCGTCGAGTAAACCCCGCGCGAGCGGGGATGATCCCATACGGTATTGCCGGTGAGGGCGTCGGCAAGGGTAAACCCCGCGCGAGCGGGGATGATCCGTGAGTTATATCTCGAAACCGGAGAGGACCATTGTAAACCCCGCGCGAGCGGGGATGATCCCACGGCCATTATGGTTATTTCCGTTTCTTTCTAGTAAACCCCGCGCGAGCGGGGATGATCCCGTTGCTCTGCCGCCCGCGGTGTTTGCGCCGGCGTAAACCCCGCGCGAGCGGGGATGATCCTACGACGAAATCACCCCCGGGAATGATGACGCCGGTAAACCCCGCGCGAGCGGGGATGATCCGATGGTCGACATCGCCGTGTTGCGCTCTTCCTCGTAAACCCCGCGCGAGCGGGGATGATCCATGGCGCGACCGCCGAGATCGATGGCATGACGGGGTAAACCCCGCGCGAGCGGGGATGATCCAGACGAACACGCAACCCACAAGCATGCAATTTCGTAAACCCCGCGCGAGCGGGGATGATCCGCCCTCGACGCCGGTAACCCATTCCCGCTTTTCGTAAACCCCGCGCGAGCGGGGATGATCCGTAAAGGTCGAATGGTCCTCGACGAACCGCCAAGTAAACCCCGCGCGAGCGGGGATGATCCTCTTCGTTACGATAATGGTGGATTCCTGCAGCCGTAAACCCCGCGCGAGCGGGGATGATCCCGCGGATACCATTTTGACTGCGAAATCGGCGGCGTAAACCCCGCGCGAGCGGGGATGATCCCACCAGAGTGTCAAGCAAACATGCTAAGGCGCAGTAAACCCCGCGCGAGCGGGGATGATCCTGGCGGATTCGGGTGTGCGGCGCGGGTATGATGGTAAACCCCGCGCGAGCGGGGATGATCCCCCGTCCTCACTGATCCACCCAACATTGGTGAGGTAAACCCCGCGCGAGCGGGGATGATCCGCTGCTCAACGAATTCAAGACAAGACTGTGGGGGTAAACCCCGCGCGAGCCGGGATGATCCCAGTAGCCTTGTCCAATTCATGGAAAGTTTGACGTAAACCCCGCGCGAGCGGGGATGATCCTATTGCTACCGGGATTGATGGCGATTGTAAAATGTAAACCCCGCGCGAGCGGGGATGATCCTTCCCCTACAAGACCGTAGTGTTCGACACGCTGGTAAACCCCGCGCGAGCGGGGATGATCCCCGATCTCATTGTGTCGAAATGCCCTCGCTGGGGTAAACCCCGCGCGAGCGGGGATGATCCCGTATCGGATGAGCGCCCCGGTCAGATACGATAGTAAACCCCGCGCGAGCGGGGATGATCCGCCCCACAAGGCGCAGGTCACTATGCGTTTCAAGTAAACCCCGCGCGAGCGGGGATGATCCGGGGCGGTGATGGTCGGCTCGGCGACGTCTACGGTAAACCCCGCGCGAGCGGGGATGATCCGGCGGGGAGGGCATCCAAGGGTGGATCGACAAGGTAAACCCCGCGCGAGCGGGGATGATCCCTGCGCAAAGCCATGGACGGGATGAACCTGGAAGTAAACCCCGCGCGAGCGGGGATGATCCCTGTGGGGTAGGCGGCAGCGTTGGACCCGTCTGGTAAACCCCGCGCGAGCGGGGATGATCCCACGACCGGCACGGTGACGATCTCCGGTAACGAGTAAACCCCGCGCGAGCGGGGATGATCCCGCCCGCGGGCGCCTGAGCCAGCCGGGCCCTAGCGTAAACCCCGCGCGAGCGGGGATGATCCCGTCACCGTTGAGCAGAACCTGGAGCTGCTGGCGTAAACCCCGCGCGAGCGGGGATGATCCCAAGCCGGGAATTTCTCGGATCTGGTCGTGCCCGTAAACCCCGCGCGAGCGGGGATGATCCGAAGCCGTACGCCGCGCACTGGCTGTTCCCTAAGTAAACCCCGCGCGAGCGGGGATGATCCCGCAGAAATTGCCTACGAGATCGACAAGCGCACGTAAACCCCGCGCGAGCGGGGATGATCCCAGTCGCGCACCTACAAGCCGCTCACCCCCGTCGTAAACCCCGCGCGAGCGGGGATGATCCCGATCGCTGGCTTCGCGGCGTGGGTCAACAGGCGTAAACCCCGCGCGAGCGGGGATGATCCCCCCACCTCCCGTTGCAACCCCAGCCGTCCGCAGTAAACCCCGCGCGAGCGGGGATGATCCCGCGCTGGACACTGCGAAGGAGCGCGCCCGCAAGTAAACCCCGCGCGAGCGGGGATGATCCCCCGACGGCGCCGCATCCCTGCTCGTGCGCGCCGTAAACCCCGCGCGAGCGGGGATGATCCCCTTGAATCCTTCGACCCCTACCGGACTGGAGGGTAAACCCCGCGCGAGCGGGGATGATCCCGGAACCTTGTTCTTGTTGAGGATCCGGTTGGCGTAAACCCCGCGCGAGCGGGGATGATCCGTTCGACGGCGACCTGTACAACGCGGTCAAGGAGTAAACCCCGCGCGAGCGGGGATGATCCGGAATTGTGGGCGAAAGTCTCGGCGTTCGGGTCGTAAACCCCGCGCGAGCGGGGATGATCCCAGCGGCGGAGCGGTCCATGCCGCCGCCGACCAGTAAACCCCGCGCGAGCGGGGATGATCCCTTGGTCGGGTAGCGGACGGCGTGGAGGACGTGGGGTAAACCCCGCGCGAGCGGGGATGATCCCCGCGCTCATAGCCGGCCTCGGCGTCACGGTTAGTAAACCCCGCGCGAGCGGGGATGATCCGTCCTGCATCGTCCAGGTCTGCCAGTCGGAGGGGTAAACCCCGCGCGAGCGGGGATGATCCCACGGCACCGGGGGATCCGTCTATCTCCCTGCCCGTAAACCCCGCGCGAGCGGGGATGATCCGCCCGCACAAGACCACACGCAGCGGGACATGACGTAAACCCCGCGCGAGCGGGGATGATCCCTACGCACGCATCCTCAACCGTCTAGTCGCCTCGTAAACCCCGCGCGAGCGGGGATGATCCCTCCCCTGTCGTGCCGCCGGGAGATTTCCGGTGGTAAACCCCGCGCGAGCGGGGATGATCCCCAACAGGTCATCGCTGCGGGTCGAAGCCGCCGGTAAACCCCGCGCGAGCGGGGCAATTACTCATCACCCCTCAGCCCTCGCCCGACCATCTCAGCCTCCCCACAATCACACCAGTGATTATTCTTCCCGATCAACGCGAACTACACGAGCACCCCTCTCGCCTCATGATCTCTTCTCGTGCGTGCGCAGGCCCTGCCGGGTCCCGGATACCAGCAGAGTCGGCCCGGCCAACAGACGCCGCGGCGACGAACCGACGCGCGCCGTCGACAACCACGTCACCGCTCGGCTCCCGAGCTCAATGCCCCATGTGCTCCATTTCTTCTTGGGCATTATCCGCAGCAAGAAATACGGGCAAGATGGTGGCCTGCGCCTCCGCGGAGCATCGCTCTTCAGGCGATGCTCCGCCCGAGGCCTTCCCGCCCCTCTTCCACAGCACGACGGCGCAGCCCCCTCGGATCCCGAACCTCACGACCACCTACTGCACGCAGTAGCCTGGCTACCGCCCTCGACGCACCACCAACCGCTATCACCCGACCACAGGAGACCCCATGCGCGTACTCGCGGCACTATCCGGCGGAGTCGACTCCGCTGTGGCCGCTGCCCGCGTTCTGGACGCCGGGCACGACGTCGTCGGAGTGCACATGGCCCTGACCCGCAACCGCGCCGCCACCCGCTCGGGCTCGCGCGGCTGCTGCTCCATCGAGGACGCCTCCGATGCCCGCTGGGCAGCCGAGATCCTCGGCATCCCCTTCTACGTGTGGGACTTGTCCGAGCAGTTCGAGGAGCGGGTCGTCGCCGATTTCCTCGCCGAGTACCGTGCGGGCCGCACTCCCAACCCCTGCGTGCGCTGCAACGAGCGCGTCAAGTTCGACGCCCTGCTCGAACGGGCCCTCGCCCTCGGCTTCGACGCCGTCGCCACCGGCCACTACGCCCGACTGACCGGGGGCGCCGCCACCGGCCACCCCGGCAGGACCGCTGGCCTGGAGCTGCGCCGCGCCGTCGACGCTGCTAAGGACCAGTCCTACGTGCTCGCCATCTCCGGACGCGAAGGACTATCCCGCGCTCTCTTCCCCCTCGGCGATGCCCCCTCCAAAGCGGCTGTGCGCGCCGAGGCCGAGCGCCGCGGCCTGCCGGTGGCCGCCAAACCCGACTCCTACGACATCTGCTTCATCGCCGATGGCGACACTCGCGGATTTCTCACCCGCAGCCTCGGCACGAGCAAGGGGGCCCTCGTCTCCCCCGACGGCAAGATTCTGGGTACGCACTCCGGATACTTCGGCTTCACTGTCGGTCAGCGTCGAGGGCTGGGATTGACCCGCCCGGCCCCGGACGGACGCCCCCGCTACATCATCGAAACTCGACCCGCCACCAACGAGGTGGTCGTCGGTCCTGCAGAACTCCTGCACCGCAGCGCCGTCGACGGCCAGGAGCTCGTCCTGCTGGCTGAGCCGAACCCGCTCGGCGAGGGCGCCGTCGGCTGGCGGGACGTGACCGTGCAGGTGCGCGCTCACGGACGGTCCGTACCGGCCGACGTCGCCGTCGACCCGGTGGCTCGAACCCTGCGGGCGGATCTGCGCCAGCCACTGCGGGGACTGGCGGCGGGGCAGTCCATCGTCATCTACGGCACCGCGGACGCCGGCTCGGGGGGCGAACGGGCGCTCGCCCAGGCCACCGTCTCCCAATCTCGCTGACATAGCAGACCGGAGGGCGGTCAGCGCAAGGACATGTGCCGCTCGATCGCACGCACCGCCCACCAGACCAGCACCGCGGCGAGTAGCGGGCTCACGATGACACTTCCCGCACCCACGATCGCGGGATCAGTGTCCCCGCCGACCGATTCAAGGAACTCGGGCCACATCATGCGGGTCGTGAGATCTCCGGTGCCCACGTCGATGCTGAGGGGCAGGAAAAGGGTCGACACCAGACCGAGCAGCTGGTTGACCACGTACAGCACGACGAAACCGATCAGCGGCGCCCCGAAACCGGCATGGCTGTAACGCCCCTGGGCACCGATGCTCATAACAGCGGCGACCTCAACGATGAGCGCCGCGAAACCGATCAGAACGGAGACGATGAGGAACGTCGTCAGGCCCGGACCCGCAGCATGGGCAGCCGTGCGCACCGACTCCAGGATCTCGCTAAGACCGACCCCCTTACTGTGCGCCAGCGCGGCGCACCAGCCGACGAGACCGACCAGGGCGAACGCAACCGACATCAGCCCCATGAGGCAGGCGTAGAGGAGCTTGGCGGTCACGTGCACCCGGCCGCGCACCGGTACCGCCTGGGTGAGATAACCGCGCTGACCGTACATGGACTGCCAGTACTCGACCGCGATCTGAACCAGAACGACGACCGGCATCGCCACGAGCACCAGGGAGGCGGCAATCTGCATGAGCGCCGCCAGGCTGTCGACATCGGCCAGCAACCACCACAGCCCGAGGAACCCGAGCAGAACGACGATACAGACCCCGAGCGTGGCCGCATTGCGCCCCACTTGGGTGCGGATCTCCTCGGCGAAGAGCGTGCGAAGCATCAGCGGTACTCCTTCCGGAACAGGGCGTCCAGGCTCATGGAGTGAGCCTGACGCAAGTCGTCGGCGTCGCCGGCCAGCAGCAGGTGCCCGTCCTTGAGGAAGACGACCGAGTCGACGATCGGCTCGACGTCGGCGATCAGATGAGTGGAGATGAGCATGAGAGCATGCGGGTCGAAATCACGCAGGACGCCGTCGAGGACGATCTCGCGGGCGGTGGGATCCACACCGGAGATGGGTTCGTCGAGCAGGTAGACGCGGGCACGCCGGCTCATGGCCAGGGCGATGCGCAGCTTCTCCCCCATGCCCTTGCTCATCTCCTTGATGGAACGATCGACGGGCAATGCGAAGAAGTCGACAAGACGATGGGCCTTATCGGCATCGAAGTCGGCGAACAGGCGGGAGAACTGGGCGATCGCCCGCGGCGGCGTCATGCGCGTGGGCAAGAACTCAGCATCAGGCAGGAAGGACACGAAATCCTTGGACTGCGGTCCCGGGGCGTGTCCGCCGAGAAGCACCTCGCCCTCGTAGTCGGCCAGAACCCCGGCGAGGATCTTGAGCAGGGTGGTCTTGCCGCAGCCGTTGGGACCCATGAGACCGACGATGCGTCCGGCAGGCAGGGCCAGGCTCAGATCGTTCAGGGCGGACCGTCCGCGGTAGGTCTTGGTCAGGCGACGCACGGTGACCAGCGGCGGGGCCCCGTCCAAGGAGGCGATGACACCGGGAGGGGCATCGGGGCGCTCGGCATCCAGCGACGCGGCCGTCGGTGACGTACTCATGAGGTCTCTCCTGATTCCTGAATGGGATGATCCGGCCACCGTTCGGTCAGCACCTCGCCCGCCTGAGCGAGATCCATACCGATGGCGGTGACAGCGGTGATGAAGGTGTCCGCGGCGCCGACGGCGAGCTCGCGGCGGGTGGCATCGAGCACCCCGGTATCCGCGGTGACGAAGCGCCCGGCCGTACGCTCGGCCGTCGTCAGGCCGGAGCGGTCGAGCTCGGCCAGGGCTCGCTGGACGGTGTTGGGATTGACTCCGGTATCCGCAGCGAGGTCACGCACACTGGGGATCCGGGTCCCGGGGACCCATGCGCCGGTGACGATTCGCAGGCGGAAGTCGTCGACCAGCTGAATCCAGATCGGACGGGAATCGTCGATCGGCACGGGCCCTCCTCGGGTCGGATGGATAGGACACGGCTCATGAGCACAGCCGGACGGCCTCGTCAGACCATCTGTATGACTGCATTAATATAGTGACACAGACGAGCAGGGCCGTCAACCCGTCCGGCCGCCGCCTGCACCTGCCTGCGAAGTCGCCCCGCCCCACCCCCGGAACGCCCTGCACCATCGGTTCGACGTGTTCGGACACTCACGTCATCTCCCCCGTCCGCGGAAGAGTCGCGGAGGCCGAAACCAGGAAAGACTCACCTGTTATGCGAATTCCGAACGTGCACAAGAACGCGCCCGGCCCCGCCCGAGCGCCGTACCCGATCACTCGTCGACACCCTTAGTAATCCCCGGGATACCAACGTTCTGAAAAACCGTTCACGGAACGTCCCACGATGACGTTGCCGACCGCCGGACACACCTCTACCTTGAATTACGTCATCAACCGAGCACCACCGATCGCCTCAGGGGAGGACCTATTATGTCGACCGTCACCGCCATCAAGTCCTGCGCCACCACCGCCTGCGCCTACAACCACGGAGGCTGCACCGCCTTCGCCATTACGGTCGGCGGCGACTCCACCGACCCGGCCTGCTCCACCTTCGTCAGCCTCGACGCCCGCGGCGGCCTGCCGGTGGCCGAGGGTCACGTAGGCGCCTGCCAGCGCCTGGAGTGCATCCACAACACCGATCTCATGTGCACCGCCGACGCCATCACCATTGGCGCCGACACCGCCACCTGCCAGTCCTATAAGGCTCGCTGACACCGGATATCCGATTCCCCGGGGCACCCGAGGAGCAATAAGACGACGGTGGGCAGACCCGTGACGGGTCTGCCCACCGTCGTGTCCACCGCCCGGGCTCCGCTACGGGAGCAGACCGCCGACTAGGGCATCTTGAACCAGGCTGCGCAGCCGCCGTCCGGCCTCATGAGCGCAGGTCGTTCCCGGAGGCAGGAGGATCTGGATGGTGTCGGCGCCCTCGCGTTGCAACCGCAGGAGAGTGACGGCATGCGGGGAGACGTCCACGCACAGCACCCGCCCCAGCAGAGCGGTGCACAGTCCCTCGGTCGACCGCCTGGAGCAGACGACACCGGGGATGGTGCCCTGCTCGACCCCCTCGCACAGCACCCCGAGCGCCTCCTCGCCAAGGGCCTTGACCTCGTCCTGGGCACTGAAGGTCTCGAAGGCGGACCACAGCAGGGGGCGAACGCCCTTGGCGTCGGGGTCGAGCACCTCCTCGATCGTGTGACCGCTGATGCCCATGGCGTCATGGACCATGATCCGACCGCTCTCGATGACGCCCAGACGTCCGCCCGGGGCGCTGGCGAGAGCGGCCAGATCCGTCAACGGATCCTCGCCGGTGATCGAGCAGTGGCAGCCGGCCACGGATCCGGACAGGACGGCGTCGCACTGGACATCGTCGAGCCAGGTGAGCATGCCCAGGAGGTGGACGGTCGCAGTGGTGATGCGCAGGCCGGGCTCGGCCGCCTCAAGGGTGACGTCGAGGCGCACCTCCACCGGGGACTCATTCGGCACGGAGACCATCGGATGCCCGACTGCCGGATGGGCGGCCACAATGATGCTGCCGGTCACGTCGAGCGCGTGGAGGACGAGCTGAGAGGGCGCACCGGCGTCGAGCCGGTAGGCGGTCAGAGTGGCGCAGCCCGCTCCGGATAGGAGGCGTCGCGCCATGCGACGCGACGCGATGGTGGTCTGCGGCGTGCGGTCCCCGCTGATGGACGTCACGGTTCCTCAATTCCCGGTCGTTGGGACTGTTGAGGGTAAGGCTAGCCTCGTCAGCCCCTCCAAGCGAACAGTCGGCCGCCCACCGGACGCCGTCCCGTCGCAGGGGCGTATAAGCGGGCCCGGCACGGGTCACGCTCGGTTAAGCGCGCAGCCGCTTCAGCTCATCGACCAGTTGGGGAACGACCTCGACGACATCACCGACGACCCCGAAATCAGCCATCTCGAAGATCGGAGCCTCGGAGTCGTCGCACACGGCCACGACGGTACCGGCGCCCTGGATGCCGCTGGTGTGGTGGACCGCCCCGGACACGCCCAATCCGATGTACAGGCGCGGAGCAATCGAAACACCGGTCTGCCCGATCTGGGCGGACCGTCCGATCCACCCCTCGTCGCAGGCCACTCGCGTGGCGCCCACGGCCGCGCCCAGCGGGTCGGCCAGCGAATGCACCAGCTCGAAGTCGCCGTCCACACCGCGCCCGCCCACTACGACGATGCGCGCCTCGGCCAGATCCGGCCCGGCGGCCGCGGCGGTGCGCTCCCGAGAGACCAGCCGTACGGCGGCCGCCTCCTCGCTCACCGAGACCTCAAGAGTCTCGACCGGCAGGGGTGCGGCGCCTCCGACGGCGACCTCAACGGACCCGGGCCGCACGGCCACGACCGGCGGATGCTCGACGTCCGCGGCCACGCTCACGGTGGTCGACCAGGAGCCGGACAGAACCAGCTTGGAGGCGCGCAGATGGCCGCCCGCCACGTGCAGGTCGGCGACGTCACCGGTGCAGGCCGAGTCCAGAAGAACGGCAGTGCGGGCGGCGACCTCCTTGCCGCGGTAATCGCTGGTCACCAGCACCGCCCCGGGGACGACCAGGGTGACGGCGGCGGCGAGGGCGTCGGCTGCAACGCCGGCCTGCGTACGCTCCCCGCCCAGATCGGCCTCCAGCAGACGAGTGGCTCCGGCGGCGGCCAGGGCGGCGCGGGCGTCGTCGTCCACCGGCCCCGTGGCCAGGGCGACGACGTCGCCGGCGGTCAGAGTGCGGGCGGCGGTGGCGAGCTCGAGGGCGGGGCCGGTGGGGCGCGCGCCGTCGACGTCGACGAGCACGAGGACGGGTGCGTCGAGGGTCTCAGTCATGATCTTCTTGTCTTCCCTGTGTCTTGCCTGCGCGTCTTCGCCCGCGCTTAGACGAGCCTGTTGTCCACGAGCCAGGCGGCGAGCTCGCGCCCGGCCTCCCCGGCGTCGGTGCGGATGATGCCGGCCTGGCGGGCGGGCCTGGCTCTGGCCTCGACCACGTCGACGCCGGACCGGCGCGGCTGGATCCCCAGGTCCGCCAGATCCCAGGTGTCCACGGGCTTCTTCTTGGCGGCGCGCATGGCGGCGAAGTTGGGATAGCGCGGCTCGTTGGCCTGATCGGTCACGGATACGAGTGCGGGCAGCGGGGCGGACAGGACCTCGGTCAACGTGCCGGTGGTGCGGGTGACCGTGATGTCCTCCGTACTCGCCTCGAAGGAGCTCGCCAGGGTCAGGGCGGGCACGTGCAGGGCCGCGGCGAGCGCCCCCGGCAGCATGGAGGTCATGGCGTCCAGGGCGGCCATGCCGGTGACGACCAGGTCGACATCACCCACGCCCGCACCGGACTCCACCGCGCCGATGCGTCCGACGGCGGCCGCGAGCGCATGCGCGGTGACCACGACGTCGGCGCCGGCCAGGTCGTCATCGCTCACCACGACGCCGGAGTCGGCGCCCATCTGCAGGGCGCGGCGGACGGCCTCCTCGGAATCCTCAGGACCCATGGTCAGGGCCACGACCTCGCCCCCCAGCTCCTCGACGAGGCCGACGGCGGCCTCGACCGCATTCTCGTCGAGCTCGTTGAGGACATCGTCCTCGCCGCGGACGAGGCGGGCGTCCT
>ERZ773079.345-NODE-345-length-31204-cov-12.475392_pt1 | contig 31204 bp, 26 predicted proteins | sample MGYA00511355_ERZ773079 | MGnify/ENA primary metagenome ERZ773079 (study PRJEB29015, sample SAMEA2737979) | human oral metagenome | biome: human oral; feature: human-associated habitat; material: dental | place: China | collected 2117 ... | reverse complement strand
ATGGTTTCGACACGGCCCACTCGCTGACGCTCGCAGGCCGGCTCAACCAACTTCAGAGAGGACAAGGCCGGTTGAGGCGGGTCGTGAGAAACGAGCGACCCGAGTCGACACCGCCCCTCAACCGGCCTTGGCTGTGGATCTTCTGTTCCACAGCCGCTGTCGCACCGTCCAGGCGCGCCAGGAGACGTGGGCCGCGGCGGGCGCGAGGTGTCGCAGGACGGCCGGGATCTCGTAGCGGGGGTTGTTCGCGACCTGCTTCAGGAACCGGAGGTGATCACCGAGTTGCTGCCGGTTGTGGCTGTTGGAGAACGACTCCGTCCAGATGCGGAACGCGGCGTGGGCCTCGGGTTGGCCGAACATGTCGCCGCGGGTGAGGATCCGCAGCCAGGCGTCGATGTCCATGACGAACACGTTCGAACCGTCGAATCCGCCGATGGCGTCGTAGTCCTTGCGGCGGAACATCACGCACGCGGGTTCGCCGACCGGGTTGATCCCGAACCGTACCGTCGCCCTGGCGACCTCGGAGACGCTGCGACGCCCCAGCAGCCTTGGTAGGCCCGCGTTGCGGGTCAGGATCCTGCCGTTGCCGTCGATGAAGTCGCGGCGGCACGCGACGAGGGCGAGCGACGGGTCCTCCAGGAGCGTGGCCTGTGTGGCCAGGCAGTCCGGGTGGATTAGGTCGTCGGCGCACACCACTTTGATCAGCTCGCCGCGGGCCTGCTCGACGGTCGCGCACCAGTTGGCCGGCAACGGCAGGGTTTCCTCGGATCGGATGAGCCGGATGCGTGGGTCATCGAACCCGGCGATCACGTCACTGGTGCCGTCGGTCGAGCCGTTGTCCCGGATCACCACCTCGAAATCGGCGCGTGCGCTGGCCAGCACCGACCGCAGGGTCGCCGCAAGGGTCGACGCCCCTTGATAGACCGGGATGCAGACGGAAATGTGCGGTTTCATCATTTGTTCACCGGACTCCCCCGAGAAGCTGCGGGCGCTCTGCCGACCCCCCAGCCCGCTCATTTCTGCATCTTAGCGTGTCGCCCCCTGCTGATGGGGCCAGCACGCTTCCCCACTCGGAGATGATTTGTGATGAGCGAACCACAAGTTAGGGTTCTTTGGTGTACAGGAAGGGAGGGATCTTGATACCAAGCCGAATAACTCGACCTTTGATGGCGCTGGGACTTGCAGCTGCGACGATCACCGGGGGGCTGCTGGTGCAGCCGCGAAGCACGGACCAGGACTTGGCCGCAACCCCCGCTCCTCTCAGTACGGAGCGGATAACCCCGAGGACGACACCACCAAGCTCGAGTCGTCCCGTCGACGCTGGGGCGGCCATTACGGCGGCGCCGAACACCACAAGCGGCGAGTCCTCGCCAACCGCCACCTCTCCGACGGCCGAGACCTCGACGTCGACGCAACCGACGAGCGAGTCCCCGACCCCAGAGCGTAAACCTGTGTCGAGGTCGTCAGACGAACGCTCGCCCCGGGACGTCCCATCGTCCGGCGGGTCCTCGCCCAGCGAGTCCGCCTCACCGCAGCAGTGCTCCGGGGGTTCATCCGGCCACAACCGTTCCGACGCCGAGATCAACGGCTGGAACATCGATTATTTCGAGGGTTTTGACAAGACGTCGCTTGAATCCGCTGGGTGGGGGCACTATGGCTGGGGCGAACCGCCGGTCGGGCATGGGGCGATGGGGGTGATGTCCAACGAGAACACGTTCGTGCAGAACGGCGAGTTGATCGTGCGAACCCAATACAAGGATGGTCGTTGGAGCGCCGGCGGAGCCAGCTCAGCGGACAGTTTCTCCGCATCACGTGGCCGCTGGGAGGTTCGCGCAAAGTTCCCGAGGGCCAAGGGAATTGGCTACGCCTTCCTGCTGTGGCCGAAGGACCAGGGTTGGCCGCCGGAGATCGACTTCGCCGAGGGGCGGGTCAACGGGCCCGAGATCATGGGAACCTACCACTGGGATTCCGACAACAAGCAGGACCACAAGTTCGTCGATCACGAGGACATGAGTGGTTGGCACACCTACGGCGTGATCGTGGAGCAGGACCACATCATCTTCACCCTCGACGGCAAGGAGTGGGGCCGGATCGACCAGCCGAACGTCACCGACACGCAGATGTGGTTCGGGGTTCAGACCGGGGCGATGGATCCCAACGGTAAGGAGGGCCACACCGAAACCGTCGACGGCGGTGTCCCGGGTGCACTCACCCCGCCTGTCTCCGACATCCAGATCGACTACGTGGCGCACTACACCAAGGGCTGAGAGGAGGACCTTCTGTCTTGAAGGGGGCATGTGCCTGTCCTCCGAGGGCGCAGGTACACGCCTTTTTGACGAAAACGCCGGCCTAACGGGTGAACGCCTGCGTTACAGCACAAGCAAACGATCGAACGGTAGGCGAACCACGTTCGCGAGCAGGCCCCAGCCACAAGGATGGGGTCCGGCTACTGCACGGCATCGGCAAACCGGCTACTCTGCCCTGCCCGGCTGGGTGACTCCGGGCTGGGCTAGGCTAGGGTGGGGTCCATCCGAGCAGGAAGGTTCATACATGGAACTCAACGGCGCGGCTTTCTCGTTCGAGGTGCCGGACACGTGGGAGAGAGTCCCTTTTGAGGGAATGGTGGTGGCGAGTGCACCTCCCGAGTATTTGGATTTCCGGCCAACAGTCGTGCTCACCGAATCCCGGGTGGACGATGCCGGACCGACCACGCTTGCCTCCATCGCCCAAATGGCTCTCCGCACCATCCCTCAAGAAACACCCGGGGCATACGTCGTACATGTGGAAGCCGTTCCTGACGAAAATGCAGGCCCTGGCCCGCAGGAGAGAAGACGGATCTGGGCACTGGCCCCGCTGAGACACCCAGCGAATGACCTCTTGGGACTGGTTTTTGTTCAGGACCACATGGTGGCAGGAAATGCCGTTGCCGAGCTGACCATCACCCTTCCGGTCTTCACGTGGCAATGCGACAATTCTTTCAAGCGTATTCTCGATTCATTGCGCCCCTCGGGACACGGGCTACCATCGCGGCCAATGATCAACATACCGGAAGCCGTGCTCGATCAGTGGGCCACCGAACGAGACGGCGTCCCCCGCGAGGACGTCACTGTGCAGGGTTATCTTCCCCCGGTCCTGCTCGGCAACACCTATGAGCTGTCGACCGGAGCACTGAACGAGCTGAAATCCTTGTCGTCCGCAGGGTTCTTCGGAAAACGCATGCGAGGTCAACCGCCTCGCGAGGAACTGCGAACAATCGGGTTCATCGACGACGACGGTGATCCCACGGAGAGGGGCGAGGCGCTTCTGGGCGTCCTTGATCATGGAAATTACTGGAGCTTGGAAAACGCCGGACCGATCGAGGACAGCCGTACCGTCGAGGGCTGGGGCGTCGAAGAAGCCATTCTGACCTTCATCGGCCCGGCCGCGAATGATCAGGACAGTAGCGAAAAAGGACTCCTCTGTTACTGCGCCGCCGATGATCTGGCACGTGTTCTGTTGATGTGGTCGGGCGCCCAGCCGAGTTGGAAGATGTCATTCACCCTCCCGGAGATAACCCAAAAGGAGTTGCTGGGACGCCTGATCGATCATCCTTTCCCCCAGCAGCTTGAAGGCGACGCGGCAGCATTCGCAGCCGAGCGCTGGCAACAGTTCAGTTTTGCTGACGCTGCCGGTGAAAGGGGCATCGGCTGGATTACAACGCCGTACCGGGGCCCTGCTCTGTGCAGCCAAGGGTCTCGGGAGGATGGGATTGTCATCGCCTCCCCCGTCGGTCAGACGCTATGGGAATATCTCTCGATGGCCGCTATTTCAATCAATTTTGGAGAAACCAGTGGAGTATAAGGTAGACCCCGGTTCATGTGAGGCAATTTTCAATCAGGTGGAGGGACATGTTGCCACCGCGAGCACTAGTCACACGTCGATATCAGGCGATATCGACAATCTCGGTTCCGCCTGTTCAACGGGTCCGGCAGCTCCAATCGCCTCGGCCCTAAAACGAGTTTACAATCTCTCACTGGCAATTCCTATGAAAGCCGCGGAACAGCAGACCACCAACGCCGTGGCCGGCGGACGTGGAGCGGTAGCCGCCGTGCGGCAGGGCGATGAAAAGATGGCACACAATTCCGAGACTGCCGCCAATGAGGTGGGCGAGATAACTGTAAAGGATGGAAAGAAGCCATGACGATCGACACCTCGGGCTTGAAAAACTGGGCAAACACCGACACCTTGGCCAACGAGGCCGAGAGTCTCAAGACACACGGAGCCCATTTCAAAAATGCCATCAGCAGTGCGAAGAGCTCCTGGCTGGGACTGAGCCACTGTTACCACAGCCCGCACGCAAACCTGCTCTACTCCGCGCTGGACGTCCCCGAAACTGCTGCGCAGGACGTCGCCACCGGCTCCGGAACCATAGAGAAAGCCATCACGAACTTCATCGCTCAAGTCCGCCCTTTGGAGATCCAAGTTCCCAACTTGTTGACGCTGATCTCAAATTTCGAAGCGGCCGGCAATGTCGGCTACGCCGTCGGAACTCCCGAGCAAATCAATCATGACAAGCAGAGAGAAAGACTGCAAAGTAAAGTAGACGCCTTGGCCCAGCAATACCAGGAGGCGGTCGACACCTGCGTCCAAGACTTGGGGAACATAAAGGCGGATGGCACCCAGCGCAAACCAGGGGAGGAGGGCTGGAAAAATTACGCAAGGAGTACCGCGCTGGGGCTTGGAACCATGGGAGCCGAATCCCTGAAGGTGAAGGTCACCCGTTATCGCGTCAGGGGAGTTGTCAGGGTTTTCGGGAAAGATTTCAAGACTGCCAGAATCCCGCTTCTCTCATCTAGGGACTACCATTTCCAGCTATTCGGGAAAAACTTCTGGGAATGGCGAGATTTCAAGGGATTCCGTGGAAGATTTTTGACCGCCCTCAAAGAAAGTTTCCTCGGCCCCCTCAGGGGGAAGTTCGGATCGTGGTCGAAGCCCACTGGCGGCCCCAAGGGAAAGCGATTCGGGGCAGGCATGGAGAAAACGAACAGTGTGAAGAACGGGACTTCAATGGTTGGTCGCACTGCCGGGCGCGGCCTCTTCGTTCTGGGAACCACCCTGACCTACAAGGGAGAATACGATGCGGCGCAGGAGCGGCTCAAGGCAACCCATCCCGAGCTCTCCCCGAAAGAACGCAGGGCCAAGGCAACCGAACTCTCGGCGGTCCGAGGAACGGGACAGATTGCCACAGTCACTACCACCACGGCCGCCGGAACGGCTATTTGCCCTGGCTTTGGCACGGCGATCGGCTTCGGCTCAGGCGTTCTCCTCATGATTCCAACTGGTGGTGGCAAAAGCCTTGGCGATCGAATCGGCGATGCCTCAGAATGGACATGGGAAAAAACTAAATGGGTGGGTACAAGAGCGTGGGGGGCGGGTAAATGGACGGCATCAAAGGTGTGGGGGGCGGGTAAAAAGGTGTGGGGAGCGGGTAAATGGACGGCATCAAAGGTGTGGGGAGCGGGTAAATGGCTGCTCAAGCATACCTTCTTCTAAATGGACGGCATCCAAGACGTTGGGGCGGGTAATTGGGCGTTCAAACGCATCTTCTTCTTGTGCGACGATGATGATGAAACCACAATGAGAACACTTGTTGAAGGCTTATTCAATGGGGGTGTTTTGGCTTTCTCCAGCTGTTACTTTACCGGCTTTTCACAGAAGTGAGTAGCGGTGCAGGGTTTTGAAGCCGCCTGCATCGAGGAGGCTGCGAGCGATGTAGTTGGGTGAGGTTGTGAAATCCTCGGGTTTGTTACTCGGAGGTGTTCCAGCACTCCGTTGACTACTTCGGTGGGTCCGTTCGAGGTGTGGGGGTGGTCGAAGAACGCGAGGATGTCTGTGCGGCGGCGGTTCAGGGCGCGGCCGAGGGGTTCGTGCTTCCTCAAGACCAGCTGGGGACGGTGCCATAGGGTCGGCAACAGCGCTGTCAGGGAGGGAGGGGGTTGTTGCTGCGGCGTGTGTTGACGATGCAGGGCCGGGCAGCTATCGCGAAGGGGTGAGAGAAGGATGCTTGCTGCGGCGGACCGCGAATCTAATCGTGTGGCTTGGGGTCGAGGGTCTGTCCGGAGGGATACACCACACATGGCGGGAAGTGTGGGTATCACTCGGTGACAGCCGACGTGGACACACCTGAAACGCAGTACCCTGACCGAAAAGCTTGGAGTACTACATGTTTCGTGGACAGTGATGAAAAACAGGTTTAATCGGACATGCGAGGTAAAATCTGTATCATGTCAGAATCGAAGTACAGTGAAGAGTTCAAACAGCAGGTCGTGTCGGGTGGTCGTTGAGAAACCCCTGCACGATCAGCGAGGTGGCAAAATCCTACGGTCTGGTCCCGCAAACCGTGAGGATGCTGGGTGAACGAGTGGAGGAAAACCCATTCCGGAACCGAGGATGAGGAAATGACGGCGGCCCAACTTGCCGAGTACAAGAAAATCAAAGCCGAGCTACGTGAGGCCCGGACGGGGGATCGACTTCAGATATTAAACGACGGCCTTCCTCCGCGGCGGGAGCTCCAGCCAAGAACACGATACGCGCACACCCCTCCGCCAAGGAAGGCAACCACCCCGGAACCTGTGTGATGTGCCACTGTCCGGGTGGTGTCACATTCAGGGCTGCTACACCCTGGCGCAACAGAGGCATGTCAGACATCCCGCAAAGCACCGTAGAGGAACTCGCCAATTTTTGTGACGTGTCTTCCTCACACGAGCTCCGAACAAACCCACCTGTTATAGACGGGTCCACAAAGCCTTGGAACGCGGGTGGTGTTGCAACCAGTCCCGAGGGACGGTGCGCCGGCTCATGCAGCCTGGAGGGCCTGCCGACTTGGCAGGGCGTCCCAACCTGATCGAAAGGGGCTTCACGGCTGATGCTTCAGTTCCGGACGTCCGCACCAGGGTCAAGGCTCCGGGCCATGACGGCGTCCGAGAACGGGCCTTTGAGTCCTTGAACTACGAGCGGCTCTACCGCGAACAGAACGACGACGCCCTCGACCTGGTTCGACAGGCGGTCTTCGCGTCTAGTGCGTCCGGGACGGCGCGCGTCCCCAGTATCACGGTGCTGTTGGCTGAGTGGGTGTAGGTGGTCCAGGGGCACAGCAACGAAGCGCCGATGGCGCACCGCTGCCGACCTCCTCGCCGCTGAACCGGGTAGCAGTCCTCCAGTTGGTGGAGGTTTGAACAGCTGATATAGTTGTTTCAGATATTGCATCTATGCGAGTGAAGGTCTGTCTCATGTCCACGACGCTGACTGCCGACAAGGTTTCTGCTGACGAGCTGGCTCAAACGGAAGAGTTTGCTCAGAGTCTGCCTCAGGGCTCGCCTCTCGCGATCATGCTCGAAGGCCTGCTTGATGCGGTGCGACGCGGTGCGGACGTGACGCTGCTCGCCTCTGACAAAGAACTGACCCCCAATCAGGCGGCCCAACTGTTGCAGGTAAGCCGCCCACATCTGGTGAAGATCATGGATCGCGGGTTGTTGGCCTACCGGCTGGTCGGGTCGAACCGCCGGATCGCGAAGGCCGACCTGCTTGACTACATCGAACGCCACGAACGCGCGAACGCCCATGTCAACCAGCTCTTGGGGACGCGCGCCCATGCGCAACTTCAGGCAATGGACAAAGCGGCTCCACTGACCGACGAAGACCTAACTGCCTTGGACGCCCTGGTCGCGGAGTGACTCGATCAGGGCCGCGGCCGCCTGAGCTACGGGCTTGCGACGCTCACACTCAGGACAAAGCGGCAGGTCAGCGCTCTCGTCTCGTGTCGGGACGAACCACAGCCCGCACACAGCTCGAGTTGCTGCTCCTATCACCAAAGCCTCGCTGAGGTAATGGCAACCGACGTAGTGCAGATGGCTCAGGGGAGTGCAGGGTGGATTCGGATCAATCTCGCCGTCGGAGATCCCTACCGCAGCCAGAAGCTGAAACAGCTTGGCTTGAGAAACGCTGACCCACAGTTCTAACTCACCGTTCTGCGTGTACGTGGAGTCGATCATGCTGATGTCGGGCTGGAGCACGGGCAAAACCAACTGGACGAAGCTGTCACAGGAACCGCCCAGCCGTAGCTGAAGTGTGACGAGCGATGAGTCCGTTTCAGGTGCCCCAGTGGGAGCGTCATGTTCCAAGGTGATGGACAAGGTTAGGTGGGTGTTGTGGTCATAACCGGGGAAGGAGAAGGTGTCCTTTTCAGTATTCACAGCTTCAGCCACCGCCTGACAGAAGAAGGCGATTGTCTCCTTATGCCAGACGGAGAGTCTGTTGGCCTCGGCGTCGCGGTCGCGCAGCTTGTACTCCGCAGCTGTTGGCATCCAACGGTCCAGGTTCTTGAGCACGTCGCAGACTTGGGCATGGAACTTGTCATGGGGTGCCGCCCACACCAGCCACGGGTCACCGTGCTCGTCAAGAACGGCAGCACCTCGCCACGCCGCTCCCGTCCTTGAGCGAACCTCAAATACCGCCCGACCGAGCTGTTTTGATGCCTCTTGGTGCCAGTCCGGGAGCCCCTTAGCGAATCGTCGTATCGCGTCGGCAATCAGAGGATGCTCAATAGAGTCAATACGCACCTGGGACCATTCCCGGTTCTCGATGGCCTGCAGAGCACCGGGCTCGGGGAAGGACTCCCGAGGAAGGAGCCGGAGAAACCGTAACGTTGGCCGAGGCGGGCGCCGCCCAGAGAGGTCAGTCATGATGCCTAGGACTTTCGGTTGGTGCGGCACCCAACCCGAGGAAACGGTCGAAGAAGGCGCTCAGCCTGGCAATCACCCGACGTTTCTTCTCGTCGTGACCGCCGCTCGGAGCGAAACGGGAGACCGGCGGCAGGATCTTGGTGATGGCCGTCCCGGTGGTGCGCAACTCGCCGTTGCGGAAGGCGTTCTGGACGAACTCCTGAGCGGCCTCCGGCTTGAGGTTCTCGTCCGCGATGATCCTGGCGAGCTCGGTCTTGCGCTCGGCCTCGATGAAGGCCACCCATTCGTCGTCGATGTGCCCGTCAACGGAAACCGAGTCGACGAAGGCCTCGATGAGGTCCCTCTTGTTGCGCAGCGTCGGGCTGGCGTTGACCGCCCGGGTGATCTCGGAGCGGATCTCTTTGTCGTCGCCGTCGCCGTGCTCGTCCCGGTACTTCTGCACCAGCATGAGGATGTAATCGACATTGATCTCCACCTGTTTGATGAGTTCGATCTCGAAGAGAACGTCGTCGTTGATGACTTCCTTCTCGGCGTCCTGGCCTTGACGGAACTGGGCGTAGAGGTCGAGGTAGATGCTGCGGTAGTCCTGCCCCTGGCGTTCGCTGAGAATCTCGTTCCCGGCGAAGTCGTCGAATGAGGAAAGGATGTTCTGCAGCCGCAGAATTACACCAAACAGTGCGATGAAGGCCTTCTGAGCTGCCTCTCCGATGATCGGCTGGCCGAGCGGGAATGTCGTCAGCAACTCGGCGACCTTGTCGGCGTATTCGCGGTAGTAGTCCTGGTAGGGCTTGAGCAGGACGACGCCGCGGGCCTCCCGGTTGCCGAACAGTTCCAGCGCGGCGTTGGTCTCGTCCTCCAGGTTGCGGAAGGCGACGATATTGCCGTAGGTCTTCACTGAGTTCAGGATCCGGTTGGTCCGGGAATAGGCCTGGATGAGACCGTGGGCACGCAGGTTCTTGTCGACGAAAAGGGTGTTGAGGGTGGTGGCGTCGAAACCGGTGAGGAACATGTTGACGACGATGACCAAGTCGATTTCCCGATTCTTGATCCGCTGGGAAAGGTCCTTGTAATAGTTCTGGAACTTCTCGGCGCTGGTGTCGTAGCTGGTGCCGAACAGGTCGTTGTAATCCTGGATCGCGTCCTCCAGGAAGCTACGGGCGTCGGCGGGCAACTCGTCGGTGTCGAAGGCCTCGTCGTCGATGATCCCGTCGCTGGCGGCCTCGTTGGCCCCGTAGGAGTAGATCAGGCCGATCTTCAGCCTGCTTCCGGGCGGCAGGTTTTCCTGCAGCAACGCAAAATGATTGTAGTAGATCCGGGCGGCCTCAATGGATGCGGTCGCGAACAGCGCATTGAAACCGCGCACGCGGCGACGTCCCCGAAGCGCTTCGGCGCGGCGAGAGGTGCGGCTGGATTCGGCCACATTGGTGACGACCGAATGGTCGTAACTGGAGGCGCGTTTCGTTTTCTGGTCGAAATGCTCAAGCACATAGGAGACGATCTTGCTGATGCGTTCCGGGTCGAGCAGCGCCCGCTCAGTGTCGATGGCCGACACCTGCTTGTCGGTGACGCTGCCCACCTGCACGGTGCTGACGTAGTCGATGCGGAACGGCAACACGTTCTTGTCGGTGATGGCGTCCACGATCGTGTAGGTGTGGAGCTTCTCCCCGAAGGCCTGTTCGGTGGTTTTCAGTCGAGGGTTTCCGCCGCTGGCCGCGTTGATCGCGAAGATCGGTGTGCCCGTGAAACCAAACAGGTTGTACCGCTTGAACGCTTTGGTGATCGCGGTGTGCATGTCCCCGAACTGGGAACGGTGGCATTCGTCGAAGATGATGACGACGTGCTGGCGATAGACGTCGTGGCTGGGGTTGGCCTTGATAAAGGTCGAGAGTTTCTGGATCGTCGTGATGATGATCTTGGCGTCCCGGCTTTCCAGCTGGCGTTTGAGCACCGCGGTGGACGTATTGGAATTGGCCGCACCCTTCTGGAAACGGTCGTATTCGCGCATGGTCTGGTAGTCCAGGTCCTTGCGGTCCACCACGAAAAGCACCTTGTCAACGCTGTCCATCTGGGTGGCGAGCTGGGCGGCCTTGAAACTGGTCAGGGTTTTGCCCGAGCCGGTGGTGTGCCAGACATAGCCGCCGGCGTCGATGGTGCCGAGCTTCTTGTAATTGGTGGCGATCTCGATGCGCTGCAGCATCTTCTCGGCGGCGACGATCTGGTAAGGGCGCATCACCAGCAGCATCTTGTCGACGGTGAGGACGCAGTACCGGGTGAGGATGTTGAGCAGCGTGTGCCGGGCGAAGAAGGTCTTGGCGAACGCGATCAGGTCGCGGATCGGCTGGTTCCTGGCGTCCGCCCACCACGAGGTGAACTCGAACGAATTGGAGGTTTTGCGTCTGCGGCTGGCCTGCTGCCCCTCCTTCAGGTGCTGGCTGCGGGTGGTGTTGGAGTAGTACTTGGTGAGTGTGCCGTTGGAGATGACGAACAGCTGGACGTACTCAAACAGACCGCTGCCCGCCCAGAAGCTGTCCCGCTGGTACCGGTCGATCTGGTTGAACGCCTCACGGATGTCCACGCCCCGGCGTTTGAGCTCGATGTGGACCAGCGGCAACCCGTTGACGAGGATCGTCACGTCGTACCGGTTGGAATACTTGGCACCGCCCTCACCCTGGCCGATCTCGTACTGGTTGATGACCTGGAGTCGGTTGTTGTGGATACGTCGCTGATCGATCAGCAGCACATTCTTGGTGGTGCCGTCGTCCCGGCGAAGCAGCTGCACGTTGTCTTCGTGGATGCGCACCGTCTTTTCGGTAATGCCGTCGTTCTTCCCGGCAATGCAGGTGGTGAAGAACCGGTCCCATTCGGCATCCGAGAACTGAAATCCGTTCAACAGTTCCAGCTGGGTTCGTAGGTTGCCGATCAGGTCGGCCTCCGAGCGGATCGGCAGGTACTCGTAGGCCTGTGATTGCAGCACCCGGATGAGTTCGGCTTCCAGGGCCGCCTCTGACTGGTAAGCGGTCTCCTCGTGTGGGTCAGGGATGTACTCTGCGACGACGGTGGACTCCACCGAGACCGCAATCGGGTCGTAGGAGACGGCCGTGGTCTGGGTGTGGTCGTTCGGTTTCATCGTGTGGCTCACAGGGCGTCGAAGAAGTCTTCGTCCAGACGGACGAGGCTGGGGGTGGGTTCCGACTGCACTCCCACCCCGTAGTGGACGAGCAGTTGGGCGAGGCGCTGTCCGTCGATCAGCTCGATGCGGGCGTTGATGCGTTCGGCCTCGTCGCGGGCGCCGCGGGTGAAGGTGGCGGTGGTGATGTAGACACCCCGGTCACCTTGTTTGCTGAGCAGGGCACCGGCGAATCGCTGAATCTCGGGTCGGTCGACACTGCGATGCAGGGCCCAGCACTTCGCCTGCACGTAGATGCGGTCCAGGCCGAGCGGGTCCTGGCTGATGATCCCGTCGATGCCGCCGTCGTTGCTGAGTGGGGTGTGTTCGAGAGAACCACGCTGGCCGTAACCCATCGCGGCAAGCAGCTGGATCACCAGGTGCTCGAACCCCGCGGGGGAGACATTCACCGCCGCGGCGAGCACCTCGGCCTCGACCACCGCCCGGTTCGCTTTGATGGCCTGCTGGATCAGGTCGGCGGGGGTGGAGGCTGTCGGGGGTTCCGCTGCTGCCGCTTGCTCCGGCGAGCCACCCGAGGTGCCGGTGCGCTGGAGGAACTCCCGGAAGGGCGGGTATGACTCCAACGTTCTGGTGTCGATTCGCTCAGGATGAGCCGCCAAAGCTTCACGCCCGGTGCCGGTGATGCGTGCGTGCCCACGGGTTGGGCGTTCGATCAGGTCGGCTTTGAACAGATAGGTGATCGCCCAGCCGACCCGGCTGGCCATCACCCGCTGCTTACCGCTGGGCAGCAGCGCGTTCCGCTCCTCGGGGGCGAGGTGAAACTCCTCCTCCAGTGCGGCAACGAGATCCCGCTTGCGCCAGGTCTGGCCATCGGCGAGCAAAACCAGCACCGGCCGCATGCACGTCTGATAATCGGGGATCATCGTTTCTCCTCAAAGGTCAGCAGCCGGTCCCGGTAGTACTCGTACTGCTTCCGTCGAGCCGCCAGCTCCGCCGGAAGACCAATACTGAGATCGTTCACCAAGGAGTCGAACTTGTCCAGGACCGAGGCAATCTGTTCTTGCTCACCCAGTGGCGGCAGTGGTATTAAGAAATCCTTGATGATTCCAACTGTGAGGTCTGATCTGTTTCCTTGGCCACGGGACCGAAGTTTCTCGTACTGGCTCCTTATATAATGGTATACGAAGCGATAGTGGGCTTTTGTGGGGTCGAGTATGAGGCTGCAACAGTGTTGGTTTGTGGTGAGAGGGATCTTGTTGACAGCCGCTCTGCCTCGGGTGACACCAGCGCCAGAAATTGCAATGATAACGCTGTTCTTTGGTATCCATCGAGCTGAGGAGTTGGCTAGGCCGGCATCTGTAATTGACGTCTCGGTTTCGTGAATATCTGAATAACGAACCTCTTGGGTACGCAACCAAGGGATCTGTCCGCCATAATATTCACGGCGCGTCACCAACGGTGTTCCGCCGGAAATGACTTGGCCGCAGATGCTGCCTATCGAAACCCATGGGACTTTTGGTTTATTAAAAGTCAGCAAATGGTTCCGGTAATGTTCATACTGGCGATGGCGGGCTTCCAGCTCCGCTTCCAGCTCCGCTTCCAGCTCCGCTTCCAGCTGGGTGAACTTGTCCAGCACTCTCACGATCTCCCGCTGCACCTCAAGCGGTGGGACGGGGATGCGAATCTTTGCAAGAGCTTCTCCTGAGATTCGGCGAACCTTGGCTCCTGTGATGTGGCGCTTCTTTTGCTCCTGGAAAGAGCCAGATTGAAAGAAGTATGCAACATACTTGGGGTCCAGGCAGTGGCGATAGATGTAGGCATCGCTGCTGACGGCGGCCTCATCGCGACCGAGCCAGGCGGTCGCCTTGGCGACTGCATCGTCGTCCTCGCTGGTCGTGGCGATGACCAAATCCCCTTGCTTTGCCCGCCTGAGTTTCGAAGCCAGCTCAGGACTGACGAAGGACTTCGTTTGCGTGGTCCAGGTGCCATAAAGAGTATGGACTTGGCCGTAATGAATTGCTGGGGTTCCCTCTCGCAAAAGGTCAGTCTTTTGTAGGCCGTTGCCGCGAGTGAAAGAGCCCATGTCACCCAAGGGTTTGAACTCGACCCCATCCGGGCACAGGTCTGCGATCAGTTTGTCGATTCGGCTCATTTCTTGCCTTCGCTCTCGCGCTGGGCGCGTTTGATGGATTCCAGGTAGGCTTCCTCAACCTCGGTCGGGGTGGTTGCCAGCTGGGCGCGATACTTGGCGTATTCGCCTTCGGCGTGGGCTACTGCCCGTTCGCGGCTGACACTGCCGGAGCCGCGCAGGACAGGGGCGTCCATGGCGACGATGAGGCGGTCGAGGTGGGCGAGCCAGTCGCTCATGTAGGTGGGTTCGTGGTTCTGCGCACGGAACTCCGCCGCGTCGAAGTAGGCCGACACCAAGGTGTTGAGCTTCTTCAGCTCGGACTCGCCCAGGTAGTTCTTCGCGATCGTGACATCGGACTTGCGGGGTCGCTCGCCGCTGAACGAAGTGAGCCCCATGTTCGGCTTCGTGGCATCGGCCCGGGCGGCGATGACCTCCGCGGAGGTCTGCCCGTGCGCGGCGTAGTGAAGCTTGTTCTGGACGACCTTGAAGAACTCGGTGGTCTCTGGTGCGCGCGGGTCGTAGTCCACACTGGTGGCGTAGAGATCCAGCACCTGCCGGTACAGCACCTTCTCGCTACTGCGGATGTCACGGATACGCTCCAGCAGCTCACGCCAGTAACTGCCGCCACCAAGATTCTTCAGCTTGGCGTCATCCATCGTGAAACCCTTGATGAGGTACTCCCGCAGGCGATCGGTCGCCCAGATCCGGAACTGGGTGGCGACCCTGCTCTTCACCCGGTAGCCGACTGAGATAATGGCATCAAGGTTGTAGTGGGTTACCGAGCGCCGAACATCACGTGTCCCTTCGCGACGAACCAACAAGACATCCTTGTGTGTTGCTTGCTCATCCAGCTCTCCCTCGTCATAGATATTGAGGAGGTGCAGGCTCACGTTCTGCTGAGTGGTCTGGAACAGCTCTGCGATCTGCTGCTGGCTGAGCCAGACGGTCTCTTCCTCCAGGCGTACCTCAAGCGCGGGGGCGCCGTCGTCGCGCTGGTAGAGGATCACCTCACCGGCTGCTCCCTCGGTCACGACGGCCCTCCCTCCAGGTCTGCGACGATGGCGTCGATCTCGGTGCGAAGCTCGGCCTGGCGGGCGACGATGCGGGCGATCTCGGCGTTGAGGGCCTGGATGTCCACGGCCTCGCGGGTGTCCTCCTTCTCGACATAGGAGGACACCGAGATGTTGTAGTCGTTGGCCGCGAGGTCTTCGTTGGTCACGAGCTTGGCGACGTGATCCACGTCGCGGCGGGCGGTGAAGGTTTCCAGGACGTGATCCTGGTTCTGCTGCAGCAGCTTGTTCTTGTTCCCGACCCGGCTGAACTCCCCCGAGGCATCGATGAACAGCACCGTGTTCTCGGGCTTCGACTTCTTCAGCACGATGATGCAGGTGGCGATGGTGGTGCCGAAGAACAGATCCGGCGGCAGCTGGATCACGGTATCCACGTAGTTGTTGTCGATGAGATATTTGCGGATCTTGCGTTCCGCGCCCCCGCGGTACAGCACGCCGGGGAACTCGACGATCGCCGCGGTGCCGTTGACGCTCAGCCACGACAGGATGTGCATGGTGAACGCGAGGTCCGCCTTCGACTTTGGGGCCAGCACCCCGGCGGGGGCGAATCGTTCGTCGTTGATGAGCAGCGGGTTGTCGTTTCCCTCCCACCTCGTCGAATAGGGAGGATTCGACACGATCGCCTCGAACGGCTCATCATCCCAATGCCTGGGATCGATCAGGGTATCGCCGTGCTCAATGCTGAAGTCCCCGTAGTTGATGTTGTGCAAGAACATGTTGATCCGCGCCAGGTTGTACGTGGTCAGGTTGATCTCCTGCCCGTAGAACCCGTTGCGGACCCGGTCTGGCCCGAGAACCTTGGCGAACTTCAGCAGTAGCGACCCCGACCCGCAGGCCGGGTCGTAGACCTTGTTCACCGCGGTTTTGCCGACCACCGTCAACCGGGCCAGCAGCTCCGAGACCTCCTGCGGGGTGTAATACTCCCCGCCGGACTTGCCTGCCTGCGAGGCATACATGCCCATGAGGTATTCGTAGGCGTCCCCGAAAAGGTCGATCGAGTTGTCTTCGAAATTGCCCAGTGGCAGATCGCCGATCGCGTTCAGGAGCTTGACGAGTTTCCCGTTGCGCTTGAGCACCGTCGGGCCAAGCTTGGAGCTATTGACGTCAAGGTCATCGAACAGACCCTTCAACGCGCCCTCGGCCGCCGTGCCGACCGCCGACCCCTCGATGTTGCGGAATACCCGCTCCAAGGTCTCGTTCAGTTTCTCGTCCCGGGACGCCCGCTCGCGGACATTGGCGAACAGCTCTGAGGGGAAGATGAAGAACCCCTTCTCTGCCACGACGCCGTCAAGAATGCCGGAGGCCCGGTGATCGGACTCATCGATGTAGTCGTAATTGGGATCCCCGGCCTCGTGCTCGCCTTGGTTGATATGGGCGGTGAGGTTCTCTGAGATGAACCGGTAGAACAGCATGCCTAGGACATAGGCCTTGAAGTCCCAGCCGTCCACCGAGCCGCGCAGGTCGTTGGCGATCCGCCAGATGGTCTTGTGCAACTCGGCCCGCTGGGCCTCTTTGGTGGTCGGTGCCATCGTGTGTCTCCTACGCCAACGGCGCGCTAAATGCTGTTCTCAGCAGGTGTGCTCACACCGTACTAGAGCCCACTGACAAAACCGGGAGAGGCCATGCCTGACAACCGGAACTGCATGCGGCGGGCCACACCCTCCCGGTGTTGGGGCGCCGTACCCGGGCGGTCGCGCATCAATCCGGGCCCGCCTCGCAGGCAGAACATCTCACCGCTGCATGGAGTGGCGACGGACCTGTCCTGCGTCAGGCCGAGCCCCCCTGGCCTGAAAGCACTGCCGTACTGTAACAAGCTATAACAATGTTACAGTTATTCAATGACCTCGGCAGTCGTGGATCGTAGCCTGACGTTGACCCCAGAGCAGGTGGGGCCAGCGCTGCTGGCCCTTGCGGAAGATCAGTGGTTCGAGCGCAAGTCCGCTCGCGTGTCGCCACGCGATCTCGCGGTCCCGCTGGTGGCTATGGCCAACGCCGATGGCGGGGTGATTGTCGTTGGGCTCCACGACGGCAAGGTGGAGGACGTGCCAGCGCAGCGGCGCAACGAGCTGCGGCAAGCCTGTCTCGACTACACCGAACCGCCGGTACGCGCCCGGGTGGAAGAGGTTGAGGCACTGGATGCCGAAGGCGAGCCGGCCACTCTCGTCCTGCTGAACATCGCTCCGGGGGAGAGCGTGCACGTCACCCAGAAGGGTGAGTGCTATCTGCGGGTTGGCGACGAGTCGCGGCGGTTGACTGCCGCGCAGCAGCGTGAGCTCGTGTTCGATCGGGGCATGGCGCACTATGAAGCCACTCCCGTGAACCTCACCCTGGCGGACCTCGACCAGCAGGCCCTGGCGGATTACGCCGAACGCATCGGCGCGGCGACCATTGAGGGTGCGCTGGCCGCGCGCGACTTGGTGGATCGCCGGGGTCGGCTCACCGTGGCCAGCGAGCTGTTGTTCGACGAGCGTCCCCAGCGTGAGTTTCCCAATGCCGTCGTCCGGATTCTCAAGTACGGGGCGGAGCATCGGGGTGTGGGACGAAACATGACGCTCGAACAGGACCGCCGGGTGGAAGGCTCCCTGCTGCGGCAGATCTCCGAAGCCATCCGCCAGATCGAGGACATGATGCCCGCCTGGCAGCAACTGAGTGACGCGGGCACCTTCGAACCCATCTCCCGGATTCCCCGGGATGCCTGGCTGGAGGGGCTGGTCAACGCCGTCGTTCATCGCTCGTACAGCACCATGGGCGACCACATTCGCTTTGAGATTTTCCCAAGTCGGATCGAGATCACCTCGCCAGGACGATTCCCGGGCATCGTCGAACCCCAACGCCCGCTCGATATCCGGCGCTATGCTCGTAACCCGCGCATCGCCCGGGTGTGCGCCGATTTGGGGTACACCAGGGAGCTCGGGGAAGGGATTGCGCGGCTATTCGCTGAGATGCGTGGACGTGGGCTCGTCGATCCCCACTATTTCCAATCCTCTTCCTCGGTGACCCTCACCTTGTCGGCGCAGGAGGCGCTCCCCGAAGAAATCCGTTCCCGGCTCACCCGCAGCGCGATCGCCATCCTGAACACGTTGCGCCAGACGGGGGAGCCGCTCTCCACCGGGGCGCTGGCCGAACTGGCAGGGGTAGCCCGCATGACTGCCACCCGGGCGCTAGCCCAGCTGGAAGAACTCGGACTCGTCATCCGGGAAGGCTCCGCCAAGCAAGACCCACGCGCCACCTGGCACCTCACCTGAACTGTAATGAACTGTAACAAGCTGTAACAATGTTGCAGTTCCATCTCCGAAGTTCCCGGCCGGAGTGCTCACCTTTGCCTGGGCCGCGGCCCGCGCCACCCTGACCGATCTCGGCTACGAGGTGTCGGTCTTCCACGCCACCGGGGCGTGAGCGCCATCGACGTCGATGGAGTCCCCTTTCCGCCAAGAGGTCCTCGATCGCTTCCGCATCCCCACCCGCCCGGGAGGCGCCCGCGAACCACGGGACGGGCGAGTCAGTCCTTGACGATGAGGTAGAAGGTGGTGTCGTCGATCTGGTCGAGGCTGAGTCCGGTGGCGCGGAGTTCGGCCTGGATGACCTCGGGGTCCGGGTGGCGGAACAGGTACTCGGTGGTCTCCTCGGCCAGCACGTGATCGCCGTCGAGGGTGCGGCAGGTCATCTTCCACTGCATGCGCTCGTCGTCGAGTGGCCATCCTTCCGCGAGGCCGCTATAGGTCAGGTCGCCGATCCGGGCGCTGGCGATCTCGTAGGATTCCACCCGCGCGGGCCGGCAGGGCGGCTGCAAGTCCGTCAGGGCGGCCCCGCCCTCGGGGAGTCGGGCTGCGAGGGCGGCGAACAGTGTGGCCCGTTCGTCCGGGCTGAAGTGGCCGAGGACGCCCAGCAGGATCGCCGCGCTGATGGCATCAGGCAGGGGAGCGGCGCCGAAGGCCTCGGGTCGGATCGTGACCCGGTCGAACCAGTCCGGGTGCGCGGCGACCTTCGTCAGGACCAGCGCCCTCATCGCGGTGCTGGGTTCCAGGGCGTACACGTGTGCCTCCGGTAGGCGCTCCAGGACGAAGACTGTGTTCAGGCCCGACCCGGCCCCGATGTCGAGTACCGGCCCCGACTCGGCGCGGACCAGCGGAATCAGCCTCTCCAGGGCCGCCACCTGCCCTGGGCGAAAACTGGCGTTGAGCAGGTCGTAGACCGGCGCGCTGACGGCGTAGGCGTCCTTGCTCATGCCGTGACCATCCCTCGTCCCATGGCATCCCTCCTGTATCGCAAATGCCTCCAGGTGATGATGGGACCAACCATAGTCTGTTGAGAGCCATTCTTACAGGGTCCGGCCTCGAACGGGTGCCTCGGCGCAGCCGACGCGCTTCCTTCTCCGTGCGAGAGGGGGAGCCGGGTGCCGTGGGGGCTGTCCATCGCGTGCCCAGCGGGGCGTTGGTGCCGACGCCCGGGGCCCATCGCGGCTGAACCCACCCTGCGTGGACAGTGACGAGGGGCGGGCATATCATTGCCATGCAATTGATAATCGCTATCATTTCTGGGAGTTCTGAATGATCCGTCGTGGTCTAGTCCTGATGGGCTTTGCTGCCGCCTGTGTCCTGTCGGCCTGCGTGCCCGGTGCGGACGCGCCGGGGACGTCTCCCGCCCCAACGGCGGCGACGAGCTCGGCACCCGCACCCGGTGTCACTCCGGTGACGCCCGCCCTCACCGCTACCGGCCCCGATGGGGCCGAGGTGAGCGTTCCCGCCGCTCCGCAGCGCATCGTGTGCCTCACCGGCATCTGTGACGACATCCTGGCCAGCCTCGGCATCGTCCCGGTGGCCACCTCCACCCCCAACCTGGCGACCCGGCCAGAAATCTTCGGCGACAAGGGCAAGGACATCCCGGTGGTGCCGGGTAGTTTCGGGGCCGAGGACACCTCGTTCGCCGCGGAGGTCAAACCCGACCTGGTGATCGGGCTCGCGGGCGTCCACGAGGCGCTCAAGCCCGCGCTGGAGAAGTTCTCGCCGGTGCTGCTGGTCAACGTCAAGACGGACGAGGACTCCCTGGCCTATCTGCGGATGGTCGCCACACTCACCGGCAAGGCGGACGCCCAGGTCAAGGCCGAGACGGCCTACCAGGAGGCCATGGCGGCGGCGAAGCAGAAGGCCACGACGGCGGGCGTGGCCGGTGAACCCGTCCTGCTGATGTGGGGTGGGGCCTCCGGCATGGGCGTGGCAACCAAGGGTGCCGATCCGCTGGGCAGCGCCCTGGGCAAGGTCGTCAACAACCCATTCGAGGTACTCGGCACCGACCCGGTCAAGGCCGGGGCCTACAGCATGGAGCAGATCCTGGAGAAGGACCCGAAGGTCATGTTCGTCTCGTCGATGACCTTCGCCCCGACCGACAAGAAGGCCACGGAGATCTACGCCGACAACCCGGTGTGGAAGCAGCTCACCGCGGTGAAGAACGGCCACGTCCACGAGGTCAACAAGGAACTGTGGACGTTCTGCCGGGGCACCCGGTGCATCGCCACCGCCGTGACCGAGGCCGTGGACCACATCGAACGTGACCTGAAGAAGTAGTGGGGCTCCGCCAGCGGATCACGATCCTGATACTGCTTGCCGTGGCGGGGGCCGCTCTCGTCACGGCAAGCCTCTATCTCGGCCTGCCCGCTTCGGGGCGGGTCGCGCGGATCGTGTTCCTTGAGATTCGTCTGCCCCGGCTGCTGGTGGGTGCGGCCGCCGGGGCCGGGCTCGGGGTAGCGGGGCTGCTGGTGCAGCGGGCCATGCGCAACCCGCTCGCGGTGCCCGACCTGCTGGGGGTCAGCGGGGGAGCCGCCTTCGTGGCGGCGCTGCTGGTCACCAGCGGCATCCACTCGCTGACGGCCCGCACGGCCGGGGCCTTGGCCGGCGCGGTGGCGGGGGGCGCCCTGTGCCTGCTCGCGGCCGCGAGGGGACGCAGCGCCGCGCAGACCCTGCTCATCGGGGCGGCGGTATCGACGGCCTGGCAGGCGGCGGTGCTGACCGTGATGTCGACGGCCGACCAGGTCGAGTTGAGCATCATCTTCAAATACCTCGTGGGTTCGCTCACCGAGATCACGGCCGATGTCGCCCTGCCGCTGATCGTCCCCTTGGTCATCGGCTGCGCCGCCACGGTCGCGGTGCTGCCTGCGCTGGGGGTGCTGTCCCTCGGCGACGAGCAGGCCTCCGCCCTGGGGATGAGGCCGGGTCGCTGGCGGCTGTTGGCCCTCGGCGTCGCCGCGTTGCTGGTCGCGCTCGTGGTGGCGGCCTGCGGCCCCATCGCATGGGTCGCTTTCGTCGCCCCGACCGTGACCCGGTGGTTCGTCCCGGGGGCGGGTGAGGTGTTCCGGCTGGCGGTGACGGCGATCATCGGGGCCGGGGTGAGTGTCGGCGCCGACATCGCAGCGCGGGAGCTGTTCAAGCCCTTCGAGACCCCGCTCGGGGCGTGGACCGCGCTGATCGGGTTCTGCGTCGCCATGGTCTTCGTGGCGAGGAGGCCGGACCGGTGAGCCGTCGTGCCTGGCTGGGCCTGTGGATCGCGGCCGCCGCGCTCATCGTTCCCGCCGCCCATCTCGCGCTGGGGCGGGGCGTGGACTGGTCCGAGCTGCTGGCTGGAACCGACACGGTCTCGTGGCGGGTGCTGACCGAGCTGCGGCTGCCGCGGCTCGTCGTCGCCCTGTTCGCCGGAACGGCTCTCGGCCTGGCCGGGCTGGCGTTGCAGTCGGTGCTGCGCAACTCGCTGGCCGCTCCCGAGCTGACGGCGGTGAACCCCTCGGCGGTGCTCGGCTACCTGATCGCCTCCGGGACCGGGCTCATCGACGGCGGGTCGGTGTTCTCGTCGGTGTTGTCGGCGACCGTGGGCGGCCTGCTCGGCGGCGGACTGCTGTGGCTGGTGGCCCACCGCCGCACCTCGGAGCAGACGGCGGTGCTCGGCCTGTTGTCGGCGCTGGCCCTGACCGGGGTGGTGACGATCCTCATCGCCGCCCGGCCCACCGGCGTCGGGGGAGCGCTGCGCTGGCTGATCGGGTCGGTGGAGGCCCGCGTCGCCGAGCACGTCCCGATGATCGCGATACCGGTCCTCGCCGGGTTCGCGGCGCTGGTGCTGGTCGCCGACCGGCTGGAGATCCTCGCGGTCTCCGACTCCCACGCCCACTGCCTCGGGGTGTCACCCGGGTTCTGGCGCGGCGTGGGCATCGGGATCGCGGTGCTGCTGGCCTCGGCGGCGGTGGCGACCGTGGGGCCGCTCGCCTTCGTCGGTTTCGTCGCGCCCCACGTCGTCCGGCTGGTCTTCGGCGGGCGGCTGAGGCGACAGGTGGTGCTCGTCGCGGTGTGCGGGGGGCTGTTCGTCGCCGCCTCCGACCTCATCGCCAAGGCCGTCAGCCTCGTGATCCAGCTCACCGGCGACGGGCAGCAGGTGGGGGTGCCGGTCGGCGCCGTCACCTGCCTCATCGGGGCCGCCGCGCTGGTCGCGGTGGCCAGCTCACACCAGGAGTCAGAACCGTGACAGTGATGGAACTGCGTCGAGCCTGCGTCCGGTTCGGGGACCGGCTCGTCCTCGACCACCTCGACCTCAAGATCGGCCGGGGGGAGTGGGTCGCCCTGGTCGGGGCGAACGGCTGCGGCAAATCGACGCTGCTGCGCGCCCTGTCGGGGGAGCTGCGGATCCAGGGTGAGTCGCTGCTGGACGGGAGCAGCATCGCGTCCACGCCGCGGCGTCTCGTCGCCCAGCGGGTGGCGTTGCTGCCCCAGCAGCTGCCCCGCGTTCCGGGCATGACGGTGCGCCAGCTGGTGGCCCACGGCAGGTTTCCGCAGCGATCCATGTGGGCGATGCTGCGCGATCCCTTCGACGAGCACTGCGCCGTCGCGCTGGCCGAGACCGGCACGACCCACCTCGGCGACCGGATGGTCGACAGCCTGTCCGGCGGTGAACGCCAACGGGTCCGGCTGGCCTTGTCCCTGGCCCAGGACGCCTCGATCCTGCTGCTGGACGAACCGACGACCTTCCTCGACATCTGCCATCAGCTGGAGGTGCTGGACCTCATAGCGCGGCTGCGGCGCGCCCGCGGTCTGACGGTGGTCTCGGTGCTGCACGACCTGGAACACGCCGCCCGCTACGCCGACCGGCTGGTCGCCCTGAGCCGGGGACGCATCGTCGCCGACGGCGACCCGGCCGCCGTGGTGACCCCGCAACTGCTGGAGGAGGTCTTTGCCGTCACCGGTCGCGTCGGCACCGACGAGCACACCGGGCGGCTGGTGGTGCACATCGACTCTCCGCGGGAGCGGCTCCCCTAACGGCTACGCCCCGGTTCGCCGCCACCTAGCATCTCGTCCTCGCCCGGGTGCGCCTGTTGGGCCTGGCCGGGCGGGGCGTTCCACCAGGTGCCGGAGGCCGCGAGCCCATCGGGTGTGGTGTCGGCGATGATCCGGCCGTCCTCTAGCACGATGACCCGGTCGGCGCGTTCCACGGTGGAGCGGCGGTGGGCGACGATGAGGGTGGCCCGCCCGGCGGCGGTGCGGGTCAGCGCGCGGTGCAGTTCGAGTTCGATGCTCGCGTCCAGGTTGGCGGTGGCCTCGTCCAGCACGAGGAGGTCGGGTTCCATGACCAGCGCGCGGGCCAGGGCCAGCCGGGCCGCCTCGCCGCCGGACAGCCCGGTCCCGCGCTCCCCGACGGGGGAATCCAGCCCGGCCGGTAGTCCCGCGACCAGGGCGCCGAGCTGGGCGTCCTCGACGGCCGTGGCGATGACCTCCGGAGCCGCCCCGGGCCGGCCCAGGGTGAGGTTGTCGCGCAGCGACCCGGCGAAGACCCGCACGTCCTGTTCCACGATCGCGGTGTGGCGCCGCAGGTCGGCGTCGGCGAGGTCGCGGATGTCGGTGCCTAGCACCCTGATGCTGCCCTGGTCGGGGTCCCAGAACCGGCGGATCAGGTTGATGAGGGTGCTCTTGCCCGCCCCGGAGGCGCCGACGACCGCGACCACCTCGCCGCGGCGGAGAGCGAAATCGAGCCCGCGCAGCACCGGACGTCCGGGGTCGTAGCCGAACCACAGCGACGAGACCCGCAACACCTCGTCGGTTGGTCGCGGGGCGACCGGGTGGGCCGCCGGTTCGGTCGCGTCCGGGGCGTCCAGCAGCCCGAACAGGCGGGACGCCGCGGCCCGCAGACCGCCCAGCTCCTTGAGAGTGGATGCGACCGTGGCCGTCGGGGCCAGCACCGCCCCGATCAGCGCCACCACGATGGGGGCGGACGAGACGGGGATCTGCCCGGCGTGGACGTGCAGGGACACGATGAACAGGGCGCCGATCGCGGCCAGGCTCACCAGCAGGTCACCGGAGGCCGCCTCCACCGATCCGCGCAGCGCGTTGCGCACCCCGGCCCGCTCCACCTGCTGCCAGGATGCGTCCAGCTGGGACCGGCGGCGCGGCATCGCCCCGGCCTCGGCGATCTCGGACAGCCCCTGCACCGTGTCGATGATGTCGGAGGTGTAGCTGGCGCTGGCGCGACGCAGCTCGGCGCCGTGCGCGGTGGCCCGCCTGGCGAACCACCACGGCACCGACAGCAGCAGCACCGTGGCCGGGACCAGCACCGCCAGCACCACCGGATCGATGAGGGCCAGCGCGACGGTGCCGCCGAGGATCGTGACGGCCGCCGTCCCGACCTGGGCGAACACGTGGGCGTAGATCCACTCCAGGCTCTCCACGTCGGACATGGCCGTGGCCGACAGGTCCCCGCTGCGCCGGGGATCCGACCTCGACGGCTGGGTGCGCCGCAACCGGTCGAACAGCCGGACGCGGAAGGCCGCCAGCACGAGGTAGGCCAGGTCGTGGGCGACATACATCTCGGCCCAGGTGCCCGCCGCCGCGGCGGCCACGAGCAGCAGCGCCAGCCCGCTGAGGACCGCGTCTCCTCCGGTGGGCCAGCCCGGGTCCAGCGTGACGAGGGCGAGGCCCGCGAGCCAGGCGGAGGCGACGGCCGCGCCGACGGTGCCGATCTGGACGGCCAGGCTGGCCAGCACGGTCTGGACGAAACGGCCGCGGTAGGCCCGGATGGCGGGCCAGAGCCGTCTCAGGGCCGTGACGTCGCTGGCGAGATCACCACGCACGAGACACCTCCTGGGGTTCGGCAGCCGGTTTCCGGCGGGTGCGTTCGTCCCGCAGCAGAGCCGCCAGGGCCCCACCGGAGGAGACGAGCGCCCCGGGCTCGCCCTGCTCCACGATCCGGCCGGAGTCGAAGACGATCACCTGGTCGGCCGACATGATGCTCTCCAGGCGGTGGGCGATGACGACGATCGTGTGGCGGGGCGTCAGCGACCTCAGGGTGCCCATGATGTGGGCGTCGGAGTGCCGGTCGACGTTCGAGGTCGGCTCGTCCAGCAGCAGCACCGGGGTGCGGCGGATCAGTGCCCGGGCGAGGGCGAGGCGCTGCCGCTGACCACCGGACAGCGTCGTGGCGTCCTCCGACAACATGGTGTGGATGCCCTCGGGCAGCACCTCCACGAAACCGAGCGCGTCGGCCTCGGCCAGCGCCGCACGGACCTCGTCGTCGGTGGCTTCGGGGGCGCCGAGACGGACATTGGCCGCGACCGTGTCGTGGAACAGCCGGGTGCGCTGCCCGACCACGGCCAGGTTCGCCCGCAGGGATGCCAGGCTCACCCGGCGCAGGTCGGTGCCGCCGATCTCGACCCGTCCCGAATCCGGGTCGAGGCGACGCGAGATCAGCGCGGCGAAGGTCGACTTGCCCGCGCCGGATGCCCCGACGACGGCGGTCAGCTGCCCGGCCGGGATCCGCGCCGACACCTGGTCGAGCGCGGGCCGGGCGGCCGCGGGATAGGTGTAGGAGACCTCGTGCACCGACACCTCGGCGGCCCCGCCGAGGGCGAGCGGCCCGGTGCCGGTGTCGGCGACCGCCGGCCTCGCGCGCAGGATCGCGTCCACCCCGTCGGAGGCGGTGAGCCCCAGGTAACCCGCGTGCCAGGCCTTCGCCAGGTCCCGCACCGGACGGAAACACTCCACCGAGAGCATCAGCACGTACAGGACGTGGGTGCCGGGCAGCTGGGCGCGGGTCGCGGCGAACGTGGCCAGGAAGACCGCGCCGAAGGTGCCGAAGAGCGTGAACCCGACCGTGATCCCGTTCTCCAGCAACGAGGTGCGCAGCGGACGCATCGTGGCCCGGTACACCCCGGTGCTGCGGGCCTCCAGCAGATTCCGGCGGCGTTCGGCGGCCCCGAAGGTGCGCAGCGTCGGGATGCCCCGCATGGCCTCCAGGTAGTCCGCGCTGAGCTCGACGTAGGCGCGCCACCGTTCGCTGCCCTGGCGCAGCATCGCCGCGTCCTTGAACCGGGGGACGATCAGGGTCACCAGCAGGCAGCAGGCGAGGAAGACGGCCGAGGGCGGGTGGAGCAGCCAGACGCCGGCGACGATCCCGGCGGGCAGGGTCACGGTGACCGCCAGCTGCGGCAGGTACTCGCTGTAATAGGGGTCCAGCCCGTCCACGCCCTCCACGATGGTGGCCTGGGCCGCCCCGAGGCGGCTCTTCGAGGCCCACTCCGGCCCGAGGGCCATGACGTGATGCAGCAGGCCGTCCCGCAGGATGCGACGCACCGCCAGCCCCGCGGACGTGGTGATCGCGGTGCGGACGGGGATCAGCACGGCCCGGGCCAGCACGGTCGCGGCCACGATGGCGATCCACGCCAGGGTCTCGGACGCCTCGCCCCTGGTGAGGGCGCCGAGGGCGGTCGCGGTCGCCAGGGCCGTGGCCAGGTAGGTCGAGGTGACGGCCAGGATCGCCACGATGGACGCCAGGACGTGCCACTTGACCCGCAGGGTCAGCACCAGCAGGCGGCGAGGGATCATCGGGCAGGCTCCGTCCCTGTCTCACCGAGGGCGTTCGAGCAGGTTGGATGCGCCACGGATGCACTGCTGTGTTGTGGTGCTGCGACCTCAAACGTCAGATCCTGGTTCATGGGCCCCTCCTTTCCGTGATCCGCCCGGGACAACTATTGATAATAACGGTCATTATCAGTGGGTCGTCGGGTTCGGGATGCGCGCTTTGGGTTCGCCGGAAAGGCCGCTGGGACGCCAGTGCCGGCCGCTCAACCCAAGGAGCTGGCAAGCCCGCCGCGGCCATCAAAGCGTTGCCGGGGTCGTCGCATTCTTGAGGACCTCGGCCCTTCCTCACCCCGTCGACACGCTCACCACCAGCCTCACACCAGCCACACGCCCAAGTCCGAAGAGCCAATTTGGGGAGCCCTTGTCTCGGTGGGCAATACCCAGTGACCTCGCTTGGCCGGGTCAGCGGATCTGGACGATCGGGGGCTGGTTGCCCCAGGCCAGCAAGGCCGAGGCGTCCAGGACCACCATCACTGCTCGGCTTTGACCTGCCACCGCGGCCTCGGCGTGGGAACTCCGGGGGAGAGACGCCGCTCCGGCGGGTTCTTTCGGCCGCCGGGAACATCGGTCAGCTCCCCAGCCGGTGAGGCTCAGATCCCCAACAGCTCGAGCAGGACTGGGATTGGGCTGGACGGGTTGGGGCCGAGATGGTTGACCAGGTGCTCGGGAGAGGCCTTGTCGGAGCGTGCCTGGGCATCCGCGTATCTGCCTATCGGGAACGAGGAGGTCAGGCTCTTGTCCTGCAACACTTTCAGCTTGGCCAATCGTGCCTGAACGTTCCGGGAGGAGCTGTGGCGGCGCCAATCTTCCAGGTGCCACAGCAACCACAGTTCGAAGCAGGGGTTGCTGACGAGAACCCGGATGTCCTCTTCGGTGGCGAGGCGGAACGCGTCCTGGAGCGTTTCATGGTTGTCACAATCCACCAGGCATACGGTCCAGGAATAGTCGCCATCCTTTCGCTCTTTGAGTGCGCGTTTGATCACCCGGAGTGGGTCAGCCCCCTCGCCGATCAGCTTCAGAGATGCGGCATCTCGGGGCAGCTCTTGCTGGAGCATGTGCAGGTATTGGACCTCGGTTACCGTGCCCTCGGTGACGACTAGACCCCGAGGGCGCTCGAATCGCTGGGGACGCCTTCCGCGTCTCTTCCCCGAGGGCTTCCTGCGGCTGCTCATCGCGGCTGGGTCAGGAGGTGAATGAGGCTGGGCGCAAGGGAGGGTACGGCCCCGTAGCGTCCTTCCAGATAGCGTTTGGCGACGTTGTCCCCGTGATGGGGCTTGAAGTCGGCCAGCGAGAACAGCTCGGTCGCGCCGTCGCGCTCCTTCTCGGTGAACCAGATCTGCCCCTTCTCGAAGTCCAGACTGGACTGGTTCGAGATCAGGTAGAAGTCGTGGCTGGTGAACAGGATCTGAGCGCCCCGGGTGTTGATTTCAGGGTTCTGGAAGAAACCGATGAGGGCTTCGGCCAGGTGTGGGTGCAGGCTCGAGCCGAGCTCGTCCACGACGAAGAGCCCGCCCTTGCGGAGCCGGTCAATCGCCGGGACCGCCAGCGCCAGCCAGGCGAGGGTCCCATCGCTCTCGTCGTACATGCTGAACGGCTCAGCACCGTAGCCGTGGTCGAACTCCAGGCCCCGGATCACCGCCTCGATCGCGGGTTCGGACAGGTCTGAAGCGTCCTCATCGTCCGGAAGAGGCTCCCCTGAACCTTCGCCGTCGGTGTCCTGAGCCAGGTACTCAAACGCTTTATTGAGGCGGTTCAGTTTGTCTGCGACCTCGGGGGGCATGGCCTCCTCGCGTAGGGTGACACCGACGATCCCGACATCGGCGATCCGCAGTACGGTTTTGATCAGTTCCGTGGTCGACTTGCCCTTGCTGAGGTCGTCGACGATTGCCTCAATGCGTGCTTCCTGCTGCAAGTCACCGAGCGGGACGAACTCGCACCCCGCCACCAGCGCCCGCCCGATGGCGGCCAGCGGCTCATGGCCCAGTCGGATGGCCCGGCTGAGAAGCAACTCACCGGACGCGAGCAACCCGACGGAACGCACACCGCGTCCGTAGGAGACCTGCTCCCGCTCTCGTGTGAACAGGGAACGCCGCCTGGAACTGGGCCAGTCGGCGAGCCATTCCCGCGCCACGCCCGCCTCATCCACCTCGAATCCATAGGCGAACCGGGTGTCCTCGTGCACGAACTCCAGCTCGTAGCGGCTTGGCGCCTTCGTGTGATCCGGACCGAGGCGGAAGGGTGCCCGGGGCATCCGATCCCGGCTCAGCCACTCAGACGCCGAACTCCTAACCGCCGTCACGGCATACCTGAGCGCGTCGAGGATCGTCGATTTGCCGGAGGCGTTGGCGCCGAAGATGCCCGCTGCGGGGTACACGCTGGACGCCCACGTCTGCCCGCCCTTGGGTCGGACGCCGTTGAGTGAAGGACGCGCCAGCTCCAGGATCGCTTCGTCGCGAAGGGACTTGTGATTTTGTGCCGTGAAGCTGAGCAGCAGCATGTGGTCATACTACATGCAAAAAACCAATCTGCGTTAACAGTGTCCAAATTTGGGGAAAAGTTCCCAAGTATGTCTTATTCATGCAGGGATGCCCGCTTAGAACCTCGCACTTCCGGGGTGTGGGAGGGATGCGGTCCAGGCCGTCCTGAGGCGCGGGCGCAGGGTCGGGGCTGCTGTGACGACTGGGCCTGGGCTCCTTCACTGAGGGGCCGGGGGAATGGCAGTCTGGCTCTCGGTGTGCTGCGCGTGCGGCGCCTTGTCTCGTATCAAGATGTCCAGGAGGATCCGCCAAGCCGTCAATGGTTGGGCCGGTTGACAGTGGACGATCTGACTGGAAAATTCGGCAGGGTCATCCCAGCCCGAGGGGAGGGAGGTGTCTCATATGGTTCATGCATCCACCACGCCCGCGAGCGAGGTCTTGACCATCATCGGTTGGCTGACGGAAAGAGAGACCGTCTATCAGGTCAACGGCGGTTGGGGTGTCGACGCGCTGGTGGGACGGCAAACCCGTGAGCACGGGGACCTTGATGTCTTCGTGGACGCCAATGTCGTGCCCGATTTGCTCGAGTGGCTGGCGTCGCGTGGTTACGAGCCGGTGACGGACTGGCTGCCGATCCGGATCGAACTCGCCTCCGAACACGGAAGGGTCGACGTGCATCCCATGGCCATCCGGCCCAACGGGGATGGTGTCCAACAAGGCTTTGAGGACGCGGTATTCACACATCCGGCCGTCGCCCGCACGAGGGGATCGATCGATGGAGCGCCGGTCATCGTCGGCACGGCCGAGCGGCTGCGTGAATTGAGAAATGGCTACGATCCACGTCCCGAGGATGAGCACGATCTCGAAGTCCTCAGCCGCTTACGCGACGGCGGGGCTGGCCAACAGTCAGTATGAGCCAGGGTCGGCGTCTACGAGGAAACCGGCCTCATTGAGGAATGGTGCGGCGGAACGGATCCATACCCGTCCCAGCCGAGCGCACGGATGCGAAAACGGGTGGTCCCGGGCGCCGGCCAGGGACCACCCGCTGCGGGGATGGGGGACTAATTCGCTTCGGCGCGGTGGTTCAGCCACAGCCCGATGGCGAGCGGGACGACGATCCAGACGACGACGCCCACGGTGAACTGACCCCACAGCGTTGCCTCCGGGGTCTGCCCGCCCGTTTGTGCCGAGAGAATGGTTTGCAGGCTCACCCCGGGGGTCCTGATCCAGGCGGCGATCTTCGCCGGGAGCTCGCCGAACTGGCCCAGCGTCCCCAACATGACGGGGCCGGCCACGAAGACCGCGACCGCTAGGGCGGTGTTGCGCAGCAGCAACGCCAGGGCAAAGGCCATGGTCGCGTCGAGGAAAAGGACCTCGATGACCCCGAACCAGCGCACCCAGTGGAACTCCCAGGAGGCCTCGAGGCCGTGCGCCGCGGCACCGGCGGCGTTGAACACCGCCCACGACAGCTGGATGGCCAGCCACACGGTGAGAACCACTCCGAGCATGACGAGGGCCTTCGCTGCGACGACGCGTTCCCGGCGGGGTTCGACCACGAAGGTGGTCAGAACCCCACGTTGGGTCCACTCGGAGGTGACCGGCAGGATGACGATGACGGCGGTGAGTATCGAGGTCACGCCCAGCAGGAGGAACTGGAGATCGGTTCCGGTGGAGACCTTGGCCAGGTCGGGGTAGGTGGCAATGACTCCGATGGTGACCACTGCCAGGACTGCGGCCGTGAAGATCGAGAGCACGAGTGCCGCCCGGGTGTTCACATATTTGCGGGACTCTGCCTTG
>ERZ773079.342-NODE-342-length-31310-cov-9.327308_pt1 | contig 31310 bp, 26 predicted proteins | sample MGYA00511355_ERZ773079 | MGnify/ENA primary metagenome ERZ773079 (study PRJEB29015, sample SAMEA2737979) | human oral metagenome | biome: human oral; feature: human-associated habitat; material: dental | place: China | collected 2117 ... | reverse complement strand
GACCTTCTTCGTCACCTCCTCCTACCCCGGCTGGACGGACTGCAAGGACAAGATGACGCCACTGGTGGAGTCCGGGCAGGTGCAGTTGGGTAACCACACGGTGACGCACGCGGGACTGACATCGCTGGACGAGTCGGGGATCATCTCGGAGGTCTCCCAGTGCGAGGAGTTCCTGAACAGCACCTACGGCGTCACCGGCACGCCCTTCATCCGGCCGCCCTACGGCTACCGCGACGGATTGACGGACTCGGTGTGCGCCAAGCTGGGATACACGACCTCGACCATGTGGTACGGCTCCTTCGGCGACTCCGGGCTGCTGACCGAGGACGTCCTGCTCGGCGAGGCTCAGAAGTGGCTGCTGGCCCAGCACATCGTCATCGGGCACGCCAACTTCCCCACAGTCACACACCTGTACGGACAGATCATCGACATCCTGAGGGAGCGCAACCTGCTGACGGCCACACTCGACGACGTCTACTTCGGCCCCGGCCACAACCGGCATGTGTGACGGCGCCCGCCTGGAAGAACCAACCCCGCGGGGGCGGTCGGCGACCGACGCTCTTCGCCAATGGGCGACGACGGTTGCCACCGGTCCGTTGGCGGCTAGTCTCGGAGGGGTCCTGCCCCCGCCGGTTCATCACGTGAGGAGTCCCCGATGACCTACGTCAATATCACCGCGCTGACCTTCCCGAAGGGCGCCGGTCCCGAGATCGAACGCCGTTTCGCGGCCCGGGCGAGAATGGTGGACACGGCCGAGGGGTTCCTGGAGTTCGAGCTCCTGCGTCCCGTGAGCGGCGAGGATCGGTACTTCGTCATGACTCGCTGGGACTCCCGCGAGCACTACGAGGCGTGGGCGGCCGCCCGTCCGACCGGTAAGCATGTGGATGATGAGCGCCGTGGCATGAGCGTCGAGCTGCTGGGCTTCGACGTCGTCCAGCACGACGACTGACCGCCGAGGGCCCATGGCCGCCGGGATTGCCCCGAACGGCCCCCCCCCACGGGAAGCGGTCGGTCTACGGACGACCGCGGCTCCGCGCCTGTCCACGGCGGGGCGACCGCCTTCCTGCGACGGTCTCCCGACGGCGCCCTCCGCCGATCCACCGCGTAGTTACGACTGAGCAACGAAACGGGGACGACGGCGATCGGGACGCGGGGCCGCGCTACCGTATTCCGGTCCTTATCGGCGGTGCTCTGCATCGCCTCCCGCTTTCGTGTTGCAGGAGACTCGATGCTCGGGAGCATTGCGGCGACCCATGAACGGCCGTTGGAGGAACGAGTTCGCCCGCGCCTCTTCAACGCGAGGAACGGAGTCTCAATGAGTGCGGCCTCGCATTCGAGCCGGACATCACCGATCGCTGAGGGCTCCCGCTCGCGGCTCCCGCGCGGTGCCGCACCGGCTATGGACGCAGCCGTGTGGGCGATCAGCGTGGCTGCAGTCGCGTGTCTCGACGTCGACGACGGGCGTGGAGGCGGGGGGCTCGCCGCGGGATCGACCCTGGTCCTGGCGGTCGGCCTGCACAGGGTCACCCGCGTCATCTTACCGGCGGATCGTTCCCGTCTCATCGCGATCGACGCGATCCCTCGGCTGCTGCTCGCCGATGCGCTGATCTCCGCCGTTCTCATGACCGCTCCGCTCCTCCTCGGCGATCGCCTCATGCCCGTGAGGACCGTTGCGGCGGCGAGCGCGCTGGCGCTCATGCTTCATCTGATGACGCGGTGGGTTCTCCTGCGAATGATCGGATCGCGTCCCCGCCCCGGTGCACGACGCCCGCGCCGAGTCATCGTCCTGGGCGCCGGATACGGCGGCATCCAGGCGATCGGCCTCATGCTCGAGGAGAACGGCTCCGTCTTCCAACCGGTCGCCGTCCTCGATGACGACCCCGCCACGCACGACCGGAGCATTCGCGGCGTGAAGGTCATGGGCCCATGGAGCGCCTTGAACCGAACCGCCCGGAAGACCAGGGCGGACGCGGTGCTTCTGACCTGGCCGGCCTCCCCGAGGAGCATCGACTATGCAGTACGGCGGGCGGACGCGCTGGGAATGGAGGTTCGAGTCATGCCTTCGCCCACCGAAGTCACGAGCAGGATGCCCTCACGACGCCCGGGAGCCTCGATCGCCCGCAGTACCAGAGTATTCCGCCCGCTGGAGCTGACCGACCTGCTGGAGCAGCGCACGATCGACGTCGATGTCGATGCGATCGCCGCCCACCTGACAGGTGAAAGGGTCCTGGTCACCGGTGCCGGCGGTGCCATCGGCTCCCGGCTGTGCCATGAGATAGCTCGCTACGAGCCCGAGCGACTCGTCATGGTGGACCGCGACGAGACGGCTCTCCACCATGTGCAGCTGTCCCTGGACGGAGTGCAGCTGTCCCTGGACGGAGAGCCGATGCTCGACTCCCCCGACCTGATTCTGGGGGATCTGCGCAGTCCCGGCTTCATCGACGCCCTCTTCGAAGAGATCCGCCCGACGATCGTCTTCCATGCGGCGGGCCTGAGTCGTCCCGCTCTCGCCGAGCGCTTTCCCGATGAGGCGTTCCTGACCAACGTCGTGGCCACGCGGGATCTGCTGCTGGCGGCCTCGGCGTACAAGATTCGCTGTTTCATCAATATGTCCACCGATGAGGCCGCTGATCCCATGAGCGTGCTGGGCTGCTCCAAGCGTGTGGCGGAGCGCCTGACCTCAGCACTCGGACGACGCCTGGACGAGCGTCACCGCTTCGTCTCGGTACGCTTCGGCGACGTGTTGGACCCGGACGGCCCGATGCTGCAGGCGCTCGCCTCCCAGTTGAACCAGGGACTGCCGATGACGATCGCGGATCCACGGGTGCGACACTTCGCCATCAGCACTGACCAGGCGTGCCGGCTGGTCATGCAAGCGGCCGTGATGGGCCGCAGCGGTGATGCACTGGTCCTCGACATGGGGGAACCGCACGATCTCGAGGAGATTGCGCGGCGCTTCGCCCTTGTCCACGGCTGCCCCGATGCGCATGTGGTCCGCACCAGGATCAGGCCGGGAGAGAGGACGACCGAGCGGCTCCTCGACGCTGAGGAGATCCGCGCGCGGACCCGGCATCCGTTGATCTCGCGAGTCGCAGTCCCTCCCGTTCCCATGTCGGCCCTGGGCGCGATCGACGTCCTGTGCGAGAGCGCGCACCAGGACCTGCACGGCGCCATGACGAGCCACTGGATGGAGTCCACTGCCAGATCGGGCGTCGCCGAGACGGCGCCCGCACTGATGCCGCGCGGCATGCCCTCGGCCGCCTGAGGCGAGCCCGGAGCGGGGCGCCGTCGGGCCGGTGCGCTCAGATCTCGTCGGCCAAGGCCTCGAAGATCCAGGTGCGCACCCGTTCCAGCGTCCGCAGAATCGGCGCGGGGTCGATCAGGCGGTCCGGCTCCCCGTCCCGCACGTCGCACAGCGCCTCGCGCACTCGCTCGATGAGATCGGCCTGCGTGAGCGCGACCGGCAAACCGGAGTTCTCGGGCCAGCCCCGGTACACCCCCCGCTCGACGCCGCGATCACGATCCAGATCAGGCGTGTACAGGACGGTCGGGCGGCCAGTCAGGGCATAGTCGAAGATGATGCTCGAGTAGTCCGACACCAGTACATCCGAGACCAGCATGAGGCTCTCCGCACTCGGATAATCGTCGACATCGATGACGGTCGCGCGACGCGTCCCCGCCCAGCTCCCACGCTTCGCGCAATGGTCGCGCACAAGGACGGTCGCATCCGTGTGCGCGGCGAGCACCGTCGGGTCCAACGGGCTTGCCTGCTGCGGGACCGCGCCGCCGTCGAGCAGCGGCCCGTCCCAGGCCGGGGCGTACAGCACGACCCGGCTGCCGGGGCTGATCCCGAGCTCGTCGCCGATCCGGTGACGTTCCTCCTCGTCGGCGAGCAGGGCGACATTGCGGGGCTGCTCCCCGACCAGGATCCGGCCGGTGTACGCCGTGGAGGAGCGCAGGTCGTGAGCAGCGGCATCACTCTGGGCCAGCAGGAGGTCCCACTGGGGCGCCTGGCGCGCCATGAGCCGTCGGTAGGGCAGGCTGACCGTCTGCGGCGGGGCGTCCAAGAGGATCCTTCTGATCGGCGTGCCGTGCCATGTCTGGACAATGCGCTGACCGGGTCTCTTGTAGAACCAGTCGGGCAAGTGGTCGTTGGTGACGATGACCCGAGCGGTGCGAAGCGCTTGGAACCATGCCCGTGAGCCGCGGACCACCGGCGTGGACCCCGGGGGCGCGCTCATCGCACCATCCATGACAGTCCACCACATCGGCACCTTCGGGCCGTGAACGCGCAGGTCCGCCAGAATGGCGGCCGGATTGTCGCCGACGGAGCGCCCGCCGAAGGACTCGAAGACGATGCCCTTCCTCAACGGTCCCGGGTCGCGGGAGACGAGTTGAGCGCGTCCGTAGCGCGACCGTTCGAAAGTCGTCAGGGGAGCCATGACGGTCAGGACCAGATGGCGGTCGGCGCCGGCGCGAAGGCGGACGGAGCGCGCCTGCCCGGTCAGCTCCACAGGGGTGGCGCTGAGGAAGGCTCCCGCGAGGCACGCGCCGGAGCGCCCCGGGCCCGCACTCCAGATCAACGTATGATCGCCGGATGCCAGGGACGCGTCGTACAGATCCACGGTGGCCCGCCAGGTCCCGGGCCGGCAACGGCCGTTGACCAGCTCATAGTCCCCCTGCCGGGAATGCGCCGCGATGAAGATGCGTCCCGGCGTCCGGGGCGCACGCCCCTCAAGGGTGAGAAGACCGTCCTCGATGCAGGCGGAGTCGACGGTGAGGTCCTCCGACTGCGTGGAGTCGGTTCTCGACGTTGCGGCGGTACCGGCTGCGTGCGGCTGGCCGGAGGACTCTCCGCCCGCTCTCGGTGCATCGGGCAGCCAGGAGGCGGTGACCTGGCCCGCCACCGTCAGTGCCGCACGCAGTCGCACCCGCTTCCCATCGCACCTCTCCTCCGCCAGCCAAAGAGCAGCGGTGAAGCCCTCCTCCACGTGGCTGTGCCACGGATCATCGGCATCGATGTCGGCCTCCGGAGCGCGCCTCCGCATGGCGCGTCCCTTGGCGATGAGGACGCCGTCATCATCGAACGCCTCGATGAACAGGCTCCCCGCATCCTCGGCGGACAGGCCGCGCACATACGCCAGGCCGTTGATCTCCAGGCAGTACGGCGTCCTCCACCACGAGGACGCCGCGACGATCAACCGCATGTCCGATGACCGGACGACGAGCAAGTCGACGGGCAGGGCGGCGATGCGATCCAGCACAGGCGGAATCGCGTGCAACGGCGAGTGCGGATCTCCGGTCAGCTGGATCGGACAGGAGGTGGTGTCCTCGATGCGCGAACCCACCAGTTCCTCCAGGTCCGCGCGCGTGCCATGAGCCAGCACCCATACCAGTGCGCGGTCGAGCAGGGGCAGCAACTCCCAGGCGGCATCGGAAGCGCCTGGCAGCACACTGCCCGCGTCGGTGCGCAAACGCTGTAAGTACTCGGAGGAACGGCCGACTGCGCGCACCGCCATATCGACCACCTCATCGCGCATCCACGCCCCCAGCAGACGACTGCGGAGAGCAGGAGCGTCCTCCGTCGCCTCCGCAAGGGCCCTGGCACGCGCCGCGCTGCGATCCCACCTCAGGTCATCGACGCCCCGGGGCACGGGGCGCACCAGGACGCAACGGTCGAGAACGTCGATCGTAGGGGCCGATATCAGCACTCTGACCGTCGTCGCCTCGACAGAGAGGTCATCCGGAGAGACCAGGCGCCACAGCCTCGTACGCGCCAGGATACGGCCCGGTAGAGGCTCCTCAACGGCGTCGAGCACGTCGACCAGCTGAGCGCGGCTCCGAGTCGGCAGGCCGCCGGGCGCGTCAGCGCTGCCCGGAGGCCGCACCGCGCCGATGACGGCCTGGGACCCGGAGGCGGCCAGCTGCGAGATCATGGCTTCATAGGACCCGTCAGCGACGATCTCGTGAGGGCTCAGGACGGTGAGCACGGACGCTCGCGCGCTGCGCATGGCAGCGGCGATCCCCGCCTCGGGCATGACTCGTACACGGCGGTCCTGCTCGGCCAGGTGCCGTGCTGCGGACACGGCGGGCGAAACCCTTCCCCCCGCCCCGGGCGCTCCGGCGACCGCGAGCACTTCGAGATCCCCCAGTGATTGGCCGAGAACCGAGCGGATCGTCGGTTCGACGCCATCCGAGGTCGGGGCGGGCGCGGCGACCCCGGCCTCACGAGGAGCGGAGGCGGTGAGGGATACGGCATCCGCAACGCCCTCGAGGCCACTGCCCGTGTCCGGCACATCGCCGTCGAGCGGGATGACGACGGTAAGCACAGGACGGTGCAGACGCCCCAGGGCCCTTCCCGGACGACTCATGGACGTGCCCGCAGCGCCTTGCGCCCCGGCTCGCCCGACGCCCTCTGGAACGATCCCGGAGCCTGATCCAGTGCGGCAGTCACAAGCAGACCGGCGTGGACCAGGGCACGCGCATTGATGAGTGTCGGCATACCTCGGCCTCCAGAGTCCTCACATCCTTCGTGGCCCTCCGGTGCCCTCGTTCCTCGAGGTCCCTCGCGGCCCTTCAAGCCTCCTTCATGCCCTTCGGGGGCGGCACGGGCGCCGACGCCGATCAGCACGGTGGAGGGTCCTGGCGCAAAGGCGCCCGTGCGATCGCACTTTAGCGCCGAAAAAATTACCCGTATCCCCGCAAATGGCCCCGGCGACCGGATCTATGCGGAACTGAGACTTTCGAACATCGAGGATAACGAGTCAGCCACAAAATCCCGTTGCATGGCGGTGAGGCGGAGGACATCGTTGTACGCTCCAAATGTGATTCGCACTCCCCGCCCCTCCTCGTCCCCTCCCACAGGTGAGAAGACCCACATGCGCTTACATCCCGGTCGGTGATAATCGTATGACATTCGAAGACGTTCTCACGATCACGCGGCGGCGACTCAGCACCATTCTCGCCGGTCTTCTCCTCGGTATCGTCCTCTCATTCATCGTCCTATGGATGACCCCCGTCACCTACACCGCATCGGCCGTGGCCTATGTGCGCGTCTCGGTCCCCTCTGACGGAGGGGATCAGAGACAGACCGACTCCTACTACGCCGCGTCGCAACTCGCCTCCCAGAAGGTCAAGGCGTTCGTCCCGGTCTTCACCTCCGAGTCCGTGGCACAGGGAGTCATAGACGCACTGGACCTGCGAACGACTCCGGTGAGACTGTCTCACTCCATATCAGCCAAGAACGAGAAGAACGCCCTGACGATCGATGTCTCGGCGAGCGCCGCCTCCGCCGAGGACGCCCAGGCGATAGCCGATGAGACGATCCGCCAGGCGGATGCGCAGATTAAGCGTCTCGACGGCGAGGACTCACCCGTCGGCGTCGCGCTCATGTCTCCGTCGAGGCTGTCCGGAGCCACCCGTTCCCCGTCCCCTCCCAAGTACATCGGGACGGGAGTCGTGGCAGGTGTCCTTATCGGCTACTCCGCGGCCTTCATCCTCAACGCCCTCGATAAACGCGTGAGATCCCAGTCGGATGTCGGCTCCGTCGTCGACGAACCGGTTCTGGCCATCATCCCGCGCTCCGCAGAGATCTCAAGGAGTCGCTACACCGAGACCCCGGATCATAAGGTCGAGGAGGCACTCCGAAAATTGCGCACCAATCTTCGATACACGAATATCGACAAGGGGCTTCGCAGTTTTATCGTATCGTCCGCCATGCAGGGGGACGGAAAGTCAACGGTATCAGCGAACCTCGCACGAGTCATGGCGCTGTCGGGACTGGACGTCATCCTCGTGGAGGGCGACCTGAGGCGACCGACCATGAACAGCACGTTCCATATCGATCCGCACCATCCCGGGCTCTCTCATCTTCTTGTCGGAGCGGCCTCGCTCGAGAGTGTGCTCGTCACCTCGCCCGTGCCCGGGCTGCAGATCATTCCAGCCGGCGATATTCCGCCCAATCCGTCGGAGCTCCTGGGCTCCACGCGCATGTCCGACCTCTTGTCGTATCTCGCCAGCGATCATGTTGTCATCGTCGATGCGCCTCCTGTGCTACCGGTCACCGATGCAGTCGCGCTCGCCGAGCACACCGACGGGGTCCTCCTCGTGATCCGTTCCGGTAGTACCACTGAGGACCAATTGCGACAGGCGGCCGCCAGCATCCGTCAGGGAGGGGGAACCGTCCTCGGCATAGCCCTGAACCAGGTTCCGTCGTCCGCCTTCGACCGGCTGCGTTATGGTGAGACGGTATACGGGTACGCCGCCGCCGACCGCATTCCATCCTCACATCCCGCGACTTCTTCCAGAACGAGTTCCGAAAACGCGACGACTCCGTCCGCCGTCCCGTCCCAGTCCCATCCTGGTGTCAGGCACGCCGATGCCGAGCAAGTCGGCGGCACCGCGGACGCGGCGTCCATGGAGGAGTTCGTCGCCATGCTGAGGGAGCGACGTTCGACCGCCAGCAGGTGGGCGTCTGCGGACGCCCAGACATGGCGGGCTCGCACCGACAACCGCAGAACGACGTCCACGGCACTCAAGACCAGGGCACGGTGACGATGTTCCGGGGAAGACCTTTCTACAATTTTTCCGGGCCCCTCCGCGAAGGACTGTAGAGCACAGTGACGCAACCACCTCCCTGGCTCAAGACCGGTACCCATAACCAGGCGCCTCGCGGAAATCCGCCCCACCGGCCTCACGTTGTATTCGTCTGCACGGGCAACATCTGCCGATCGGCGTTCGCCGCGTGCTACTTCGGAGCCAGCCCCGCGACGAAGGACGTCGATGTTGTATCAGCGGGCACCATGGCCGTGGTCGGACACGCGATTGATGGTTCCTTCTCAGGACTCGCTGCGGATCTAGGACTCGATGCTCGTGGTCACCGAGCCCGACAGCTCAACGGGAGAATCCTAAAAAAGGCCGACATTCTCATCGTCTTCGCCCCGGAACATCACGACTGGATCTTCGCGAACTATCCCGAGTCGGCTGATCGAGTACTCGCGCTCGGGCAGACGGGGGCGGTCCTATCCTACTTTCCGAATCATCTCATCATCCCATGGTGGACATTGACGGAGACCGTCATGGAGCGTCGCCCGCTCGCACAGCCGAGCGACTGGATAAGCGACCCGTACGGACATGGCCGACAAGCAGCCCGTAGAACCGCGCGAGTCATCACGGAGAACCTTGATCTTCTCACCAGTAGGGTTTCCTGGAGGAATAGATAGATGCACACCCGTACCCCCATCACCGCGACTCATCGGCTTCCACGTCCCTCATCCTCCAGTCTTCCAGACCCCCGTACCGACAGCTCTGATCAACGAATCATGAATCAGTCGCCTCCCGACCGTCGGGCACGTGAAAGCACGATCGTCACCACGACCAGGTTCTTTCAAAGCGCTCTGAGAATCGGTGACCTCGTCATCATCTCACTTGACATTCTCGGCAGCCACCTCGCGCGTTTCGGTCCGGGTGACGCCTCCATCGTCACGATCCACCACGGCGTACTGTCCAGCTACATGCCGCTCGGGGCCGGCATCGCCCTCACCTGGTGGTTTCTCCTGGCGGCCATGAAGTCATACAGAGAACATCTCCTCGGCTACGGTCCCGACGAGTACCATCGTGTCCTCCAGGCAACGATCACCGAATTCGGCGGCCTTGCCCTGGTTTCCTATCTCGCCGGAGTCGAGCTGTCTCGCGGCTACTTCCTAGTCGCCCTGCCGACCGGACTGGCCTCCCTTCTCGTCTGGCGCTGGCTGGCGCGCCGGGGTTTTGTGAACGCACGTAAAAAAGGGGCATTCACCCGTCCCACGTTCGTCGTCGGCTCCTCGGAGTCGGTGCCGGCCGTGATCAGAGAGGTCGCTCGTCGTCCCGAGCTGGGACTGACAATTTCAGGTATCTTCTTATCCGACGTCAATACGACACCCTCCGACGACGAGCAGTTCCCAGCGCCCGTGATCGGTGACGCCTCTTATCTACTCGAGACCGTCGAAGGAGCCGACGGGATCACAGTCGTCATCGCACGGGACTCCGGCTTGAATCCGTCGGAGATACGCAGACTCAGCTGGGTGCTGGGCACAACGAGCCGACTCGTCATGGTCCCGTCCATGCTCGATGTCGCTGGTCCTCGCATTCATCTGCGCCCGGTCGATGGAATCGCCCTGATCGAGATTCAGGTTCCGCGCTTCGACGGCGCCAGGCTCTTCCTGAAACGACTATTCGACGTCCTGCTATCCGCCGTACTCATCGTCGCACTCGCGCCGATGTGGCTGATAATCCCAGCCCTCGTCTGGGTGGAGGACCGCGGACCGGTATTCTTCCGTCAGACACGAGTGGGTCTGAACGGTCGCGAATTCCGTATATGGAAATTCCGAACAATGCAGGTGAACGCCGACGCCGAGCTCGCCACGCTCCTCGCTCAGCAGGGGACATCTGACAAGCCCCTATTCAAGGTCGCCGACGACCCGAGGATCACGCGGGTGGGCCAGCTCCTGAGGCGCACATCCTTGGATGAGATTCCGCAGCTGCTCAACGTTCTCGAAGGGACGATGAGCCTGGTCGGTCCCAGACCCCAAGTGCCCGCGGAGGTAGAACTATACGACGACACCGCCTCCCGCCGTCTTCTGACCAAGCCGGGCATGACCGGCCTGTGGCAGGTCAACGGCCGCTCGTCCCTCACCTGGGAGGAGGCGCTTCGGTTTGACTTGTTCTACGTGGAGAACTGGACGTTATCCATGGATATTCGAGTACTGTTCAGAACACTACGAGTGGTGATCGCCCGGGAAGGCTCCGCCTGAGCAGGTCCTCGTTTTTACACGATCCTGCGCGAGAAAAGCCTCCTAGAATTTCGAACGTACCACCACGACAAGCCGATCTTAGTCACGCTCCCCACCGCCGCGCAGACTGCACCGGCCCACATACCGCCTCCGGTCCCGCTAATCCAGAATGGAAGAATAACAACCAGACTCAGCACCAATGAGCAGATGGCGACCAGCATCTGATCTCCATACATATTCAAGGCCAGGAGCGCGGCATTCGTGATCTGCGCCCCAGCGGTCAGCACCGCCGATGCAGTGAGACAGACCAGGAACGACCGGGAGAACTCGAAACCGCTTCCGTACACCATCGATAACGCATCGACTCCCGCGACGAACACGACGACCGATGCGGCGACTCCGCCGAGAACAATTCTTTTCACAGCATCGGCGGCGATGGGAACAAGCTCCGCGGACCCCGAACGCGCTACCACGGTTCGGTACTTCCCGATATACATCGAGTTGAGCGAGGCTCCCAGCAACGATCCGACTGTCAGGATGTAGGCAGCTCCGGAGAACCTTCCGACATCCGCCGACGTCCCCATCAACGACACGATCCACGTCGGCAGATTCGCCCCGAGTACCGCCAGCACCTGCCAAACAGCCACAGGAGACGATACTGCGATCAGATGCGCGAGCTTTCCGCTGCGCCCCTCCGGCGTCTTTCCGCCGCCCCATCCGGTACGAGCGCGGACAACCGGTATCGACACGACCATGGTAACGACAGATCCCAGTGATGAGCCCAGCACGATGACTCCTGGCGAGCTGCTGCACATGGCGAGCACCAGGGCCCCGAACGCGGTGACGATTCCATTGAGTACCATGAGCATCCCGAAGGACAGGAGATCCTCATTCTTCTGCAGTGGTGCGTACAGCAGGTCGAGAACCCCATCGGCGATCTTCATGACCGCAACCGCCCCGACGAGAATGGGATGCAGTCCCAAGAGGACACCAATGCCGACGATCAGCCCGAGGCCGACCCCGAGCCCCAGAATCCGCAACTTCAGGAACGCCGGGAACGGATGTTCTTCCCGGAGGGTGATGCACGTGCTTCGCAGCCCCCATCCGGATGCGACGAAGACCGGCGTGGCATAGGCCATGATGGTGGCGAACTCCCCCGGTGCTCGCGGCCCCCCCGATCTGGCGAGCAGCCAGAACACGAACCACTGCGACAGCGGGCCCATGAAGGTTCCGAGCATGACCAATGCTCGTCCGATCCGCTCTCCTTTGAACGCCGCGCACATCACGACCACCGGTCAGTCGTGAATCTCGAGTATATCGTCCAGAGGACGGGGCAATGAACGCGCGACACGATATCCCGATGCAGCATGGCCCACCGCGATCATGACGATGATGTCCTCACAGGCGCTGATTCCCATACGTCTGCGCAACTCGTCGGAAACGGCATTGCGCTGAGACCAATTGAGGAAGCAAGTCTCCAGCCCCAGCCCGTGGAGAACCCATACCAGGGTCATCGCGAACAGCCCGCCGTCGATCCAGCGCTGATTCCGCTCACCGGCTCCCACGAACGCCGAGCGCCGTTCGGTGACGATGAAGAGGGCGGGAATACTGCCCCGGAAACCCGCATTGCCGTTCTGAAGTTCAAGCGCCCGGTTAATGGCCCCGCGCTCATCGACGAGGTGAGCACGATACGACCGACGATTGCATACCGACGGGGTGCGCCCAGCGATGCGCACCGCCTCGACAAGCAGATCGCGGGCAACAGGGCGAGCGGTGTCGAAGTTCCGCACCGAATGCCTGGCCGACACGAACTCCTCGACCCGCTCCGCGGAATACGCAATCGTACGCGTCGGTCCCACCGGAGTCAGGTCGTCGCCGACCGCACCCGTGGCGTTGAACTCGGCATGCTGCCGGAGCGCGGACCGGGAGGCCTCGACCAACCAAGTCGGCAGCAGCTTGATCTGCGCAGGCGACCCGAGGATGCCCTCGATCTCCTGCCGCCGCGCAATGCCGAAGGGGCGGCGCACCCGCGGCAGCGCCGCCCCCTTCTCCAGTCCGTGAGAAGCGATGATCAGCCTCGATGAGGCGCACTCCACCTGATCGATCTCAGGGCGGCGTCGGCGTCCCGTGCTTCCAGCCTCCCAGTCGGTGGACCGGGCGTAGTCGCGAAAGTCCCGCAGATACTCCCGTACAGTGGCGAACCTCCTGTACAGTCGCGCCGCGAGCGCCGGGCTGTGAGCCTTCACCCACGATTTCAGCACCACCATTCCTATCACTCCATTCATGCATGCAGGGAACTTCTAGACTCCTTCACCGGGCCTGTGCTGTCCGGTGACGAGTGATCGTCGGAGGAGGCGGGATCCGAGGATGTATCAGCGGATGACGCACGAAGGGCCGGCCAGCATGAAGGACTTCATTGCGGAATCCGATGCATCAGCCGGCGAGCGCCGCCCACTGCCCTATCGTGCCACTCCTGGCGTTCCCGGATCCAGCATCCGGCTCACCCGCGTCACGCTCGGCAATGGCCCGAAGAAGGCCGTCGTCCGCACCGCGCCCGCCGTGCACCCTCAGGTTCACAGGCTCGTCCCCATGTCCGCTTCAGGATCGGCACGGGTTGACGACCGAGTCGTGCCGCCCCACGCGGTGCCCCAGCGCCCCGAGGACGGGGCCTGTCTCCGCCGACGGCGCATGCGGAGAAGGCGAAGCGGGCCGATAGGACGTTTCGCTCACTGGTGCGAGACCTGTGAGTGCAGATATTCCGAGGCACGCTGGCGCTCGTGATCGAGGCGCTGACGATCAAAAGAGAGACTTCCCCATTGAAGAGCGATATCATCAATCTGACCGACCGACCTTATAAGATTCCCATCGGTCCCCAGAAGGTTAAGAAGCGATAGAATACGACCACCGTACCGGGAAGGAGGCACGGCGGCGAACTGCGTCTCGAATATGTGGGAGAAAGCAATGCCGTGGAAAGAGTCCGTCATCACGAACTCGGCGTTCTTGAGCAGACTGAGGAAGTCTTCCACAGGAGGCGTCACATAACTCCTGACGCCGGGCATCCGCATAGTCGGCCAGTAATCGATCCTCACCATGGGCAATCCGGTTCTTCTTGCCATGCGAGTTGCCGCGTCCACGAGCAGAGGATTACGGTTGAGTTGATAGACCGCGATGTATGGCCTGTCCACGATGGGTGCGGATGCGATCCGATTCCAGTAATCATCGGGAAGAGCCAGGGTCGGATCCACGTGCTGTTCGGCCTGGAGACCGAGCGACGTAAGATATTCATACGCCCGCGCCTCCCTCACCGACAATCCGCTGAAGAGCGAGAGGGCTTCCTTCGCACGCCCCTCCTCGCTTTTCGGGAATGCAACCATCCCGATGGACGAGGAGAAGGAGAAACGACGGGCGCCGTCGGGAAGGAAGGACAAGTAGAACGGGCGGTTATCACGATTGTAATCGATATTCCACACTTGATCGGAACCCACACAATAGGCCTCGTATTCCTGAAACGGAATTCGATCGAGATCCTCGAAGCAACCATAGTGCTCGGAGGTCAAGTGCACCCTTCTCGCAATAAAGTCGCGAAACACCAGTGATCGTCGCCGGGCATCACGCCCCCGCACCGCGGCGTATATCCGCGGAGCCAGCGGAATGCGAGAATATCGGCTTCCCGAAAGGTAGCTCGCAGCGTCATCCCCTATCCCCTGGCGTCGAAAATCGATCACCGTGCACTGCGCACCGGCATTCTCGATCAGCCTCTGGGTGGCGAATGCCTGCAGTACCGACCCATAGTTCCTGACGTTGTGCAGGGTGAGCATAGCCACGTTCGGACTTTTTCTCGTCCCAACCGCGCGCCTCCGGTCGCTTTCAGCCATCTCTCGTCCCTCGCAGAGTCTTGTAGTCATGGGATGGGCACAGTCGCACGCCTGATTCTTGATGATATCCAGAGTATAGGTCGGACACGGGAGCGGCGATCGGAGGCGGGGCCCGGGGCGTTGCAGGGGTATAACAATTGACCGCGCCGTCGAATACTCCTGGACGCTTATACAAAAAATAGACACCCGGCAACCGATGATCGGAGCCTCGGCGCCGCAAGGAAAATGGTCATCGATCTCGTTCAGTTCACTGTGGCCGGAAGCAGCTTGACGGCCTCAGGATTAGCACCCAGATACTCCTCGACGGTGTCGCCGGCGAAAGCCTCGAAGAGCGCCGCATCCGCATCCGGATCGAGGTTGACAATTGATTGCCCATCATTGGACATGCCGGTCCCCGCAGTCGGCGCGGTCATGAAGCTGATGTCCTTGGAACGCAGGCTCCGCATCTCCAGGGCCAGGCTCTGCATGTCATCAATCGTGAATCCCTCATCCACCGCCATGGTGCCTGTGACCGCGTGCAGGAAGGAGTACAGCTTCGACGGACTCGACAGGGTGCTGTTGCTCAGAGCCTGCGCCACGATGGCCCGAATCCACGCCTGCTGCCGATTGACCCTGTCGAAGTCTCCGTTCGGCAGCGTCTTGCGCTCCCGCGTATAAGCCAGAGCCTGCTCACCGTCGAGCAACTGGGCCCCGGCATTGAACTCAGTTCCCGCGAGAGTCTGCGGAGTCTTCAGATTGATCGTCACACCGCCGATCTCATCGGTCAGATTCTTGAATGATTCGAAATCCGCGATGACGAAGTGATCAATGTGGATACCGGTGAGCTGCTCAACGGTCTGAATCGTCAGAGAAGGTCCGCCATAAGCGTAGGCAGCATTGATCTTGGCCTGCCCATGGCCGGGGACATCCACCCAGGAGTCACGCGGAATGGACATCACCGACACCCTCTTCCGGTCTCCGCTGACCTGCACGATCATGATCGCATCGGTGCGCTGGGCGCCGACCTCCCACTGAGAGGGGTCGCCCGCGCTGATACGCGAGTCCGATCCGAGCACGAGGAAGTTCGTAGCAGGCTTCTGCCCCTTCTGAACCGCCTGCTGCGGCGCACGTGTGGCTAGCCCCGCGAAGGGATCGGCGAAGGTCTCCACGTTGTTGCCCAGTGCATGCCTGACCCAAAGGCCGGCGGCGGCGGTCCCCACGACGAGAACCAGGACCACCCCCAGTACGGAGAACAGAACGAGTCTCCAGCCGCGACCGAACCGACGGGGGACGGTGGCACCGTCGGCGACCGATACGGGAGGATCGGCGGGCTCCAGAGGCGTGGCGGCCGATGGGGAGGGATGACGCGGGGTGGTGTCAGTCATGGCCCTATGCAATCACCTGTTCGCGGCGCCCAGGAACCAGCCTCGCACGCCGAATCGCATCAATCAGGTTACGTGTTGGTCACTGCCGCCCCGTAGCTCTCCGTCGGAGGAACTCCCGTCCGACTCGTAGAAGTCACGCGAGTCGGTACATCCAATTGTGCGGATCCTCATAGGTGCCGTACTGGATGCCGGTGAGGCGGTCGTGGACCTGACTGGTGACCTCGCTGCCGTCGATCGTCACGTCGAACCCCTCGCCCTTGAGACGCCCCAATGGCACAACGACAGCTGCTGTCCCGCAGGCGAAGACTTCACGCACCTTCCCGGAGTGGATGTCGCTCAACAGTCCCTCAAGACTGACGGTGTCCTCCACGACCCGCCGACCGGCGTCGGTGAGCAGACGGATGATCGCTGAACGGGTGCTGCCCTCCAGGATCGTGCCCGTCAGATGAGGAGTGCGCACCGTTCCGTCGTCATCGACGATCATGATGTTCATACCGCCGAGCTCCTCGAGGTTGCGCTCGGTGACGTCGTCGAGGAAGCAGACCTGATCACAGCCCTTGGCATCCGCCTCCTCCTGGGGCAGGAGCGAGGACGCGTAGTTGCCACCTGTCTTGGCGAACCCAGTGCCTCCGCGCCCCGCACGATGGTAGTTCTGAGTGACCCAGATGCTGATGGGCTTCAGACCACCGGTGAAGTAGGCGCCCGAGGGGGAGGCGATGACGTAGTAATCCACGACGTTGGCGGCGTGCACGCCCAGGAAAGCCTCCGAGGCGAAGGCGAAGGGACGCAGATAGAGGGACTCGCCGTCACCCGAGGGGACCCACTGGGCGTCGGCGCGCACGAGGTCCACCAGCGAGGCGACGAAATCCTCCTCAGGCAGCTCGGGCAGCGCCAGACGACGGGCGGAGACGTTGAACCGAGCCGCGTTATAACGCGGCCGGAACGTCCATATGCTGCCGTCGGCGTGACGGTAGGCCTTGATCCCCTCGAAGACCTCCTGACCGTAGTGCAGAACAGCAGCGGCCGGAGACAGGGCGATCTCCCCGTATGCCATGACCTCATGGTTGGTCCACCCCACGCCCCGCGTCCAGCGGGCGTGCGCCATGTGATCGGTGAAAACGCTGCCGAAACGGAGATCGGCCAGGATCCGCGCACGCTCGGCCTCGTCAACGGCATCGGCTCCGGGAGTCAGAGGGAAGCGACCGGCGAGGGCATCGGCTCCGGGAACGGCAACGGCGGCGGAGCGCGCTAGGGGCGTCTCGAGGGAGCTGGGCGTGGGAGCATCGGCCGAGTTCTCAGACATGCCGGTCAGCGTACCGCCGCATTCACCACCCCAATCGGTTCTTCTCGCATGCTGACCGGTTCCGAATCGTCGTCTCATCGAGAACCGACGGTCGAGCTCAGCACGCCAGCACAGCAACCTCCTGAGAGCCCGCCGGCGGCCAGTCCCGCCTCAGGGCCGGATCACGCCCGGAGCTCCGCGACAATCGCATCGCCGATCTCGCTCGTGGAGCGGACGAGGGGCCTGCCGGCGGCGTTGGCAACCGCCCGCGCGGCCATATCGGCGTCAACTGCGATGCGCACGCGCGCCGCGGGCCCGGGCTGCCCGATGTGCTCGAGCAGCATGGCGATGGCGCTGATCGTGGCGGTCGGATCGGCCTCGCCCCGTCCCGCGATGTCGGGGGCGGATCCGTGGACGGGTTCGAACATGGATGGGAAGGCTCGGTCGGGGTTGATATTCCCCGAGGCGGACAGACCGATACCGCCGGTGACGGCGCCCGCCTCGTCGGTGAGAATGTCGCCGAAGAGGTTGTCGGTGACAATGACGTCGAAGCGGCCGGGGTCGGTGACCAGGTGGATGGTGGCGGCATCCACATGGCAGTAATCGACCGCCACCTGAGGGTACTCGGTACCGACATCCTCGACGGTGCGGCGCCACAGGTGACCCGCATTGACCAGCACGTTGTGCTTGTGGACCAGGGTCAGGTGCCTGGCCGGACGCGCCTGCGCCTGCTGGAAGGCATAGCGCACGACTCGCTCCACCCCGTAGGCGGTGTTGACGCTCACCTCCGTGGCGATCTCGTGAGCAGTTCCCACACGGACCGCTCCCCCGTTGCCGCAATACAGCCCCTCGGTGCCCTCGCGGACGACTACGAAGTCAATATCGCCGGGGTTCGCCAACGGAGTGGGCACACCCGGGTAGTACGTGGAGGGGCGCAGATTCACGTAATGGTCCAGGGCGAAACGCAGGCGCAGCAGCAGCCCGCGTTCGAGGACGCCGGAGGGGACAGAGGGATCGCCGACGGCGCCGAGGAGGATGACGTCATGATCCTTGATGGCATCGAGATCCGCGTCTGTGAGCGTCTCGCCGGTGCGGCGCCAGCGTTCGGCTCCAAGGTCGAAGTCGGTGGTGGCGAGCTCGACACCGGTACCCTCCAGGACGGCAGCCAGAACTTTGAGTCCCTCGGGAACGACTTCTCTTCCAATGCCGTCCCCGGGGATCACTGCCAGCCTGACGGTCTGCTTCTGCACCTGGATCATGAGCCGACCCTATGCTGTGCACCCCTCATCCGAGATGAGGGTTCCGAATGGCGGGCCGTTGGGCGGAGCGGATCATCACCCCTGGTTGCGGAGCCGTAACGCAAACGCTGCGAGCGACTCCCTCTCATCGAGTTCGGTCCAGTTCCGCACCGAGATCACCGAGATCGGTTCGGTTCACAGCCGCTTCGCCTGGAAGCCGGACAGAACGGGCATCGCCCAGGACGAGGGGCCCGGTGGACCTCGTCATAGGCCGCCTCCCCGTCGCGCTGCTGCCGCTGATAGAGACAAGCGGGCATGCGCGCACCGGTGGTGGAGATCGAACCGACCTCGTCGACGCCGTCCATGGCCCGTATGGCGCTTGGCTCGAAGGACAAGAATCACCACGAGGCCATCTCCGACGCACCTCAACCACGTAGCCGACGCAAAGCGGCCGCATGGGGTCGAGCAGGGACTCGATTCTCAGAGGCGCAAGGGACTCGCGGACAACACCGAGGTGCGGAGCGACTCCATCCGCATCGTTGGCGGAGATTTCGATCTCATAGCGCAGGAACGCATTATTATATCGCGGCCCGCGGTTCTCGTCGTCGTAGGAACAATGAGCTCCGCCGCCAACCGCAGATCACCCTTGCCGGACAGCACCTCGAGGGAAGCATGGAGCGGACAGTCCCGCGCTGACCGTCACCCGCACGGATCTCACTGAAAGCCTCTGAGAACGACGCGCGAGAAAAGGCGGAGAGCAGACGGGTCGCGTCGAAGAGGTTCGATTTCCCCACGCCGTTCGGCCCAGCGATACAGGTGAAGGGTCCGAAATCGACGGCGACGTCCCTCAGGCTCTTGAAGCCCGAGACCTCGAAGCGCGTGAGCATACGCATCCTCCTCATTTCTCGCGCACCGGCGCCTCCAGCCCATCCGGTCGACCGCACGCAGAGTCGAGTGACTTCCGGGCGGGTCCACGGCCCGCCGAAGCAGACCGCGAACCCGCCCGTCGACGTCTGTCGTCCTTCCCGTGATCGCCGTCGCACGACTCAGCGGGCGACGGAGCCCTCGGTGTAGTCCTCGTCGATATCGGAGCGCCAGGCGAACATGGCACGGACCTCTCGGCCGGTCTTCTCGATCGGGTGGGCCTCGCCCTCGGCCCGGAGCTTCTTGAACTCCGGTGCGCCGGCCGCCTGGTCGTCCATGAAGCGCTTCGCGAAGGATCCGTTCTGGATGTCGGCCAGGACCTCCTTCATGTGCTCCTTGACATCGGGGGTGATGACGCGCGGGCCGGAGACGTAGTCGCCGTACTCGGCGGTGTCGGAGCAGGACCAGCGCTGCTTGGAGATGCCGCCCTCGTTGATGAGGTCGACGATGAGCTTCATCTCGTGGCAGACCTCGAAGTAGGCCATCTCGGGCTGGTAGCCGGCCTCGACGAGCACCTCGTAGCCGTACTGGATGAGCTTGGACAGGCCACCGCACAAGACGTCCTGCTCGCCGAAGAGGTCGGTCTCGGTCTCCTCGCGGAAGGTGGTCCTGATAGCACCGGCGCGGGTGCCGCCGATGGCCTTGGCGTAGGAGAGGACAAGCGGCCAGGCGCTCCCGGAGGCGTCCTGCTCCACGCACACGAGCACGGGCACACCCCGACCGGCCTCGAACTCACGGCGCACGGTGTGCCCGGGCCCCTTGGGCGCGACCATGATGACGTCGATGTCCTTCGACGGCTCGATGTAGCCGAAGTGAACATTGAAGCCATGGGCGAAGAGCAGCGCGGTGCCATCCTTGAGGTTCGGCTCGATCTCAGTCCTGTAGAGCTCGGCCTGAACCTGATCGGGAGCCAGCACGGTGACGACGTCGGCCCATGCGACCGCCTCGGCGATGGACTTGACGGGCAAACCCGCCTCCTCGGCCTTGGCCACCGAGGACGAGCCGTCGCGCAGGCCGACGACGACCTCCACGCCGGAGTCGCGCAGGTTCAGAGCGTGAGCGTGCCCCTGGGAGCCGTAGCCGATGACGGCGACCTTCCTGGACTGGATGACGGACAAATCGGCATCGTCGTCGTAGAACTTCTCAGCTGCCATGATGGATTCTCATTTCTCCTTGAGTTGATCTGTGATGGATCGCGGCCCGCGCGTAATGGCGACGGCACCGGACTGGACGATCTCCTTGACCCCGTAGGGGCTCAAGGACTCCAACAGTGCCCTGACCTTCGATTCCGAGCCGACCGTCTCGATGACCACCGAGGTCGGGGACACGTCGACGACGTGAGCTCGGAAGAGATCGACGATCTGCAGCACCGCAGTGCGATTGGAGTCATCGGCGCGCACCTTGATGAGGAAGAGCTCGCGACCAACGGAGACGGCAGGGTCGAGCTCGACGATCTTGAGGACATTGACCAGCTTGTTGAGCTGTTTGGTGACCTGTTCCATGGCCGGCCCCTCGGCATCGGCGATCACCGTGATGCGCGAGACGTCCTCGTGCTCGGTGGGGCCCACGGCCAGGGAGTGGATGTTGAAGCCGCGTCGGGTGAACAGGGCCGACACGCGCGTGAGCACGCCGGGCTTGTTCTCCACCAGGACGGACAGCGTGTGCTTCTCGCTCACGGTCTCACTCCTCTTCCCACGCCGGGCTCATGCCCCGGGCGTGCTGGATCTCGTCATTGGACACGCCCGCGGCCACCATGGGCCACACCTGGGCGTCCGCCGAGACGATGAAGTCGATGACGACGGGTCGGTCGTTGATGGCGTTGGCCCGGGCGATGACGTCGTCGACGTCCTCCAGGCGCTCGCAGCGGATGCCGACGGCGCCGCAGGCCTCGGCCAGCTTGACGAAGTCGGGGATGCGCGCCGTTCCGGCGCCGGTGTGCAGGTCGGTGTTGGAGTAGCGCTGCCCGTAGAACAGGGTCTGCCACTGGCGGACCATGCCCAGGGAGGAGTTGTTGATGATCGCGACCTTGATGGGGATCTCATTGAGGGTCGCGGTGGCCAGCTCCTGATTGGTCATCTGGAAGCAGCCGTCGCCGTCGATGAGCCACACGGGGCGGTCGGGCGCGCCGACCTTGGCCCCCATGGCGGCGGGGACGCCGTAGCCCATGGTGCCGGCCCCGGCGGAGGTCATCCAGGAGCGGGGGCGGGTGAAGTGCAGGTAGTGGGCGGCCCACATCTGGTGCTGGCCGACGCCGGTGACCCAGATGGTGTCCTCGGGGGCGTGGGCGTCCAGGTGGGTGATGACCTCCTGCGGCTGGAGGAGGCCGTCGTCGGTGTCGGTCCAGGTGGTGGGGTAGGTGGCCCGCATGTGGGCGACCTCCGTGAGCCACTGGTCGGTATCGGCGCGCGGCTCGGCGGCGAACTGGGCGCGGCAGGCCGCGCTCAGGGCGGGGACGACGTCGGCCAGGTCGCCGACGATGGGCACATCGGCGGTGCGGATCTTGGAGATCTCCGCCGGATCGATATCGACGTGGATGACGGCGGCGTGCCGGGCGAAGGTGTCCGGCCTGCCGGTGACGCGGTCGTCGAAGCGGGCGCCGAGGGTGATGACGACGTCGGCGCGCTGGAGCGCCCCGACGGCGGCGACGGTGCCGTGCATCCCCGGCATGCCCAGGTGGAGCGGGTGGTCCGTGGGCAGGACGTCCAGGGCGGTGAGCGTGGTGGTGAAGGGGGCGCCCACGACGTCGACGAGCTCGAGCAGATCCCGGGTCGGCACGCCGGCCCGGGCCAGGCCCCCGCCCAGGTAGAACACGGGGCGCTCGGCGGAGGCGATGACCTCGGCCGCCTGCTCGACCCGGCGCCGGTTGGGCCGTCCGGGCAGCGCGTAGCCGGGCAGGTCCAGGCGCGAGGGGCGCCGGTAGGCGGTCATGCCGACCTGGGCGTCCTTGGTCACGTCGATGAGGACGGGCCCGGGGCGGCCGGTGGCCGCCAGGTGGAAGGCCTCGGCGACGCGCGCGGGGACCTCCTCGGGCGAGGTCACCAGGAAGGAGTGCTTGACGAAGGGCATGGTCGCCCCGATGATGTCCGCCTCCTGGAAGGCGTCGGTGCCGATCGAGGGGGCCCCGACCTGACCGGTGATGGCGACCATGGGCACCGAGTCCATGTGCGCGTCGGCGATGGCGGTGATGAGGTTGGTGGCCCCGGGCCCGGAGGTCGCCACGCACACGCCGACGCGACCGGTCGCCAGGGCGTAGCCCTCGGCCGCGTGACCGGCGCCCTGCTCGTGGCGCACCAGGATGTGCCGGATCCTCGAGCTCGACAGGAGCGGATCGTAGAAGGGCAGGATGGCCCCGCCCGGCATGCCGAAGATGTCCGTGACCCCGGCGTCCTCCAGGGCGCGTACCAGCGCCTGAGCACCTGTCATCGTCTGGCGGTCCTCGGCCGCGGTTCCGCCGCTTCGTCCCATTCGCCTGCCCTCCTCCCCGTACGGGCTCAACGCCTGATCCGGTCGTCCTGATGACCGGATAGCGGCAACGGTAGGCGCTCGACCCCGGGTAGTCATATCGGAACCCACTCGTCTCACATCATGGAATCACGGACTCGGACGACGGCGCCTCCCCGCGTCATGGCGGGGCCGGCCGGTCCCCGGATCGGGCCGGTCCCCGGGGCGGCCCGGCCCGAAGTCCGACACCGACCCGCCGGAAGATGGCACAATCCTCCCCAGTTCCCCCGACACAGACGTCGCTGCGCACAGCGGAGCAGCGAAGGAAAGGCTGGCGCGCCACCGTGGTCACCGGACTCCTGCACCATTTCTCCCAGAACCCCGTTCTCGTCCTGTTCCTCCTCATCGGATTGGGCATGGGCGTGGGCCACGTCAAGGTCAAGGGGGTGAGCCTGGGCGCCGCCGCCGTGCTCTTCGCCGGGATCGCGCTCGCCGCGTGGGGGGCCTCGGAGGGCGTGGCCGTCGATGTGCCCGTGCCCCTGGGCACCCTCGGACTGGCCATCTTCACCTTCGCCATCGGAGTCCAGTCCGGCCCCAATTTCTTCCACGTCATCCGCACCGCCGGCGGGCCCCTGGCCCTCATGCTCCTGATCTTCCTCGCGGCGGCCGGGGCGGGCGTGGGCGTGGGCCGCGCCCTGGGAATGGACCCGGCCCTCATCGCGGGGACCTTCGCGGGGGCCACCACGAACACGCCGTCGCTGGCCGCCGCCGGCAACGCGGCGGTGCTGGCCGGCAACGAGGAGGGGCCCGCCATCGCCACCGTCGGCTACGCGGTGGCCTACCTCTACGGCGTCACCGGGATGCTGTTCTTCTGCCTCATGGCCCTGCGCTACCGCCGCGCGGACAAGGACGCGCCCTCCCCGCTCATCAACCGCACGATCCGGGTCGAGCGCAAGGACTCCCCCATGATCGGCGACATCGCCGAGCGCATCTCCGGCGAGCTGAAGTTCTCCCGCCTGCGCCGGGGCGAGACCGGGCCGATCACGCGCCCGCGCAACGAGGACCGGATCAACCGGGACGACCTGGTGACCGTCGTGGGCACCCAGGAGGCCGTCAAGCAGGTCATCGAGGCCCTCGGCCACGGCTCCTCCCACTCCCTCCTGGAGGACCGCCGCTACCTCGACTTCCGCCGCATCACCGTCTCCGACCCCAAGCTCGCCGGGCGCACCGTCGCCGAGCTCGGCGTGGACGCCAAGTTCGGGGCGACGATCTCGCGCGTGCGGCGCGGCGACGTCGACATGGTGGGCACGCCCGACCTGGTCCTCCAGGAGGGCGACCGCGTGCGCGTCGTCGCCCCGACCGGGCGCATGGCGGAGATCTCCAAGTTCTTCGGCGACTCGGCCCGGGGCCTGTCCTCCATCAACCCGATCGCCCTGGGCGTGGGCATGGCCCTGGGCATCGTCATCGGCGAGTGGAAGTTCCTCACCCCCACCGGGGCGACCTTCTCCATCGGCTCGGCGGCCGGCACGCTCCTGGTGGGCCTCGTCTTCGGCAAGATCGGGCGGATCAAGGGCTTCGTCACGGCGCTGCCCTTCACGGCCACCGCCGTCCTGGGCGAGTTCGGCCTGCTCGTCTTCCTCGCCCAGGCGGGCACGAAGGCGGGCGGGCAGATCGCCGACGCCTTCGCCGGGGGCGACTGGTGGAGGATCCTGGTGACCGGATTCGTCATCACCACCGTGGTGGGACTGGGCACCTACGCCTCCATGCGCTGGATCGTCGGAATGGGCGGCACGCGCCTGTCCGGCCTCGTCGGCGGCGTCCAGACCCAGCCGGCCGTCCTCGCCTTCGCCAATGAGCGCACCGGCTCCGACCCTCGCGTCGCACTGGGCTACGCCATGGTCTACCCCGTGGCCATGATCGCCAAGATCTTCTTCGCCCAGTTCCTCGGCAGCCTGTGAGGGCGGCGCGGCGGAGGGACGGCGACGGCGCAGAGGGGCGGTGCGCGGGCAGGCCGGGCGCCGTCGTCAGTCCCGGCGCTTGAGTGGCTCCGAGGCGCTGCCGTGCGACTCGGGCAGGACGATGTGGCCGGAGGTGGACACGTCGTGGCGCCAGTTGTGGTCGGTGAGGATCCGGGCCATGGCCAGGCCGACCCCGATGGCGGTGATGACGAAGAAGACCTCGGCAAGGTTGGCGGCGGCCTGCCCGACGGCGACATTGGCGTCCACGGCCCGGTTGTTGAGGGCGGAGATCGCCCGGTAGAAGGGCACGCCGGGGATCATGATGACGACGGCGGGCACCGACAGGGCCACGCGCGACAGCGAGGCGCGCGAGACGAACAGCTGTGCGAGCACGCCGATGGTCACGGCGGCCAGGCCCACGGCGAGCTGCCAGGGCACGTGGAACTCGTCGATGAGCACGAGCCGCCCGGTGTTGGCCAGCGCGCCCACGAGGGCGGCGAGCACCGACGCCTTCGCGCCGGCGTTGAAGAGCATGGCGAATCCGTAGGCGGCGACGAAGGAGCACAGGGCGCGCAGGACGTGCAGGACCCAGCCCGTGGGGACCGCGGCGTCGGTCGCCTCGACCTGCCAGTCGAACAGGAAGGTCACGGTCCACACGGCCACGCCCGCCGCGGCCATGACCATGAGCACGTAGGCCGCCCGCGACAGGGCGCTGGAGAAGTCCTGGCGCACCAGGTCGAGCATGGCGGTGACCATGGGGAAGCCGGGGATCAGGAACAGGATCGCCGAGATGACCCCGCCCTCGTGGTTGCCGCCGACCGCGCCCGTGGCCCCGAGCAGGCTCACAACGCCCATGTAGACGCCCGAGGCGGCGACGCCGCAGACCAGCCAGGTGAAGAAGTGCTGGTAGCGCCGCACAAGCATCTGCCGGCGCACCGCCTGCCCGATGAAGGCCGCGACGAGCACCGCCAGGCACTCGACCCAGCCGCCCCGGTTCAAGAAGCAGAACCCCGCGCAGGCGACGCCGGAGGCGGCCGCATTGAGCAGGGGCCCGTAGAGCCCCCTCATGCGCTCCACCTCGTCGAGCTTGGTCTGGAGGTGCTCCACGGTCTCGTGGGCGCGCAGGTCGTGGACGATGCGGCGCAGGGCCTCCAGGCGCGCGACGTTGACGCCGACCCCGCGCACCTCCGCCGTCTCGGTGCGGAACCGGTTCCCCACGTAGGAGGAGGTCACGATCTCGGTCATGGTGACGGTGGCCTCGTGGCGGTCGAGGCCGACGGCGGAGGCGGCCCGCGCCATGGAGGACTTCACCCGGTAGGAGCCGGCGCCCGAGGCGAGCATGAGACAGCCCAGGCGCAGGACGACGGCGGACTGAAGCATGAGGCGATCCGCGTCGAGCTCGGGCCGTGTCGGGTCATAAGGAACTGTGGAATCACTCACGGGTCAATGGTGACCGACCGGCCGCCCCCGCAGTGGGCGAAAGCCCCCGGGCTCCGCGTGGTCCTCGGCACGTCCCCGTCCGCCGGGGCGGGGCCATCGGATTGACACGGCGCGAAGCGGCTGGTGACATGGGGCCATGACGGGCTCGAAGGGACGGGCGCGCGTGCGCGCCGCCGACGTCGCCGCCGCGGCCGGGGTCTCCACGACGGCCGTCTCGTTCGTGCTCAACGGGCGCGACGCCGGGAACATCTCGTCGGCCACCCGGGACCGGGTCCTCAAGGCCGCCGAGGAGCTGGACTACCGGCCGAACTACGTCGCCCGGAGCCTGCGGCGCAACTCCACCAGCTCCATCGGCCTGGTCACCGACGCCTTCGCCTCCTCCCCCTTCGGCGGCAGGCTCCTGGCCGCCGCCACCGAGACCGCCGACGCCGCCGATCACGTCCTGCTCATGATGGACCTCGGCCACCGCACCGAGCGCGCCGCCGAGGCCATCGCCGCCCTGGAGAGCCGTCGGGTCGACGCCATCATCTACGCCACCATGGGCTTCACGCAGCTCGACGAGCCGCCCGTCTCCCGCGTTCCCCTCGTGCTGGCGAATTGCGTGACGCGCGGGCCGGGCCGGCCCTCGGTCAGCCCCGACGACGCGGGCGGGGCCGCCGCCGCCCTGCGCCACCTCGCCGATCTGGGGCACCGCCGCGTCGCCATGCTGGGCGGCCACCACTCCCCCGAGCTGCCGGAGGCCGACTCCGGCAATGTGTCGGGGCCCATCCGCCGGCGGGCGTTCCGCGCCGCCGCCGAGGAGGCGGGCATCGAGGCCCGGCACGCGGGCCGCGGCTGGTCGATCCACGACGGCCACGCGGCGGCGATGCGGGTCCTGGACGTCCCGCCCTCCCGCCGGCCGACGGCGCTGTTCGCCGTCTGCGACAGGGTGGCCGCGGGGGCCCTGCTGGCCGCCGCGAACCTTTCGTGGCTCGGGGTCATGCTAGGAGCCCTGCTGGTGAGCGGGTCCGTCTCACGCGCGTTCTCCCTACGCGCCAAGCAGCAAAAGCACCTGAACCGGTTGGGGGAGTTCCTGCTTGAGAAAAAGGTTATCAAGAAGGACATGGACCCGATGAAGGCCATCAAGATTGACTGGGACCTTGACCAGTACACTCCCCGGCAGATCCGCATCGGATACCACGTCGGATACAGCGTCCACGAAGAGCGGACCTGCAACGACTTCGAGCGGTCCTTCGACGGGCAATTCTGGACAGACGACGCATACAAGATCGTCTGGGACAAACGGAATAACCAGATCGTCATCTCAACGATCGTGCTCCCAGCCGATATCCGATGGTCCGGCAGGGTCCACGAGGACCCCTTCACTTTCATCATCGGCACGAACCTTGCCACCGGCGAGGACGTGACCTTCTCCGTCAAGAGCGAGAACCCGCACGCGCTCACCTGTGGTGGTACAGGTTCGGGTAAGTCTGAGGTGATGATGACCTACATCGGTCAGGCAATACTCAAGGGCTGGTACGTGGTGTTAGCTGATCCGAAAACTTCTGGTTTGATTCAGTTTAGCCGTAAGCGCCGCTACAGCAACCGTAATGGCCTTAACACGGGTGTAGCTCCTTTGATGGTGGGAGATGCTCGCCCGGGCATTATTGCCCACGCTACCGATATTGTCGGCTGCGGTGATGTTCTGCATATGGTGCTGGCGGAGATGGAGCGCCGCAAGCAGCTCACCGCGCTCTATAACGTCTCCAATGTGGGCAGCTTGCCGGCTGATGTTCGTGCCGGCAAGGGGGGTGCCGCCCCCATTAAGCCTATGCTTGTCGTCGTCGATGAGGTCGTCTCCCTCTTTATGTCTGAGAAGATTGATACTGATGATCCGGTCATGCTGAATCAAATGGAAGCCCGCAAAACAGCAGAGGTAGATTTGCTTCGCTTGGCTATGGAATCTCGAGCTTTTGAAATCTTCCTACTGGTGGCTGGTCAGCAGCCTACAGCAGCGGATATGGGTACGACTTTCCGTGCACAGCTGGGTCTGCGCGTGGGCATGGGTGGTCTGAACTCCGGCACCTCTCTGATGGCGTTCAATGAGGCAAAACCGGTAGAGCTGAAGACGTTGAACAAGCGCACCGGTAAGAAGGTGCCTGGCCGTGGCCGATTTAAAGCCGACATATCACTTTCGGCCGAGCCGATGCAGGCATGGTGGTGTGGCCCAGACGCAGCAGACCTTGACGAGTTCTGCCCCTACCCGGACTACCCGGACGTTGAGATACCTGTCGAGATGCCCGAGACGTTCCTGGTCGGCACGCCCTGGGAAAAGACCGGCCAAGCACAAGCTGTACCGGCCGCCACGGAGGCAGCCCCCACCCGGAACAAATCTGAGCGCGCACTGGAGATCATCGACTCTGACGAGCTGATGGCTTCAGTCTCTGAACCCACCGGCTGGGCCGGCGCCCTGGAATCCCACCCCGACACCAAGCAGGATCCCTCAGCAGGCCTTGACGAAGACACCCAAGCCTGGCTACAACACCAAGCCGAACTCTTCGACACCCCTGCAGAGCAGCCTCCCAAAACGGCAGATTTCGAACCTCCCACACCACCGAACAACACCCCCGGCGACTGGGTATAAATAAACCCCTCACCCCCGCCAACACTACATAAAAACGACAAATACATATATACTAAAGGTAGTTATAATCCTCCGCGAGCGCACCATTACCCCACCCGGACGAAGAAGGGGGTACATGGTGCGCTCGCCTTGTACGGAAGGTAGGTTATTGATGGCTAACAAGAGCAACGGGGGAGGGCTCCTCGGGCAGCTCATCTCGTGGGCAACACTTATTTGCATCCTCGCGCTGGGCGTGTACCTGGTCTCTTCACGAGGGTGGGACGGTACCGCTCAGCTCATCCTCAACGAGTGGCTCCCCGGAGCAATTGACTGGCTCAAGGGCCTTGGCCAGGCCGTCTGGGAACTGATCCACAAGCTTCCCGGCGGGCAAGGTGTACTGTAGCCATGATGGGTAAAGAACACGCGCTCGTCGGGTTCGGGGCATACGCGGCCGGGGCATACGCGGCCGCCCACGCCGGGCTCTTCCCCAACGAGTTCGCCACCGCCTCAGCCCTCACCGCTGGAGCCCTTGTCTCCGCCGGGGCCGCCCTCATCCCAGATATTGACCACCCCTCCGGGACAGTAGCCAATGCCGGAGGGCCCGTAACCCAAGCGCTCGCCCACATCACCAACGCGGTTTCAGGCGGGCACCGAGAAGGAACCCACCAGCTGTGGTTCGCCGCCGCGTTCTTCCTACTCGTCTGGGCCACCACCACCGGCGCTGAGACCGCGGCCGCCGCCTTCAACGCCCCCGCACTCATCACCTGGCACCTGTTGGCCTCCTGTGCCTGGTTCATCATCATCGTCGCCTTCGGTGCGCAGGCAACCTCCAAAACATTCCTTCACCAAAAGTTCAACCGCATCTGGCAGAAGAAAACCAGCGCGCTCGCTAAAGCGTATGCCTGGGTGTTCGCGGCAATCACGTGCCTTCTCACGTGGCTAGTGTGCGGGCCAGCAGATTTATGGGGTTGGCTCGTCCCAGCAGTGATCACCGGGCACCTATCGCACCTGGTGACGGACGCACTCACAAGCGCCGGCCTGGAGATCCTGCCCGGCAAGCGAATCTACCTCCCAATCCTGGGGGACACCACGAGCCATAACCCGGTGCAGATGCTCCTTGGAGTGGCCGCGGCCGTAATGGGGTTAGGGGCTATTCTCTTCGCCGCTACCGGGTGGTTCCCGCAAGCCATTGACCTAGGCAACTTCTCCTTCACCTAACCCGAACCCACACCCCAACAAGATGGTTGTGCCCTGCACTAAATGAGTGCAGGGCACAACCATATAAAAACCTCATCCTTGCAGACAAAGGGCAAAACCCAAGAATACGTATATACTAGATGCATGACCTACTACCCGAACCACCGACAAATCATCGTCTCCAAGCCACCGGACGACCCCACCGAACCCGCCCCCTATACACCCGAGGAAGAAGAACCCGAACCGCCCCAGTACACCGAAGCCCAAACACGAGCAGGCTTCCGCTACTCCGCATACGCAGCCTCCTGCGCCGCCGCGCTCCTCATCCCCGGGCTCTCACTTCCAGCAATATTCCTCGGAACGTTCTTCATCCGCCGCGCTCGCCTCAACGGCAACCCGGCCATTGTAGGCACGATTGTGCGCTTTTTGAACATCGTCGAGACCATTATCTTGCTCATCGCACTTGTTATAGCCGTTATCGGGGGAGTCTTGTGGTATCAGGACCTGGAACGCTCCCAGCAACAGCAGCAGAGCTCCTACAGCACCATGACCCCCACGAATAGCTTCACGCCCGCTACTGAACCCGCTCCAGCAGGGCACTAAGAATAAAGGAAGAAAGGATCCACTCGTCGTGACCGTAAAAGACCCCCTGGGTAGTGACATCACCGGCGAAGACATCGCCACCGCCCTCATTAAGGACTTCGACCAGGGCAAGATCAGCCTCCTCGATGAGGACACCATTATGCTCCATGTTGGAGACGACATGGAACCCCTGGAGGTGCCCATCCATGAGTACGTCGAAACCTTCGAGAGGTTCAGCAAGACCGACCCCGCAGCTATCCAGGAAGCCAAGCAGCGATTCTATGGCCATGCCACCCAAACTTCAGAACCGTACCCCGCGCCTTCAGAACATCAGCACAGCCTGGCGCAGAGAACCTGACGTGTGCTCGCCGCCTTTTTGTCCTACATTTACGAATAGGACATATCAGCACAAATAGCAGAAAGAAGCGCGAATATATAGAATAATATAGTCATAACAACACATGCCTAGCCCATGAAGGAGGCTTCCGACCCCTCGAAAATTCGACGGGCCAGCACGGGGAAGCGGGGTTCAACTCCCCAGCTAGGCACGCTCGCCGTTCTACGGCGAACAGCAAGAGACCATTTCAACAACTAGTGATGATGAGTTGCAAGCGTTGAAGATCTCTTCCGGGCAGAAG
>ERZ773079.339-NODE-339-length-31433-cov-3.862420_pt1 | contig 31433 bp, 18 predicted proteins | sample MGYA00511355_ERZ773079 | MGnify/ENA primary metagenome ERZ773079 (study PRJEB29015, sample SAMEA2737979) | human oral metagenome | biome: human oral; feature: human-associated habitat; material: dental | place: China | collected 2117 ... | reverse complement strand
TAAAGAAGCAGGGCGGAGCGTCATACGTACGCGAGGAGTAAAATTCTTACCCAAACGATCCGTCAAACGTGCTCAAATGAAATTTCAAAATTTAGCGAGCAAAATTTTGCCTTACTTCACCAGCCCCGCTTCCCTTAAAAAGCAGCTCGGCTCATAATTAATCTTTCTGATCTTATCAAATTTCGCGTAGCTTAGCACCAGCTCGTCGCGCGCTCTGGTAACCGCCACGTAAAATAGTCGCCGCTCCTCCTCCAGGCTGCCGCCCATCGCCATTAGCTTGAGGTTCGGGAAGCGGTTTTGCGCCAGATCGATAAGATAGACGCTGCAAAACTCAAGCCCCTTGCTTGCGTGCACGCTGAGCAGATTTACCCCCTCGCCCTCGCTCATCTCCTTTGCGCCCAGGGTTATGAAGTTATAAAAGCTCTGCGGATCCGCGTATTTGCCCGCGATCTGCTCTAAAATTCCGCATTTATCGTAGATGCGAGCGGTCTCGTCCTTTTTGCGATCCTCGTCTATCTTGCCGTTTTTCAGCGTCGCGCGTTTCGTCGCGATAAAGTCCGCCACGAGGGCAAAAAGGCGCGAGTTTTTGATCTGCGAGATGAGCGTAGCGGACCTTGCAGCGGAGCCGCTTTTTTTGAAAATTTTATAAATTTCGTGCAAAAATACGGCGCCGCCCTCGGTAATTTTATTGTGTTTTAAAACCGGATGCGAGCGAAAAAACTCGTCAAATTCCAAAGCTTCAAAGCGCGATACCGAGCCGATTATATCGACATCATCAAAAAGTCCGAGCTGGTAGTTTTTCCTCTTTTTTTCAAAAATTTTAACGCTCTCGTCGGGGTGCAAAAGCCCTGCGTGAATGCTTCCGTGCCCAAGCGCGATCAGCGCGTCGAAAAGCTCCTTACTTAGCGCGCTGCCGACGCCTCTTGCGTATTCGCACGTATTCATAAAGGCCATCATATCTTTTGGGTTTATTATCATCGCGAAGATGTCCGTAAAGGCCTTGATTTCGCGGCTTTCAAAAAAGCTCACGCCGCCTTTTCGCTTCGCGCCGATACCGAGCTCCTTAAGCGCGACCTCGACGCCGTCGGCGCTGGAATTATTGCGAAAGATGACGGCGATCTTTTCGCGTGGGGTGGTGCTTTGCGCGATCTGCGCGGCTACGTGGGCGTATTGCGCCGCCGTATCGTCGTAAACATGCAGCTTAGGCGCGCTAAATTTTCCCTCGCGGCCCACGATCAGCTTCTTTTCGTAAAGGCGCGGATTGTTCGCGATGACGCGGTTTGCAAGCGCCAAAATCGCCGAGCTTGAGCGGTAGTTGATATTCAGCGCGTAAATTTTAGCGTCCGCAAAGCGCTTGCCGAAGCTGCCGATGATGTCGATGTTTGCGCCGTTGAAAGCATAGATGCTCTGATCAAAATCGCCGACGCAAAAAAGGCTTTTCGTCGCAAAGGCATCGATGAGGCTTCCTTGCAGCGAGTTCGTGTCCTGATACTCGTCCACTAAAATTTCATCAAACCGCAGCGGAGCGCCCTTTCGCAGCTCATGGCGCATTTTTAGCAAAACGTCGTTGAAATCGGCGTAGTTAAATTTCGCCTTTTCCTCCTCAAACTCGCGCAAAATATCTGCGTAAATTTCGGCAAATTCTGCCTGATCTTTGTAGTTTTTGCTAAACCACGTCGCAAAATCCGCGCTCATCTCCTTGTTTTGATACAGCGAGTACACATCGTACAGATAGGTCCCGCCGTAGGGGCGCGCGTCGCTTACGTGATAAAATTTGCGCCTTTCTACGAGGCTTTTTAGCAGGGTTTTTAGCTCGGCGGGCTGCTTTAGGATCACGCCTTTACCGAGCTCGCGAAGTAGGGCGTAGGATACGGCGTGGAAGGTGCCCGCGACGATTGCGGAGGTGATTTTTTTATCAAAATGCCGCTGCAGCCTCGATATCATCTCGCTTGCGGCCTTATTCGTAAAGGTAAGGAGCAAAATTTTTCTAGGGCTCGTGCCGAGATTTAGCAGATGAGCGATCCGCGCGACGATGGTGCTGGTTTTACCCGTGCCTGCGCTTGCGATTATTAGATTGTGCCCTGAAGGGGCGGTCGCTGCGGCGTATTGTTCGGTGTTTAGCTTAGCTAGAGCGTCCAAGATTATTCCTTTGCAAAAAGGCGCCATTATAGCCTAAAATCATTAAAATTCTTTGATATAATTGCGCGATGAAATTTCTAAAATTTACGTTAAAAATCGCGCTATTTTGCGCATTTGCATTCGCTCTGTTTTTAATCCTGGACGCGCTTTATCCGCTAAATTTGGATATGCTAAACAAGCAGAAGAGTAGAATTTTATATGATCGAAACGGCGAAATTTTAAATATGCAGATCAGCGACGATCAAATTTGGCGCTTCTACGCGAGCGCGGACGAGATACCGCCGCGGCTGAAACAAAGCGCGATCTACTTCGAAGATCGCTATTTTTACTACCATTTCGGCGTCAATCCAGCCTCGATCCTGCGCGCGGCTACGTATAATTTTACGCAAAATTTTACTAAAAAAAGCGAGGGCAACGTCGAGCGCGTCGGAGCCTCGACGATTACGATGCAGGTCGCGCGTATGATGCGCCCCAAACAGCGCAGCTACAAGAACAAAATCATCGAAATTTTCAACGCCTTTCAGCTGGAGTGGCACTTCAGCAAGGATGAAATTTTAGGAATGTATTTTAACCTCGCCCCATACGGCGGCAATATCGAGGGGGTCAAAACCGCGGCGTATTTTTACTTCAAAAAGGACCTGCGCGAGCTTAGCAACGCTCAAATCGCGCTTCTTAGCGTGATCCCGAAAAACCCAAACAAAAACCGCCTGGACCGCAGATCAAACATCAACGCGCTTAAAAACCGCCTAATTTCGCAGTTGCGAGAAGGCGGCGTGATCTCGCAAAGCGAGTATGAGCGCGCCATCGCAGAGCCGTTTTCGCCCAGGCGCTACGCAGCGCCCAATTATGCGCCGCATTACGCGCTGTTAGCGTTTAACAATTATAAAATGCAGAATTTCATTGCCAAAGATGATGCAAATTTCACTCAAAATTTAGAGCAGGGCGGCACGCCTGGCGCGACGACAGGGCAAGCAAACTCGTCTACACGCCGAGCCGCAGCGATAGCAGAGTCAAATTTTTCGGACGCGGCGAGTGCCGAATCAAGCTTTACGGCTGCGACAAGGGGTGAGCCAAATTTATCAAATGCCGCAAACGCGCAGGCGGGAGCGGATTCAAAAGAAATGAATTCCAAAGAGGTGGATTTTAAAACGGATGCACCAAAGAGTTTAAATTTGGGCGGACGGAGGGGCCTAAATTTAAACGAGCGCGAAGGCGCAGAATCACAGGCGGGCGCAAAATCGAATGAATCAAAAAGCGTAAAACCAAATGAACGAGAGGGCGCAAATTTGGATGAGTGGCGAGATTTAATTAATGTCGCCCATCCGTCGCAAAACTCGCAAAATCAGCAAAGTCTAAATTTAAACGAACAACGAGGCACTGTGTATTCGCCGCAGAATTTTAGCGCAGATGCAAATTCAAATAAACGACAAACCGAGTATTCGCCGCAAAATCCAAACGCAGATATAAATTTATACAAACGGCGTAATGCCGCCGACGCGCATCCGCATCAAAACTCGCAAAATCCGCAAAATCTAAATTTAAATAGTCGGCAAGATACCGCGCATCCGCTGCAAAATCCGCAGGCAGATGCAAACTCTAGCGAGCGGCCGAGCGTAAATTTTGATCCGCAGGCAAATTCCATTTCAGACGCTAGTACGCAGACGAATTTCGCTTCGTCGGACGCTAGTACTCAGACAGATTCTACTCCGGGCGCCAAAATACAGACAAATTCCGTTTCAGGCGCTAAATCGCGGGCAAATTTCGCTTCGGACACTAAGGCGCAAATAAATTCCGATCTAAACGCCAAGGCGCGGGGAAATTCCGCAGGCTCCGAAGCGAGCGCGCAGTCCAGGGAGCAAACTGCGCTAGCGCAGGAGCTTGCGCGTCTAAACGAGGGTAAAATTTATTCGAGCTTGGATCTGAAAACCCAGATCGCGCTTGAGGGCTTTTTGAAAAGCGAGATCCTCTCCCTGCGCGATAAGGGCGTTAGAAACGGCGCTGCGGTGCTGATCGATAACGAAAGTATGAGCGTGATCGCCTACGTCGGCAGCCACGATTTTAGCGCCAATGAGGGGCAAAACGACGGCGTGCGCTCGCAAAAAAACGTGGGCTCGACGCTCAAGCCCTTCATCTACGCCAAAGCCCTTGAGCGCGGGCTTATCACCCCTTCAAAGAAGCTGATCGACGCGCCGATAACCTTCGCAGGCTATGTGCCGCGCAACTACAATCAGGGGTTTTTGGGTGCGGTGAGCGCGACTGACGCGCTAAGTCTTAGCCTAAATATCCCCGCGGTGAAGCTAAATTTGATGCTTGGTGACGACGGGCTGTATGAGATGCTATCAAACGTGCATCTGGCGGAGTTCAGCAAGGATTATTACGGCGCGGGTATCGCACTGGGAAGCATTTCGATGAGTCTAATGGATCTTGCTCGCCTTTACAGCGCGTTTGCAAACGGCGGAAAGCTACAAAAGCTCGAAATAGCGGGTGTAAAGACGGGCGATGAGATGCAAATTTTAACCCCGCAGAGCGCCTATATCGTAACGCAGATGCTAAGAAACGCGCCGCGCTCCTACCTCGGCTCGGTGTGGCAAAACACCCTAAACGCGCCGCCGTTGATGTTTAAAACGGGCACAAGCGCCGATGCGCGCGATCTCTACACCATCGCTCTGACGCCTAAATTTACCCTCGGCGTCTGGCTGGGAAATTTCGACGGCTCCAAAACTAGGGATCTTAGCGGCGGCGTGAGTGCCGCAAAAGTAGCGTTTAATATGTTCGCCTTCCTCGATAAATCGGGCATGCTAGGCGAGGTGGAGTTTGCGCGCCCCGCGGGCGTGAGCTTGCGGCGGGTATGCACCGACGCGTACCGCGAAAAGGAGTGCGCGCAAAGCGCCGATGATCTTACGATCGATGGGGTTGAGCCCAACGAGGAGTGCGAAATTTACGGCACGAGTGAGCTTTTTTATCTGCTAAAACACGGACTAGTAGATCCGCAAAAGGTGCGCGCAGGAAGGTGCGCGGCTAAATTTGCCGCCGTAAAGCCCGTGCTAAACGACATCAACGCCAAAACCTACGAGACCGGCGCGGACGGCACGCTACGGTTAAAGATACAGTGCACAGCGGTTTTCGGCGAGCGGGTATATATCAGGCTAAGCGGCGGTTCGCGGGAGTTTATAGCGCTAAATTCCACTGCGTTTACGGGGGAGAATTCCACGGATTTGGATTCCAAGCATTCTAGCACGGCGCAGCAAGATAATTTAAAGCAAAATTTTACAGAACAGAATTCTACAGCACAAAATTCTATGCTACAAAATTCAGCGCCGCAGAATTTAAAATCACAAAATCTTACGAAGCAAAATTCTGTAGAATGGAATTTTATAACTAAAAATCCAGTCACACGGAATTTGGCGTCGCAAAATTCTATCTTGCAAAATTCTACAGAGCAGAATTCGGAGGTTCAAAATTTCACAGCGAAAAATTTCACAGATCAAAATTCCTCGCAGCAAAATTTTGTGGCACGAGATTTTACCACGCAAAGCCTAGCACCTGCAAATTCTAAAGTTAAAATGGGAGAATATTTTGCGCGCACTAACGGCGAGGCTTTTACGCTTAACCTCGGCGCAGGGGATTTCGAGCTTGGCTGCTTGGACGAAAATGCAAATTTCGCTAAAGCAAATTTTAGAGTAAATGAAAGAAAATAAAAGGTTAATTTGTATATAATTTCGTAAAATTTTTGCAAAGGAATTTTATGAAGACAAAACTACTAAGCGCAGCGCTATTTTGCGCTTTGGCTAGCTTTGCCGCGGGCGTAGAGATCAAATACGCTAGTGGGGCTTACGAGATTAGCGGGGTGGACGGCAGTGGATTTAGCGTCACGCAAAAGCAGATCTTAAAATGCACTCCCAAAATCACGGGCACCTACGAAAGCGTGAGCGAGAGCTCAATCAGGCTCTATCCAAAGCCGATGCTTAGCGCCGGGGTTAATTATTCGTGCGAGGCGCGCGGGGTACGCTTTGAGTTCGAGACAGAGCCTTTTAGCACCGAGCATATCGCGCTTCTGCGTCCGGGGTTAGTGGCAATTAAATTTAACGATGCGGTTAGCAAGGACGCGCTACAGCAAGCGACTAGAATTTACCGCGCGCAGAATTTAGCCCAAAACGATATATCCTACGAGCTTAGCTCGCACGATGATAGGAATTTTTTATTCAGCTTCGATCCTAAGGCGCAAAACGTCGTATTGCAAATAGAATCTCTCACCTCAAAAGCGGGCGCAAAGCTGCAAAATCCGGTGGAGTTGCGCACGGACGAGGAGCCTTTTAATGATAGCATTAACGCTTCAAATTTAAGCGGCGTGCAGATCCGCCCTGCGGCTCTAAAAGACGGCTCGCTCGCAGCTAGAGTGTGTTTCCCTAACTATATGGACGAGCTGTCCGCCAAATACGTAAGAATTGCAGGCGTGAGTAAATTTAGCCTCACTCAGCCGCGATATTATTATTATGACGAAGATGAAGAGGATGGCGAAAGCGACGATCCTTCATGCTACTACTATGCAGATATAGTAAGCGACGAGTTTATGCCGAATAAAAGCTACGAGATTAGGCTGCTAAAGGGCTTCGGAGATAGCTCATATATTTTGCGTGACGAGATCAAGCAAAGCGTAAAAATGGGCGACAGGCTGCCTTTCGTAGCCTTTAGCGACGAGAAAAATTTTATCCCAAAATCCGCTTCGTTGGCATTTAAAAGCTCAAACGTAAATGAGGTTAAAATTTCGATTGCCAAAGTCCCTGAGCAAAATTTTAGGTATTTTTTAAACTTTGAAAGCAACGAAGATAGTGTAGGTGGGCTAGCTAGCGAGATCGCGGTTAAGAGCTTTGATATAGGAGGCGCTAAAAACGCCGTCGCGGAGCATAAAATCGCGATGGATTTTAAAGGCTACGAGGATGGAATTTATAAAATCACGGCGTTTTACAAAGTGGGCGAAAAGATGCAAGAGGTTTCGCGCGTAGCCTATCTTAGCGACATTACGGCTCAAGTGGTGCTGCTTGAGCGCGGTGCGCTAATTTATACTTCTAGGCTTAGTAATGGCGAGGAGCTAAGCAGAGCGAAGGTTAAAATTTACAGCGATAAAAACGAGCTAATCGTAGAGGATAAAACGGACGGAGATGGAATTTTGCGATTAGAAAATATGGAAATTCTAGCCAAAAATCCGCGCTCTATCGAGATTAGCAAGGGGGATGAGCATGCGTTCGTGCTATTTAATAACGCCGTAGCAAGCGTAGAGAAAACGATTACTGCAAAGCGTCCGTTTGTTTATCTTGCAAGCGAGCTGATAAGCCCGAATGAGCGGCTTTTAGGCACGATCGTGATGAAAAATCGCGATTTTAGCTCTTTAAAAAATACGCCGATTAAATTTAAAATTTACGATCCTAGCGGCACTGTGGTCATCACGCGCGCGCAAAACACCGATGAGTTCGGCAGCGTTAAAATAGACGAGCTTATGGGCGAGAAAAGCGGCACTTACCGCCTGGATCTCATCTATGAGGACAAAATCATCGCTTCTAAAAGCTTCAGCGTAGAAAATTTCGTCCCAAACCGCATTAAAAATGAAATTCTCACTGCCAAAGATGAATACGGCGCGGATGAGATCATAACTTTAAAGCTAAGCTCAAACTATCTTGCAGGCGCGCCGGCTGAAGATTTGAAAGGCTCGCTGGAAGCAAACGCCTATGAAAAAGAGCTAAAAATTAAAGGCTACGAGGGCTTTTCGTTTCTAAACGATCGCTTAAAGAAAAAGGGCGCTACGCAGCTTCGTAGGGCAGAATTTACGCTAAGCCCCGCCGGTAAAAAGGAGCTTGCACTCTCGCCGGCAGCAGCTGATCTTAATGTCTCTAACGCCATAAATATTCTACTAAATTTCAGCGTAACCGAGGAGGGCAAAAACGTAAGCGCATATCGCAGCCTGAGCTATCTGCCTTATGATCGTATCGTAGGAATTCGCGCGAGCAAGGATTTTATTTCAAGCGGCGATAGCGTAAAATTCGGCTTTGCGCTGCTAGATTCCAAAACCAAAACCGACGTCAAAGGCAAGATCGACGTTGAAATTTACCGCGACGATTTTACTTACGTTTATGACGGCAACAGATACGTCGAGCAAGAAAGCTTTAATCTCGTAAGCGCCGTTAGCACCGATGCGCGCGAGTTTGAGTATAAATTCCAAAACGGCGGCAATTATCTAATCGTCGCAAACGATTACTCAAGCGGCGCAAGTGCTGGTGTGCGCGTGGACGTAAGCGGCTGGGGATATTATGGACGGGTAAACGCTAAAGACGTGCAAAGCGCTAAAATTAAACTCGCAAGCGACAAGGTTAAAGCTGGAGATAAAATTAAAGGCGTCATCAATTCGCCGGTAGAAAGCGGCGTGCTAAATATCTCGCTCGTAGGAGAGCAGGTTTACGACTATAAAATTCTATCCATAAAAGGCGGTAGCGCGGAATTTGAGCTTAGCGTGCCGGAGAATTTCGTCGGCGGACACATCAACGCTGTAATCGCGCGCGCCGCGACACCCGCTGCAATGCCGCTTAGAGCCTATGCAAACGTGCCGGTGGCGCTAGATGCGAGCTCGCACAAGGCTAACGTGCAAATCCTAGCCGAGAAAAGCTACAAAAACGGGCAAAACGCGCAGATCAGCGTAAAAAGCGAGCCAAATTCCAAAGTGGTGCTCTATGCAGTCGATCTTGGAATTTTAGATATCGTCTCACAAGAGGAGCTCGATGCATTTAAGGCGTTTGACGTTAGCGCGTATTTTGCGCTGCGGTACTTTGACATTTACGATGATCTTAGTGTGTATCAAACTACTGCTAAAGAGCTAAGCTTCGGCGGCGACGGCGTGATGGCGAAAGCTAAACGAAATTTAAGCCCGGTCGAAAACAAAAAGCAGAAAAAATTTATCAAAATGCTGATCGCAAAAGCGGATGCAAACGGCGAGGCGAAATTTGAGCTTGCGATGCCGAAAAATTTCAACTCCACGATCCGACTAAGTGCCATGGCTATCGGAGAGGCGGCTACGATCGGCTCGGCAAACGTTGAAGCTAAGGTTCGAGACGACGTGATCATAAAACCAGCAGATCTAACCTACATGGTACGCGGCGATGAAATTTCCGTGCCGCTAACGCTCATCAACACCACCGACAAAGAGCAAAAGGCGGTCTTGAAAATCAGCTCATCTCCTTCGGTTGCTATAAGCGGCGGCGAGGCAAATTTCACGCTCAAACCGCTTGAGGTCAAGCATACGAACTTCACCGCGAGCGCACTTGATATTGCGGATGCAAATATTAAATTTGATCTTGACGCAAACGGGCAGAAATTTAGCAACGACGTAGAATTTGACATAATCAGCCAGTTCCCGCGCTCGAAGATATTTCACGCAAGCTACGGCGATAAGCCGGTAACGCTCAAAATCGATCCGAGCTATAAAGAAATTTACGCTCACGTAAGCTCTACGCCTAATGCTTTTAGCCTAGCGGAGGAGCTTTACTCCTATCCTTACGGTTGCACCGAGCAGCTTACTTCAAAGATGGTAGCGGTTGATTATGTCGCACGCAAAGACTCCAATAAAACCTTAACTAACCGCGTAAACGAGTATGCAAGTAGAATTTTATCTCGCCTCAAACCTAGCGGCAGTTTCGGCTACTGGAGTGCTCACGGCGTTACTAATTACTACGCTTCGATTTACGCAAGCGACGTTTTACTAGAGCTTGACGCGCGCTATAAATTCCTTAGCAATAAGCAAAGATCGCTGATATTTAGCGCCTTAAAATCAGACTACGAAGATCAAGCGACGCTTCGAGTATATGCGGATTTCGTGCTAGATCAATACGGCAAGCTGGATGACGATGAGATAAATTTCATTTACGACAACGGCCTTTATGACAACTCGCCGATGGCTCGCATCGCTATGGCTGCGATACTTAAAAAGCACAATATGACGACCGAATTTAACTTCATGCGTGAAAAAATAAACCAAATGGATTATGATTACGCCGAAGACGGGGCGGGCTTGACGTTTGCTAGCGACATAAGAGACGCCGCCTTTAAGCTCTACGCATTCGGCAAGGCGGGCATCAAAGACGATAGCACGGCTCGCACGGTCGATGCGATCATTCGCGATCTAAAAAATATAAACAATACGCAGGAGCGAGCAAGCGTAATACGCGGATTTGATGAGTATTTTAAGGATTCGAAAAAAGAAGCCCATTTTGCATTAAAATACGACGGCGAGACGAAAAATTTCAATTCGCCGTTAGATACCAAACTCGCGGTTAAAGACGGCGCGATAGAATTTACGCCGATGAGCGGCAATGGCGAGCTATTTTTTACCGCTCTTGGCTTTGGATATGAAAGCGCGCCTTTAAAGCATGAGGCTTTGAGCATACAGAGCCTAAACGCCCATTCTATGGATAGCAAAAAGATTGAAATTTACCGCGAATTCATAGACGCTCGCGGCAACATCGTCGATCTAAACAAACTCAAAGTAGGGCAGAAAATTTACTCTAAGATCAGCTGGCGAGCGAATTATTATCTGTATAATTTCGTAATCGATGAGGCTATGCCTAGCTGCTTTGAGGCGGTCAATGAGCGCCTAGGCTCGGCCGCGCAGGCTAGAGTCGAGGGCATGCAAGACAGCGTGGCACTAGAACACACGGAGTATCTGTATGACCGAGTGCTTCGCTTCCCAAAAAGCGGCTATTTCTATTATGATCCGCGAGACGGAGAGAATAGCAGCGGCGTCATCTATACCCCGATAAACGTCATTATGGCTGGCTCGTGCGCGCTTCCTGCGATCTCTATCGAGGATATGCAATACGAGCAGGTAAATAACTACGATCTGCAAACGCTTAAATTTAAAGTCGCTCGCTAAGGCATAGCGATTTTAAAGCTCGGCGCAAATTTTGCATTATTGCGATTTTTGCGCCGAGATTTTTATTCTGAGCGAATATTTCACAAACGATCGGCATTGTAAAATTTTAAAATTTAAACCCCGCTTGCCGAATTTTAAAATTTTATATTAATCCCTAAATTTCATAGCTTTTTACTATCTATTCATAGCGTCGTTCTATTTGACTTACCTTTAAATTCGAGTTATCATTTCTTTTAAATATACACTTTCAATTAAAGGAGTTGCAAATGCAAGACGTATCAAGACGTAGTTTTTTAAAGATTAGCGCAGTGGGTGCGGGGGCACTTGCGCTGGGAGCTAGTAGCGCGTGCGCGGCACAAAACGCCAAGGATGTCAAATTTGACGAGGAATACGACATCGTCATCATCGGCACCGGTTTTGCGGGGCTTGCCGCGGCGATTAAAGCCAGCGGACGCGGCAAAAAGGTGCTAGTGCTTGAAAAGATGGGTCGCGCAGGCGGAAATTCCGTCATCAACGGCGGAAACATGGCAGCTCCGATGAATAAATTTCAAGTCGCACAAGGTATCAAAGATAGCAAGGAGCTTTTTATCGCCGATGCCGTAAAAGACGGGCTTGGGCTCAATCATACCGATCTTTTAGGCGTGATGTTTGATCGCAGCAACGATGCGGTGGATCTTTTGGTGGGCTGCGGAGCGGAGTTTAGCGACAAACTGATCTTTGAAAGCGGCCACAGCGTCGCAAGAAGCTTGCAATCAACCAACGGCTCGGGCTCGGGCTACATCCAACCGATGATGGGTAAACTTCAAAACGATCCTAACGTCACGATCAAGACCCGCACGAAATTTGACGATTTTATCGTGGATGACAGCGGCCGCGTCGTGGGCGTAGAAGCGCGCGAGGAGTATAAATTTGATCCGAAACTCTTTAGCGACGATCTGGAAAACAAAAGCGGCGAGAAAAAGAGCTATAAAGCTAAAGACGGCGTTTTGCTGGCTTCGGGCGGATACGGACGCGATCTATGGTACCGCCAGATCCAAGATCCGCGCGTAGTGCCTAGCATAGACAGCACCAACCATCCGGGAAGCTCGGCAGGAGCGATGCTAGCGGCAAACAGAATCGGCGCATTTACCCTTTTAACGTCGTGGATTCAGTTCCTTCCATATTGTTCGCCCGACGAAAAGGGCTTCGGCGCTGCGGTAAATTTCACCAACCACTGCTGCAACACCTACGGTCTAACCGTCGATCCGAAGACCGGCAAGCGCTTTATGGACGAGCACGCGGGGCGTAAGATCAAATCCGATGCTTGCTTTAAGGTTATCGGCGAGAGCGAGAAAAACGACAACTATCCGGTAAACGTCTGCGACTCTCAAGCCGTCGCCGCGCGAAACCCAGTCTATACATCAAGACCGCTGGAAGCGGGCGTCGTGAAGAAATTTGACACGTTAGAGGAGCTTGCGAAGGCTTACAACCTGCCGCTGGAGCCGTTTTTAAAGACCGTCGCGGATTATAATTCATATGTCAAAGCGGGCAAAGACCCAGAATTCGGCAAAGTGGTAGATAAGCTAGACGGCATCGACGTTTCCAAGCCGCCGTTTTACGCAAGCCGCACGATGCCGAAGGTGCACCACACGATGGGTGGACTTGAGATCAACACCAAAGCTCAGGTAATCTCGAGCCTTACTCACGAGCCGATCCCGGGGCTCTGGGCTGCGGGCGAAGTAACCGGCGGCGTGCACGGCGCAAGTAGGCTCGGAACCTACGCGATCCTTGATTGTATGGTTTTTGGAATGATCGCGGGCGAAACAATCGGGGCTTAAATTTAGCGCCTGCAAAATTTCGGCGCGAAGTAGCCATGCATGCTTTGCGCCGAAATGCTTAAGAAGGACTCACGCGAAGTAGGGCACAGCACAATCCGTAAATCCTACGTAGAGCGGCGGCAGGGTCTGTCGCGATTTGCGAGGCTAGGCACGTGAAGCAGTAAAATGCGTACAGCATAAAAGGCTTTGTTGCCCAAGTCGTAACGCCTAAGAACGAGAGTGCGTTCGCCGCCAGCGACGGCGCGGCGGCAAAATTTCAAATCATAAAATTTTAAAATCTCATAACGCGGGAGTTTTAAATTTTGTAGCGCCAAAACTCTGCGGCGTCGCCCGAGTTTGTAGCTCGTAAGCCTCGTTTTGTATGTATCGCGCGTACTAGGAAAAGTTAAATTTGACCGCCGCTTTTATGATGCCACGGCGCAATAACTCGATCAAATTTTAAAATTTCATGCATCTTTTGCGTAAAATTTCATCTATTTAGCAATCAACGATGCTAAATTTCGCTAAAATTCGTCACACGAAGCAACTTGGGGAGACGGGTATGATAGCGATCTATTTTAGCGCCACGGGCAACACGAAGCATTGCGCGGGTAGGCTCATCGCTCATCTTGGTGGCGTCTGTGTCTCGATCGAGAGCGAGGCTTGCGGCGAGCTTTTAAAGCACCACAACGACGTCATTTTGGCGTATCCCGTCTATTTTAGCGACCTGCCGCGTATCGTGCGCGACTTCCTCTACCGAAACGGCGCGAGCTTTAGCGGCAAAAATGTATTCATCCTCGCTACGATGGAGATTTTCAGCGGCGACGGAGCAGGGTGCGCGGCTAGAGTTTTAAAACAATTCGGCGCAAACATAACGGGCGGCGCTCATATCAAAATGCCCGCGTTCATCCTCGACGTGGCGATTTTTGGCTACTCGCGAGCGAAAAACGAGCGCATAATCAAAGAGGCGGACGCTAAAGTCAGGCGCGTTGCGGAGGCGCTTAGCGCAGGCCGTCCGCCGCAAGAGGGGCTGAGCACGCTCTGTCGTATCGCAGGGCTTTTAGGGCAGCGACTTTGGATGAAAATTTGGGATAAAGGCCCCTTTGCTAAGCGCAAGCCGAGCCTTGATCCATCGCGATGCAGCGGATGCGGGGCTTGTGTCAAACCCTGCCCGATGCGAAACATAAAGCTCGCTTGCAAAAAGGCGCAATTCGGCGATGATTGCACGCTTTGCTACAGGTGCGTAAATATATGTAAGCGCAAAGCGATTACGATCCTAGGCAGGGTGAAAAATTTAGAAAAGTCCATCCCTGCGGACTTATGAGGACGAGCTCATACCTCGCAAGTTCGCAATCAAATGCGTAAAAACGGGCGAGGAAATTTTACTTTTTGATAGCACTGCGCACGGCTAAAGCGCGACGTTTCGCGACAAGCTCGATGCAGAAAAAGTAGCCCGTCGCTATATAGTGAAATTTAATCTGCCGCCGTGCAAGATCCTCGTAAAATTTGGCTACAGCACCCACTACGGGTACGGGACAGACGAGCGTGGTAGGGTCATACTAATAAACGGCGGGGCTGCCTTGCGTAGCAAGAGGTAAGGCAAACGGCTTTGATTATATCGCCGTAAGCTACAAGAGAGAGGTGGGCAAAAAGACAAAATTTCGCTTATGTAGGCGACCTTAAATCTCAGTCCGTCTTTTTTGCTCCGTATTTAAATTTTTACTCGGTCGCTAGATACTCCTAAATTTAAATTCTCTAGAGCCGAATGTGGCGTCTTAGAATTTTAGCAAAGGTTTATCCTGTAATACTGCGCCGTGAAATTTCAGCAAAGGCTTATTTTGCCGCATACCTCAAAATTCTTAAATTACCCGCGCCGGCCCACTTAAGCTCTAAAGCGCTTGCCTTATCACTTCGCCTAAGGGCAAAATGCCGCGCCTTGTCTTGTTAATTCGCCGCGGAATTTCGCGGTAAAACTAAATTTTAAAATTTGACCCATTTAAATTTAAAAAGCGCACGACTATCGCAAAAATCATCCGATATTATTGGCGACGCCGGCCTAATTTTAAAATTACACCATCGCCCCTATATACGGCTATAGTCGTTAAATTTTAAGCAACAATAGGCGATAAAATTTTAAGAATTTCGCCGCCCAGCATTTCTTTACGCCGCCAAGCCCACAAAACCGCCTAAACCTTCTTAAACTTTACGCTAAATTTGCTTCCGCGTCCTACCTCGCTACGTAGTGAAATCTGCGCACCATGGATCTTTGCGATTTGTGAGGCGATGGCTAGCCCGAGCCCCGCGCCACTATTTTGCTCGCGATTTCTGGAGCGCTCGATTTGATAGAGCTTGTCCCAAATTTTATTTTGCAAAGCGGGCTCTATGCCCTCTCCATCGTCGCTTATGCTAAGTTCGCACGCGTCTGCGCTCACGCAAAGCTCTAAAACGACGTAGCTACGCGTAAATTTTAAAGCATTGCTTAAAAGATTGTTAATCAGCCTGATCAAAAGCAGCTCATCGCCGTTTACGCGCGCGCCCTCGGCTATCTGCGAGCTAAAACTTAGCCCTTTTTGTGCGCACAAAAGTTGAAAGTCTTGCGCACACTCGTTTGCGATTCTGCTTAAGCTTACGGGTGCCAAACGCGCGCCGCGTTGCAAGCGAGCAAGCTCTAAAATCTGCTCTATTAACGCTGAAATTTTACGCGCTTGATTATTGATGACCGCGAAACTCTCCCTCGCCTCGCTCGCGTCTTGCTCGTAGGCTAGGGCATAGTCGCTTTGAGCCAGTATGACGGCAGCGGGCGTACGCAGCTCATGCGAAAGGTCGGCGCTTAGCTGCCGCTCGCGCTCAAACGCGCTTTGCAGTGATGCTAGCATTTCATTAAACGTAGCTGCGAGCGCGCTTAGTTCATCCTTGCCTCGCGGTAGTTCTATTCGTCGCGTAAAATCGCCGCTAGCTCCGATCTCGCTAGCTGTACGCGACATAGTGCGCACGGGCTTAAACGCTCTTTTTATGATCGCGTAGCCGCCGTAGATGACGAGCACCACAAATAGCGGCGATAGGATAAGAGCGATCAGCATCACGCGCTTCATCGCAAGCTCAAACTCGCTAACTGCGATGACGCCGCGTATCCATGCACTGCGCCCTTTGATCTGCGCGTCGTAATAGAAAAACTCATCGTCGTCAAGCTCCACCTCGCGCGCGCCTTGAGGCGAGAGCGGCAGCGCGGGCTCGAAGCCTTTAGGCACAAACCCTGCGATCACGCCGCCTTGTCCGTCATGCTCGTAGAAAAATACACCGTCATCAAAGCTTTTAAATTTTTCCTCGCGCGCGGCTTTTTGCACTAAGCGGGCAAGCTTTTTTTGGCTGACGGAGCTTCCTGATACTTCGTCTAAAATATAGCCGCAAATGCCGATAATAGCGCCTGCAAGCACCAAAATAAATACGCTGTAATAAAGCGTCACGCGTAGGCTGATAGGTAGCGCGCGCGAGATAAAATTCTCTTTAGCAGTTGAGAATGCAAGGACTAAGGCTTGAGTAAAATTTCTTATCGAGATTTTAGACGCGAAATTTTGTTCTTGACTTTGCGCGAGAACGCTATTAGAATTTTGCGCTAGATCAGGCGTTGCGCTTGTAGCAGCAAAATTCGGCGCGGAATTTGATGCCAGATTTTGCGTGGGATTTTTCTTGCGGCTTTTCTTTAAACACGCAAAATTATGCGTAAAATTCTGTTTAAAATTTCGCACGAATTTTAATATGAAAAGCGCCGTAGCGGCAAAAATCTGCTTCGCAATCGCTGAAATTTTAATCCAAATCTTGCTATCTTGCCACGACATAGCCAAGCCCTCGCTTCGTTTCTATTATATCGCCGTGCTCGCCTAGCTTTTTGCGGATATTTTTGATTAAAACATCGATAACATTTGAGCTTGTTTCGTCGCCAAAATCCCAAATGCTCTCGCCGATTTGTTCTCGGCTTAAAATCGCACCGCGATTTAGCATTAAAAGCTCTAAAATTCTATATTCCTTACCCGTTAGCTCCACTACCTCACCCGCGCAGACGACCGATTTTTTGCTTAGATTTAGGCGCACTTGCCTTATGATAATTTCGTTATCCGCAGTAGCGTTTTTACGCCTGATAATTGCGCGAAGTCGCGCCAAAAGCTCACGAAAATCAAAGGGCTTAACCATATAATCGTCTGCGCCCAGATCAAGCCCTGCGACGATATCTTCTTTGGCGTCCCGCGCAGTTAAAAATAAAACCGGCGTTCCCAGTCTGCGCGCCCGCGCCACCTTCAAAAACTCAAAGCCGTCCATCACAGGCATCATCGCATCAAGCACGATAGCGTCATATTTTGCGACATCCAAAAACTCTAGCGCTTCCTTGCCGCAAAAGGCGCAATCTACGCTGTAGCCGTCCTTTTTCAGACATTTTGCGATGATTTGATTTAGATCTTTTTCATCCTCGACAAGTAAAATTTTCAAAGCGTTCCTTTAAAATTCTGCTAATTTTAATCCGCCATTTTAACTAAAAATGCATAAATTTTGCGGCGCCTTGAATGTGTAAACCCGCTCGCTTTTAAGCACCGCTAAATTTCAGTAGCGTTGGGAGCTGCGCTAATTCGCAGTCGCCTTTTGTCTAGCTCTAATCTCGCTTGCCTTTTTATCCGCTACGCTTCCTAACCGCCCTAAAAAATTTAGTGCGCCTGCTGCGATATTTAGCGCAAAAAGCCCAAATCCTACGCAGCCAAGCTTGAAATTTTGCTTAGCGATTTCGCGTTTGCAGTGGCTGCAAAGCACTGGCTTGCAAGAATTACAAACCTCCGCGCAGCTTGCTGCGCTGGCAGAATCTCGCGCGCTTGCGAAATTACTTGTATCAGAAAAATTTTGTGTATCGGCGAAATTTTGCTCGCTAGCGAAATTTCGTGCACTTGATAAGTCTTGCGTCTGCGAAGAATTCCACTCGTCCTTATAATCTTTCGCTTCCGAAGAATTTTTTTGATTTTTGCAACATTCCACGCTGGAAAAATCTTTAGAATTTTGCTCGCAGGACGTGGGATTCCGCCCGCTTGTTTCGCTCGCTAAATTTGCCGAAAAATCCTGCGCATTTTCATCTAAATTTTTAGCCGCGTCTGCATTTTGGGCGCCATAGTCAGCGTTTTCGTTTATGCTAAAATCCCTAGCGTCCAAAGCCTCACTAGTTTGGGCGGAGTTATCTGCTCCACCCTTTAAGCTTTGATTTTTCATCTCACACCTTCACTTATTTTTGACGCTGCAAGATCTGCTCGCCCGTAGCGGCGTCGATTAGCACCTCTTTTTTGCTCATGCCTTGGCGCAGTTTCACTTCGTATGCAGGCTTACCGCCGTTACTTTTTAAATCAACCTCGCGAAAATCCCAGCCGGTGTTTACGCTAAGTGCTTTGGCGCGAGCGTCTGTGGCACTGATTTTGACCTGCGAATAATCAATTTTACTAGGCTTTAGCTTCTTTTGCGTTTGAGTCTTTAAAATTTCGCCGCTTTGAGCGTCGATTTTGATCTCGTTTTCGCTACCTTCTTTATGCGACTCTATCTCATAGACGAGCCTTCCGTGCTCATCGTCGATTTCTACGCTTTTTATAGTCGCGTCACCAAAGTTTTGCTGCGCGATCCCTATCGCTTGATCGAATGAAACTTTAGCATCTTTTTCGCTAAAGTTTCCTGCGTTTAATGCGCCTACAAGGGCGAATGTAGCGGCGAGCGCGCCTAAAGCTTTAAGATTTTTCATCTTTAATCCTTTTAATTTTATTTCCAAATTTTATTTTGGATGGCGCAATTTTAAAATTCCAAGATGAAGCTAAGATGAATACGCGCGGAATTTTAAAATTTCACAAAAATTTTGCTGCGATTTGTGAGATACAAAGCGCGGAATTTCCGAGTATTTACCAAAACGCCGTAAAATTTCAACTTGAAATTTTATCTCAAGGAACGCTTCGTGCCTAGCTTTTTTAAAAATCCGTCGCAGCAGAAACTTATTTTTCTAAGCTCGCTTGCTTTTGTGGCATTTTTTAACTTCTCGTTTTTTAAAAATATCATAAATGCCTACGGAATCTCGGGGCTAAATTTTATCTATTTTGTCTGCGACGCGGCAGCTTTGATCGCTTTTTTGACGCTATTTTTTACAATTTTTAGCTCGCGCTATACGACCAAGCCGATTTTGATGATCTGCTTTTTTATTTCGTCGTTTACGGCGTATTTTATGGATAGCTATAACGTCGTAATCGATTCGGAGATGATCCGTAACGCAGCCCAGACGAACTTTGCCGAGTCGGCGGATCTTTTTAGCCCGAGACTAGCGATTTACGTGCTGGTGCTGGGCGTCTTACCCTGCGTGCTGATTGCTCGCTCGCGCGTTAGCTACCGCCCGCTTCGATTTGAAATTTTAGCTAAGCTCAAAGCGGCTGGCATTTGCATAATAATCATCGCGGCGCTGCTTTTTGGATTTAGCAAATACTACGCGTCGTTTTTCAGAGAGCATAAAATTTTACGCAGCTACGCAAATCCTGGATATTGGATCTACAGCGGCGTTAAATTTGCCGCAAAATCTAAAAAGCAGGGCTCGCAGCCTCTGATGCAAATCGCTACTGACGCGCATATCGATGAAAATTCCACAAGCTCAAAAAAGCTCGTCGTCGTAGTCGTGGGCGAAGCGGCGAGAGCGGATAGATTTTCGCTAAACGGCTACGAGCGAGATACTAATCCGCTACTAGCCAAAGAGCAGGGCGTCGTAAGCCTAAGCAATACCCATTCTTGCGGCACTTCGACGGCGCAAAGCGTGCCGTGCATGTTTTCGCTGCTAAATCGCGATGAATTTAGCGTCGAAAAGGCTGCAGAGGAGCAAAACGTATTAGACATACTAAACCGCGCTGATGACATGGCGATTTTGTGGCGCGATAACAATTCCGATTCCAAAGGTGTGGCGTTGCGCGTGAAATATCAGGATTTTAAAATTCCGCAAAATAATCCGATCTGCGACGTAGAGTGCAGGGACGAGGGGATGCTTGCGGGGCTTGATAAATTTGTCGCCGAAAACGCGGGCAAAGACGTATTAATCGTGCTGCATCAGATGGGCAATCACGGGCCTGCGTATTTTAAGCGCTATAAGAAAGAATTTGAAAAATTTAGCCCCGTTTGCCGCGATAACGAGCTTGAAAACTGCTCGCAGCAAGAAATTTCAAATGCCTACGATAACGCGATTTTATACACGGATTATTTTTTAAGCAAGGTTGTAGAATTTTTAAAACCATATTCTAAGACGTACGAAACGGCGATGATCTATATGAGCGATCACGGCGAGAGCCTCGGCGAGGGCGGCGTTTATCTGCACGGCATGCCCTATCTTTTCGCTCCCGAGGCGCAAAAGCATATCGGCGCGATCGTTTGGCTAGGTGAGGGAAAAATGCGCGAAAGATACGATTTAGGCGCGCTTAAATCGCATAAGGATGATGCTTTTTCGCACGATAATCTTTTTCACACGCTGCTTGGAATTTTTGAAGTAGATACCAAGGTGTATAACAAGGATTTGGATATTTTAAATGGAGTGAAAAATTAGAATTTCGCTCTAAATTCCGTCGTAAATTGTGAGTGAAATTTTAGCAATAAAAAATTTTATTGGCAAAATTCTAATTTAAGCTTAGTTTGAAATTTTACCTAAGCTCGGGCGAAATCTGCTATAAAATTTTATGTAAAAGCTAGTAGAGAGGCAAAGTGCTGCAAAAGCTCAATCTCTCATTTATCGTTGCGAGCTATGAATTTTAAATTTCATTAGAAATTTTACGTGCAGTTTTGATAAATGCCTGCGCTAGATGGTTTAGACGTTTGCCTTTTTTGTAGGCTATTATCAGCGTATTATCGAGCTCGCGCGCGCCTACGTCAAAGAGCTTTATCCTGCTCGCCTTATCCTCTTTTATCATCTGCGGTATGCTAAAGCACGCTCCTGCGCCGCTTGCGACGATAGCATTGGCGATATCAAAGGTCTCCGTGCGGCACAGCACTTTCGGCGCAAAGCCTGCGGCGGCAAAAAATGCATCTATTTGCTCGGCGCTTCTTAGGCTTTGATTAGGCAGGATGAATCTTTCCTCTTTTAAGCGCGAAATGTCAATTTTGGGAACAGATTCGTTTTTAAACTCAAGCGAGAGCGGATGGGTGGAGCTTAGAGCGACATAGGTTTTTTGCGTTAGAATTTTAACCCCGTCAAGCCCGCTCATATCGATGGGCAGTATCAGCATACCGACATCAAGATCACCTTGAAGTAGCATTTCGCGAATGCTAAGCGCAGAAGAAAACTGCGTGATTTGTAGATCCGAATCCTTAAATTTCTTGCAAAACATCGGCAGTAGCGACGGCAGTAGATTATAGCCGTTTTGCGAAAAGCCGATGCGAATTTTATCATTTTTTACGCCGCTTATTTCAGAGATATCGTTTTTTAGGTCGTTTATGGCGTCAAAAATGACTTTGGCTTTACTAGCGTAAATTTTTCCCGCGCGCGTAAGCGAAATGGGATTACTCGTGCGGTTAAAAAGCTGCGTTCCAAGCTCACGTTCCAGTGATAAAATGCTCTGTGATAGCGACGGCTGCGGGATTTTAAGTGCTTCGGCAGCCTTAGTAAAGCTGCGGAATTCTGCTACTTTTAATACTAGCTCCATGCGATGCAAATTCATTTAGCCTCTCCAATTGATAATTTAATTCTTATGAAATGATACACTAAATAATATTTGACTTATGTTAAAAATGAAACTAAAATTACGCTTTTAGTTTAGAACTTTAAACTTAAGCTAAGAATTTCTCAAATGGAGAGGAAAATGAGCGAATCAAATTTCAACAGACGCGATTTCTTAAAATCGGCCTGTATCAGCGTCGGCGCGCTTAGCCTTAGCGGCTGCGTGGATACCGACAAGAGTAAAAGCGCAGACGGCGGCAACGAAGGCGGCCTTCCTAGTGTGGACGTACTTGTTATCGGCTCGGGAGGCGCGGGTTTGCGTGCAGCCGTAGCGGTAAGAAAGAGTAATCCAAATCTTAGCGTAGTCGTGGCTACGAAGATGATGCCTTCGCGCAACGCGACCTGTATGGCGGAAGGCGGTATCAACGGCGTTACGAGCTTCGCAAATGGCGATTCGTATAAACTCCACGCCTACGACACCGTAAAGGGCGGCGCATATCTCGTAGATCAGGACGCCGCGATTAAATTTTGCGAGCTTGCGGGCCCTACGATTGCCGAGATGGATTACATCGGCACGCTGTTTTCCAGAAACGCTAGCGGCGGCGTGGATGGCAAAGAAAGCGGCGTCCCGGGCGGCGTAGCACAGCGCTTTATGGGCGGCGCGTCTAAAAAACGATGCAACTACTCCGCCGATAAGACGGGTCATATCTTGATGCACGCCTGTTTTGACGATGCGGTCAGCAACGGCGTGAAATTTTTAATCGATCACGAGTTACTTGAGATCAGCGCGCCTGACGGTAGATGCGAGGGCGTCGTGCTTCGAAATATCCAAACCGGCGATTTTTATCCCGTGCTTTGCAAAGCCTTGGTAATCGCAACGGGCGGATATACGAGGATGTTTTACAACCGCACCTCGGTGCCTTATATCGCTACCGGCGACGGTATCGCGGCGGCACTGCGCGCGGGTCTTGGATTTAGCGATCCGGAGATGGTGCAGTTTCATCCGACCGGTATCAAAAGCGGCGGCGCGCTCATTACCGAAGCTGCGCGCGGCGAGGGCGGATATCTGCTCAATAACAAAGGCGAGCGCTTTATGAAAAACTACCACGAAAAGATGGAGCTTGCGCCGCGCGATGTCGTAGCTCGCGCGATCGAAACCGAGATTCGCGAGGGTAGGGGCTACGGCGAGGGGCTCGGCGCATACGTACTGCTTGACGTAAGACACCTCGGAAAAGATAAAATTTTAAAAGCCCTTCCTAAGATCAGACACACCGCCATTTTGTTTGAGGGTATCGATCTTATCGAGGAGCCGATTCCGATTCGTCCGACCGCACACTACTCGATGGGCGGCATTGAAGTGTCTAAATTTGACGATATGAGCACTAAAATTTCGGGACTTTACACCGCGGGCGAGGCGTCTTGTATCTCGATTCACGGCGCAAACCGCTTGGGCGGAAATTCTTTAACCGACGCAGTCGTAACGGGCAAACTCGCAGGACTAGGCGCAGCGGATTATGCTGCAAAACAAAGCGGCTTCGGTGACGGTAAAAGAGCGAGCGAGCTCGCGCAAAAATGGCAGGCTAAATTTAAGCAGATCGCAAACGGCTCAGGCAAGGTAGGCGAGATGTATGAGTTGCGCGAAGAGCTAGGCGCGCAGCTTTGGGACAATATGGGCATCTTTAGAACCGGCGAGAAGCTCGATCTGCTTTCGCAAAATTTAGAGGGTATCAGAGCGCGCTACGACGAGCTGCACGTTGCTGATGTAAATCCGGTTATGAATACCGCATTTACCGACTACGTCGAGCTTGGAAATTTAATCCTGCTTGCGCGTTGTGCGTGTTTGGCTGCGCAAAAGAGGCTTGAAAGCCGCGGCGCGCATACCAGAGAGGATTATCCGAAGCGCGACGATAAAAATTTCTTAAAGCACAGTATCGTGACGATGAACGACGCAGGCGAGCTAAGCTTGGGCTACAAAGAGGTCGTCGTTACGGAATTCTCTCTTGACGGAAGGAAACCTCAATGAAATTTATCATAGACCGCTTCGACGGAAGCAAAAATTATAAGCAAGCCTATGAGCTTAGTTTGGAGCAGATCAAAGGAAAGACCCTGCTTGGAGTTTTGCAATTTATTAAGCAAAATTTAGACATCACTTTAAATTTTACCGCAGCATGTCGTATGGCGATATGCGGAGCCTGTGCCGTAAGGGTAAACGGACACTCATATCTTGCCTGCGATACCAAGATGGAGGCTCTGCTTGCGGAGTATGAAAATCCCGATAGCTTTACGATCTCTCCTTTAAATAATTTTCGAGTGATCTCGGATCTAGTAGTGGATTGGGAACCTAGTATCGAGAATTTAAGAAAGATCAAGCCTACAATTACCCCTAAGAAAGAATTTAGCGCAGAGAAGGGCTGTAAGCAAAGCCCTGAGCAGATGGAACGCGTAAAAAAGCAGTGGGATTGTATCCTTTGCGGATGTTGCGCTAGCGAATGCAATAAACTTGAAGCTGATGCGAGCGATTATATGCAGCCCTTTGTTTTTACCCATGCTAACCGTGCCGCGTTTGATTCAAGAAGCAAGGACGCTATGCCTCATCTAAAGCCTGCGGTTCTAAACGGATTATGGCTATGCGTACATTGCCAAGAGTGCGCCGATCGCTGCCCTAAAGGCATAAGCTCTCAAAGCGACATCACCGCACTTCGCGCTCTAGCGATGAAAAAAGGCTTAACCGCAGGAAGCGGTCCAGCTCACGCAGAGGCATTCCTGCTAGATATCGCAGAGGGAAGCGGAAGATTAAACGAGATCAAGCTCGCTTTAAGAAGCGAAGGCGTATTTGCAAATATGGGCAAGATGGACGTAGCGGCAAATTTAATGGCTGCCGGCAAGATGAATCCTTTGCACGTATTCGGCGGCGAGGAGATCGAGGGTCATGCGCAGCTCGTTAAGATGATAGAGGCCGCACGCAAAGCTCAAGCTAGCGGCGAGATAGAATAAGGAGGAGAGGATGAATAACGAATTTGCATTTTTCCCGGGTTGCGTTTTAAGTCAAGCCGCAAAGGAATCTAAAATTTCACTTGAAGCGATCGCTCCGGTGCTGGGTATTAAACTTCACGAGATAAAAGGTTGGAGCTGCTGCGGAGCTAGTCAAGCTCAATGCGTAGATCCCATGGCAAGCTTAGTGGCCAATGCCAGAAACATCGCGCTAGCCGAGGGTATGAATATGCCTCTGCTAACTACCTGCTCCACCTGTATGCTAACTCTAACTAAAGCAAAGCTAGCTTTGGATAAGGGAGCCAAAAGCTATATCAATACCTTTTTAAAAGAGGGCGGTATGCAGTATCAGGGAAGTACCGAGATAACGAGCCTGCTTTGGGTGCTATATCAAAGCTTAGATACATTAAAAGCTAAAGTCGTAAGACCGCTAACAAATTTAAAAGTAGCGTTATTTTACGGCTGTCACTCATTAAGACCGGAGCGCGAGCTTAAGAAAGAAAGCTCGACCAATCCAAAAAGCTTTGAAGCGGTAGTTGGCGCACTTGACGCTCAGATAGTGCCTTTTGAAAAACGCCTTGATTGCTGCGGCTTTCACGCTAGCTATCCTGCGGTAAAATCGGTTCAAAAGATGTCAAGCGAGATCGTAAATGACGCTGCCGAGCACGGAGCGGACGTCGTAGTTACTCCTTGTCCGCTATGTCAGATGCAGCTAGATATCTATCAGGAGCGATACCAAGAAGCGATGAACTCCAAGGCAAGAAAGCCGATCATCCACCTATCCCAGCTTGTGGGGCTTGCACTTGGGCTAAGCAACGAGCAGCTTGGACTAAACATCAATATCCAAGATGCAACGAGATTGGTAAGCTAGTTTTTGAGAAATTTTTAGAATTTTCTAAAATTTAACGGATGATTTTACAAAAATACTTCGCTGCGGCGCACAAACAGTGCGCCTGCTAGTATCGCACAAAATCATCCAACCTACGCCTGCTTTATCCTAAAATATTTTTCGCTACTATAAAATTCTTGATAAAATTTCATTGCTTCGTAAAATTTAATGCTTCATAAAATTTAATGCTTTCTCCGCCGTAATTTAAAGTTTAGCCCACCGCGCTAAATTTCAATCCGCCTTTTATTTTTAAATTTAAAACCTATAGACGATGAATAAATATAAAATTTTAATTAAATCTAACGAAATTTAAGGTGCATAAATTCTAAATTTTGATAGAATGCCATTTAAAAATATCCTAAATTTCAGGAGGACATTATGGTTGATTTAGCTCAAATTTCGGCTAGACTTGATGCCGTTGAGCGTTTGCCACGAATAAAAGCAGAGGAAAGCATACAAGAAAGGCTTAAGAGCAAAGGTTTTTCGCGTCGCGATTTTATGAAATGGAGCGGAGCGATGACCGCGATGCTAGGGCTTCCGGCCGCATTTGCGCCGAGCGTGGCGCGAGCTGCGGAACTTGCGGATCGCCTGCCAGTGATCTGGCTTCATATGGCAGAGTGCACGGGCTGTAGCGAGAGCTTGCTACGCACCGATACGCCTACGATCGACAGCCTCATATTCGATTACATCAGCCTAGAATACCACGAGACGATAATGGCTGCCGCAGGCTGGCAAGCCGAGGAAAATTTAGAGGGCGCGATCGAAAAATACAAGGGGCGCTATATCTTGATGGTAGAGGGTGGAATTCCAAGCGGCGAGAATGAATTTTTCCTAACCGTGGGTCCTGAGGGCAAGAGCGGAGCTCAGCACTGCAAACACGCTGCCGAAGGCGCTGCGGCGATATTTGCAATCGGTACCTGTTCGAGCTTCGGCGGTATCCAAGCCGCGGCCCCGAATCCGACTGGCGCCGTAGGTTTGGACAAAATCATAAACAAACCCGTCATCAACGTCCCGGGCTGTCCGCCTAGCGAAAAAAATATCGTCGGCAATGTGCTAAATTTCATCCTTTTCGGCACGCTTCCAAGCCTTGACGTTTATAACCGACCTAAATGGGCTTACGGGCTGCGCATCCACGATCTATGCGAGCGTCGCGGGCATTTCGACGCGGGCGAGTTTGTAGAAAGCTTCGGCGATGCGGGCGCAAAGGACGGATATTGCCTTTATAAAGTAGGCTGCAAGGGTCCTTATACGTTTAATAACTGCTCGCGCGAGCGCTTCAACTCCCACACTAGCTGGCCGGTACAGGCTGGTCACGGCTGCATAGGCTGCTCGGAGCCTGATTTTTGGGATCATATGGGACCTTTTGAGGAGCCTTTGGCGGATCGCCTTTATGAAAGTGTTTTCGGCGGGCTCGGCGCTGATGCTACCGCAGATAAGATAGGTGTCGGAATTTTAGCGATCACGGGTGTTGCGGTAGCGGCACACGCGGCGATTGCGTCATTTAAGAAAGATAAAGGGGAATAATCATGTCGCAAAGAATCGTAATAGATCCGATAACCAGAATAGAGGGACATTTAAGAATAGAGGTCGTAGTGGATGATGAAAACGTCGTCCGCGAGGCTTATAGTAGCTCGACGCTATGGCGCGGGCTTGAGACCATAGTAAAAAATAGAGATCCGCGCGACGCGGGATTTTTTATGCAAAGAATTTGCGGCGTCTGCACCTTCTCGCATTACAAAGCGGGCATCGTCGCGGTAGAAAACGCCCTCGGTATCACTCCGCCGTTAAATGCCTTGCTGACGCGCACGCTGATGGCTAACGCGCTATTTTTGCACGATCACCCGGTGCATTTTTATCAGCTCCACGGGCTTGATTTCGTAGACGTAGTAAGCGCGCTTAGCGCCGATCCTAAAAAAGCAAGCGAGGAGGCGTTTAAATACTGCGATACCCCTTATGCGTGCGGTGCGGATAAACTAAAAGAGGTGCAAGATCGCGTGGGCGCTTTTGTTAAGAAAGGCGCTTTGGGGCCTTTTGCCAACGCCTACTTCGGCCACCCAACATATAAGCTTAGCCCGGAGCAAAATTTAATCGCTCTTTCACATTATCTTGAGTGTTTACGCATTCAGCGCACGGCGGCTCAGATGATGGCGATATTCGGTGCGAAGCAGCCTCATCCGCAAAGCCTCACCGTAGGCGGCGTAACCTGCGTGATGGATATCCTAAGCCCTGCAAGACTGGGCGAATATATGTCTAAATTTAAAGAGGTCGCGGACTTCGTAAATCGCGCCTACTATCCTGATCTCGTAATGGCTGCGAAGGCTTACGGCAACGAGCCTAGCGTGCTAAACGATATCGGCGTGGCAAATTTATGGACTCATCAAGAATTTCAGCTTTCAAAGAACGAATGGCTATTTCAAAGCGGCATGATACTCGACGGCGATATTAGCAAGGTTTTGGAGCTTGATGAGAACAAGATTACCGAGGAGGCAACGCATGCGTGGTATAAAAACGATGCGGCGCTTCATCCTTACGACGGCGAGCAAGAGCCGAATTATACGGGCCTTAAGGACGGACAGAGCATCGACGCGCACGGCAAAGAAGCGCATACGAAGGTGCTCGATACCCAGGGCAAATACACCTGGATCAAAGCTCCGCGCTACGACGGCAAGCCGCTTCAGGTAGGACCGCTTGCAAATATCGTGGTAAATTACGCTAAGAAAAACGAGCGCGTAGTAAAGGTCGTGGATCAATTCCTAAAAGACGCCGGCTTGCCGCTTGAAGCGGTATTTTCGACGCTTGGACGAACGGCGTGCCGTATGATCGAAGCCAAAGTCATAGCCGACAACGGACTGATCGCACTAGAAAATTTGATCACAAACATCAAAAGCGGTGATACGCAGACCTGCGCAAAATATGTAATCGATAACTCCAAAGAGTACAAAGGTCGCTATATCGGTCATGTGCCGCGCGGCGCACTTAGCCACTGGTGCAGGATCGAAAAGGGCGTCATCAAAAACTGGCAGGCGGTCGTACCTTCTACTTGGAACGCCACACCGAAGGATAAAGACGGCGCTATGGGCGCTTACGAATCCTGCTTGATCGGGCTTAAACTTGCCGATCTTTCCAAGCCGCTAGAGATCATCCGCCGCATCCACTCTTTCGATCCTTGCATCGCCTGCGCCGTGCACGTAATGGACGCTAAAGGAGCGGAGCTCGGCCGCTATAGGGTAGATCCCAGCAAAGGATAAACGATGAAAAAAAGATTTGCGGAATACGAGTTCTCCATCGGTCTTAGGCTCACGCACTGGCTGCGCGCGCTTTGCATTACGATTTTGGTGATCACCGGATATTACATCGCCTTTGTTTTCACCGCGCCCGAGGTAAGCCCAGAGCCGGTGCTTTTCATGCAGGCTAAATTTAGATTCGTACATCTGATCTTCGGCTTTGCGATGATCGGTGCGGCGATCTTTAAAACTTATCTTTTCTTCTTCGATAAAAAGAGCAGAAAAGAGCTTTTAAGCATCAAGGATTTTTTTAGCCCGCGCGTCTGGATCGCTCAGATCAAATACTATATCTTTTTGGGCGAGCACCCGCATCTTCGCGGCGTTTATAACCCATTGCAGTTCATATCATATCTGGGCTTTTATCTAGTGCTGTTCGTAATCTGCCTAACGGGAATGATTCTATACGTTCACGTCTATCACGAGGGGCTCGGCGGCGCGCTATACGGGCTCTTGCGCCCGCTGGAGGCTGCGATGGGCGGTCTAAGCGAAGTGCGAATGATACATCATCTTTGCATGAATATCATCATAATCTTCGTGCCGATCCACGTCTATATGGCGGTCTTTAACGCCGTTAAGGGCAGAGACGGCGCGATGGATGCGATCGTAAGCGGCTATAAATTTAAAAAGGAAGAGCACGCTTGAGGATGCTGGTACTGGGTATCGGCAATGTCATCTACGCGGACGAGGGCATAGGCGTGCACTTCGTCCGCGCGCTCGCGCAGAACTATAAATTTTATCCTAAAGCTAGCGCGCGAAATTCTATGGCGGGCGAGAATTTAACGGCGCAGAATTTTATGCAAAATTCCGCCCAAGTATCTGCGATACAAAATTCTACCTCGCAAAATTCCATAGAGCGCGACCTCTTGCAAAATTTTGCGGATGAAAATTTTATCTCCGAGCAGAATTTCGCAGCAGTAAATTCTCTCCGAAATTCCAAGGCGACAAATTTAGATCGAAATTTCGCCGCTCAAAATTCCGCCAAGCAGAATTCCGCTTCAAATTTTACTTCGCAAAATTCCGTCATAAATTCCGCAGCGCAAAGCTCTATCAATGCGGACTTCATCGCCGTAAATTCAGCCGCGCCGAGCAGTAGCGCGGATCAGATCCGATTTATCGACGGCGGGACTCTGGCTAGCTTTTTGATGCCTACGATGGCGGAATTTGATGAAATTTTGCTCGTAGATTGCATAGACGCGGACGGCGCAAAGGGCGGCGAGGTGTATTTTTTCGACTACGACGCGATGCCTAAGCAGATCAGCTGGAGCGGCTCGGCGCACGAGGTCGAAATGCTTCAAACCCTGCAGATGATGGATCTTTGCGGCGATCTGCCTCACGTTAAAATTCTAGCGGTCGTGCCGAAGCGCATCGAAGAAGCGAGCTTTAAGCTAAGCTCTGTGATATTAGAGTCCTCAAAAACTATGGAAAAAACGGCGCTGCAGTACCTATCGGATCTTGGTTTCGCGCATGAAAAAATCGCCGATCTTAGCGTCCAAGACATCGCGGATCGATTTGCAAAAAGGGGGCGAGATGATAGTAGCATATGAGTTTAACTACCTTAATGAAAACGCGCTAATAGCGCACTTCTTGCTGTTTTATGCTCGCAAAAGCGCACTTGATTTTTGCCTAAAAAAAGAGGCGAACTTAATAAGCCTTTTCGTGCGCGGCGGCGAGGATGAAATTTTAAAATTTAGCGACGAGGCGATGCCTCTGATTCCAAACTCCATATTTTTGGCAAAATCCTCCGTGCGCGTGGTGGACGAGGACGGCGCCGAAGCAAAAACGCTGAAATTTAACGGCACATTTGAAGATACCTCCTCGGGCGATATAAGTAAATTTTTAGAGGATGAAATTTCAAATGCCCATAGCGCGGCTAAATTTAATAATTTCACTCCGCGAGTGATGAAAGAATACCTCGCTCACGCCAAGCCGTCTCAAAACGAATTCGGAATAATAAGCGGCGCTAGCGTGCTTCATGACGGAAAATTTGAAGCGGTAAGCAGGGAGAATTTTGCCCGCTTACTAGAGTTTTGCCGCATAAACTTATTTCATGCTCAGCAGGTGCAGATTAAGCGCGGCGGCGCAACTTTCACGCTCAAAGCGGACGTGGATTTTAGCGCCGATTTTTTGATAGCTGCAGGAGTGGGCGCGCTGGATGGGATTTTTGTGAGCGATGAAAAGAGCAAAATCGCGCTCGCAGCCTTCGAAAAGCCACTCATAAGCCTAAAAACTAATGCGATCTTTAGAAAAAATCACGAGGACGCGCCTAAATTTTTTGACGTAAAGCTTGCGGGCGACATATTCGTGTTTGCGCTGGTGCGCGCTTTGGCAAGCGACGAGATCTATTTTTTAAGCGCAAAATATGAAAATGCGGCGCAGAAAGATAAAATTTTTAAGGTCGCGCCGCTGCAAAACGGCTTTTTGATCGTGCAAAACGAGGATTTTTTAAGCGGCAGCGCGAGCGCTTACCTGAAAAACTCAAACGACAAAAACTCCGCTCTTTTTGCGCTTACGTACCGCGAAAAGGGGATTTTCAACGACTCCAAAAAACGCGTTTTGCGCTGTTTTTTGGGTGTGGGCACGGACGATGAGATCGCAATTTATGGCGAAAGCTCTAAAAAAATTCTGCTGAAATTTAATCTGCCGCGCAGCTTCGACGAGCTTAAGGCGCAAATTTGCGCGGACGAAACGGGCGCAAACGCAAGCGGCGAGCGGTATTTTGCCACGCTGC